>PR_CR_10_Liq_1_inCRDRAFT_1001740_pt1 | contig 11884 bp, 9 predicted proteins | sample PRCRCaboRojoPR_3_FD_10241 | JGI IMG/M metagenome (IMG submission 10241) | reverse complement strand
TCTTTAACCTTTTGGCAGTAATCAGGGTCGTTGAGTATGTTTTGGTGGTCTTTGTTTAAGTTAAGCGAGTCTAAGTAGGTTTTCCAGGGTTGGGACTCTTCCCAGTGAGAAAAAGGCGAGTCTTCGTAAGCAGGAGCTAAAACTACGTACTCTCTTAAAAAGGTGCTTGTGTCTGTGGGAAAGTATAGGTACAGTAAGCTTATGTTTAAGCATAAGACCACTAGTAATAGCTTTTTTAAGTCCTGACCTATCATTTATTAACTCCATTATTAACTGTGACGTCCAAGAATCCCTGGAAACTTTCTTTGAGCTTTTGAATCTTTAATTGGTATTCGAACTTAACAGAAGCTAGTTGGTCTCTTTCTTTGCAGAGTTGTTTTCTTTGGTTTACCAGCAACTCTAAACAACCTTTTGCCTTGCCACTTAGCATTTTGCTGATGCTCGACTCAACTTTTTTTAAGTTTTCTAAGTCTTGCTGCAGGTACTTGGACTTGCTTTCTAGTTGGTATTTTTGTTCCGAAAGTCTTTTTTGTTGCTTTTTGATTTCTTCAGCTTGTTTTTGGTTGTGGTTTTTGAGTTCTAGGACTTTGTTGTACTCCTCAAGTCTCATTTCTAAGAGTTTGGAGGCTTGTTTTTCTTTAGCTTTGATGTTGTCGAATCTAGTAGAAGCTCCTTGTTCTTCGAGTTNTTTGAGTCTGTGTTCTAGTTTAGATTTTTCTTCTAAACAAGAGTCAAGTTCTTTCCGCAAGTAGTCTACTTCTTCTTGTCTCTGAGTTCTTTGTGACCTGTCTTGGGATATCCAAGAGATCGACTTGAAGGAAAGATTTGGAACGTCTGAAATAGGAGACACTGACCTTGAGAACTTAAAGCCTCTAGTTAGTGAGGAATTCAAGGACACTAGAGGAGTTGGTGTTGGAGTTCGGTCTCTTTGGGACTTGATGAGGGACTTTTCTTCTCTGTGGATCCATTCTTTTTCTATACAAGCTAAGCTCCTTTGGACCTTTTTGGTGATTGCGTTGGAGTCTTCTATGACTTGTTTAGTTAGCAGTCTAGGAGTTAGTTTTGTGAATCTGGTGTTTGTGTTTTGGGTTTCAAAGACTTCGTCAACTTCTTTTTTAAACAAGTTGAGGTTTTGTTTGATCTTTTGATTTTCTTCAGAAACTTTGTAGGTTTTTTCTTCTTCTTCTTTGAGTCTCTTAATAAGTGACTCTGTTTTTAACTGGGCTTTGTTAAGGTTGTGAGTCAGAACAGAAATTTCTTCTTCTTTAGCTCTGATTTCTCTGTAAAGTTCTTTGTTGACTTCGAAAGAAATCCCTTTGTGGTTCCCCTGGAAATACTTAGACTCTTCAATTTCTTCATGCAACTCACACAGCATGTTTTCCATTTGGGAGAGTTCGTTGTAGTAAGCTGCTTTCATGTTTTTTGAAAAGGAGTCTAGGAAGTCTTGGAGCTGGTCTTGTTCAGTGAAGTTCTTCTTTGTGAGCAGCCTTCTTCTTCTTCTCTTCACTAAGCTTTCTTTGGCAGAGTCCCTTGTTACTACTAGGGTTAGTTCAAAATTCCCAATGTTCACTCTGAAGTTTTGCTCAAGGGTTTCAGTTACTTGTTTGTGGACTTCGTTGAGTCTGTCTATGGTTGTTTGGATGTCCAAAAGGTTGCAGTTAGCAATGTTGTTTCCTTGGGGTTTGTAGCCTAGTTTCCTTATGAACTTGTTAGGCAGTTGGGACAAGTTCCTTCTTAAAGCTTTTAAGAAGTTGTGCAGGTCTAGTTCTACTTCCTCGCCTATTTGAGGAAGTGCAATGTCTAGTAAGTTTTGGATTTCAGTTCTGATTTTGGATATGTACTTAGAGTATATTCTTTCGCAACTACCTACTTTAACCCTGTTTTGGAGTTTTTGGGTTTCTTTTTTTAAGTTAAGAATTTCTAGGTTCCTTTCCTGTAGGTTTTTGTAAAAGTTTTCAGTGTCAGCCATGTGAATAGACTCTATTCTGTCTATCTCAGCTCTGAGTTCACTGCAGTCAGTACAGTACTGGCTGTTTGAAGTGTTAAAAGTCAAGCAAAAACTTCCAGTCCCTGCAGACTCTAACCATGAGTTTGCAAAGCTAGCTAGGACTGGAGTGAACTCTTCGAACTTAAAGTAAGCCTTTGAGTGAATGCTAAGATTTGAAAGAACTTCGTAAACATAGTGCATGAAATGAGAAGCTGAGTTTTTAGGAGGCTCTGGGAAGTTGGGTATTTGAACTATTGGACTGTAGCCTCGGGAGTCTATGCTTTTTGGACTCCGGAACAAAGGCGTAGAGGGCGAGTTTTCCATTTAGAGTTAATTTTAACGAGATTTTGTATGGACTGGACCTAGAGTTTAAATGAGTTCGGAAAGTGAAGGTAATCCTTGTTCCAAGAACTAACAAACCTTTGTGTAAGAGAGAAGTTATTAAAGTTACTTCTTCTTGGTGACTCCCATAGTTCTTCCTCTCCTGCCAGTGGACTTGGTTTTTTGACCACGTACTTTGATGCCCCACCAGTTCCTAAGACCTCTGTTGCTCATCATTTTCTTCATGCGCTCCAAGTCTTCTCTCATTTTGGCGTCTAGCCAGTTAGCCACCAACTGCGAGTCTGTGCCGTTCACTACATCCCTTCTCCTGTTGAGGAACCAGTTAGGGATGTCGTAGTCCTTGGGGTTGGAAAGGATAGTGACTATCTTCTCAATCTCTTCCTCGCTGAGTTCGCCAGCACGTTTGTTGAGATCTATTCCTGCGCGCTTGCAGACGATGTGGGAAAAGCGGCGTCCTATTCCTTTGATTTTTGTGATGGCAAAGGCTACCTTCTCTTTTCCGTTGAGGTTTGTATTGAGGACACGGAGGATGTGATTAAATTCGCCTGGGCTTGCTACTACGATTGAACTCTACTTATATCTCACCATCTTATGGACCTTATTTATTTCTAATGTTAGAACTTTAATGCCTAAGGGCAAAGTCGGAGTTAGTTGCTGGGCCTTTGGTGGTGGTTTAATGAGTAAATATAAGAATGGAAACTAAAAACCTTTACAAAGAGTGGGCTGGAAACAATAGGTTCTTTTGCAATGGAAGAGTCATCACTGGGTAACTCTTACACAGAAAAGAACTCGACAAGGCAGTTTTAACGCTGCTCTTAATAATAATTCCGATGAGTGTGTTCTACGCAACAGAATTGCCCTACATATTGGATGATTACTTGCCAGGAGCAGTGCTGATTAACGTGTTTTTCTGTTTAAGTGTGCTTTTCATGTACAGGGCACTCACAACTAACCCAGGCTACATTCCTAAACAAGTCAACCCCTTTGCTGTAGGTCCTGTTAACGCCCTTACTTTTTCTTCAGCGTTACAAGAAGAACCGAGTAAAAGCAGTCCCCTCGAAAAGGGTTACCTTTTGATTCCTTTCAAAGGAGGTTTGTTTAGGATGAAGTACTGCCAAACTTGTAACTTCTATAAAGGCATGATTTTAAGACCGCCTCGGAGTTCGCACTGTTCCGAGTGCGACGTGTGTGTGGAAGAGTTTGACCACCACTGTCCTTGGCTAGGCAACTGCGTAGGTCAAAGGAACTATAGGTTCTTTTTTGCGTTTTTAGTTTGTTTGTGTGTGCTTATTGGTTTGATAGTTTATGTGAGTGTTGCTTACCTGGTAGAAACGAGTCAAAGCATTCGAGAGAAAGAAGAAGACCACACTAACCAGGAGCTCTTTTTGGAACTGCTAGAAAAGGCNGGAGGGGCTTTGTTCTTAACTGTGTACTCTGGAATCGTAAGACTTACTTAGATGGCTTGGTTCGTGTACGGACTTACAGGCTTGCATGTATACTTGTCCTTAAAAAACCTAACCACAAACGAGTTTGTCAAGAAAAACTGGCACTACAACCCTTACTTCAGAGGACTCAAGCAGTTCTGCACTCCACAAAAGCCTCAGAGGTTCTTCACCCGCGCTGTTTACTCCAAAGACAACCCCAGAATACAGTTTTCTCACTCGTTGTTTGCAGTTAAACACTTAGACGACTCTTTGAAGTTTGCAAGTCACTCTCCGCACTCAGTTAGCCCTGCACAAAAACTAATTTAATGTAAAACTATAAAAATGAGGTTCATGTATGGCACTTTGAAAGAACCAATTAAAGCATGCTTCATGGGTCTGAGACTTGCTGAGCTTAAAGCTGTCCACCAACAAAACGCATCCCCAGTTCCAATACTCCAACTAGACGAAGTAGACAAGTGCGCCAACCCTGTGGAAATCATGGGCGAAATGAGTATATGCAGGTACTTGATGAGTCAGTGTGCTTGGCCCACCCCAGACTTACTAAGTTTAGACGAGTGGATGCTTTACACACTTAAACCCATTACTGAGTCTGTCTCCAAGTCCCAAGTTAAAAACAACCAATCTGTACTAGAAGCTATTGCCCAGCTAGAGTCCAATGTTTCAGGCAAGTTCATAGGAGGAAACCACCCTTGTTCATCTGACTTGCTGAGTTTTGCTTACCTGTACCACCTTTTTTCGGGCAATGCCTGGATGCTTAAGAAGTTCCCTAAACTAGGGGAGTCTTTTAAAGCCCTAGCAGAAACCTACAACCTCGTCCAAGAAGACCTAGGCCAAAAAGTGGCTTCTGCCAAGAAAAAGCAAGAAGTTAAGTTTTTCTCTGAAAACGTTAAAATAGCTAGGGACAAGTCCAAAGTAGTCCTGCCTGAGTCTGGCAAAAGGAACGTGCTAATCACCAGTGCACTTCCTTACGTAAACAACGTTCCACACCTAGGCAACATCATAGGGTGTGTTTTAAGTGCAGATGTGTATGCAAGGTACTGCAGACTTAGAGGCTACAACACTGTTTACATCTGCGGAACTGACGAGTACGGAACTGCTACTGAAACTAAAGCTTTGCAAGAAGGACTTACTCCCAAAGAGATCTGTGACAAGTACCACGAAATCCACAAAAGAATCTACGACTGGTTCGACATAGACTTTGACTACTTTGGCAGAACCACAACACAACAACAAACAGACATTGCCCAGGACATTTTTATGAAGTTGTACAACAACAAACAACTGTTCGAGGAGGACGTAGAGCAAAGCTACTGCACTTCTTGCAGTAAGTTTTTAGCTGACAGGTTCGTTAGGGGCAACTGTCCTTTTTGCAACTATGAAGATGCCCGAGGAGACCAGTGCGACTCTTGCGGAAAACTTGTAACCCCTGAAGAACTAGTTTCTCCTAGGTGCTACGTTTGCAACAGCACTCCGGAAAGAAGAACTTCTAGACACGTTTTCTTGAACCTTCCTAATATAAAGGATAGACTTGAAAACTGGATACAAGAAAGCTCCCAAAAAGGAAGGTGGAGCAGCAACTGTCTCAAAACTACTTTTGGGTGGATCAGGGACGGACTCAAACCTAGGTGCATAACTAGAGACCTTAAGTGGGGAACTCCTGTGCCCCTGGCTGAGTTTGCAGAAAAGGTGTTTTACGTGTGGTTTGACGCACCCATAGGTTACTTGTCTATTACAGCTAACTACACAAGAGACTGGGAAAGGTGGTGGAAGGATCCTAACTCTGATGTGGACTTAGTGATGTTTATGGGCAAAGACAACGTTCCTTTCCACACTGTGATATTCCCTTCTACCTTAATAGCCACAAACGAGCCCTACAAACTCCTTAACAAAATATCTACAACCGAGTACCTGAACTACGAAGCTGGAAAGTTCTCTAAGTCAAGGGGATCAGGTGTGTTTGGAGACGATGCCATTGAAACAGGTATTCCTTGCGAGATCTACAGGTACTATCTGCTGTCTAACAGGCCCGAAACTTCAGACACTATTTTCAAGTGGAGTGACTTAGCCGAAAGAACCAACAACGAACTGCTGCCTAACTTAGGCAACTTGTGCAACAGAGTTTTGCAGTTCATGGGCAAACTAGACAGGGAGCTAGGTGAGCCAGGAGATATTTCAGACCACGACTACGAAACTCTGACTTCGATTTACGAAACCATCAAAAGGTACTGCGAAGAGATGGAAGAACTCAAAATAAGAGAAGCCCTTAAAACAGCCATGGAAGTTTCAGCAAGTGTCAACAAGTACCTCCAAGACTCCAAGCTTTGGGAACTAAAGAAGCAAGACCCCCAAAAGTTCAACACCACTCTTATAGTGGCTGTGAACTTACTCAGGGCTACAGGTGCTCTTTTAGAACCCTTTATTCCTTCTTTCTCAGCTAAACTTTACTCGCAGTTAGGAATTCACAGGTCTGAAAGGGACGAGAAACTACTGGAGTACTTAATGCAGACTTCCGATCCTAAAGTGTTGCTGACGCTTTTGGAGCCTTCAACTAAAGTAGTGAACCCAGCTCCCATTATCAGAGCTATTTCGGCAGAACAAGTGAACACTTTCAAAGAGAAGTTTGCAGGGAGTAATAATTAGTTACTTAGAGTTAAGTATTTGCTCAATTTCTTCCCATCTGTTTTTCAAACTCTTGGTGTGCAGATAAGGCTTAACCTTTCTGAAACTAGCACGGAAGTCTTCAACGAAGTCCTTAGGTGCACTTTTGATGGCAGTTCTTGCAACGAAGCAGCCGAAATTGGAGTTGAGAATGATTTTGAGGTTTTCTTCGGAGTGCATTTCTTGAAGTACGAAGGGTTTCATTTCTTCTACTTGTAAGCACTTTTCAATTACGTTTGAAGAAAACTTTTGAATACAGAGCTGAGGGACTTTTCCGGAAATCTGGGGAGCTATGAACTTTACACTTTCAGATTTCCAGAAGTCTATAACAATTTGTACAGCGTAGTTACCGTAAGGGTCTTGCATAAAAGTACTAGCGTTAGACGCTATTCTTTCGAAAATATCGTAGTTCGAAATACACTTTTTGAGGACACACAAACCTTGCTTGTCTATGACTAAGGTCGTAACGTGGTCTCTGAGTTCCTCAATTATGAAAAAACGGTTTTTCAGGCTCTGCAGAAGCTTCTGGAGTACGTAAGAAGCATTGGGGTGCATAGCCATTTCGAGAATGTATCCTGTGAAAGAAGTTTTATAAATGAACTCTTCTTCGGGCAAGCTCGTCAGGCTCACTAAAGTCTGTAAGGCGTGAGTTCCTCTTCCGTGCTTGGATATTGCCAGAAGCCTTCCACTTAAAGCTCTCAATATGTCTAAGCGGTGGAAAGGTGAGCAGCTCTTAAACAGAGTCTGGCACATGTAGTTGCCATAAACGTCAACCATCAAATCATTTATTATTGGCAAAATGATTTCTACAACGAGTTTTATGTCTTCTGGTGAAGCCTTGGCAATGTACTGTTGTACCTTTTTGCTGCCGTCTTTGCTTCTGGAAAGAATAGGTATGTTTTTTATAAAGTTGGAAGGAGCTTCGGCAGGCTTGCTGGCTTTAGAGCCCTCAAAATCCTCAAAGACTCCGCTGATGCTTTGCCGCACTGTTTCGGGGAGGTATTCGGCTGTGGTTGAGGCTGAGATGTTCAGACTAGCGTCAGACTTTTCTTTGGACGAAACTTCAAGTGAGAAGTTTTCCATAGAGTTGCCGCAGCTTAAACTGACCCGAGAATAATCCATTTATAACATTGTGAAACCATATCAGTTATTCAGTAAGTTAGGTGTATTAAACTTAAATGTCTTTTTGAACAAAAAGTTTACAAAATAAGTGGTGAATAAATGCTTTAAAGAACTAACCGAAAAAACCGGAAATCTTGGTCAAATTGCATTGAACTCAAGCCACGTAAAGCTAGAGTTAGTCTTAGCAATAATAGCCGTATTCATGTCTGCAGCTCATTATTAAGTTTAATTAAGCTAACGATCGACTTAGACTAGCTCTAGAATTTAGTGAAAAGCCTGTGCCTCGATATGTTCTTTCTAAACAATTAAGGGTTAGATAGCTTTAGAAGCCTGCCTATTTCAGACTTTTTAGCACGCAAGTCCTCAATTTTCTGGTTGAATTGGTTGGCGTAGTGGAAAATTTCGCATAGATAGCTCGTAGAATCAAGCCAAGCAAAAATTTGACTGCATGCTAAACTGAAACGTCGCACTGTTTGCTCAGTTAGGTCACTTTGCTTAAGGACTTTCCGGACCTCCCTTACAGCTTTAGGGTTGGCTTGGGTGATATCAAAGTTACTAAGCTTGTCCAAAAGACGGTGCTCGGTTCTCAAAAGAGTCTTTGACCATTCAGTGCACTTTTTCCCAGTCACCAAGACAGTAACTAATTCAATAATCAGCTTCACAGCTTGTGGAGGTTTGCTAAAGGCCCTTAACTCAGTAAGAGAAAGTTTGTCAATGAATTTTAGTTGCATTCGGTCGGACTCGCTTTCTTTTTGGTGCTTAGCAAAGAACTCTTTTCTTTTGAGCTGTTCTTTTTCTAACGCTTGTATTCTTTTATTCATTAACGAGTAGTAGAGACTTAAAGCTTCTCTGAATTTAGAATTCCAAGCTTTAGAAACCAAGCACACACTTTGCATGTCTTGAGTGCTTAAGTGGGACAGGATTCTTTCAGCCAAGATCGAAACTCTGAGGGTTTCCATCAGTTATTTATTACGATGAACTATAAAAATGTCTATGTCTATTACTATTACAGAATACGACACCTCAAAGTCCCACGTTGAGTACACCATAGTAGTCAAAGACATTAAAACAGGGGACTCCTTTAAGTTCCAAAGAAGGTACTCTTCTCTGCGAGGTCTCCACGAACAACTCAAAAGAACCCTCAAAAACCTTCCCCACTTTCCACCCAAAAAACTTTTTGGCAACAAAAACCCAGCTTTCATAGAGTCACGCAAGAATCAACTCCAAGAGTACCTTTCAGCCCTAGTGAACATTCCAGACACCTCCTCAAACTCGTATTTTAAGGAATTCTTTTCGCCACTTGACAAAGTACCCTTGTCTTCAACTTTGCAAACTGCCCAACCAGCAGCTAAAGTGGCTTCTCCTCACCTTGACCACATTTCCAAAGAACTCAAGTCTAAACTCGACAAAATAGTAGACGACATCACCAACAACTTCATTGACTTGTCTGTGCAACCCAACCCAATAGAACCAGAAGACGCAGACACAAAAAAACAAGAGTACTTAGCCAGACTAGAGCCAGTCCAGTTCAAGTGGGAACCCACACTGCCAGGGGCTTCTGAAGGCAACGAAGGCATGCTTAGAGACTTCCTCAACTTAGACCGTGACTGGTTTGAAGACACCTTTAAGGATACCATTTCAAAACTAGACACCAACATCGACTCTCTGCCCATAGTTACTGATTTTCAGAGTTAATAATAAACTGGCTTTAAATATTATATTTTGTTATGAAGCATTTTCTAAATAGTACAGAGGAAAAATACAAAACAAACCTAACAGCCCAAGAAATCCTGAACAACTACGTAGAAGTTTCCCAAAACAAAGTAACTAGGTCAAAGCAAAAACACTCACGTGCCTATGACATCTACTCGGAATTCTACTGTTACGAATACTCAGGACTGACTGTTTACGACTCACACGCAGAAATATCACACCATCCTGAACCGCCTCGTAAAAACTCAGCTGCTAGACAACAACTACTTTCCCAAAGAAAAAAACGTGACATTCTTACAGCTTCTCAACACGGTGAGATTTAAATAGACATTCAGCAATTTTACAAGATGCAAGACTACTCAAAGGAAAAGTCTTTTCCCAAAACTTACACACTCATCATTCCTACTGAAGGCGTTCTAAGATTCAACTCGAGTTTTGAAAGTGGAAACTTGAGAAAGGCTGTTAAATTAGGCGAGGACGAGTACAACTTAATTCTAGAAAATGACACCAACACTCAAGGCAACACCCAGTGGTACTACTTTTCAGTCACTAACTACAAAGCTGGCCATACAGTTAAGTTTAGCATCATAAACTTGCTAAAGTTCGAGAGTCTCTACAACAAAGGCCTCAAGCCTCTAGTGTACTCAACCAAGAAAGCTCAAGACACTGGAAAAACCTGGGAAAGGACTTGTGGCGAAGTAAGCTACTTCAAAAACTCCTACTCTGAAGGCGAAAAGAGTTTGTACACTCTTAGTTTTAGTTACACTTTCGAACATGCAGAGGACACAGTTTACTTCGCACACAGCTACCCCTACACCTACTCAGAACTTATCCAGCAACTCCAGAGTTACTCTTCCCAAAAAAACATCTGCAGAGTGGACAACTTATGCTACACCCTAGGTGGAAACTCCTGTCCAATCTTAACCATAACTTCACAGATGTCCACTTACTACACTGCTGCACAAGAAGCAATTAAGCTAGAGAAGTCAGGGGGAGGTCGCCGGATGATCAGAATGAAAGAACGCAAAAGAGAAGAACACAAAAAGAAAAAAGGAGTTGTGCTTACGGCTCGAGTGCATCCAGGCGAAACTGTAGGTTCACTCATGATGAAGGGCGCTATCGAGTTTTTGTTAGGAGAGACTCGCATGGCCAGATACTTAAGAAAGAACTTTGTATTTAAAATAGTGCCTATGCTCAACCCAGATGGAGTGGTTTACGGGAACTATAGAACCTCCCTGCTGGGCATAGACCTTAACCGGAGGTGGATCAACCCCAACAAAGTTCTGCACCCCACTATATACTACACCAAAAAGGTCACGCAAGTTCTGGGTGAGGAAAGAGAAATAGTTATGTTCTGTGACATGCATGGCCACTCAATCAAAAAGAATGTTTTCTTTTACGGGTGCAGACAAAAGGGCACTTTCCTTGAAAACATCAGAAGCAACATAATAACCAAGATGATTCCTGTGCTGCTTGCACACAAAAACAGAATCCTGAACTTCAATGACTGTAAGTTCCGGATGGAAAAAAGTAAAGAAAGCACTGCCCGAATTGTTATTTACAAGCAACTAGGTATTTTGTGCAGTTATACACTTGAAGCTTCTTTTTTAGGACCTTCACACCAGTCTGCACTTGAAAATAGAAAACCTGAACCTGAAGAAACTCCTCAAAACGTCCACATGCAGAAGCACCACTACATGTCTGTAGGGAGGGATCTTTGTAAACTACTTGTCTGCTTCGTCAACCCTAGAATCTTCCGTAACAGACTGCAGTTTGTGATTAGCTTTTTCAACTGTGACAAAAAAACAGCAGTTACTCAGATGAAAAAAGAAAACTTAGTTACAGAAGAAAGCGACTTTGGAGAGGACTTTGAGGAAGACTTAGAGTATAGTGAGAAGTCTGTAGACTTAAGTAAGGAACTCAAAGGCTTTGACTTCAACCAAATAGTAGACGAATCTGACTCTGACAGTGGAGGATCAGAAGACTCAAACTCTGACGAAGAAGTAATAGAAGTCAAGCCTAAAACCAATAAAAACCAAACCCCTACTTCTAAGTACTTCAAAAAAATCATAAAGCCCTTTGAAAAAGTCAGCTCGCCTGAATTTTCCACACTAAAAGCCAACGCCCAGAACTCTGCAAAATCTACTACACCCCTTTCACGCCCCAAAGTTCTTGAAAAGCCCAGAGATTTCTCTGAAGACTCCAGTCGCAAACCTCCTAAAGTCTCTCAGTTTTACAGACTCCAGTACTCAAAGAAGCCCCAAACACGCAACCTAACTCCTATAAAGCCAACCATCCACATGGAAACCACTTTTCAAGACCACAGAAACGCCAGTCCCCAAATTAAAGTCACGCAAGTTTCAGGAGGTTTCAAAGTTAACTTTAAAAAAGAAAGGGAATTCAACTCTTTTAACACCTTTCTGATAAAGTCTTACGAGAGAAGTGAAGACAGGCCTACTTCCAGAGACTTTGTCAAGAAAAAAGAGTCTTCTATTGGTGCTCCTCACCGAATATTTAAAAGATTTATAAGGTAAAAATGACAGCTGTGGGATTCGAACCCACGCCCTTTCGGAATAGCGCCTGAAGCTACCGCCTTAGACCACTCGGCCAAACTGTC
>PR_CR_10_Liq_1_inCRDRAFT_1001738_pt1 | contig 11897 bp, 13 predicted proteins | sample PRCRCaboRojoPR_3_FD_10241 | JGI IMG/M metagenome (IMG submission 10241) | reverse complement strand
CGCCTTGGCATGGTCCAGCACCCGGCCGATCTGGGTGAGCCCCGCCAAGCAGCGCACCCGGGTCATGCGCGGCAGCAGCTCGTCGGCGCTTGCGCACCAGGGCGAGGCGTGAAACTCCCGAAAGCCGCCGTAGTGGCAGAGCTGGACCTCAAGGCCGCCCAGGTCCCGGGTCTCCTGGAACATGGCCGCCTGGATGTCCGCGGCGCGGTCCCAGGTGGGCTCGCGGCTGGCGGTGGCGTCCATGGCGAAGATGAGCCGGCCGCGGGGGCCCGGCCGGGCGCGCTGAGGCGTGCGCGCCACCTGTTCCAGGAAGGCGTCGATCTCGCCGTCGCTTGCGGTGCGCTCAAGGTGTTTGCGGGAGGCGGTCATGAGTCTCGTCGGAGCATGCCCTGTCAGATCGGGTTCTGTTACATCGTCTTTGGTCAGATCGTCTTTGGCCGGCGCCGCCGGGCGCAGGGCAACAGCGACCGGCGGTTGCTTGGACCAGCGCGGGCCGTCGGGGTGCCCGACTGCCCGGACTCAGCCGGTGGCGCTGGGCAGGTCCCCCGGCACATCCACATCCTGCAGTATCCCGGGGTCGTCCAGGTTCACGCTGACGATGCGGTCTGCATGCGTCCGGAGCAATCCGCGGGCACCCTGATCCCCGCGCAACGCCAGCAGCTGGGCACGGAAGCCCGCCGCAAAGCCCACCGGATGCCCGCGGCGGCCGGCGCAGCGTGGCGCGGCGATGGGCGCACCGGCCGCGAGAGCCGCCGCCACCGCGGCGATGCTCGCCGGTTGCACATAAGGCATGTCCGCCAGGGCCACGAGCCAGCCTGTGGCGTCCGCACTCGCGCGCACGCCACAGGCCAGGCTGTGGCCCATGCCGAGCCGGACATCCGTACAGGCAGCCAGGCGCACGCCGAGCCGCGCCAGCTCCGGCCCGATGCCCGTCTGCGCACAGCGCACCACCGCCAGCGTCTCACACCCCGCCGCCAGCAGGCTGCGTGCGGCAGCGACGGCCACCGGCGTGCCGTCCGCCAGGGGCGCCGACAGCTTGTCGGCGCCGAAGCGCCGGCCGGCGCCCGCCGCGAGCAACAGGGCACAGAGCCGCCGAGCACCGCCGTCACCGACCGCCGCCTCAGACACCTTGCCGCCCGCATGCCCGGACGCGCATCATCGGCACGCAGCCAGGCCGTCCCCAACAACAGCGTTTGACCATGACGCACACACCACACCTGAGGAATCGACCCATGGCCTTCAAAGAGATGCTCGACCAGATGCTCGCCGCCGGCAAGGACCTCGCCGCCCAGGGCACCACCATGGCGGAGCAGCACATGAGCCTGCCGCCGGCGGGACCGGAGCGCGATGCGATGCTCGGCAACCTCGGCAAGGGCGCCCTCGCCGGCGGCGCCCTGGTGGCCCTGCTCGGCACCAAATTCGGGCGTAAGCTCACGGGCACGGCCGCAGCGCTCGGTGGCCTGGGGCTGCTCGGCAAGGTCGCGCACGACGCCTACAAGACCTGGCAGGCGGACCAGGGTGATGGCGCGGACCCGGGCACGCCGGTACAGGCGCTGCCCGGCGCACAGGCGGAGCGGCGCAGTCAGGCCCTGTTCAAGGCCATGATCGCCGCCGCGAAGGCCGACGGGCACGTGGACGACGCCGAGCGCCAGGCCATCCATGATGCCATCAAAGGCCTCGACCTGGACGACGACACCAAGCTCATGCTGGAGGCGGAGCTGGCCCGGCCGCTGGACGTGGCCGAGGTCGCCGCCGGCGCCGACTCCAGGGAGGCCGCGGCGGAGCTCTACCTCGCCTCGCTTTTCGTCATCGACACCGCCAACCCCGCCGAGCGCAGCTATCTGGACCGGCTTGCCACCGCGCTGGACCTGCACCCGGACCTGACGCGCCAGCTGGAGCAGCAGGCGAGCGCGGCGCACTGAGCGCACCGGCACCAACCAGAGCGGAGCCTCAGACCATGACCATCGCCGACGAGATCGAGCGCCTGTACCAATTGAAGGCGTCCGGCGCTATCACCGAGGAGGAGTTCGCGCAGGCCAAGCAGCGGGTGCTGGCCGGTGCCCTCCCCGCCGCGCCCGGCAGCGTCGAGGCGTCCACCCGCGAGTGGGCGACGTTCCTGCACCTGTCCCAGCTGCTGGGCTTCGTGCTGCCCCTGGCCGGGCTGGTGGCACCGCTGTTGATCTGGCAGCTCAAGAAGGACGAGCTGCCGGCGCTCGACGCCCACGGCAAGGTGGTCATGAACTGGGTGCTGTCGGAGCTGATCTACCTCATCGGCGCCGCGCTGCTGGTGCTGGTGGTGGTGGGCGTGCCGCTGCTGCTTGCGCTGCTGGTGCTCGCGGTGGTCTTCCCCATCATCGGCGGCGTCAAGGCCAACGCCGGCGAGCTGTGGCGCTATCCGCTGAGCATCGACTTCCTGAAGTAATCGTCCCTTGGCCGCAGCCCCGGTCTACGACAGTAACGGGGGCAACAGCGGCGACGCCAATAGCGGGGACGGTAACCTTAACCTCCCGAGCATTTTCGGTGACAGTACACTTAACTCGCGTCTGCCCGCGCGCCCGCCCGCGTCATGCCGCGGCGCCGACCAACCCACGGCCCGAACCGCTTTCCGCAGCCGATGTGCGGACGTGCCGCCCGCCGTCGTGTTTACAATCCACCTTCAGCACGCAGGCCGACACCGCGGCAGCCGCCGTCGATTCGGCCCCGGCAATCCCGCTCCGCCATCAACCAGACCTAACAAGAGGCACTGCCATGCTGCTCAAGCTCGTCCGCGAAGGGCTCGGTCGGACCATCGCCTTTGTCGATTCCATCACGCGGCCCACCCCGCTCCAGCGCAGCCCCGAGGCACAGCGGCAAGTGGAGGAGGCGATTTCCGGCATGTCGCTCTACCAGTACTTCGCCTGCCCCTTCTGCATCAAAACGCGCCGGGCGCTGCACCGCCTGAGCCTGCCGCTGGAGCTCCGCGACGCACAGAACGACCCCGAGCACCGCAGTACGCTGGAGCGCGAAGGCGGGCGCATCCAGGTGCCCTGCCTGCGCATCGACGCGGCCGACGGCACCCGGTGGGTGTACGAGTCCGCCGACATCATTCACTATCTGGAGCAGCGCTTCGGCGCCGCGGCACCCGCCGAGCAGCCGGGCTGAGCGGGCGCGGTGGCGGAGCAGCGCAGGACGGCACCGACGCCCCTGGGCGGCACCCGTCGCTGTCCGGCGGCGCCCAAGTCCCTCACGCTGGGCGCCCTCGCCCTGCTGCTGCCGGCGGCGGACGGTGCCGCGGAGCCCGATGCGGCGGCGGCAGAGCCCACGCCGAGGCCCGTGCCCGGGATCCCGATGGCAGAGGACATCGATGCCCTGGACCCAATCCCGCTGCGCCGGGAGATCTCCCGGGCCGAGGGCCGGATCAGCGACCTCATGAAGGCCCGCGACACGGCGCTCTCGGGGCTCGATGCCGCCATCGCCGAGGCCCGGGCAGGTGCACGCTCGACTGCCGCCGCGGGCTCGGGCGCGGCAGAGGCGAGCCCGGCTGAATCCTCGACAATGTCCCGGCCCGCGAAGACCTCGCCGCTGCTCGATCCGGACCTGCGCGCCGCCCGGCGCCGCGCCATCGAGGCGCGCTACGCTGAGCAGCTCGACGACGCCCGCCGCCGGCTCGCGCGCCTGCTGGCGCGTCAGGCCCGCATCGACCCGGACGCACCGGATCAGCGGCGTCTCAGCGATCCAGTCGGCGCCGGCGTCACCGGCCTTTGAGCGTCTACGCCGGCCGCGTCGGGGTGGACGGCGACGAACAGGACCCCTTTCCGACACACGAGCGGGGACGCTAAGGTTCGCTGCCATGGAAACCATCGATCTCAGCCCCCTGGACCTCGCCTTCCTCGCCGCCTATGCGGTGGTGGTCATCGTCATCGGCGTGGTCACGGCGCGGCGCACGCACTCGGGCGAGGACCTGTTCCTCGCCGGGCGCCGGCTCACCTGGGTGCCCATCGGCTTCTCGCTGTTCGCTTCGAACATCTCGTCCACGACCCTCATGTCCACGACCCTCATCGGGCTCGCCGGCGCCGCCTACACCTGGGGCCTGGCGGTGGCGAACTACGAATGGATGGCCGCCCCCATCCTGGTGCTCATGGCGCTGGTCTTCGCGCCCGTGTACCTGCGTCTTCGCATCGGCACGGTGCCGGAGTACCTGGAGCATCGCTTCGACGCCCGGGTCCGGCGCTACTTCTCGGCACTGACCCTGTTCGCGAATATCGTCGTGGACACCGCCGGCACCCTGTTCGCCGGGGCGGTGGTGCTGACCGCCTTCGTGCCGGCGCTGGACCTGTTCACGGCGGCGCTGCTGCTCGCCGCCTTCGCCGCCGCCTATACCGCCGCGGGTGGTCTTGCCGCCGTGGTCTACACGGACGTGCTGCAGGCCATCATGCTGCTCATCGGCGCCGTGCTGGTGACGGTGCTGGCCTTCGCGCGGCTCGACTTCGACTGGGCGGGCTTCGTCGCCGCCACGGAGCCGGACAAGCTCCGCCTCTTCCTGCCGCTGGACGACCCCAATCTGCCCTGGCTCGGCACGCTCATCGGCGTGCCCATCCTGGGCTTCTATTTCTGGTGCACCAACCAGTTCATCGTCCAGCGGGTGCTGGGGGCGCACGACCTTGGGCACGCCCGCGGCGGCGTGCTGCTGGCGGGGCTCCTGAAGCTGCCGGTGCTGTTCATCATGGTGCTGCCGGGGGTGATGGCCGTGCAGATCCTGCCGCCGCTCGAGAACGGCGATCAGGTGTTCCCGGCGCTCATCGCCGAGCTGCTGCCGGCGGGCCTCTCGGGGCTCATCCTGGCGGCGCTGGCGGCGGCGCTCATGTCGAGCATCGACTCGACACTGAACTCGGCCTCGGCATTGCTGACGCTCGACTTCATCAAGCCGCTGCGGCCGGACCTGAGCCCCCGCGCGCTGGCCTGGATCGGCCGCGGCGCCATCGGCGTTTTCATGCTGCTGGCGGCGTTCATCGCACCACAGATCGGCGGGTTCGAGGGCCTCTTTCACTACCTGCAGACGGCCCTCTCTTACCTGGTGCCGCCGGTGGCCGCCGTGTTTCTGCTCGGCATCTTTTCGCGGCGGGCCGGCAGCTTCAGCGCGCTCGCGACCCTGCTCGGCGGCCACGCACTCTCGGCGGTGCTGTTCCTGCTCTGGCTCGCGGGGGCGCTGACGCTCCACTTCACGCTGGTGGCGGCGCTGCTGTTCGCGGCGGCGGTGGCCATCTTCCTGATCACCAGCCGGCTGCGGCCGGCCACCGCGCCGGCGCAGGCGCTGTGGCGGCCGGCGCTCATGCAGCCGGTGCCCCGCCCGGTCTGGTGGCGCGACTACCGACTGCACGCGGTGCTGGTGCTGGTGCTGACGGTCGCGGTGGTCTGGGGCTTCCTGTGAGAGGACTGCCGACCCGACCCCTCAATCCCCGGTCTCGAACAGCAGCCGCCAGCGATGGGGGTCGAACAGCAGCTCGATCTGCACGATCTGACCGTCCTGCACCGTCGCCCATTGCGCGGCCCGGGTGGAGACGCGCTCGGACACCTGGGTTTCCAGCACCAGCCAGTGGCAGACGTGGTCCCCGTCCACGAAGACGTGGCGCCGGCTGATGCCGCGCAGGATGCCGCCCGTCATCATGATGTAGTTCAGAAAGGCGGTGGTGTCGTCGATGCGGGCGATGGGGCTCAGGTAGCTGAAGCCCGTCGGAGCAATCAGTGCCGCCACCGCATCGTGGTCGTGCGCGACGAGCGCATCCAGGTAGCGCTCCACCACGCGCAGCGCGGCGTTGGGGCCTGCGTCGGCAGAGGCGCCGGCGGATGGACCAGCGGACGGACCGGCAGGCGAACCGGCAGACAAAGGGGCGGACATCGGCGAACTCCCGCTCGCGACCGTGACGACAGGCGCCGATTCTAAGGCAAGCCCGTGCGCCGGACGACCGGTTGCGGGCGCTGCACCCTTCATTGCACCAGATCCCGGTACGCATGCCAGGTGGCATGACCGAGCAACGGGAAGACAACCACCATGCCCACGAGGAAGCTCGCGAAGCCGAGCGCCATCGCGAGCATGAGCGTGGACGCGGCGAACCACAGCACGGCGATGAGCAGCAGCCCGGCGGCGAAGCGCAGCAGCGCGCCGCGGTGCCTGCCCAGCGCAGACAGGGAGGCATCGAAGCTTGCGGGCTCACCGCGCTCGCGGCGGCGCGAGAGCTCCACGAGCCCGGTGGTCAGGAGCGGCCCCACGAGCAGGAAGCCGGAAATACTGGCCGCGATCAGAAACGGATGGCTCCACAGGGTCAGGATGAGAGCGCCGAACAGCGACACCAGCAGGCCGTACACCAGGCTCGCGGCGGGTGTCCGGCGCAGATCGTCCCAACCGCGGCGCAGCCACTCCAGCGGCTGCTCCACCGGGACGCTTGCGATCTGGACGGGCGTCTTCGTCTAGACGCCCGGATGGGTCAGAAGAGCCATGGATCACCTCCGATGCTCGCTGCGGCGGGCGGCGCACGGGACCGGGGGCAGTCCACCCGACCCGGCTGCCGCCGACGCCGCAGGTCAACCGCGCCGTCGCACATGCCGCCCGCCGCAAGGGTGAAACCCAAGCGCCATGCTCGGGCTTTTGCCATAAGCCTAGACGGTCCCGGCGGAAAGAACAGGGATTGCGGTGATCGGGCAGCCCGGCCGGCGACCGGCGGCAGCGGGCATGATCCATTCCAGCAGCGCGGTCCGGCAGCACAGCCGGAGCAAGCGATGACGACCCGCTGCGCGCCTCCCAGACAAAAAGCCACCGCAAGCGCCGCCGTCCAGACACGCAGCCGGGGGGGCGCCCTCAGGGCACGGGCTTGGCCATCTCGTGCACGTCCACCCCCATGGCGCCAACCCGGGCGTTCAGCGCGCGGAAGCGCAGCGCCATGTCGTGCATGGCCCCGCGCATGCCGCGGACGTTCCTGTCCAGGGCGGCGGTGCTGCGCTCCATGGCGCCGACGCCGTCGGTCATGGGGCCAAGCTGCCCGGCGATGGCGCTCACCTGCGCGTCCATCACCGGCATGAGCCGCACCTCCGCCTCCATGGCCGCCACGGACCCGCGCATGTCGTGCATGCGCTCGGAGACCCGCACGAAGTAGCCGGTCATCTGGTCGAGCTCGCCGACCACCAGGCGTACCTCCTGGGTGAGCGCGTTGACGAAGTACAGGTTCGCCAGGGCAAGGGCCGCCATCAGCAGGCCGAAGATGCGGAACAGCCGCGCCACCCGACGGGCACGGCGGCGGTTGGGTGCAGCGGCGGTGTCCGCCCGCTGCTGCAGGCGTTCCAGCAGCGCGTCCAGGCGCTCGATGCGGTCGCGCTCGGCGATGCTGTGATTGGTCATCGGAATGGATTGAAGAAGTTGAACATCCGCATGGGTTGCGACAGATGGCGCATGTCCGCGCCCATGCGGGCCACGCGCTGCTCCATCACCTCGAAGGACAGGCGCATATCGCCGAGACTCGCAGACATGGCCGCCACGCTGTCGTCCATCGCGGCGACACTGAGCCCCATGGCGCCCACGTCCGCCGACATGAAGCCGACGCTGCCGTGCACGGCATCCAGGTGCGCCACCATGTCCGGCATGCTCGCCATGTGCCGGCGCATGTCGGCGACGCTGCCGTCCATGGCCACCATGTCGTCGGCGATGACCGCGAAGCGCCCGTTCATGTCGGCGATGGCCGCGGTCATGCCGGGCACCTGCTGCGAGAGGATGATGGTGAGGAAGGACAGCACGGTCACCACCAGCACGAAGGCCACCAGTGACAGCGCGAACAGGCTGTTCACCCGCCGTTCCTGCTCGGCTTGGCGCGCATGGATGTCGCCGATGAGGGCGGCGAAGCGCGCCAGGGCCTGATCCAGTTGCTCGTCGGTATCGGACTGCATCTTCGCCTCCACTCAAGCCGTCACCGGGCGGCCGGACGCAGCGGTCGCCACCGGCTGCGGGAATTCCGCACCCGGACACCAGCAGGCGTCGCGCACGCGGCAGCGCTCCAGCATCAACGCCACCGACCTGTCCTCCGGCGCCTGCGCCGCGAGCCGCCGGAAGGCCTGCTCCGCCGCCGCCCAGCGCTCCGCCAGCAGGGCGTCCAGCGCCGCCTCGTAGGCCTCGATGAAGGCGGCGCGTGCGGCGGTGAGGGGATAGGCGCGGCGCTCCACCAGCTCGAACAGGTCCTGCGCCTCGCCGCCCGCGAAGGGATGGTGTGCCGGCAGCCGGTCCAGGCGCCGGACCCAGAAGCCGTCACCAGCCTGTGCCCGGGCTGCGGCGCTGATGATGATGCGCGTGCCGTAGCGCCGGTTCAGCCAGCGCAGGTTCCAGCCACGGGTGATGTTGTCGCCGACGGCGGTGTAGCTCATGCGGCTGCTGGAGCCGATGGCGCCGACGATGCAGCGCCCAACATGCACCGAGAACAGGGTCTGGGGTGCGGGTCGGTCGCACAGCTGCCAGTCCCGCAGCAGTGCCGCCTCCGCCGCCAGACAGGCGAGCGCCGTGTCGCAGGCGCGCGGCACGCCGTCGTCCACCGCCAAGGGCGCCCCCCAGAAGGCGAGGATGCTCTCGCCCAGGTAATTGTCGAGGGTGCCGTGCCGCGCCAGGATGGCGTCGGTGAAGACCGCGAGCTGCGCGCTCAGCAGCGCCGTGATGCGCTCGGGCGGCAGCTCGCCGCACAGGGTGGCCAGATCCGCGATGCCGCTGAAGAGCACGGCGAGCTCGCGCATCTCCGCTTGCGGCTGCACCGGCGCGCCGGACTGCACCAGCCGCCGTGCCACGGTCGCCGGTACGAATTTGGTCAGGGACTGGAGGCCCTGGCTCGTGCGCCGGATGGCGGCGTCCATGGTGCGGATCTCGCGGAACCAGGACGGCACCCGCTCCACGTCGCCGAAGCGCAGTGCGCTCATGTGCTCGGTGTTGTGCACCAGCCGCTCCAGCGGCTCGAACAGGCGCAGTGCCAGCAGCGAGACCGCAAAGGCCGCCACCGCAAGCATGATCACGGCGATCACCACGGACTCGCTCAGCACCCGCGTGGCGGTGCTCAGCAGCGACGCCTGCGGCACCACGATGAACAGCGTCCAGTCCGTGCCCAGCGCCGCCGGCACCGCCTTGCGGTGGGCCAGGTAGCGACGCCCGTCGGTCTGGGTCAGTGTGTACGCGAGGGTGCCGTTGCCGGACGACCGTGCCGTGCCGGCCATGGAGCCCTGGTAGGCGTCCACCAGCCATTGCGCATCCAGGTGCTCCACCCGCGGCAGGCCGTCCGCCCCAGCGCCGGTGAGCTTGAGCCAGGGCGGAAAGGCCACCAGCCGGTGCTCAGCGTCCACCAGGACGACGACACCGCCCGCCGCGAGCCGCTGCGCCGCCAGCAGCTCAGAGATGCCCGCCACCGTCACGTCCGCCCCCAGCGCCGCCCGCAGCCGTCCGTCCGCGGTCTGCACTGCCTTTACCAGCGTGACCCCCGGGCGGTCGTCGGCGGCGAAGCGGTGCAGCTCCGAGATGTGCAGCTGCTCGGTCACGGCGCGGCGGTACCACGCCTGCTGCCGCGGGTCTTCCCGCCCGCTGCCCGTGAGCCTTGTGAGCGGGCGCAGCGCCGCATCCCGGTAGATGATCCGCTCGTGCGGCCGGGCAAGCGCCCGGCCGTCCGCGGTCACCCGCGTGATGACGCGGGAAACCGGCTGCGGCGAGCGGCGCATCTGCACGAGGTTGCCGTCGGCATCCCCCACGTACAGGGCCTGGATCTGCGGCACCAGCGCCAGCTGCTGCGCGAACAGGGTCAGCAGCAGCTCCTGCTGGGCAAGCGGTCCGCCCCCGGTCTGCAGCGCCACGGCGTCGCACTCCAAGAGCCCGCGCGCGCGCTCGAACAGCCCCACGGTGCAGTTGGTGAGCTTCTCCGACATCTCCGCCAGGATGTCGGCGGACAGGTCCAGCGAGACCCGGGTCGCGCGCCGATAGGCATTGCTGGAGACCCCGGCCACCGTCACCGTCAACAGCACCAGGAACAGGACGACGAAGGCCAGTTTGTAGCTCGGCGCGAACATGGCTGCTCCTGCGCCGCGCGCCGACGCATGCCGCCGGACAACGCGGTGTCACTCCTTTGAGCCTAGGCGCCGCACCGCGGCTTGCAATCGGGTCAGGGGCCTGTGCATCTGCTGCGCACTCTCGCACCGCGCCACAGACGCCGCATGGCGCCGGCAGAGCGACCAGCTTCCCACGGGGCCGGCCGCCGGCGACGACGGGGCAGCGTCAGTCGCCGCCGATCTCGATCTGCTCGGTGCCGATGTAGGCGCGCAGCGCGTCGATGACGGCGGTCAGCGCCGGCGCGGTGTCGGCGGCGAAGAGGCGCTGACGGTCGATCCCCTCGCAGCGCCCGAAGACGGCGTGGCAGAGGTCGGCTTCCGTCTGCACCTGATGGATGAGGTCGTGCAGGAGCTTCTGCATCTCACTGCGCGTGGGCGCCGCCGCCAGCGCCCGGAACAGCTCGCCCAGGGCGGCGAACAGCGGCACCGCATCGGACGCCAGGCCGAATTCCGCCGGCCGGAAGATAAGCCTGCGCTCCGAGACCCGGCTCACCCAGACCCGAAAGCTCGCCCGCTGCAGGGCGTGGTACAGCGGCTCTTCGCTGATCAGGAACAACAGCAGGTGCCTGGGGTTGGCGTCGTAGCCGGCGTCGCGCACCTGCCAGCGGCGGTCGCGCACCAGCCGGTGGATGCGGATGTGCTCGCGGAAGTCCGCCGCCTGCAGCTGGTCCAGGATCAGCACCACGCCCTCGGCCTCGCTCAGCGCACAGGCGTGGCTCACGATGTCGTCCAGGGGCTCGATGGGCGGCTCCTTGCGGCCGTACTCGTCCTGCGCCTCGGGCAGGATCACCTCGGGCAGCGCCCGGGTGCGGTCCGCGAAGTCGTGGTAGAGCACGTGCGGGCGCTCCAGCGCGTGGGCCAGCGCCGTTGCAAAGGCGGTCTTGCGGCGCTCGCCGTCGCCTTCGATGCTTAAGGTGCGGATGCCGTCCGCGGGGCCCTGGAGCAGGCAGCGGACCTGGAATTCGTAGTCGTCGTTGGACTCGAACCCGTTGCGGGCCATGGTTTCGCGCAGGCTGGCCATGGCCGGGATGATAAAGAAAGTCTGAAAGACGAAGCGTGAAGCTTGAAGCACACCTGCCTGCGCGCAACGATTATCCCGCGGCCACAAGGGCGACCGCGACGCCGCCTCCTCTTTCAGACTTCAAACGTCAGACTGCGGAAGGCTCAGCCCCCCGCCTGTGCCGTGGCCGGTGCCCCAGTGTCCTGCAGCAGAGCTTCGACCTCGGGATGCGCCTCGGCGGCGGCATGCCAGGCGGCGGCGTGGCCGTCGAAGTCCGGCAGGGTTGCGTCCGCGCCGTGGGCAAGCAGCACCTTGAGCGCCTCGGCGTGGCCGCGGTGCGCCGCCCAGATGAGCGGCGTATAGCCCTGGGTACGCTCCTGGGCGTCGATCATGGCGCCGTGGGCAAGCAGCAGGTCCACCAGCGCCGCGTGGTTGTTGGAGGCGGCCAGCAGGAGCGCCGTGTAACCGCCCTTGTCCGCGGCGTCCACGTCTGCGCCGGCGGCGAGGAGGCGCTCTGCGGCTTCGACATGGCCGTTCACCGCGGCCTTCATCAGCGGCGTCCAGTCACAACTGTCGCGGACGTTGGCATCGGCGCGGCGCTTGAGCAGGGCGTCGAGCGCCGAGACATCGCCGCGCTCGGCCACCTGAAGCAGATCAGGCGCACGGCTTTGGGGCAAGCTCTCCCCGTCGTCCCCGCCCACCAGCAGCAGCGCAGGCAGAATCAGCAGAACGGGCAGCAGCCAGAGGATCTTCGGCATGGCTCAAATGGCAATGGGATGCGTTTGCGTGACAATGGCACCATGAT
>PR_CR_10_Liq_1_inCRDRAFT_1001737_pt1 | contig 11900 bp, 8 predicted proteins | sample PRCRCaboRojoPR_3_FD_10241 | JGI IMG/M metagenome (IMG submission 10241) | reverse complement strand
AACTTTCTGGTAGTTGGAGTGCACTTAGACCCAGCAGTGCCTGAGTTCAGAGTCTCTGCCTACCTAAACACTACCCAAGTGATTTCTAGCAGTTTGGGGAGTGAGTGGTTGGTAGACTCAGAAAACTCGTACCTGTTCTCAATAGGAGCTGAGCATTCAGACCAATCCACATTCAGCAACTTCTACACTGGGTTCCTGTGGGAAGTAAGGATTTACAATTCACAAAAAAACATTTCTAGTCTATTGGAGTCCTCCAACTGTGACTTCTGCGATTTCTGTCCTATAGATAACCAGGAACAGTGCTTACCCAACTGCCCAATTACCAACTTCTGGAACGGAACTGAGTGTGTGGAATGTGACTCAGAGTGTACAAGTGGATGCTCGAGACAACACACTTGCAATTTGTGTGTGAACTCATTATGTACAAGTTGTAGCAGCTTTGAAGAAGGAAACTGTACCCAATGTAAAGCCAATGCCTCCGGAAACCCTTGCCTATGTGACTCAGGCTACGGCTTAGACAGGCTCAACCTAACTTGCATTGAGTGTGGTCCTTCAAATGGTGGCGAAGTGGTAGACAACAAATGCTATTGTTCAGACGGGTACTTCAACAGGAACTCAACCGGATTAGACTGTCAACCATGCTCTCTAGAATGCTTGCAATGCTCTCCTTTAGACCTAGACTGCATAAACTGCCAAGTAAAGCACTCACTCATAGACTCTTCTGGGGACTGCGTGTGTCCACTGCATTCCAGTCCCTCAAACCAAGAGTGCGTATGCGACCAAGGTTACTTCCTAGACCAAACAGTTCCTGAATGCAATGAATGCCACTCCTCCTGCAAAACTTGCTCAGGCCCAGAACCTACTAACTGTCTTTCATGCGAAAGTTCTTACCTGCACGAAGACGGAACCTGTGGACCATGCCCTGAAGGAACATACTTAGAGGGAACTGAGTGTCTAGACTGTCCAGAACTATGCCAAACCTGCACAAGCCAAGAAGAGTGCGTAACCTGTGTAGAAGACGCCTTTATTCCTAAGTCGAACAAAACCTGTTCCTGCATTGAAGGCTTCAAACAAAACACCACTTTCTGTGAAATAGACTACTTCTACCACTCAATAACCGTAGAAGAAGACAATGATGCGTTCATAAAGTTCACTTCTCCAGCTGAAGGCACTTTGAGTACTTCTGACATTTCACTGAGTCTGCTAAACACAAGCATCATCTACGAGTACGCTATGGAAAAGCAAACCTCCAGCAGGTACTTGATTACTTTTAAGTTTGAAACTTACGTTAGAAAAGGCGAGCTCTTCTACCTAGAGTTCCTCAACAGTTCTTCAGTCAGAAGCTTTTCTAAGCAGTACCTTTACAACCAAACACTTGAAGGAATACTTAACGAGCACGTACCCTCCCAAAAAGGGCTCCAAGAAGGAGCTAAAATAGGCGAAGCTGCAGGCACTGTTATAATAAGTACAGGCCTTGCTTCAGGAGTAGTCAACCCCAACCCAGCAGGGTTATGGGCAATTATCAACACTGTGCAGATTCTAAGTTTTATTCCGCTGTCCAGCATTCCTCTGAGTCCTAAGCTAGAAGGGTTCTTTACTAGTTTGAGTGACATTGGATTCATTCCTAACTTTGCTGAGTACTTAATAGACAAAAACACCACCATCAACAAGCATCAAAAGTCCTATAACTACGGCATTGAGTCAAAACTGTTTTTGTACAACGCGGGGGAGTCACTTTCTGCTCTTGGAATTGTTTTGGTGCTTTGGCCTGTTTTATGGGGACTTTCTAAGATCAAAAACAGAAAGTTCCACAAAAAGATATCAGCAATGCTCAATGAGTACAGGTACGGAGTCATCATTCGCTTTTGGATTCAAGGCTGCTTAGAGGTGTGCTTAGCCTGCATGGTGCAGCTTTACGGCTTACCTAGCTTAACAGTGATTGAACTAGTTAACTTCGGTATTGCAGTACTCTTTGCACTGGCAATGATAGTTTCTCCTATACTGATTATCAAGTTCACTCTGAAACGCACCAGNGAAATAGCTCTTCTCACAGAAAAATCTGCTTTCTACAAGATTTGGGGTTCTTTCTTCTACGAGTTCAAGTATGACGATGACTCTTTAGCCAAACACTACTACAGCATCTTCATTGTGAAAAGAGTTCTGTTCATTGCCAATTTGATGTTCCTTTGGGACTACCCCATCCTTCAGTTAGTTATCAATGCCCTTTTGATGGTTGGGTTCTCTATTTTCATGCTGGTAGTTAAGCCTTACGCAGACCCCATACTTCAGTTCGTCAACACTTTTGCAGAGTTCGGAATCTCGTTTATATTCTGCGGAACATCTTACTTTTTGTTTGAAGAGAAACCTCACCTCAAAGAAGTTGAGTACGTTATTTTCTACTTGACTTTAGTTATCATGGGGGCTCAGACTTTGGCCTCTGTGATTATTTTCTTCAGAAACTTAGTTCATATTATCAAGGCTGCAAAAGAAAGAAAAGCCAAGAATATTGATCTTTCTGGCCCAGGAAACTCAACTAATATTGCTCGCGAGCAAGATCCCAACAGACCAGACCCTCACGTATTCTTTGATAGGAAGAAGAAAAAAGAACTTTAAGTTAACTAACCAAATAAATCTTCAGGAAACCACTCACTAGGACACATTCTAACGTTCCTAGACAACTGCATCATTTGGTCCATTTGTTCCTGAGTAAGTTGGAGGAACTGAGATTGAAAGTTTTCTTGCAGCCTGTGCTCATTTGCTGACTTTACAACAGCAGAACAGCCTCTTTGCAAGCACCAACTAATGATAACCTGGGAAGGAGTTTTGCCTGTTTCCTGAGCAATTCTTTGAACTACTTCTTCGTAAATAGGGGAGGAGTCGTCTTGCGCCCAAACCATTCTGTACCCCTGGGGCACGACTCCCATTCTCTGGCAGCAACTCACAAGTGCTTTGTTGTTCAAGTAAGGGTGTATTTCAAACTGGTTGATAACTGGTTTAATTCTAGAGTAGTTCATCAAGTCCAGCAACAGAGGAACAGAGTAGTTGCACACACCAATGTTCTTCACTAGCCCTTCGTCTACTAGTTGTTCCATTTGAGCCCAGGCCTGGTGCAGAGGTACGTTGTCCAGTTCAAAAGTGTCTAGTGCAAGGTGTCCTTTAGAAGGAGATTTTAGAGATACTGGCCAGTGAAGTAAATAAGCATCCAAGTAGTCTAGCTTGAGTTTTTGCAAGCTTTCAAGACAAGCGCCTTTTACGTCTGAGAAGCAAGTAGACCAGCACTTAGAGGTTACAAAGAGTTCCTCTCTAGAGATACTGCCTGAAGCAGTGACTTCTGATATAGCTTCTCCCAAAGACTCTTCGATGCCATAGATCGCAGCTGTGTCAATGCCTCTATACCCGGTTTTAACAGCTGCACTTATGACCTGAGTCATTCCTGAAGGGATTCTTGCAGTGCCTATGAAGAGTTTAGGCAGCTTTAAGTTGCCTACATTCATATACAAACTCATTATTAGGGGCTTATAATGAAAATAGCAAGCTACAATGTAGGGGGCCTACAAAGCTTTTCGGCTCGTTTCGGTAGTTTTGAAGGCATGCTTGACTCATTCAAAGCAGACATTGTGTGCTTCCAAAAGATCAAAATCACTCGGGAGAAACTCCAAGCTTCTATGGTTAAGCTAGAGAACTACTATGGGTTCTTCCAGTTTTCAGAGTCCCAGTTGTGCTCCTCAGGAGTAGCTACTTTTTGCAAGAAGTCAAGTACACCTCACTTAGTTACTCAGGGCTTCTTGGGAAGCAACTACTCTGAACTAGATAACGAAGGCAGGTGCTTAGTTACAGACCACGGGGACTTTATTCTGTTCAATGTGTACTTTCCTACCAGTGGAGCTCCTCAAAGAATTGCTTTTAAAATGTGGTTTTGCTACTTAGTTCAGGAAATGCTCGAATCACAAAACAAAAAAGTAATACTTGCAGGAAGTTTGGGGTTTCCTCACTTGAGACTGGACCACTGGAGTCCTTCTGAAAACTTTGAAAACCACAGAGCTAGACAGTGGCTGTCCATATTTTTCCAAACAGGCAACTTCTGCGATGCTTTTAGGGTACTTTACCCATGCAAGAAGCAGTACACCCATTTCCAGAACTACCAGTCCAAACTCTCTGGAACAGGCACTAGAATCGACTACTTCATACTCAACACCAAAGCTACCAACCGGTTGCTTAAAAACTTTCACACTCTAGACTGCAGCACCCTCAGAAACCCTATTAAACTCACTCTTATGCACAAACAAACCCAAGTTCCACAAAAAATACCTCCTGAGTGCTCAGTCTTCTACCCTGAGTTCCAAAGCATCACAGCTCTTCCTAAGAAAAGACCCACTCCTAAACCCCACAAACTCCCATTAAAAGGAGAACTCATGTGTCTCCATGGAGAGCAACCTATAGTAAAGCAAGTCACTAAACCAGGCAAAAACAAAGACAGGCCTTTTTACTCCTGCAGAAGACCTCCAGGGAACTCAAAAGACATAGACTCCAACTGCAACTTTTTCAAGTGGGCTGACATTCAAGTTCCCAAGTGCTACCACAAGTCCAAAGCCAAAGCCAAAAAGGTCCACAAAGAAGGCAAGAACCAAAGCAAGTGGTTCTTCAAGTGCAGCCAAAAACCACCCTGTGACTTTTTTGAGTGGGCTTCAGAAATCAACAAGTATATTTAATTACTGTGTAAAGTTTTCCCTCAAGTCTTTTAAGTAGTTGTTAGCTTCTGTTACTTCTTCTGGGTCATAGTTGTGGCTAGGTGGTTTTATGAACTCCGAAATAAAGTTGTAGAACTCAGTGTCAGTGTGTAAACTCGCTGTTCCACAAACCTCGTGAAAGTAGTCCTTTCTGTAGACAGGGTTTTGGCAAGGTCCGTAAAAGTTCTCGTTTACTGATAGACTTGCCATGTTGCCTGTGCTCAAAGTAAGAAACTCAGCAAGAGCAGTTCTCATGTCTTCTTTGAACCTGCAGTGGTAACTTATCACTTCGAGTCCTTCAGCTACTTCTTGGTAGTGGGTGCTTTCTTGGGCCTTAGTGCAGGGCACATGCAAAAACTGTGAGTAGTCTTTAAGTTCACTCAGTAACAGTGCTTCTTCAGTTGAGTACTTATAAGAGAATCCCAGTCCTAGTATAGGAACTTTGTTGTAGTAGTCACTTACTACTTCTAAAGCTCCAGGAATCTCCTGAACCATTTCGTTGTCCCACAAAAACTGGATCCCCTGCGCAGAGTCAGAGTGCTCAGCTACCCACCTGAAAGAGTCTTCGAAGCCTTCAGCTCCGTACATTTCGTAAGCTACTACTATGTTTTTCAAGTCAAGCATGTTGATAATTAGGTCACTCCACTTAGGCACGGAGGAAGGTTGGACCTCGACTGTTTGCACCTTGCCTGCCCAAGGAACTTCTTCTTCTTTGGAGTAAAGCTGACTCAAGTCCACCTTTTCCTTGAAGTCCACAGCTACTAGTCTCGGACAGTACCCAGTTTGCCCCTCTATAAACAAAGGCGAGTGGAACTCCTGGTCTTCTTGGCTTTTTTCCTGGATTTCCCAGAAGTGCGCACTAGTCCAATTAGCTCCTTTTCCAAAAGAAATAGTGATTACCTCTTTCATGATTATTAGAATTTAAGAGCGTGAGGGTACATTCCGTTCCTCAGTCTGAACTTGGTGGACAAGTACTGCTTGACAAGGGGGTCAGCGATCTTGGAGATGATATCTTGGTCTAGTTTCTTTTGGGTGGTTTTTTTGAACTCAGGAACTTCTTCCTTTTTCTTCTCAGGAGCGAAGAAAGCTTCTTCTGACTTAGCGAGTTTCTTCTTGTCTTTGCGGAAGTACTCGTCTGTGATGTTGGCCAAATCTACTCCAGCAACGTCTACCTTGGTGGAGGTAGGGATTGTGTAGGCTTGTGGAATGCGCTTGAGTGGTACCCCGTTGAGTTTGTAGGGACCTGTCACAAGGATAAGGCCTGAGTTGAGTTGTTTGAGAAACACTACGCGCTTGCCTTGGTTTTTGCCTGCGAGCAAAATTAAGATTTGGCCAGGCACTATTCCTCCACGGAGTTTGGTGGGGTTGTTGTGTTCCTGGTTCTTCTCTTTCTTAGTGTCCTCTGTAGGGTACCACTTCACCATTTATTTATATACCACTAGTAACCTTTGCAAGTAGAAACTGACTCAAAAATAAAAGTTGAACTAAAAGTGTGTTAATAAATGGCAAAGGTAGGACTTTTATTAACTGTGCTCTTAGGAGCTGTCTGGGTTGCTTGCGCAGAAGACAACTCAGTTCTAGTTTTGACGGACGACACAATAGACTCCGCCATCAAGCAGAACGAAATCATCATGATCAAGTTCTACGCTCCTTGGTGCGGTCACTGCAAGCGCATGGCTCCTGACTACGAAAAAGCTGCCGAAATGCTCAAAGAAAAAGGATCCAAAGCAGTCATAGCCAAGCTAGACGCTACAGCTGAAAGGAAAGCAGCTTCGGACTGGAACATCAGGGGCTACCCCACTGTGCTGACCTTCAAGAACGGGCAAATGATCGAGAAGTACGCAGGACCCAGAACTGCCAAAGACATTGCTAACTACGTTCTAGAAAAGGCTGACGAAAAGAAGTTAGCTGACCTTTAAGTAACTACTAGATAATGGGTTAATTAAAGGTATGGCGAGAGAGTCACGGAGGCAGTCAGGCACCGGATGGAAAGTTAAGTTTTTAATGCTGGGGGACTCTGGAGTAGGTAAAAGTTCTTTGATGCTTCGGTTCACCCAAGACACTTTCCTCGACAACATGATGGGAACCACTGGACTCGATATGCGCGAAAAGATTGTATCAGTCAACGACGAGTTCGGTAAAGTCCAGGTTTGGGACACTGCAGGACAAGAACGCTTCCACGTTCTGTCGCGGTCTTACTACCGAGACGCTCAAGGAATAGTTCTTGTCTACGACGTAAGTGAACCTGAAACACTGTCTAACATCCATTACTGGATCAACGACATCAAAGAAAACACTGAAAAGGTACAAATCATCATCCTCGGAAACAAAAACGACTTGGAACCTGCTGTCGACCTCAAAGAAGCCCAAAGAATAGCTGAGTCTTACGGGATTCCTCACATGATCACCAGTGCAAAGGATTCCTTCAATGTACAAAAGGCTTTTGAAACCTTACTAGAAATGACCTTTGAAAAAAGAGTTCCTAACAACAAGCCAAACGTTTTAAGACAAGTTTCAAGTAAAAAAAGTAAGAAGTGTTGTTAAATATTTAAAAAGTTCAATAAAGCTTTCCTCACTTCTGTTGTTTTTGCTTTTACAAACAGATTTTTGCCTTTGAAAGTGATTACACCTCCTAGTACTGAAAGTTCTGATTTGCTTTGGTAGTGCTTGCAAATAGCTTCATAGCCTTGTTGGGAAAGTTTTTCTTTAAGCGCTTCAGCTCGGTTTTGGAAGTACCCTGTGTATTTGTAGTTCAGAAACTTGATTCTCCCAATAAGCGGTCCTGAGTCTTGGCAGTAGCCTTTGATGCAGTACTTGTTGGGTTTCTTTGGAAGAGTTAGCTTTTCTCCTTCAGTTATGTAATGAGCCTTAAAGTCCATTGTTCCTCTGAACTTGTCAGACATCACAATGGTGTGGGCTGTTGACTCGCAGATGCCTTGTTTGATCTCTTCTACAGTTAACTCCACTTTCGTGCATTCTTTCCTGACTATGTAGTGGTTCATCACTCCTTTGTCTTCGAAAGGCTTTAAAGCTTCCTCGCCGAACTCAGAGTCCACTATGAGTAAATTGTGCAGGCCTCCTTTTCTAGCTAGTCTTGTAACTACGTAGTCAGCTTCTCCTAGTCTCAAACTAGAGTGTCCCAGTAACACTAAACTTGGACTTTGCAAGTGAGCTCCAAAACCTTCTTGGAGGTTGTCAAATACTTTTAAGGTTCCGTTTTCTCTAGCTTTTTCAAACATAAAACAGTTCCTAGGAGTAAAAGCCCGAGCAGTTAGTTTGGGGTGCAGCCACTGAGGACTCCCTGCTGCGTAGGACAGAAAGGCTCTTCCAGCAGGACTCATGCAGAGAACTGGAAGGTTGAACACTGTTGCAGCAGATATTATGTGGCTTTCTAAGTCAAGGAGTTGCCAGGACTGCACAGGGACCAACAAACAACTTTGGTAAGAAAGAGACCTGCAAGTTTCAAGTATGGACTCGTAAAGCTTTTTAGGAGGCTTCCTTTCGTAGACAGGCAAAACTTGAGGAGTGAACACTATAATGTCTGAGTGGTACACTGAGGAGTCAAATGGTTTGGGGTACCTGTCTTCGTCTTTGCAAGACTGCGAAATAATGCTTATCTTAAGGTCCCCCCAGTTGATTAGCCAGTTCGCACTGCCTAGTGAGTGCCCTGAAGGCACTGCAGCAATGTCTATTTCTCTTAAGCTGTAAGTTTGGTTATAGGAAAGGCTCACTACGTGGTTCCAAATGGTTTTGAGTTGCTCTTCAGTGTACATGTTGCCTTCTTGAGGGCACACTCTTCGGAACTCCTGGTCGTACTCTATGAGTTCTTTGCAAACACAGGTGCCCAGTTGCGCTATAGGTTCAGTCATAAGCACTTTGCCTCTGAAACTAGAGTTAATGTAAGGCAGGGCACCTAGAAGAGTGGAGTTGGAAATAAGCACTAAGTCTACTTCTGCAAAGTTAACTTCGTCAAGCCACCCACAGCTGTACTCTATTGGGGGTGACAAGTTGGTGAGTGAAGCTGGAGAGTACTTCAGCAAAGGCTTCAGATCTAAAGGACACTCTACTAGTATTTGGGCTTTATTCAATTTTATTAGGTAAGCTGTGTCTTTAATAGAGGTTACTTCTATCATTTATTAGTTGAAAGAATTATGGTAAAGGTTTTAGTTATTTCGTTACTTTTGGAGGTTGTATTCGGGAGTGGTTGCAATGGAAACAGTGAGAATGCTAATTGCTGTGACTATAAGTGTAATGCATGTCAAAATGACCCTTGGGAGTGCAAAAGTGGCGACTGCAACTCCGGAATTCAAGTAGGCAGTATATGCTTAGAGAACTGTCCTCATGGATTTGAGCCTTCTTGCACCTTTGCAAGTGGAGTTGTTTTAGAAGAGACTTTTTCGAGTTTCGAGTTGACTCACTTCCAAGCTGGGTCAAATGCAAGCACCTATTTCCCTTTCAACAACGGAGAGAACGATGACCCACTTCCAATGAAGCAAAGAGGACTGTTTGTAAACTTTGACCGGTTCATTAAGTCCAAAGACGAAGTTAACTTGCACCATACTTTCACGATTACTATGTGGCTCAGGGCAGAAAGCAGTGGAGTTCTTTTGAAAAAGTGGAACCACTTAGTGATTGACGCTGGAGGAGCCGACCCAGGTGACGGAATGACTGTAGAGCTAGAAGATCCTGCTGGGAATGTGGCTCATAGGGTCTTAACTTTCAACCTTAACCCAAATCAGTGGTACTACGCTGCTTTCACTTCTGAGTTTTCAAGTGCTTCTGGAACTACCTTAGAAATGTACATAAGCGGAAATAGAAGTACAACTAAATCTTTTTCAGGTGAAATCTTCAGACACCCAGCAGGGCACCCCATTCAAATAGGAGGCTTTTCATGCTCAGCTTTTGTTTACAAAATCAGGATACTTCAAGAAGTCGATGTTTCAGTAATTGAAGATGATGACATATGCGAGGACTCCTTTTCTGGAAGTTGCTTGTGGAACTGTAACGAGGATCAATACTGGGACGGGAGTAAGTGTGAAAGCTGCGACTCTTCTTGTAGTTATGGCTGTGTAAGAGCAACTGACTGCAATCTGTGTGATGATAGACTCTGTGCAAAGTGCAGTGACTTTTCTATTTGCCAAGTCTGCATCGAAAATGCTTCTAATACTGCAAGCTGTGAGTGCAATGAAGGGTACACCTGGAACCCTGACTCAGGAACTTGTGGAAGTCAAGTTGAACCTAAAGAACCTACTGGCGAAGAAGGAACGTCCCAAGAACCTACTGGCGAAGAAGAAACGTCCCAAGAACCCACTTCTGAAACTGAAGAAGACACTGGAGAAGCAACGTCCCAAGAACCCCTAAAAGACATTTCTGAGTCCAGTCAAGAAGCTGAAACTCTAGGCCAAGGAACAGCAACAGGAGTTGCAGTAGCTGGAATAGGTATTTCAGTTCTGAGTTCAAACCCTTCAGGCTTTTGGTTGATGCTTAACACCCTACAACTACTTACCTACATTCCACTTTCAAACAACCCTCTTACTCCAGGTTTAAAAGGGTTTTTCAAGGGCCTCAACTTAGCTATTAACGTTCCCAGTGTCTTTGACGCTCTGATTGAAGAAAGCGAAAGCCCCAACACTGAGAAGCAGTCCAACGAGTACGGGTTTAAGTCCAAATTCTTCTTAATCAACGCTGGTCTCACTGTGATGATATTCTGCTTCCTTTTAGTCATGTGGCCATTTATCTGGATGTTTTCAGAGTGCAAAGTTGCTTGGATCCAGAAACTATGCAACTCACTACTTGAAAAATTCAAGTTCAGTCTTTTCATCAGACTTTGGATTCAAAGGTACTTGGACATAGCAATACCTTGCTTCATTCAGTTGTCCTCGTTTTCAAGCATCAAAAGAACAGTGGTTAATAACATCATTGCAGCAATGATTGCTGGCGTTTTGCTTCTAACTACTCCTATATCAATAGCTACTTTCTTCCACCGAATAAAGGACAAACTAGAATCCATATCTGAGGAGTCGCCTACTTACAAGGAGTACGGGACTCTGTTTTACGAGCTGAAATACAAAAAGGAGTTTAAGACCTGCTTTACTTATGTGTTTTTCACCATGCAAAGGCTTTTGTTCTCTGTAAGTTTAGTATTTCTAGGAAACTACCCTTATTTACAAGCTTCCGTAAACTGTGGAGTTATGTTTGTATTTGCAGGGTTTGTTATAGTAGTGAGGCCTTATCAAGACAAAATCATGCAGGTAATTTCTATCTTTGTAGAGTTCTGGACTTTCATGATATTTTTGGCAGTCATTTACTTCCTGAAGAGTGGGTCTAAAGACCATGAAGAACTCGTGGAGACTGCAATAATATTCACGGCTTTCGGAGTGACTTGCTTGAGAATGCTAGGCATGCTCATAAAATTGGGAGTTAAGGTCCATGAATGCTGGAAGCGGAAAAAAACTGCTCAGGTCCAACAGGAACCTACGGTCTTCGAAACTAATAACCAGCAAACCACTGAGCACACTCCAAACTGGATTCTGAGCTCAGACTACCCTATTTTTGTGCGTCCAAAGAACCAAGCTCAGCTAGAAGAACACGAAGATCTAAATTAAGGATTAGGTTTGTTAGTTTTGTAAATGGAACCTAGCTTGATTGTAAGTGGAGGCGGAGATAACGCTATCAGGATCTGGAGCGTTCCTAAAAAACTGTTCACCTTTAAAGGAGTGGAAAACCTCAGACCCGTCCTGGAAGTGCTTAAGTTTCTGAGTCCGGAGGAGGTAGTTGGAGTCGCAAGGGTCAGCAAGCAGTTCTATGAAGCTTCTTTCCACTCTGAAGTATCGAAACTTATTTTTGAGCAGACCAATGTACTAGAAGGCCATACTGGAAGTGTCAATTCAGTTGCTGTGTCTCTGAAGAAAGGGATACTAGTCTCTGCTAGTGATGATTCCACCATTCGAGTGTGGAGTCTAGCTACTGCACAAGTAACCCAAGTACTCAAAGGGCATAGTGATGCGGTATTTTCTGTGGCCATTTCTAGTGATGGCGAGTCGGTTGTGTCGGGGAGTGATGACAACACACTTAGAGTGTGGAGTCTAGCTTCTGGACTAACCACTCTACTCCTCACTGGCCATAGTGATGTTGTTAGTTCAGCGGCCATTTCTAGCAAAGACCAATTCATTG
>PR_CR_10_Liq_1_inCRDRAFT_1001736_pt1 | contig 11900 bp, 9 predicted proteins | sample PRCRCaboRojoPR_3_FD_10241 | JGI IMG/M metagenome (IMG submission 10241) | reverse complement strand
GCCTTAATCGGCACTTTGATTGGCGTGGGCAGCCTCACGCAAGCCAACGAATTGGTCGCGATGCGCGCCGCGGGCATGCACCGCAAAAAAATCAGCGCCCACGTATTGGCCGTGGTCGGGCTTTGCCTGTTGGGGTTGGTGGCCGTCTCTGAGTGGCTGGTGCCTGGGTTGGAGACTCAGGCCCAAGCCGATCGGGATCAGGCCAGGCTTGGCCAGATTGACCTGGATCGGAGCGGGGCCCTGTGGCTTCGTGATGCTCAACTGATGGTTCGGATCGGCCATTCGATCTGGGGCGGCGACGATGGCCTGGCATTGACCAACGTGTTGATCTATCGATTGGATGAGCGTTTGCAGCCTGTGGTGACTTACCGCGCGGCACAGGCGGTGCATGAACCCGGCCGGTGGCGATTGCGCGACGTTACGCGCACCGAGTTGGGTCGGGATGGGGTCGCAGTGGCCCAGCATGACCAGTGGACCCTCCCGTCAAGCATCGCGCCTGAGCTTTTTGATGCCGCCGTGACCCGCCCGAGGCTGTTGTCCACCCGCGATCTGGTGGAAATGCAGGCGTTTTTGGAGGCCAATGCGCTTGATGCCGAGCCCTACACGCAGGCGCTGTGGGAGCGGGTGCTGTTTCCTGTCAATGTCTTGGCGATGGTGCTGATTGGCCTGCCTTTTGCCCTTGGGGGGGTCTTTCGGCAAAGCCCGCGCGGGGGCTTGGGGCTGAATGTGTTTGTGGGCATTGGCTTGGGGTTGGTGTTTTTTGTTTTAAGCCGGGTGATTCAAGGCGTGGTCACACTGTGGCCGATCCCCATCTGGTTGGGGTCGCTGCTGCCGGCGGCGATGATATCCATGGTGGCTTTGGCGCTGTTGGCTCGGCGCTGATCGGGCTTCGTTGACCGGCTCAAGCTCATGACAAGCGGCGCGATTGGGCGGGTGGTGTGACAATCACCAAACGGGTCTTCGAGGCCAAATCGTGCCAGGTGGATCGGTCGGCATTGAACCAGGCCCAAATAAAGCCCAGTCCCACACTGCCCCAGCTGGCCACAGCGACCACAAATCGGATGAGCGTGGCCGGCCAGCCAATGGGTTGACGCTCGCCGAGGATGCGGATGTGCCAGGCCTTCATGCCCAGGGTGCACCCTCGGCGCCAGCTGATCGCAAAATACGCCCAAGCCACAGCGGCCAAGTAGCCCTGGAACCACAGCGTGTCTGCGGCCACCCCCGCGTTGGTGGGCACCACCACCGCCACCGTGGCAATCATCCAAAGCCCCACCAGCAGCAAACCATCGTAGAGGGCGGCCAACAGTCGCTTGCCGAGCGGGCACGGCCGCGTGGTCGCCCCAGCGGCGGTAGAATGCGGAATGACAGGCTCAACAGCGCTCATGGTCTGGGCATTGTAGAGCAGTGACCCACCAAAACCGTGAGCGCGGGCACCATGGATGAAAACAGGGTGAGACACCGATGAAGGCCGAAGCGCTGATCGATCGGTTTTTGGATGCCAGTTGGGCCGAGCGCGGGCTGAGCCGGGCGACGTTGCAAGCCTACCGCGATGACCTGCTGGCCGTTGTCCGGGCCGATGACGCCCTTGCGCGGGCGTTTCCCCGGCTCACCCAAGCCCAGGTGCTGAGCCACTTGGCCAAGCGGCTGCAATCGGGGGCTCAGGTGAGTTCGATCACCCGCCAGCTGTCGGCCATGCGGCGTTTCTATGCCTGGGCGATGACCCACGGCGAGGCGGACGCCAATCCCCTGACCGATTTAGAGCCGCCCAAAGCGCGGCGTGATTTGCCCGACGCGCTGTCTGAGGCGCAGGTTGAGGCCCTGCTGAACGCCCCTGATCCCGCCACGCCGCTGGGTCAACGCGATCGGGCCTTGCTCGAGGCGCTGTATGCCTCCGGGATGCGTGTCAGCGAAGCGGTGGCCTTGAGCTTGTCGCGGTTGTCCATGGCACAGGGGCTCGTTCGAGTCATTGGAAAAGGCGGTCGTGAGCGGCTGGTGCCGCTGGGCGAGCGCGCGCTGGAGGCGTTGGAGGTTTGGCTCAAACACGGCCGTTTGGCATTGGCGCCTCGATCAGAGGCGGTGTTTGTCTCTGCCCGTGGGCGGGCGCTGACGCGCCAAGCGGTGTGGCAGCGGATCAATAAGCATGCGCTGGCCGCGGGGATTGAGGGGCGTGTGCACCCCCACCGGCTGCGCCACTCGTTCGCCACCCATCTGCTCGATCACGGTGCTGATCTTCGCGTGGTGCAAATTTTGTTGGGTCATGCTGATTTATCCACCACGCAGATTTATACTCACGTGTCGAGATCAAGGTTAAAAGCGCTGTACGCCGAACACCACCCGCGGGGGTGATTGTCGCGCGCCGAGACCTTGAGATGCCCACCCCACCGCACGTTTGAGGAGTTCCACATGCGCCACGTCGTCACTCGCCGAATCTATCCTATGATTCTGGGCCTGATCGGGCTGATTATTTCGCCCTGGGTGGCCGCCGATTACGAGGCCATTGAAGCGCGTTTGGCTGACATTGTGCCTGCCAACACACCGGTGACGATCAACGAGACCCCCATTGATGGCGTCTTGGAGGTTCGCCTGGGCGGCGATGTGGTCTACATGAGCGCCGATGGCAAGCACCTGTTTCAAGGCCGGCTGATTGATTTGGATACGCGCGAAGATTTGACCAGCCGCGCCCAAACGGCGATTCGCCGAGAGCGCATTGCCGCCATCGACCCCGATGAATTCGTCACCTTCGGCCCGGACAACCCCACCCACCGCTTGATGGTGTTCACCGATCCCGACTGCGGCTATTGCCGGCGGTTGCACGAACAAATGGACGCCTACGTGGCCGAGGGGATCGAAATCAACTACCTGGGCTTCCCGAGGGCGGGTGAGGACTCGTCCACCTACGATAAGTTGGTTTCGGTGTGGTGTGCCAACGACCCGCAGGCGGCCATGAACACCGCCAAGGCGGGCGGCGAGCTGCCCGCGCGCGACTGCGACAACCCCGTCAGCAAGCATTATCAATTGGGCCAAGACATGGGGGTGACGGGCACGCCGGCGCTGTTGGGGTTTGACGGCACGCTGATCCCGGGGTTTGTGCCCCCCGATCAGCTCAAAGCGCGCCTCGAGCAGCAGGCCAACGCGCGCTGACCCGGCGTCCACGCAACACCTGAGCCGGCGTGATCCACCTTTTCGGGCAAACGGTTTGGCCACAGTTCCAGGTGGATGCCTGGGCGGCTCGGTTGGGTGCGATGCTGGGCCACCCCGTGACCTTCACCGCGCACAGCTGGCTGGTGATCGATCAATCGATGCGGCCACCGAGACCCTGTTTGAGGTCTTGGATGCGGGCCCGGTGACGGCTGAGGGCTTTCGGCCCGGCGAGGACGTCTTCATTGCGCCGCGTCCGGGGACCCAAACCCCTTGGGCATCGCGGGCCGGTGACATTCTGAGCCGATGTGGCCTGGCGGAATTTTCGTCTGTGGAGCGGTTGATCCACCTTCGGTTTGAGGGGGTGGGGGTGGAGGCGTTGCCCCAGGCTTGGTGTCAAAGTGTGTTTGATCGGATGACCCAGGTGTGGCTCACCCAGTGGCCTGACTGGGGTCGATGGTTCCACCACGCCCAATCGCCCGCCTCAGTGGTGACGCTGCCGTGGGGTGCGTCACCTTTGGCCTCACTGAAAGAAGACAACGCGCGGATGGGTTTGGCGCTGAGTGATGCGGAAATGGATCACTTGGTCGAGCTCTACCGCGGCCTTGGACGGGCGCCGACGGATGCTGAGTTGATGATGTTCGCCCAGGCCAATTCTGAGCACTGCCGGCACAAGATTTTTAACGCGCACTGGACCATCGATGGGCAGGCCGTGCCGGAGCGTTTGTTTGGCATGATCAAACAGACCCATCAAGCCACCCCAGATCACACCGTCACCGCCTACGATGACAACGCCGCGGTGATCGAGGGGGGTCCATCGACGCAGCTGGTCACTGAAATGGCACATCGGCCCTATCGCGTTGAGCATGGGGTGATCTTGCACACCCAAATCAAAGTCGAAACCCACAATCACCCCACCGCCATCTCACCCGATCCGGGCGCGGCCACCGGGGCCGGTGGTGAGATCCGCGATGAGAGCGCCACCGGTCGTGGCGCGCGGCCCGTGGCGGGCTTGACCGGCTTTAGCGTGTCTGATTTGAACATCTCTGGCGAGCATGAGCCTTGGGCGCATGCCCCAGCTGCGCCGGATCGCCTGGCCAGCGCGCTGCAGATCATGATCGAAGGCCCGGTGGGCGCGGCACGATACAACAATGAGTTCGGTCGGCCGAACTTGTTGGGCTATTTCAGAAGCTTTGCCGGTCGGGTCGCGGGGCGCTGGTGGGGCTATCACAAGCCCATTATGCTCGCCGGGGGCAGCGGGCTGATTCGGGCCGAGCACACCCACAAACAGGCCTTGGCGCCGGGCGATCATATCGTGGTGCTCGGCGGGCCAGCGATGCTGATTGGCCTCGGTGGCGGTGCGGCCTCCTCCATGGCCTCAGGCCAGTCCGATGCCGGCTTGGATTATGCCTCCGTGCAGCGCGGCAACCCTGAGATGGAGCGCCGCGCCCAAGAGGTCATCGATCGCTGTTGGGCCATGGGGGCGGCCAACCCCATCAAAATGATTCACGATGTGGGGGCTGGGGGGTTGTCGAACGCCATTCCTGAGCTCCTGGACGATGGTGGCGTTGGGGCGCGGCTGTCGCTTCAGGCCATCCCCAGCGCCGATCCTGGGTTGTCGCCTTTGGAGATTTGGTGCAATGAAGCCCAAGAGCGTTACGTGCTGGGCATTGGCGCTGAAGATTGGCCTTTGATCGAGGCCTTGGCAGACAGCGAGCGTTGTCCCGTGGCGAGCGTGGGCCAGGCCACGGCCACCCAAGACTTGGTGTTGATCGATGATCGACCGGGGCAGGGCGATGCGGTGGTGATCGATCTGCCCTTATCGGGCCTTTTGGGTGAGATGCCGGCGCGACACATTGAGGCCATCACTGCGCCGGTGGCGTGTCCCGATCGCGGGCTGGCGGGCATTGAGGTGTCGGATGCGATCGAGCGGGTGCTTCGATCCCCCACGGTTGGCTGCAAGTCATTTTTAATCACCATCGGGGATCGGACGGTCGGCGGGCTTTCGGTCAGAGACCCGATGGTCGGCCCCCATCAGGTGCCGGTGAGCGATTGTGCGATCACGCTTCGAGATTACACGGGCGATGCCGGCTTGGCCATGGCTGTGGGCGAGCGCACCCCATTGGCGATTTGGGATGCCCCGGCCTCGGTGCGGATGGCCATTGGCGAGGCGCTGACTAACCTGTCTGGTGTGGCCATCGATGATTTAAAGCGGGTCAAACTCTCAGCCAATTGGATGGCCGCGGCTGGTCAGCCGGGGCAAGACGCCGCGCTGCATGCGGCCGTGTCCGCGGCCCGTGACGTGTGTGTCGCGCTGGGGCTGTCGGTGCCGGTGGGCAAAGACTCGCTGTCGATGCACACCCAGTGGCACAGCGACACCGCCGGCCCCCAAGCCATGAGTGCGCCGGTGTCGCTGGTGATATCGGCGTTTGCCCGCATCGAGGCGGTGGGCCGGCACATCACCCCCGAACTGCAGCCTCAGCCCTCGTCGCTGGTGCTGATTGACTTTGGACGCCAACGCCTCGGGGGATCGGCGCTGGCACAGGTGTTTGCCGACGATGAGATTCGCGCGCTGGGCGCGGTCCCGGACCTCGATTCCTCCAAAGCGCTGAGCGCGTGGTTGTCGCTGGCCTGGGAGTGGGTCCGTGAGGGCCGGTTGCTGGCTTGCCATGACCGATCCGATGGCGGGGTGGTGGCGTGCGTCTTNGANATGGCGCTGGCCGGTCACCTTGGCGTGCGCGTNGAGGTGCCCGAGGAATTGGANGCCTCGGCGCGTCTGGCGTGGTTGTTTAATGAGGAGTTGGGGGTGGTGGTTCAGGTGGCCGATGNTGAGCGGGCGGCGTTTTGGGCGGCGTTGGACGCNGCGGGACTGGCCGCTTTTGCCCGTCCGATCGGCCAGTTGGATGCCTCGTCGGCCACCCAGACCACGTTTGAGGTGTGGCAAGGTCGCGTGCGGCTGGATGCGCATTCGATGGGGTCGCTGGCACAGACGTGGTCGTCGACCTCTCATCAGATCCAGGCGCGTCGGGACAATCCCGCCTGCGCCGATCAGGAGTGGGCACGCTGGGGCGATTGGTCGCGCGCAGGGCTCAGTGCGACGCTGACCTTTGATCCGCCGCCGCGGCCGGTGGCCCACCCCTCATCCAACGCCGCCCCCCAGGTGGCGATCTTGCGCGAGCAGGGGGTGAACGGGCATCGAGAAATGGCCCAATCATTCATGGCCGCTGGTTTTCAGGCGGTGGATGTGACCATGTCCGATTTGTTGGCCGGGCGACAGTCGTTGGCCNCTTTTGTCGGTGTGGCTGCATGCGGCGGGTTCTCCTACGGCGATGTGCTGGGTGCCGGTTTGGGTTGGGCGCGCTCGGTGCTGCACCACCCCATTCTTCGGGATCAATTTGAAGCGCTGTTCGCCGATGAGTCTAAGTTTGTGTTGGGCGTGTGCAACGGCTGCCAAATGCTCTCGGCGCTTCGCGAGCTGATTCCTGGCACCGAGCACTGGCCTGATTTTCGGCACAATCGCTCCCAGCAATTTGAGGCGCGTTTGAGCTTGGTGCGCGTCGAGCCCACGCCGTCGATCTTTTTTACCGGCATGGCGGGCTCGGTGATGCCGGTGGTCACCGCCCACGGCGAGGGTCAAGCGGTGTTTGATGGGGGGCATGTCGATTCGGCGTGCGTGGCGCTTCGCTATGTCGATGAGCTCGGTGAGCCCACTGAGCGCTACCCCGACAACCCGAATGGCTCGGTCGACGGGATCACGGGGCTTTGCAACGACGACGGCCGGGTGAGCATTTTAATGCCCCACCCCGAGCGCTTGCTTCGGTTTGAGAACCACTCGTGGGCCCCGAAGCACTGGCGCGGACACGCGCCGTGGGCGAAAATGTTCGACAACGCCCGCGACTGGATTGGATCACGGTAAATGTCCCCACCCCAATCACGATTCGGCCAATGACTACATCGGCGGCAACGCCATTCGACAGATGTTCATTTTGGCGTTGCTCTACCTGCCGCTGGGCTTCTTTGGGTGGTTCTTTGCGGCTTCAGCGCTGATGTGGCCCAGCGGGCAGCTGACCGGGATGGTCTTAAGCGGGCTCGATCCGGTGTTGTTTGAGCGCTGGTCCAGCTGGATTTTATTTTCGAGATTCAAACTGGCGTGGTGCTGCCTGAGCCCGTCAATGGTCAGCAGGTCGCTTTAAACATTGAGGTCAATCCCATGATCTATGCCTGGGGCATGGCACTGCTGTTTGGCTTGACCATGGCCACCCCGCTGGGGGCGTGGCGCCGCGTGGCGCAGTTGCTGGTGGGGTTTTCGGTGGTGACGGTGATCACCACTTGGGGGGCGTGTTTCGACACCCTGACCCAGCTGGCGTTTCGGTCCGGGCCGGAAGCGGCCATCGCTGCGCGCGGGCTGGGTCTGTCCATGGAGGTCATTGCTTTGGGCTATCAGCTGGGGTATCTCATGCTGCCGGCGGTGATTCCGGTGGCCACTTGGATTGTGATGAACCGGTCGTTCATCGAAACGCATGTCATTCAAAAGCGCGGCTGAACTTCGCCAGGCCCTGGGTGGTCTATTCTGAGGTAACATCGCAACTGTTCGAGCCCAAGCCCCACCGCGCGAAGTCTGCGCAGAGGCGTTGAATTGGGCGCTCATCAATCACAAAGACATCTTAGGTATGGACGCACAAGCCCAACAAACTTCGGCCCCGGATGGCCTGATGCCCCAGATCGGCGGACGGTTGGAAGATCGCGCCAAAGAGCTGTGTGAGCTGATGATCGAGCGCGGTCGGCTGCGCGAAGAGGACCTCAATCGCGCCCGGGCGTACCGAGAACAGCACGGCGGGCACTTGCTGACGCTGCTGGTGCGGCTTGGCTTGGTGTCGGAGCGCGATTTGGCCAGCGCTCAAGCAGAAATGCTGTCGCTGGACATGGTCAGCGAAAAAGACTACCCCGAGGATGGGCCCGACGTCGATGATGTGTCGGTGAAGTTCATGCAGCAGCAACACCTTGTGCCATTTCACCGAGACGGCAACACCCTGCACGTGGCGATGGCCGATCCCAGCGATGACTTCGCCACGCGTGCGCTGTCGATGGCGACGGGGTTAACCATCCAGCCGCACGTGGGGATTTCATCTGAAATTGAGAACACCATCGAGCGTTACTTCGGCGGGGGTCGGTCGGCCATGGGCCAAATTGCCGACAGCCTAGACGGCGATGAGGTCAGCGATGATGAGCAAGACGTTGAGCATTTGCGGGATTTGGCGTCTGAGGCGCCTGTGATTCGGGTGGTCAACCTGATCTTGCAGCGCGCGGTCGAGGCGCGGGCGTCTGATATCCACATTGAGCCTTTCGAAAACCGTCTCAAAGTCCGCTACCGAATCGATGGGGTGTTGCAAGAGGTCGAAGCCCCGCCGTCTCGATCCACTGCAGCGGTCATTTCGCGGGTGAAGATCATGGCGCGGCTGAACATCGCCGAGCGGCGTTTGCCCCAGGATGGCCGAATCATGCACCGGGTCGGTGGCAAAGAATTGGATCTTCGGGTCTCAAGCATTCCAACGGCCCACGGCGAGTCGGTGGTGATGCGGATTCTCGATCGTGAGGCGGTGGTGTTGGATTTTGCAAGCCTTGGCTTTGCCGAGGACACCCAAAAGACGTTTATTAACGCCTTGGAAATGCCCCACGGGATCATCCTGGTCACGGGCCCCACTGGGTCGGGCAAGACCACCACGCTGTATACCGCGCTCAGCCAGCTCAACGATCCCACTCGGAAGATCATCACGGTCGAAGATCCGGTGGAGTACCAGATCGAAGGCATCAATCAGATCCAAGCCAAACCCTCCATCGGGTTGGACTTTGCCGGCGCCTTGCGCTCGATTGTTCGCCAAGACCCCGATGTCATTATGATCGGTGAAATGCGCGATCTCGAAACCGCCAAGATCGCGATTCAGTCGGCGCTGACCGGCCACTTGGTGCTGTCGACGCTGCACACCAACGACGCCGCCGGCGGGATCACCCGGATGCTCGATATGGGGGTCGAGGATTATTTGTTGACCTCGACGGTGAATGCGATCATGGCCCAGCGGCTGGTGCGTCGTCTGGATCCTGCCACCCGTGAGCCCTATGAGGTGCTGCCCGAAATGATCGAAGAGCTCGGGCTGGAGCGGTTGACCGATGAGCGCCCCATTCGGCTCTACCGACCGGGCAGTTCTGAGGCCGTGCCCACCGGCTATCGGGGCCGCACGGGGATTCATGAGGTCTTGATTGTCAGCGATGAGATCCGGCGCATGGTCATGCGCCAAGCCACGGCGGGCGAGATCGAGCGCCAAGCGGTGGCCGAGGGCATGCGCACAATGTATGAGGATGGCTTGATGAAAGCGCTTCGCGGCGAGACGTCGGCCGAAGAAGTGCTCCGGGTCACCCAGGAGGCCTAGCATGACAAGGTCAGTGGGGTGTCGGCATGCCGGTTTTTGAGTACAAAGCAGTCGCGGCCAGCGGCGAGACCATCACCGGCGAAATGGAAGCGCCGTCTGAAGCGGCGGTGATTGAACGCATCCAAGGCCAAGGATCGATTCCCATTTCTGCGCGCGAAGCGGGCAAAGGGCTTCGCCTGGACACCCTGTTTCGGCGCAAACCTGGGCTCAGTCAGCGCGAAATCGGTGACATCACCCAGCAGCTGTCGACCCTGTTGGGCGCTGGCCTGCCGCTGGATCGATCGCTGGGGATTTTGGTGGAGCTCAGTGACAACGATCGAGTCCAAGCCACCGTCGAAAAAATTCGCAACCGCGTGCGTGAAGGCGGGTCGCTGTCGGACGCGCTCGAAGAGCGCCACGGGGTGTTTTCGAGGTTTTATATCAACATGGTTCGCGCCGGTGAGGTGGGGGGGTCGTTGGATCAAACCCTGGCCCGAATGGCCGAATATCTTGAGCGGGCCAAAGAGCTCAAAGACAGCGTGGTCTCGGCGTTGATCTATCCGGCGCTTTTGGTGTTTTTAGCGATTGTGTCGCTGATGCTTTTGATGATTTATGTCATCCCGCAATTTACGCCGATGTTTGAAGACTTCGGCGGTGATTTGCCGTTTTTGACCAAAGTCGTGGTCGGTGTGGGCGATGNGTTGCAGCGGTTTTGGTGGGCCATCGCGGGTTTGGCCGTGCTTTTGGTGGCTTGGTTTAAGGCCCAAATGGCCGGCGAAAAAACGCGGTTTTTGTGGGATCGNCGGTTTCTCAACACCCATTGGGTGGGCGATGTGATCGCCAAGATTGAAACCGCGCGGTTGGCGCGGACCACCGGCACCCTGCTGGTCAATGGGGTGCCCTTGTTGTCTGCGTTGTCCATTGCCAAAAACGTCATGACCAACACCGTGCTCGCCGCTGAGGTGGCCGAGGCGGCCAAAAAGGTCAAATCAGGCGCGCCGCTGGCCCGAGCGCTGGATGAGGATGGCCACTTCCCCTCATTGGCGCTTCAGATGATCAACGTCGGTGAAGAAACCGGCCAGCTCGATGAGATGCTGGTGAAAGTTGCCGACACCTATGATCGGGAAGTGCGCGTCACCATCGACCGGCTGATGGCGCTGTTGGTGCCCGTGTTGACTTTGGGCTTGGCATTGATGATTGGTGTGATTGTCATGTCGGTGCTGATGGCAATTTTGAGTGTGAATGAACTGGTGGCATAACAGGAGAGACAAACAATGATGATGACGAATGCAAAGCCGGCTTGGGCGGGTGTCCGTGCCCAAAGTGGCGGCTTTTCTTTGATCGAGCTGTTGGTGGTGCTGGTGATTTTGGGGATGATTGCGGGGTTGGTGGTGCCCAACATCATGCAGCGGGGCGAGGATGCACGCGTTCGGGCCACGCAAACCGAGATCCAGCGCTTGTCGATGGCGGTTGATGAGTTTTATTTGGATACTGGGCGAGCGCCCACGGCCCTTCGCGAACTTGTCCAGCGACCATCGGGGGTGAGCAACTGGAATGGGCCTTATGTCAACGACTCCAACCTCAATGACCCTTGGGGCCGGCCCTACAGCTACCGATACCCGGGTCAGCACCGCTCGTTCGATATTTTCTCAGAGGGTGCCGATGGTGCCCCCGGCGGTGAGGGCGCGAATCGCCAGATCACCAACTGGGACTGATTCGCGTTGGGCGATTCGCATTTGAGCACGACCCAGGCATCCACCCCGCCTCGAATGCAGGGGTTTACCTTGATCGAGCTTATGGTGGTGATGCTGCTGGTGGTGTTGATGTTTACAGTCGCCGGGGTGTCGGTGTCTCGCTCGATTGAAGGCGCGGAGCTTCGAAACACCGCCCGAGAAATCACCGCCGCGATGCGCCACACCCGAGGCCAAGCGGTGATCCAGCGCGAGCAGCAAGTCTTTTCGGTCGATGCCGATAAAAAGACGTGGCAAGCGGCGGGGCGCGAGCCAAAAAAGCTCCCTGAAGCGTTGGACATCACATTGACCACCGCCCGATCTGAGCTCACCGGCAACAACGCCGGCGGCATTCGGTTTTATCCAGACGGCGCCTCGACCGGGGGGCGGGTGGTGCTGTCATCGGACGGGCGCGAGTGGCACATCGTGGTCTCATGGCTCACCGGCGAGATCGCGCGTGAGCGAGGCAGTGAGCAATGAAGGGCGCGGGCTTGTCCAAGCCGCAACACGCTCAAGCAGGATTCACCCTGATCGAGGTCATGGCCGCGTTTGGGATGTTTGCTTTGCTGTTTGGTTTGATGATGCAGATCCTGTCGACATCCATGGGCAACACGCGCCGCTCGGGCGA
>PR_CR_10_Liq_1_inCRDRAFT_1001735_pt1 | contig 11906 bp, 14 predicted proteins | sample PRCRCaboRojoPR_3_FD_10241 | JGI IMG/M metagenome (IMG submission 10241) | reverse complement strand
CCCGGAACCATCTTGGGCATAAGATCAAAGTCAAATGCGTTCAGTTTCCAGAGACGTTCAATCAGTTGTTTGTTAAGCACATCGAAGATAATATTGATGTAACTCTCCAGAGCACGAAGGAACAGATCAGTCTTGGATTTACTGAGAGCATAGGAACCAGTGGAGCCACCACCAAGCATAAGGAACTCAGCCATAACAGAGCGGGCAATATCGTGTTGATAACGACGGATTACAGGATCAATGTCAATATTCCTATTCCCGTCTGAGGTAATCAGTTCAATATCGACCATACGCTGATTAGTGGGGTTCCCGTCTTGGTCCACATACACATCCGAGGGAAGGACCGCGTAACCCTGTTCATTCATCTTTAGATCACGAAGGATATTCTCGAGGTCTCTACGGACTGCCTTCTGGTCATCAGTTGCATTAGGGGAAAGGTATTCAGCAGAGATACGTCCAACCGGAACACCGTGAAGTTCCCGCTCAATGGCAATCGCCTCGATCATCTGGATTTTTGTAAGGTAGGTGTAAGCCGAATAAGCATTACGAAGAGCACTACGACCCGAAGGATCACCATTCTGGGTTACAGAACAATAATGAAGGAGTTTAGTAGCAGGGATATAGTTACCGCCACCACCGTAAGTGACTTCCTGCCACAGACCTTTAAGTTCCGAAGTCTTATTATCTACATCAAAGCGTTCAATAGTCCACTGAGCACGAGGGGCAAGTTTCTTTACACCAATCAAACCATCGTTGAACTTGGAATACTTCTTGGGGTCATTGGTCTCAGTCCCACCACGACGCTTATAGACAACCTCAAAAGTGGAAAAGCCATAGGAAATATAGGAGACGGCCTGAGAGATATGATCGTCAAGGGTATGGTCCATATCCTCGAAAATCCCCTCAACGAAATCCGCCATCTCACGAGCACGATCACTGTTGTCAGCAGGCTTGACTTTACGGGGGACATCCCTCAGGACTTGTTCAACAGCATACATGATAGCCCCAACGGTGGGGTCCGAATCACGCATTTCACGATACTTGGCTACACCCTTCTTACCTTTAAGCTCACGAAGGAACTCATCAGCACGAATTTCTCCAGTGTAGATATTCTTACCGGAGACACCAAGTTCTTTTTTAGCCTGAGGTTTAGAAAGGTCTTCCATTACGCGCTTTCTTTAATATCTTTTTCCGACTGGTAGCCGATGCTGATTTGAGGACGGGAGATACCACCAAGCATCAGTTCCGTTAGCCCCCAAACAAGCGAATCAAGACGGTCGGGAGAACCAACAGAGCCAAGCGGTTCCCAAGTCACCATTTGTTGTTCAAGGGCATCAAGACCGGGTGCATGTTTGACTTTCCCTTGCTCATAGAGAGCACTTACGGGTTCAGCCCTAGCCTTCTTACCTTTGGATGCACTCACAAGACGAATAGGAACAGTGGGGTCTTCAGTCTCAATAGTATAACGGACCATATCCCCGCCTTGGTTCCTCTCGGCTACAATCCTGTCGGCTTGATACTTGTAGTAGAGTTCAATAACCTTTTTGGCCCAACCGGAGGGACTAAGTTGCTCAGTGGCATCCTCAAGGACGTAGCCAATACCGTTTACATCAATACCAGCCACGACAATTCCTGTCATGTCCGATTCTTCGTTGGAGGTTACTGCAGGGTCTACAGAGACTACAATACGCTCTAGTTGGTCTTTAGTGGGGACTTCATTAGGCTGTAGAGCGGCCTTGTCGAGAAGTTCACTAGACCAAAGAGCGCCCGCTGCTTCCTCAAGGACTTCAGCGTAAAGCTCCTGACGACCAAGCCGAGTGCCTTCATAAGTCTCTTTCATGCCCTTGATGAAGCTAGGCGCTAGGTTGTCTAGGTTGTCGTAGGTTGAACCCCTAGAAATTACAGACCTATCAGAAGCCAAGAGTTCCCGAAGAAGGCGAACCGGCTTGGGGGTAGTTGTGACCATTGTCTTGGGATGTTTACCCAAGCGCAAGCCAAACATTAACATGTCCCAAGTCTCTCGCATATTACGCCAAGCAGCCACCTCATCACACCATGCAGCCTCCGCTTGCGGTCCACGAAGTCGCTCTGGGTCTTCAGCAGAGAAGAAAAGGGCTTTAGCACCATTCTCCCAAGTAAGGGTTCGATTAGTAGGGGACCATTCGGGGTAGCCCATCTTGCCGCCACGATAGGTTTTATCATTCTTCCAGCACACATTCAGGAGGCCGGATTCGCCTTCAACCATAACCCTACGAATATCAGAGTTAGTGGGGGCTACACAATTGATGATTTTGTCACCAGATTTAATTCGATGGCGAACCCACTCTGCACCTGCCCGAGTATTGTGTGTAGGGATAAGGGCTTCACCAGCAAGGAACAGATGGTCAGGATGCTCAACAGAAATACAAGTCGTCGGTTCCCATTCAACAAACTTGTAGTCTACGATCATCCGATGGTGGTTACGCATTTCCTGACTACCACCGAAGGTAACTTTCTCAGCCTTGCGGGGGAGACGGAACGGGTTAATACCATAGGCAGGACGCCAAGTCACACGATACTTAGGTCCGCAGTCCTTACCGTCCAGAGTAGCCCTACCTTCCGAGAGAACAGGCTTTTGACCAAGAGACCGTGCAAGGTAAAGAACCCCGTCTGCCAGACTTCTGTTAGTGGACATAAACTCAACGCTATTGCCGCCAGCATACCCATCAGAGTCCATCATGCCCTGAAGGATAGCGAGACGTTGTTCAACACTAGCGAGAATGGCTTCTTCGGGAAAATGCTTGTTTTTGTAAAGGCCAAGACGCTTGAGAAAGTTCTTACTACCGGCCACACCACGATAGACGCAAGGTCCGACTTCCTTAAACTCAGGCCAGTTTTTGTAAATCCACCACTCGTCTTCTTTGCCGCAGGCCAAACTATGAAGGCTTGCCGAGAAACCGTCACCGAGCCAATAGCCAAGGTAGTAAGGGTCTTCAATCTCTTCGTTGTGCTTACCCTCAATAGGTTTACACATCGGGATTGAGTGGTTTAAGTCATTACGGCTAGAATGCGTGAAGGTATCAATGATCTCTTGAGTGGTTCTGACTTCGGGACCAACAAAGGGTTTGTAATCTTTCTGACCAACGTTGTTAACAGATTCTTTCCAGTTAGGCCAGTTGTAGGGAATAACCGAGTCTCGGTCTTTACGATTATACTGTTTACGGTCTCTGTGAGTCCAAGTCACCCATTCATGTTCAACGCTAGTGGTGAGAGTAGCACCATCAGAAAAAGTAAACTCGACAAGTGCCCTTTTGGGAGGACTATATGTGTCAATGACTTTGGTCGGGGTTCCGTCCCAAGCGTAAACATAGTCCCCGATTTCGATCTCACCGATGGTAGTCCAGCCACGATTATGGGTCAAAATAGGGGTTGAGTTCTTGGTGTCTTTGCCACTACCTCTCCCGGCTACGTAAAGAAAGAAATCCTTCTCACCATCCCGCAGTTGAACAGGCTCAAGTTGGTTAGGACGTGCCCAGAGTTCCCAAGTGTAAAGAATCTCCTCCGCTTGCTTAGGCGTAAGTTGACTAAGAGCCTCATCCAATTCTTCCTCGGAGAGTGCCCTAAGGTCAGCAGCAGAAATGGGGAGATTACCGTAAGCCAAAATCAGTCGTTCTTTTTACCGAGAAGGTTTGCCAGACGTTCAATAGCGTCGGTGTTCTCATCCGGTTCATCGGAATCTTGTTCTTCAACCTTAACTGCGGGGTTCCAACCAGCTTTAGCACGAGCAGCAAACTCAATCAGCTTAGGATTACCCTCACGAACACCAGACATTACAGCATTACCAATTTCCTCTTGGAGATTAGCCCGCTCCTCAGAGATAACATCACCATACTTACTGTAAAGGGTGTTTACCGACTTAGGGGCATCCGGGAGGGTTTGTATGTTATCCATAATCACACGGATTGAGACGCCAGCCCGCATGAGTTTACGGATACGGTTCTCTACGTTCTTGCTGTAAGGGAGTGGAGTTCCTTTAGACATTTTTAATCAGCCCAAATTCTAGTAGGGGTTTTAATACTATCCGGGTCAATCAGCACCACATCTGAAAGAACACGCCCCCGCTCCTGAGCATTTACCTGCGGGTCAGGCTGTCCGTTCTCGGTCCACTCCTTCGCCCACGTCTGCCAATAGGGGGTCACACCATCATCTGCCAGTCGCTCCACGGCGTAGCCCACGAGGCGGATATTGGCATGGTGTCTATGGTCATAGGTGGGGGCCGTGATCTCCTCGCCGGTCTCCGGGTCGTATTCACCGGGCGTGAGTTCCACCGGGCCGATGTGGTCGATGTGGACACCTGAGCCGGGGCGGAGGAAGGTCTGGCCCTCTTCGTCCGTTTCCTCTGTGAGCAGGCCCACGGATACAGCAGCGGCCCCAAAGGTGGCTCGGTCCTTGGCCCGCACGATTGCGTCCACCATGTCGCCGTTCAGCGCCACAAAGACTTCGGTTCCACCGATGAAGATGCTCATGGCGATGTAGCCTCCTCAAGTTGGGTGTCCGTGAGGCCGAGGGACCACATGCGGAAGGTCTTGATGGTGCCCATGAAGTCAAAGCCGAGGTCGAGGTCGGTGGTGGAAAGATCGGGTAGGGCTGTTGGGTCTGTGTTTGCGGTCAGGGCTGTGCCATCGAATGCGCCGTTAATGTCACTTGAGGTATGGCGGGAGGCGATGTTGAAGGGGACGTTGATGCCGGGGGAGTAAGCATCCATGTCCGTAAAAACTTCACTACTATCGCCTTCAACGTCTTGCCTAAAATAAAATTTTCCAATGTCTGCCCCAACGGTCGATAGAGCTATCCTGATTTGATTGAAAAGATTAACATTCCAAAAAATTGGCACAACTGTGTCGAATCTGTCATCTTGTTCATACGTCATCTCCCCCTCCATAGCGATACTCATTGCCGTGGAGTCATAGGGCAGCAGAGCCGCAGGGATGCTCAGGGATTCCCCCGCGCGGGTGACGGCAGAGCCGTTGGTGATAATAGGAGACGAAGGTGTTGCCCCCTCCTCTATTTGAGGAAAAGCAATGTAAACGGTATCATTTACGTCGCTGGACGATGTTTGGTTGTGGAGATCCAAGCTGGTGGGAGCAACGTCAGAGTTCGACGGGAAAACGCCAAAACCCCTACCGGGTCTGTTTGAGGAGGAGACGGTAAAGGAAACACGAAACCAGCCGTTACTTTCATTTGTTACATTTATGTTTTCCGGTAGTGGTTCACCCGTAGCCGAGGCATCAACCACTTGCTCTGAGCTAAAGTCAAAGACAACAATAGCATTTCTTGCCCCTCCATAACCAAAAACTGCATACCTCGTGCTGCCTTGCTTTAAGTAAACAGAGACACAAGATTTCTCTACTGGGACTCTATCAACAGCATTGTTGTCTGCTAACCTAAAAGAGGTCACACCAAGATCGGCAGAAATCAGCCAAGCAGAATTACCGTCAGGAGAAACCTCAGAAGGGTCTCTAGAAACCGTGACTCCAACTTTTTCCCAGCCGGTAAAGCTGTCGTTATGTTGTGTGACGTTAGTCCTACTCTCACTCTCCAACAGCAACCCCTTATTCACCCACTGAGACCCATCCCAGACGTGGTGCCCAAGCCGAGGCTCGCCGGATGCAGCGGTGCGGAGGGTGCCCGTGCTGTCCACATAGGTGGCGGTGGAGGGGCGGGAGAAGTTGAAGAGGGAGGGGAAGGTTTGATTGGAATCGTTGGCTTTGTATTTCTCGTCTGCAAAAGCAGAAACTAGATCGGGGGTATTCTCATCAACCGAATAGGGATAGAAGGAACCAAAAGCCAAGAGATACCGAGCATAGTCCTCAGCCTCAAAAGCACGAGTGAACCGCTTATCACCAACAAAATAACGGGCAATACTAGGCTCATACCTTACATTGTAAGGTCGAACATTCCTGAAGTTGGTTTTATAGTCTCGGTAAGGGTTACTCATAAAATATCCATAAGGAAAAGCGAGAATCGGCGTCCAACATCCATAAACAACTAATTTTTGGGGGATTCTGACGGTTTCTCGTCTTTCTCGGACAAGGCTTCCAGAACTGCCACGGCGTCCTCCGCGGTGTTTGCATTGGCGTTGCAGAATACGATGCTCTTTCTGCCCGTCTCGTTTTCAGTCACTTCCCATCCGGTGTTTGTGCCCTCAATTTTCCGGGCGGTGTATTTCGGTTCCATGCACTTTCTCCTTATAGCAGTGTTATCTGGAACGTCCCGGTGGAACCAGTGCGGTTTTCAACGTAGAGGGTGCCGTCCGTCCCAGCCACACCAACGGTTACTGAGCCGTCAGTTCCGGTTGTGCCGGTAAGAGTATCCGTATCATTGGTCTCAAAATCAGAGCCGGCGTAAAGGGTCGCTAGTATCTGTGGAGAATCTCCAAAATCTGCTACAATAAGGCCCCCTCGCTGTAGTGCCGGGAATCCGCGGCCTGCGTTACATGCTACCCACAGCAGACCACCTTGCCGCGTCGGAAAGGTTAACTCTGCAACAGCGTCATCAGCGATGACCACCTCAAGACCGTTGATTTCATTCCCGTTAAGAACGACGGTGCCTTCTGCGATTTCGACAACACCGCTGCTGTCGATGCGCATGGCTTCATTGGTAAGTTTTGTATCGGTGCTGGCATCCCCATACCTAAATTGAAGATCGCCGAAATCCGCGAAAAGCTGCCAATCTGTTGTACCTGACGAAAGGTCTTCCAATACAATATTCGGACGAAACTGCGTAACCAGAAAATTGAAATCGTCAGAAGCACCGCCATCCGGGCGGATATGTAGCGGCGCACGAGGTGAACTCGTCCCAATGCCCACCCGTTCACTCGCGCTGTCCACGTAGAGGGTGTCGGTGTCTACGCTGAGGTCGCCGGTAATACTCATGCTAGAGACACTAGACATCAACTGCGCACGAGTGATAGATTTGGTTTCACTAGCGGAAGAGTCGACAATAGCAATCTTGTCATTGGCATCATCTACCTGAGAGCCAGTAATAGAGTTAAGTTCCGAGATTTTCTTGTCAGTCATTAGCTAGTCAACTCTTATTAAATGGAGTAAAGAGAGAATCGGCGTCCAACATCCATAAACAACTAATTTTTTGGGGGATTTTGACGGTTTCTCGTCTTTGAGGACTAACGTAGGGCAAAAAATTAAAATGTCAAGGGTTTTCCGGTCTAAGTAGGCAAATTTTTTCTGTGTTTTATACTAAATACTTGATAATTAACGAATCTTTTTTACGTAATCAAGTATAGTCTTTACAACAACCAAATCGGATCAGCCTATTCATTTGAATATTACCACTACGTCAGTAGTGAAATTCCACAAATGCAATCCTTCAGGCATTTGCAATCAGTAAATAGATTACATAACAATAAAATATTTACAGAAAGAATAAAGGTTACTTAAGAGGTTCCGCTCTGAGGGATTCATCTCTTCAAGAATATTACAACAATAAGAATTAATATCTTAAGAGGTTCCGCTCCGAAGGCAACCTCCTTAAGCAACAATTACAACAAGAATAAAGATTACCTTATTGTAAACACCTCTTATGAGGTTCCGCCCTCTGGGTAATACCCTTTAGGGTAGACTATGCCTTAAATCCAAAGTAGGTAACTTCATAAGACATTTATTATTTTCATAAGACGATTATTGTTACCTCAGGTAGTTTCCTTAGGTAGTAGCCTTATGAATAGGAATCTGGGGTCTCTCGCCAAAAAATCAATGCGTCAAGTTGTCGCACCCTTAGTAAGTGCCTGATATTCAATCGGATTTATTTGCTGGTTTTTGCCCCTGTAACCGAGTTTTACCCTTGACGTTAACTTTCCCGTAGCTGGAACCTTACCCCTTGAAAATTTTTGTTTTCGGATATGGGAGGAGATACGTGACCCCCGAACGAATCGTGAACATATGGCACCGAGGGGCCCCAGGGGATGTCAACCCCCTTGACAGGAACGAATCGGGGACAGACTAAAAGAATCAGGAGGGCGCAACCCCTCATCCCAATTTATTGTAAATCAACCCCTTGACATTGACAAATGACTGATTCGAAAGAAATTTTCCCATTGACAGGAAAGAATCATTGACGCGGCGGGGGAAGGGGCAACCCACATACGGCTATCCGAATCAACAGGGTCTAATATGTTAAAGGTATTTACATTAACTACCGACAAATGTTTAACCCATTGATCTAGGTGACAAAAACTGTCATGCCATTGTGCGCCCTTGTGCTGCCCATATAACAAAGGAAAACCCGGCAGGGCATACCATACCGGGCGAGTGTCGAAAGGGCTTGTGCGGCCTTGTGAGGGCCGTTGTCAGGGCTTTACCTTCGCCAGATACTTACAACGCACCTTCGCGATCGACAGGCCGTCATCTGTTAGGGCATAAGACGAGTCCGGGGTGCTATGTGTTAGACCTGACTTATACACCGTGTAACAGTTGTTTGATCTATCAAGGGCAACCCAATAGTCGCCCATTTCATACATAATATCAGCTTCACGCATTGTCTTATCCTTCAAGGTTCATCATCTGGTTTTCTGCTAGGTCCACTAGCTCCGCTTTCATATTGGCAACGGCAAGGCCAATTTGATTTGTAACAATGATAGCGGCAAGCTGACTAGCGTATTCATACAGCCCAAAGTTTTCTTCTAGGTTATCTTTCATGCCCATGTCATGCCAATCTGATTCGGCACCGTGTAGCACCTCCATAGGCACCTCTTGGCAAAGTTGCATTGCGTGGTGGAAATAGATCACCCAATCCCATTCAGACATCTCATGGGCGGTGTCTAATTCGTCTACATCTTCAACCGCGATTTGGAATTCTTCCCATGCGTTCACCGTATTTGATTTAGGAAACTCCGGCATAGCATCCTTTGCACATTCCTGCGCACGTTCAAGGATAGCGTTCCACGTGATCTTATCAGACATTTACACGACTCCGCACTCTTTCAGGAATTGATACCGGGAGAAACTGGAATCCCGGCTTTCGATACGTTCCGCCACTAGACTAGCGAATTGTCCCTTTCGTTTAGTTGTAAAAATGCCAAGGGATTCCGCCTCGTCAATTAGTTGCGCGAGCGTTGATTTGTTCATGTCTTTACCTTTCGCCATTGCCGTCTTTTAGTTTCACGATCTTGATTAACTCCATATCAAAGGAGTCTTGCGTTTGCTCCATATATTGAATCCAGTCTTGCAATTCGTCCCATAGGTCAAACTCCACAATCTCCGGGTTTTCATCTAGTGGCGAGACATAGACTAGGAGTCGCCAAGCTATAGGCAGTTCAACCGCGTCTTGCATTGTGTTCACTCCTGAGGGATTAACCATAGGTCGCCGTCCTGATATAGACGGAATGTCACGTCAACTGTCGCCGCCTTTAGGGTAGCGTTTGCTTCCACATCATTCCAAACATCCCAATATAGGTCATGCTCCGGGCCTTGTTCCAAGATTGACAACTCATATTCCGTGACACCGTGCAGACATTCCCTGTTCACTGTTAGGGCAAAATCCCGCGGGATGTAAACGCCACGATTAGAGTCCAAGAATAGTTGCGAGTTTTCCGGTAGATCATACATTCCCATTCCCTCACATTGCCAGAGTTACAAGAGTCATTGCCACTAGGGCAACTAGGCCGATAGTCGCATTTACATACTCACGCCCCATTAATCCGCCCTTTCGATATACAGCACACGATTGACGCTAAAACTTTTCCAGCCGTCGTCAGTCATAACCGGGACAGATTCTTTCCTAGTGCGACCATTAGGATCAAGCGTGCCGGTCAACTTGCGTTGTTCTCCGTTTTGCTTTTGGAACACAACGACAAAAGGTTGCATCGGTTCGAGTCCATCAAGGAAAAACTGGACAAACTCCGGCGACTCGTAGGTGTAGACATGTTCGGACATTGCGCTTTCCTTTCCTTTAGCTTGCCACGGTGTAAAGGTTAATATCGCCACGGAATTCGACCGTGTACTTGTAAGCGTCGGCGGTAGCGCTCATTTGTGCCGCGTAGCTATCGGCGTCAGACTTCAGGATAAACAAGGCGACCGGGCGCGGATTGTCCATTGTCTCGCCATTCATGTAAACGAGATACATGTCAGGAGTCCTTTTCATTCAGGATTGCATCAACGGCGTCACTGACTTGCGCACGGGCCTTTTCAGCGTGGCCTTTGCCGCTATGGGGAAGGTAACCGGACCACAACTGCCCTAGCGCATGGATAGCGATTTCTCGCGTTGTCTCGCCAGTCTCCAAGTCTGCTGCCACCTTCCGCGCGGCGGTCTCCATAATCTGTTGAACGTAAGCCTTGCGCTGTTGCGTGATGGATTCGGCCTTCGGGGTTTCAAACATTACCTTTACCTTTCGTTTGAACGGTGACAGATTGCACCACAAAAGGGACTCCCCTTAGGGAATCCCTTCAAGCTGCAATCAATCGTGGATGGCGTTATCAATGTCCACGTCGGACCAATGACCGCCCGCAAAACCCATTTCACGCTTGAATCGCTTGATTTCACCACGATTGCGGCAATAAACAACGGCAGTTTCACCGTCGGACAGGAGTTCAAGCGCCAGATCACCCTGCCAGTTGTCAAGCTGCAAGGAATCGTAACCGTTAACACGGCCCATGAGCGTTGCGAACGGTGCGATATTGTTCTGAATTTCGTCGATAGTGAACATAGCTTGTTTCCCTTTCCGGCGTTGCGTTGATTCTTGTTCTACCTGATTCCCTAGACTGGCGCAAGCATAAATTTTCGGAAGGTGCAGGGCGGCCCTACGCGCGCGGGAGTCTACTGTCACCGACTGGCCTAGGATGTGTCCCAAAATCAGGGCTTGTCAGGACCGGGCGAATCGTGCTAGTCTATATGTGAGGTCGGGCGATTGCGTAAGCCCCGGACGCGAGGGTCGGCGGAGTCTGTCTATACTGTTTAACCATTGAACGTCTAGAACGAATCACGAACACGCCTGTCAATAGCCTATCCACATTTTCCGATCAAATCGTGTTACAAGGCGGCGAATCGTTGACGAATCACATAGAGTGTGACTCGCGACGAATCGAGTCGGTGGAACGAATCGGGAACGATATGGCGAATCAAATTGCGAATAGTAGCAGACCTCACAAGCCGAGTCAAATCACGATTTTTGTTTCAGTAATATTTTGTGAGTTGACATGACCCGATTCGGTTTGGTATAATGGGGGGTTGGCCTATGCGAATCAACACCGAATGCCGTTATCGAATGCCATTCATTGAATATGAGAATCGTTCGCAGGTAGAGGTGAGGTGTCTGGATACCGTCCGAAGAAATTGCTTTCAAAAGACCGTCCGAAGAAATTGCTTTCAAAAGACCGTCCGAAGAAATTGCTTTCAAAAGACCGTCCGAAGAAATTGCTTTCAAAAGACCCTTCAGCGAAACTTTTCCGGGAAATTTAAAGTTGCAAACTCTCCATAAATATCAATCGCAGCTTTATCATAAGCCATTGCAGCCTCTTCTGGGGTTTCATAATACCCCAAAGATTTTACCTTTTTCATGTAAGTTATCCTAGCTTGATAAAGCTTGTCCTTTTTTGTAACACCACGGTAATAAGTAGTATTTTTATATTTACCTCTATTGTGGTTATTCAGGCTTTGCGGAACATCACGAAGGTTGCAAATACGATTGTCTGTAGAATCCCTATTAATATGGTCGATGTTAAACCTAGGCCAATGACCATGATAAAGAGCGTAGCAAACCCTATGAACCATATAGAGCCTTTCTTTGTAGGTAAACCTTTTATAACCTTGGTTATCTACAGTTCCGGCCTCTTCACCCGGAGTTTTAGTCCCATACCTATCGTTTTTGTAAATAAGCCGACCTGTTTCGGGTTCATAAGCCAGATTTTTCTTCA
>PR_CR_10_Liq_1_inCRDRAFT_1001734_pt1 | contig 11909 bp, 10 predicted proteins | sample PRCRCaboRojoPR_3_FD_10241 | JGI IMG/M metagenome (IMG submission 10241) | reverse complement strand
CAAACCGCGTGAAGTTCAAAAAGGCAGGATGGAGCAATGACTTCCTGCAAACACTCATCGAAGGCTTCTGAAGCGCGATTGCCCTGACCTACGAGATGCAGCTTCAGGAAAAGCGGCTCGAATATCAGGCGCTGTTGGACAACCAGCGCCCGAACCAGGCGCGGCTGGACGGTGTGCAGGGTGACATCCGCAGGCTCGAGGCCTTGGTGGCCGACCTGAATGCCCAGACGACACAGGCCGCCGAGGGCGAGAACTCGCTGGCCGAGCTGAACGCACAGCTGCAGATGGCCCAGGCCGACGTGGCCTCGCGCGAGATGTTGCTGCAATCGGCGCTCCAGCAGCTGGAACAGACCCGGATGGAGGCGAACCGCCAGGTGCGCTACCTGACCACCAGCGTGGAACCGGTCGCACCCTAGGACCCGACCTATCCCCGGGCCTTCGACAATACGGTGCTGGCCTTCCTGATCTTCTCCGGCATCTATCTCATGGTATCGCTGACCGCGTCGATCCTGCGCGAACAGGTCTCGAGCTGACACGGCTTTGACATCCGGCCCCACTATGGGGCATGGACCGGACGCGGCCCGCATGACGGGTCCGCGCCCCCTGCAGAAAGGCCCAGACCCGTGATGACACCCGCCCCGACCGTGACGCCCAATAGCTGGGACTTTCTGAAATACCCGATGATCGCCCCAACAGGGTTTCGAGAATACGACGCGCGCTGGAAATACCCCGACGAGATCAACCTGCCCGGCATGACCGCGCTGGGCCTCGGGCTCGGTACGCAGATGCGCCGCCGCGGCATCGCCCCGGTGATCGCCGTGGGCAACGACTATCGCGACTATTCCCTGACGATCAAACAGGCGCTGATCATCGGGCTGATGCAGGCGGGCATCCAGGTCAAGGATATCGGACCGGCGCTGTCGCCCATGGCCTATTTCGCCCAGTTCCACCTCGATGTGCCCGCTGTGGCGATGGTCACCGCCAGCCACAACCCCAACGGCTGGACCGGGGTCAAGATGGGCTTTGACCGCCCGCTCACCCATGGCCCCGACGAGATGGCCGAGTTGCGGGACATCGTTCTGCAGGGCCAGGGCGAAGCGGCCCCGGGCGGCTCCTATGAATTCGTCGACGGCGTGCGCGAGGCCTATCTTGACGACCTGGTGGGCGATTTCCGCATGACCCGCAAGCTCAAGGTCGTCTGCGCCACGGGCAACGGCACCGCCGCCGCCTTTGCGCCCGAACTCTTCGAGCGGCTGGGCGTCGAAGTCGTGCCCAGCCACACCGAGCTCGACTATACCTTCCCCAACTACAACCCGAACCCCGAAGCGATGGAGATGCTCCACGACATGGCCGCCACGGTCAAAGCCTCGGGCGCGGACCTGGCGCTTGGGTTCGACGGCGACGGCGACCGCTGCGGCGTGGTCGATGACGAGGGCGAAGAGATCTTTGCCGACAAGGTGGGCGTGATCCTGGCCCGCGACCTATCGAAGATCCATCCGAACGCCACCTTTGTGGCCGATGTGAAGTCCACCGGCCTCTTCGCCTCCGATCCGGAACTGCGAAAGAACGGCGTCACCGCCGATTACTGGAAGACCGGGCACAGCCACATGAAGCGGCGGGTCAAGGAGATCGGGGCGCTGGCGGGCTTCGAGAAATCCGGCCACTATTTCCTCGCCGACCCGATCGGGCGCGGCTACGATTGCGGCATTCGTGTCGCGGTCGAGATCTGCAAGCTCATGGACCGCAACCCCGACATGTCCATGTCGGACCTGCGCCGCGCCCTGCCCCGCACCTGGTCGACGCCCACCATGTCGCCTTACTGCTCGGATACCGAGAAATACGATGTTCTGGCCCGGCTCGTGGACAAGCTCGTCGCCAAGCATGACGCGGGCGAACCCTTCGCGGGCCGCGCGATCAAGGAGGTCGTCACCGTCAACGGGGCCCGCGTGATCCTCGACAACGGCTCCTGGGGCCTTGTGCGCGCCTCGTCGAACACGCCGAACCTCGTGGTGGTCTGCGAAAGCTCCGAAAGCGAGGACGAAATGCGCGCGATCTTCCGGGACATCGATGTTGTCATCCGCACCGAACCCGCGGTGGGCGACTACGACCAGACGATCTGACTGGGCTCCCGTCCCCGCTTCATCTTTCTAGAAATACCCAAACGGCGCGCCGGTCCCTTCCGCGCGCCGTCGCCGTTCCGGACAAACCGCAGGCATGCCCAAGACTTTCAAACTGAAAGTCTTCGCAAAACTCTTGTTTCAAGAGTTTTACCCCGCTCAGGCGGCAAGCCCACGGCCCTTGAGCAGCGCCTCGACCCCGGGCATCCGGCCCCTGAAAGCGGTGTAAAGCGCCTCCGCCTCGGCCGATCCGCCCGCAGACAGGATATACTCTTCGAGCTTCGCCGCCAGATCCGGGTCGAACGCATCCCCCGCCTCCTCGAAAGCGGCGAAGGCATCGGCGTCCATCACCTCGGACCACATGTAGCTGTAGTACCCGCTCGAATAGCCGTCGCCCGAAAACACATGGGCGAAATGGGGCGTCGCGTGGCGCATGGCGATGGCCCGCGGCAGCCCCAGCCCCTCCAGGATCTCCGTCTGCCGCGCCATTGGGTCCGCGGGCGGCGGGCCGTCATGGAACTCCAGGTCCACCAGCGCCGAGGCGACGTATTCCACCGTCTGGAAGCCCTGGTCGAAATTCGCGGCCTCCAGCACCTTGTTGAGCATCGCCTGTGGCATCGCCGCGCCGGTCTCGGCATGGGTGGCAAAGCGCGTGAGCACATCTGGCACCTCCAGCCAGTGTTCGTAAAGCTGGCTGGGCAGTTCCACGAAATCCCGTGCCACAGAGGTGCCCGCGATGCTTTCATAGGTGACATCAGACAGCATCTGGTGCAGCGCATGGCCAAACTCATGGAACAGCGTGCGCGCATCGTCATAGGACAAAAGCGCGGGCTGGCCCTTGGGCGGCTTCGCGAAATTGCAGATATTCACCACGACGGGCTGCTGCACGTCCGGGTATTTCCGCTGCATCCGGAACGCCGAACACCAGGCGCCCGAGCGTTTTGAGCCGCGCGCGAAATAGTCTCCGATGAACACCGCCACGGGCGCACCGTCCCGGGTCACCTCCCAGGCGCGCGCGTCGGGATGGTAGAGCGGCACGTCCAAGGGCTTGAACGCCAAGCCGAACAGCCGGCCCGCCGTATCGAACGCCGCTTCGATCATCCGGTCGAGCTGCAGATACGGCTTCAGCGCCGCCTCATCCAGATCATGCTCTGCCGCGCGTCGCTTTTCCGCGTAATAGCGCCAATCCCAGGGCTCCAGATCGCCGTTCACGCCATCGGCCTGCATCATCGCCGTCAGCACGGCGGCATCCGCCTCGGCCCGCTCCCGCGCCGGACCCCAGACGGCCATCAAGAGATCGCGCACCGCCTCGGGCGTCTTGGCCATCTCGGTTTCCAGCTTGTAGGCCGCGAAGCTGTCATAACCCAAAAGCTTCGCCCGCTCTTCACGCAAGGACAGAATCTCGGCCGCAAGCGCGCGGTTGTCGGTCTCCCCGCCATTGGCCCCACGCGCCACCCAGGCGCGCCAGGCTTTTTCCCGCAGGTCGCGGCGGGGCGAGAATTGCAGGAAAGGCACGATCAAAGACCGCGACAGGGTGATGACCGGGCCATCCGCGCCCCGCTCTTCCCCCGCCGCACGCGCGCCATCCACAACGAACCCTGGCAAGCCTTCAAGGTCGTCCTCGGACAGCGCCATCTGCCAGCTGCGCTCATCGGCCAGGATATTTTGCGAAAACTGCGTGCCCAAGACCGACAGGCGGCTCTTGATCTCCTTCATGCGCTCCGCATCCGCACCCTCGAGCGCCGCGCCAGCGCGGACGAAGCCACGATGGGTCAGCATCAGCACCCGTGCCTGCTCGTCGGTCAGATCGAGGCTCTCGCGCGCCTCCCACAGCGTGCGGATCCGGTCAAAGAGCTTGCGGTTCGCATAGATGGCCGAGCTGTGCGCGGCGAGCTTCGGCGCGAATTCCCGCTGCAGCGCCTCGCGCGTCTCGGTACTGTCGGCCCCGGCGAGATTGTAGAAGATCGACAGGACACGGCCCAGCGCCTCTCCGGTCGTGGTCAACGCCTCGATTGTGTTGGAGAAGGTGGGGGCCTCGGAATTGTCGGCAATCGCCTCGGTCTGGGCCAGGTCCTCGGCCAGCGCGGTCTCGAAGGCCGGCGCGAAATCGGAATCCTTGATCCGGTCGAACCGGGGCAATCCATGGGGCGCATCCCACGGGGCAAGCAGCGTGTTGGTCATGGGGCAAGCCTCCTTTACCCAAGACATAGGCCACTCACCCCATGGGTGCGAGGAGCGTTATTCCACGGTGATCGTGATGACCTCGCTCACCACCGGTGGATCGTGCGGGACGTGGTTCATATCGCCCAGCACCAGTTTCAGCGTGTGCTGACCGGGCGCCAGCTCGAGTGTTACCTCGGTCTGGCCGCCCCCGAAATGGCGGTGGTTGTCATCGGCGGGCAAGGACACGGTCAGTTCTTCTGCCCCGTCCGGCCCTTCGCCCAGCGGCGGACGGTTCAAGAGCAGGTGGTGATGCCCCGTCGCATCCACATCGGTCCCCGCGGGGGCCACGCCCATCCCGCTCAGCCCGAACTGGACGGTGACCGGGCTCGCCACGGTGGCCCCATCCTCAAGCCCGACGAAGTAAACCTCGGCTCCCTCGGGCGCCGGCATGCCTTGTCCGAAAACGGGGCCAGCAGCCATCAAGGCCGCATAGGCCAGTGTCGTGATCTTGGTGCGCATTTTGATCTCCCCCCAATCTGCGGCGCGGCAGATGCCACGCAGTGACAAGGTAGGTAGTGCGGTGAGGCGTTTTGTCACGCAGCTTGGCGTCAGGAGCGCCGCTCACCACAGACCGGACAATCGGACCGGCGTTTCAACCCGATCTTCCGCGTCTCGCCCCAAAGCGCATCGTAGATCAGCATCTGGCCCAGCAGGGGGGCGCCCGCGTCGGTGATCACCTTGACCGCCTCGACCGCCATCATCGCGCCCACGACACCGGGCAGCGGGCCCAGCACGCCCGCCTCGGCGCAGGAGGGGGCAAGACCCGGCGCAGGCGCTTCGGGAAAGATGCATTGGTAGCAGGGCGTGCCTCGAGCCGGTTCGAAGACGCTCAACTGCCCCTCCCACTGGCTCAACGCACCCGAGATCAGAGGCTTGCCCTGGGCCACCGCCACCCGGTTGGCCAGGTAGCGCGTGCCGAAATTATCCGACCCGTCGAGGATCAGGTCATAATCGGCAAAAAGATCCGCGGCGACTTCTTCGGTCAGCCGCCGCTGATAGGGCCGCACCGTGACATGCGGGTTCTGCGCGGCAATCGCGGCTTGGGCCGAGAACACCTTGGGCAGCCCGATATCGGCGTCACGATGAATGACCTGGCGTTGCAGGTTGGCGTTCTCGACCGTGTCGTCGTCGATGACACCGATGGTGCCGACACCGGCGGCCCCAAGGTAAAGAAGCGCGGGCGCCCCAAGGCCCCCGGCCCCGATGACCAGAACCTTCGCATCCCTCAGCCGCTTCTGCCCCGCGCCACCCAGTTCACGCAGGACGATATGGCGGGCGTAGCGGTCCAGCTCACTGGTCGAAAACGACCCGCCCGCCGGGGCCACAGGGGCCGCTGCGGCCTCTTGATGGCCCGCGCGCGACCGCACCCGCCGCAGCCCTTCGCGGTAAGCCAGGACCAACGCCACGAACCCGCCGAAGATCAGCCACAGCGCCGCCGATCCGCCGGTGGCCGCGCGCAACCCGTTGCCCTCGGGCAGGGCCACCTGGATCGCCAGCACGATCACATAGAGCAGCCCCAGCATGGTCGCCCGCGCCTGCACCGGCGCACCCATGCGCCCGCCGATCCACCAGATCGCCGCTGCCATTACGAAGACAAGAAACATCAGCCAACTCCCGTGGACCCGAAACCACCTGTGCCGCGCGCCGTGTCCTCGAGCGCCTCGACGGCGTCGAACCTAGCGCGCAGCACCGGCGCGACGACCATCTGCGCGATCCGGTCGCCATGGGCGATGGTAAAGGGCGCATCGCCGGCATTCATCACGATCACGCCCAAAGGCCCACGATAGTCGCTGTCGATGGTGCCCGGCGCGTTGGGCAGGGTGATCCCGTGCTTCAGCGCCAGGCCAGAACGCGGTCGCAACTGTACCTCGTAGCCCTCGGGGATGGCCAGGCGCAGCCCCGTGGGCACCAGCGCCCGCGCGCCAGGGCCCAACGTCACACCCGCGCCGCGCTGGTCGGGCGGGAAATTCGCCCGCAGATCCGCCCCGGCCGCGCCTGCGGTCTCATAGGCGGGCAAGCCCAGGTCCGGGTCCGCGCCTTTGTCCCACATCACGGAAATGGAGAGCATCGGCCGTCCCTTCATCTCTCCAGAAATACTCAATTCCCCGCCAGAACGCCCGCGATGCGCTCGGCCAGTCGCGCGGCCACCTCCGGCTTGGACAGGCGCGGCCAGGTCTCGGCACCGTCTTCGGTGATGAGCACAACCGCGTTCTCGGATCCGCCCATGATGCCCGTCTCGGGGCGCACGTCGTTCGCGACGATCCAGTCGCAGCCCTTGCGCGCACGCTTGGCCGTGGCATGGGCCACCACATCATCGGTCTCGGCGGCAAAGCCCACGACGAGCGCAGGACGTCCCTTAGCCCGTTGCGCGACCGTCGCCAGGATGTCGGGGTTCTCGGCGAACTCCAGCACGGGCAGCTGGCCGTTCTTTTTCTTGATCTTGCTGGCGGTTTCGCGGGCCACGCGCCAGTCGGCCACAGCGGCGGCAAAGACACCGGCATCGGCGGGCAGAGCGGCCTCGACCGCCTCCAGCATCTGACGCGCGGTCTCAACGGCCACGACCTGAACCCCCTGAGGCGGGACCACATCGGCAGGGCCAGTAACAAAAATCACTTCTGCCCCCAGATCGCGCAGCGCAGCGGCGATGGCCGTGCCCTGCGCACCGGACGAGCGGTTGGCGATATAGCGGACCGGGTCGATGGGTTCATGGGTAGGGCCCGAGGTGACCAGCACGCGCTTGCCTCGCAGAAGGCCATCGCCCAGCGCGGTCTCCACGGCAGCGACGATCTCGAGCGGCTCGGCCATGCGTCCGGGACCATGCTCTCCACAGGCCATGTCGCCCGCGTTGGGGCCCACGAGCCGCACGCCATCGCCCAACAGCGTGGCCAGGTTGCGCCGGGTCGCCGGATGCTCCCACATGCGCACATTCATCGCAGGCGCGATCATCACCGGTGTGTCAGTCGCCATCAGCAGAGTCGAGGCCAGATCGTCCGCGTGCCCCCCGGCCATCTTGGCCATCAGGTCCGCCGTTGCGGGCGCCACAAGCACCAGGTCGGCCACGCGGCTCAGCTGGATATGGCCCATCTCGGCCTCGCCGGTCAGGTCGAACAGGTCGGTATAGACCTTCTCGCCCGCCAGCGCCGAAACCGACAGGGGTGTCACGAATTCCTGCGCCGCGCGCGTCAGCACCGGCGTCACCGCCGCGCCGCGCTCTTTCAGCCGCCGGATCAGATCGAGGCATTTATAGGCCGCGATGCCGCCGCCGATGATCAGAAGAACTCGCTTGCCCGCCAGCATGACCGCTCCCTTTCGCGTCTGGTCTGACACTAGGGGGGCGGGTCAGGACAGGCAAGCTACCGGAACGCGGCGCAGGGATCCTCGCGGGGGGTGGGTTCTGTCACGAGGTAAAGGTCATAGGGCGGGCTGTTCTCTGGTGCGTCTTCAAGCTGGCCGACCGACAGCACATCGAGGTCGGGCGCAGCCAGGCCCAGCTTGTGGGGCACGGCCCAGTCGCTGCGGGCATGGCCGTTGCCGGTGATCACCACGACCGGCGTGCCATGCGCCTCGACCGCCTGCACAACCGCCCGCGCAAGTGCGGCGTCACGCACCCTTTGGGCGGCGACCATGCCGGGCAAAAGCTCAGCGGGAAGCGCGTCGCAATGGGCTGACAACTGCGCGGCCTCACGGGTGGCCTGCTGATCCTCGGGCAGCGGGCGCGTGAGCCCGTAGCGCTCGGCCTCTGCGCCAAAGGCCGCCGCGGCGCCCGCATCGAAGGCAGCGCGCAGATCCTCCCGCGGGACATTAGCGCCATAGACCGCTGACCCGGGGGTGGCTGCGAAAATCGGATAGTACATCCCGAAATCCGGCCAGCCGCTGTCGGCCCATCCCAGGGCCGCTTCAAGGGCTTCGGCGTCGTCCAGAAGCGCAGGATCGAATGCGTCGGCCTGCGCAGGCGTCAGCATTTCATAGACCACGGCTGTGGGGCCTATCGCTGACACGGCCGCGGCCTGGTTTTCATGATGGGTCGGGTTGTCGTGAATTTCGCCCAGAATAACGACCTCGGCCGGCGGCAGTGCCTTGAGATCCGACACCTCAATACGCGATTGCGCCGGCACGGCGCCGGCGCAAAACACAAGGGTCAAAGCTGTGAAATACCGCATCATGCGAGGAAGGATTGAACCTCGCGCGACTGGCTTTCGAGGTTCTTGCGCATCTTTTGGAAGGCCGCCGCTTCCAGCTGACGCACGCGCTCTTTCGACAGGCCCAACTCGTTGCCGAGGCTTTCCAGCGTGCGCGGCTCATCACGCAGCTTGCGCTCGCGGACAATGAACCGCTCGCGTTCGTTCAGCGCCTGCATCGCCTTGATGAGCCAATCGCGCAGCTGCGCGGTGTCGTGCTCGTTCTCGACGATCTCGGCACCTTGCTGGCCTTCGTCCTCGATGGTCTCGATCCATTCGCGACCCTCGTCCTCGGACGACTGCGTGGCGTTGAGCGAGAAGTCCGAGCCCGACAGGCGACCTTCCATCATCTCCACGTCATGCAGAGGCACGCCGATCTCAGTCGAGATCATCTGGCGCAGCTGGTGCTTGTCCAGTTCTTCGCCCCGGGCCATCGCCTCGCGCTCGAGCCGTGCCTGCACCCGGCGCATGTTGAAGAACAGCGATTTCTGGCTCGAGGTCGACCCGGTACGCACCATCGACCAATTGCGCATCACGTAGTCCTGGATCGACGCCTTGATCCACCACACCGCGTAGGTCGAAAAGCGCACGCCCCGGTCGGGGTCGAACTTGTCGGCCGCTTTCATCAAACCCAAGCCCGCCTCCTGGATCAGGTCGTTCATGGGCGCGCCATAACGCTTGAACTTGGCGGCCATGGAGATCGCTAGCCGCATGTACGCGGTGATCAGCCGATGCAGGGCTTGTTCATCGCGCTCGTCGCGCCAGGCATAGGCCAGCTTCAGCTCGGTTTCGGCGTCCAGCAGTTCCGCCTTCATCGCATGGCGGGAAAGGGAAAAGTCGTTGTTCGCGTCAAGTGCCATTCTGCACCCCCTGTTTTTGTCTCGACCGGCGCGGGCAGCCACGCCACTGTTTCGTCGTAGTCACCAAGGGGTACGGCGCATTTACGGGATCGGATCACTCGGCATGAGATCCGGCAAGGAACACGGGGGGCGCCACAATCGGACATCGGGCCATGGCAGCGCCAGACGCGTTCGTCCGTGGGACGTGCGCATGGCGCACAAGAAATTCGACGCTTTTTCAATATTTTAAAGCAATGGGGCTGCGCTCCGAACCAAATCGGACGAGGTCGCGCACAAAGGCGAAACCATGGTCGTTTCATGTCGCTGTGCGAAATTGCGCATTCCATGTGCAGCTTTGTTCTGCGCGCACATCGCGGTCGCGCTGCCGCGGACAAGGCCGCGTTTACCTTTCGGTAAGGTCTCCTGCGCTAGGCATTAACCATAACGAACACTCGAGGGGTCGGGCATGATCGCGCGCGCCTATACCGTGGCCTTCGAAGGGGTCGATGCGCGCCCCGTCGAGGTGCAATGCGCCGTCTCGCCGGGCCTGCCCGCCTTTTCCATCGTGGGCTTGCCTGACAAGGCGGTCAGCGAGGCGCGCGACCGCGTGCGCAGCGCATTGTCGTCGATGTCCATCGCGCTGCCGTCCAAACGGATCACGGTGAACCTGTCGCCGGCCGACCTACCCAAGGAGGGCTCGCATTTCGACCTGCCGATCGCGCTTGCGCTTTTGGCGGCGCTCGACGTCGTGCCCCACGATGCCGCCGAGGGCACCTGCGCCCTGGGTGAACTGTCCCTCGACGGTGCGCTGATGCCGGTGATCGGCGCGCTGCCCGCCGCAATGACCGCCGCCGAGGACGACCGCACACTCCTCTGTCCCGCCGCATCGGGGGCCGAAGCGGCCTGGGTTGGTGCCACGCAGGTCATCGGCGCGGCCTCGCTCTTGCAGGTCATCCAGCACTATTCGGGCCAGGCGCCCCTGCCGCCCGCGATACCGGGCGAGGTCACGCTCGACCGCGGTGACAAGGACCTGCGCGACGTCAAGGGCCAGGACCGTGCCAAACGTGCGATGGAGATCGCCGCCGCCGGGCGCCATCACCTGATCATGATCGGGACGCCCGGATCGGGCAAATCCATGCTGGCCGCACGCATGCCCGGCATCCTGCCACCCCTGTCCGCGGCCGAGGCGCTGGAAACCTCGATGATCCACTCACTCGCCGGGCTGCTGGACGAAGGCGGGATCTGCCGCGCACGACCCTTTCGCGAACCGCATCACACCGCGTCCATGGCGGCGATCGTCGGCGGCGGGCGCGGGGCCAAGCCCGGCGAGATCAGCCTGGCCCATAACGGCGTGCTGTTCATGGACGAGTTCCCCGAATTTCCGCGCACCGTGCTGGAAACCCTGCGCCAGCCCATCGAAACCGGCGAGGTCATGGTCGCCCGCGCCAATGCCCATGTGAAATACCCCTGCCGCTTCATGCTGGTGGCCGCCGCGAACCCCTGCAAATGCGGCTACCTGTCGGACCCGGCCCGCGCCTGCGCGCGCGTGCCCCAATGCGGCGAGGATTACCTGGGCCGCATCTCGGGGCCCCTGATGGACCGCTTCGATTTGCGGATCGAGGTGCCGCCGGTGTCCTTCACCGATCTTGATCTGCCACCCGCGGCCGAGGGCTCGGCCGAGATCGCCGCACGTGTCGCCACCGCACGCGCGGTCCAGCAGGCGCGGCTGGGCGACCGCCCCGGCCTGCGGGCCAATGCCGATATCGAGGGCGCATTGCTGGACCGGGTCGCGACGCCCGAACCGGCCGGCCGCACGCTTCTGACCCAGGTGGCAGAGCGTTTCGGTCTTTCGGCGCGCGGCTATCACCGTGTCTTGCGCGTGGCCCGCACCATCGCCGATCTGGACGGGGCCGAGACGGTGGCCCGCACCCACGTGGCCGAGGCCGTCAGCTATCGGCTTGCGGGAATGAAAGAGAGTTGATCCACCCCGCCACGTCGCGCAGCGTGCGGCGCGCCTCCGGCAAAACGTTGTGAAAAAGCGGCCAGACATGGGGCAGATCGAGGGCGATCCTCTCGGTCACGGTCACGCCCTGTGCCCGCATCCGTTCGGTCATGCGGCGGGTGTCGTCAAGCAGGGCCTCGGTCGTGCCGGCGCAGAGCCAGACCGGCGGTGCGCCCGTGAAATCCGCGAACAGGGGCGACGCGCGGGGATCGGTCGGGTCGGCCCCTTGCAGGTACATCTCGACCTGTTCCGCAGCCCTACCAAGTGGCAGCAGCACATCGGCCTCGGCGTTGCGCGTGACACTGTCGCCGGAATAGGTGAGATCGGTCAGGGACGAAAAGCCGAAAAGCCCCGCCGGGCGCGGCAGACCTTGCGCCAGAATTTCACCCAGTAGCGCCAGCGCCAGCCCCCCGCCGGCGCTGTCGCCCCCGACCACGATCGTTTCGTGCCGGGCGCGCAACGCCTTGTATGCCGCCACCGCGTCGTCAAGCGCGGCGGGAAAGGGATGTTCGGGTGCTAGCCTATAGCGGGGCAGGATCGCCTGCCAGCC
>PR_CR_10_Liq_1_inCRDRAFT_1001733_pt1 | contig 11921 bp, 9 predicted proteins | sample PRCRCaboRojoPR_3_FD_10241 | JGI IMG/M metagenome (IMG submission 10241) | reverse complement strand
TCACACATCCACCTCTTCCACGAACCGCGCGTTTTCCTGGATGTACTCGAACCGCTTCTCGGGCTTCTTGCCCATCAGCCGTTCGACCAGTTCGCCGGTCTCGCCTGGCTCGTCCTCGTCGATGGAGACCCGGATCAGCTTGCGGGTTGCGGGGTTCATCGTGGTCTCTTTCAGGTCCTTGGCGTCCATCTCGCCCAGGCCCTTGAAGCGCGAGACCTCGACCTTGCCCTTGCCGCCGATCCCGGTCGCCATCAGCCGGTCCTTTTCCGCCTGGTCCAGCGCGTAGACGCGCCTGGCGCCCTGTGTCAGCCGGTAGAGCGGCGGGCAGGCGAGGTAGAGATGCCCCTGGTCGATCATCGGCCGCATCTGCGTGAAGAAGAAGGTCATCAACAGCGCGGCGATATGCGCCCCGTCCACGTCCGCGTCGGTCATGATGATGATCTTGTCGTAGCGCAGGTCGTCGATGTTGAACTTGCTGCCCAGCCCCACGCCCAGCGCCTGGGTCAGGTCGTTGATCTCGGCGTTGGAGCCCAGCTTCGACGAGGCCGCGCCGAGCACGTTCAGGATCTTGCCGCGCAGCGGCAGCAGCGCCTGGGTCGTGCGGTCGCGCGCCATCTTGGCCGAGCCGCCGGCCGAGTCGCCCTCGACGATGAAGAGCTCGGTGCCCTCGCGCGCGTTCGAGGTGCAGTCCACCAGCTTGCCCGGCAGGCGCAGCTTCTTGGTGGCGGATTTGCGCGCCGTCTCCTTCTCCTGGCGGCGGCGCAGCCGTTCCTCGGCCTTGAGCACGAGGTAGTCGAGGATCGCGCCGGCCGACTTCGTGTCCGAGGCCAGCCAGTTGTCGAAATGGTCGCGGACCGAGTTCTCGACCAGTTTCTGCGCCGCCGAGGTGGCCAGCCGATCCTTGGTCTGGCCGACGAATTCCGGCTCCCGGATGAAGCAGGAGACCAGCGCGCATCCCCCGGCCATCACGTCCTCGCGGGTGATCTGCTGCGCCTTCTTGTTGCCGGCCAGCTCGCCATAGGCGCGGATGCCCTTGAGGATCGCCGCCCAGAAGCCGGCCTCGTGGGTGCCGCCCTCGGGCGTGGGCACGGTGTTGCAGTAGCTCTGTACGAAACCGTCGCGCGACGGCGTCCAGTTGATCGCCCATTCGACCGATCCGGGCGTGTCGGCGCCGAACTTCTCGGCGAACTGGACCTTGCCCGCGAAAGGCCGGTCGGCATAGGACGCGGCCCCCTTGAGCTGCTCGGTCAGGTAGTCGGCCAGCCCGCCCGGAAAGCGGAAGCTCGCCTCGGTCGGCGTGTCGCCGTCCGAGACCTCGGATTTCCAGCGGATCTCGACGCCCGAGAAGAGATAGGCCTTGGACCGGGCCATCTTGAAAAGCCGCGCCGGCTTGAACTGCAGGGTGCCGAAGATCTCGGGATCGGCGTGGAAGGTCACGCTGGTGCCGCGCCGGTTGGGCGCGGCGCCCTCGGGGCGGATGGGTCCCTGCGGCAGCCCGCGCGAGAATTCCTGCGCGTAGAGCTGGCGGTCGCGGGCCACCTCGACGCGCAGCCGGTCCGACAGCGCGTTGACCACGCTGACGCCCACGCCGTGCAGGCCGCCGGAGGTCTGGTAGGCCTTGCCCGAGAACTTGCCGCCCGCATGCAGCGTGCAGAGGATCACCTCGAGCGCGGATTTCTCGGGAAATTTCGGGTGCGGGTCGATCGGGATGCCGCGGCCGTTGTCGCGGATCGTGACCGAGTGATCGGCATGCAGCTCCACCTCGATGCGGTTTGCGTGCCCTGCCACGGCCTCGTCCATCGCGTTGTCGAGCACCTCGGCCACAAGGTGGTGCAGCGCCCGCTCGTCGGTGCCGCCGATATACATGCCGGGGCGCTTGCGGACGGGTTCCAGCCCTTCCAGCACCTCGATGGAGGAAGCGTCGTAGGTGCCGTCTGACCCCGCGGTGAGAAGATCGTCTGCCATGTAGCACTGCCCGTTTTCGTGATTGGCCCGCATTATGGCAGGTGTCGCACGCCGGGGGAAGGGAGCGCGGCCGGCGCAGGACGGCAACAGCCCGGGTCAATGTAACGGTTTTTTGACAGAGATCAGGGCGCAGGGGGAAAATCCGTGCAACCCCGGCCCTTCAATTCCAAGGAGGGGTGCGCATGCAAGATGAGCAGATGAACACGACGGAGGCGCCGGTCGAGGCGACGATGAAGCTGGACGCGAAGTCCTTTCCNGTGGTCTCGCCGGACGCGATCCGCCACGCGTTCGAGACCGGCAAGTATCCCTACGAGACCAAGCTCTCGCGCCGCAGCTACGAGGCCGGGAAGGCCAGGCTCCAGGCCGAGTTGCTCAAGGTGCAGAAATGGGCGCAGGAGACCGACCAGCGCTTCGTGCTGATCTTCGAGGGGCGCGACGCCGCCGGCAAGGGCGGGACGATCAAGCGCTTCATGGAGCATCTGAACCCGCGCGCGGCACGGGTGGTCGCGCTGAACAAGCCCACCTGGGAAGAGAAGGGCCAGTGGTTCTTCCAGCGCTATATCGAGCACCTGCCGACGGTGGGCGAAATGGTCTTCTACGACCGCTCCTGGTACAACCGCGCCGGGGTCGAGCGGGTGATGGGCTTCTGCCAGCCCAACGAGTATCTCGAATTCATGCGCCAGACGCCGGAACTGGAGCGGATGCTCGTTCGCTCGGGCATCCGGCTCTACAAGTACTGGTTCTCCGTCACGCAGGAAGAGCAGGCGCGGCGTTTCGAGGCGCGCAAGACCGATCCGCTCAAGCGCTGGAAGCTGTCGCCCATCGACCAGGCGAGCCTCGACAAGTGGGGCGATTACACCGAGGCGAAAGAGGCGATGTTCTTCTACACCGACACCGCGGACGCGCCCTGGACGATCGTGAAATCCGACGACAAGAAACGCGCGCGGCTCAATTGCATGCAGCATTTCCTCGATTCGCTGGATTACCCGGACAAGGACCGCAAGGTCGTGCGGGGTCCGGACCCGCTGATCGTGGGGCGCGCCGATCACGTCATCCACAGGGCCGACCACATTCTCGGGTCGTCGCTGCATCCGGACACCCGGCACGTGCACGCCTGATCCGCTTGTCTGCGTCCCGCCGGGCGCCTAGGCTCCGGCGGGAAACGGGCGAGGGGACGCGCGCATGTGGAACGACCGCTACGACAGGCCGGATTACCTCTTCGGCACGGCGCCGGCCGTTTTCCTGACGGAACAGGCCGAATGGCTGCGGCCCGGGCTGCGGGCGCTGGCCGTGGCCGACGGCGAGGGGCGCAATTCCGTCTACATGGCCGCGCAGGGGCTCGACGTCGTGGCCTTCGACGCCGCGGAGGTGGGGCTGGACAAGGCCCGCCGCCTCGCGGCCGCGCGCGGCGTGACGGTGGATTTCCGCCTGTCGGATATCGAGAGCTGGGACTGGGACGCCGCGCCCTATGATCTCGTCGTCGCCATCTTCATCCAGTTCGCCGACCCGGCCCTGCGCGCGCGGATCTTCGAGGGCATGACGCGCGCGCTGGCGCCCGGCGGCGTGCTGCTTCTGCACGGCTACAGGCCGGAACAGGTCGATTACGGCACCGGCGGCCCGCCGCTGCGCGAGAACATGTACACCGAGGAGATGCTGCGCGCGGCCTTCGCCGATCTCGAGATCCTGCGGCTCGAGTCCTATGACCGCGAGGTGCAGGAAGGCGAGGGCCATTCGGGCATGTCGGCGCTGATCGACCTCGTGGCGCGGAAGCCCGCCTCCTAGGCGCCTGTCCGCGTGCCGCCGGGCATTGCCCCGCCCGCGCGAAGCGCCTAAGGGCAGGGCATGGACCGCGCCGAGACCAATGCCCCGGGCGCGCATTTGCGCGCCGTTCTGGTGCTGGGGCTGCCGCTCGTCGGCAGCCACCTGGCGCAGTTCGCGATTCACCTGACCGACACGCTCATGCTGGGCTGGTACGACGTCGAGGCGCTGGCCGCCGTGGTGCTGGCGGCCTCGATGTTCATGGTGCTGTTTCTCGTCGGGTCGGGGTTTGCCTGGGCGGTGATGCCGATGGTGGCGAGCGCGGCCGCCGAGGGTGATCAGACCCAGGTGCGGCGCGCGACGCGGATGGGGATGTGGCTCTCGATCCTCTACGGCGCGGCGGTGCTGGTGCCGATGCTGCTGGCCGGCCCGATCCTGCTGGCGCTGGGGCAGACGCCGCTGTTGTCGGGGATGGCCGAGGACTACCTGCGGATCGCCGGGTGGGGCATGGTGCCCGCGCTTTTGGTGATGGTGCTCAAGGGCTATCTCTCGGCGCTCGAGCGTACGCGGATGGTGCTCTGGTCGACGATCCTGGCGGCGATCCTGAACGCGGGCCTGAACTGGATGCTGATCTTCGGGCACTGGGGCGCGCCGGAACTTGGCCTGCGCGGCGCGGCCATCGCCTCGATCATCTCGCATCTCGCGCCGCTCGCCGTGCTGGCCGTCCACGTGGTCACCGCGCGGGCCACGCGCGATCACGCGCTCTTCCAGCGGTTCTGGCGGCCCGACTGGCCGGGGTTCCTGCAGGTGTTCCGGCTTGGCTGGCCCATCGGGATCACCACGCTGGCCGAGGTCGGCCTCTTCGCCGCGACGGCGGTGATGATGGGCTGGCTCGGCACGGTGCCGCTGGCCGCCCATGGCATCGCCATCGAGATCAGCTCGGCGACCTTCATGGTGCATATGGGCCTGAGCCAGGTCGCCACCGTGCGGGCGGGGCGGGCGCTCGGCCGGCGCGACATCGCCGCGCTCCGGCTGGGGGCGGTGGTGGTGCTGGGCTGCTCCATGGTCTTCGCGGCGCTGACCATGGCGCTGTTCCTTGGCCTGCCGGCGCCGCTGATGGGGCTTTTCCTCGATCCGGGCGATCCGCAGGCCCCGGCCATCGTGGCCGCCGGCGTGGGGCTGCTGGCGGTGGCGGCGCTCTTCCAGTTCGCCGACGGCGCGCAGGTGGTCACGCTGGGGCTGTTGCGCGGCCTGCGCGACACGCGGGTGCCGATGGTGCTGGCGGCGATCAGCTACTGGGCCGTCGGCATGCCGGTGGCCTACCTGCTGGGCTTCATCGTGGGCTGGGGCGGGATCGGCGTCTGGCTGGGGCTGGTCATCGGGCTGGCGTTGGCGGCGGTGACACTGTCGCACCGATTCTGGCGCCGCCTGCAGCGGCTGGACGCCGCCCCGTCGGACGGGACGGCGCCAGGGGGTGCCTAGGGCTCAGCGCGACAGCGCGTCGAGCACGCGCGCCCAGCTGCGGATGCCCTTGTGGAAGCTTTCGAGATCGTATTTCTCGTTCGGGCTGTGAATGCGGTCGTCTTCCTTGGCGAAGCCGATCATCATCGCGTCCATGCCCAGCATGTCCTTGAAGAGCCCCGCGATGGGGATCGACCCGCCCATGCCGACGAGAACCGCCTCGCGGTGCCACTCGTCCGACAGTGCCCGGCGCGCGGTCTCGAACTCGGGCCGGTCGGTGTTCATCACGACCGCCTTGGCGCCGTCGATATCCTGGTCCCAGCTCACGCTGGCATCGGGGGGCAGCTGCGCCTCGACATGGGCGCGCAGGTTCCGGCGCACCGCGTCCGGATCCATGTCGCCCACCAGCCGGCAGGTGATCTTGCAATGCGCCTCGGCCGGGATCACGGTCTTGGTGCCCGCGCCCTGGTAGCCGCCCCAGAGGCCGTTGATCTCCAGCGTCGGACGCGCCCATTGCTGGACCAGCGCCGAGTAGCCCGCTTCGCCATGGGGGCGTGTCATGCCGACGCTTTCGAGGTATTCGCGCTCGTCGAAGCCGCAGGTTTCCCATTGGCGCAGCAGCGCGTCGGGCACCTCTTGGACGCCGTCGTAGAAATGCGGCACCGTCACGCGGCCGGTCTCGTCGTGGAAGGAGGCGACGATCCTGGCGATCTCGCGCAGGGGGTTCAGCGCGGGTCCGCCGTAATGGCCCGAATGCAGGTCCATCTTCGGCCCGTGGAGCGTGAACTCGTCCTTGACCATGCCGCGCAGCTGCGACGCGATCGAGGGCACGCCCGGCGCCACCATGGCCGTGTCGCAGATCAGCGCGAGATCGGCGGTCAGCTCGTCGGCGTGGTCCTTCATGAAGGGCACCAGCGAGGGCGAGCCCGACTCCTCCTCGCCCTCGAGGAAGAAGCTGATCCGCGCCGGCAGGCTGCCGTTCACGGCGATCCAGGCCCGGCAGGCCTCGACGAAGGTCATCAGCTGGCCCTTGTCGTCCGAGGCCCCGCGCCCGCGGATCACCTTGCCGGCCGGGGTGTCCTCGATCGCCGGGTCGAACGGGTCGCGGTTCCACAGCTCCAGCGGGTCGACGGGCTGCACGTCGTAATGGCCGTAGAACAGCAGGTGCGGGCCGTCGCCCGCGCCATGGGCCGTGACGATCGGGTGCCCGGGCGTCGGCCGCTTGGCCGCCTCCAGCCCGAGCGTGGCAAGATCCGCCACCAGCCAGTCGGCGGCGGCGTCACAGGCCTCGGCGTAGGCCGGGTCGGTGGAAATGGACTGGATCCGCAGAAGCTCCATCAGCCGTTCGGTGGCCGCGGGCAGCTCCGCATCGATATGGGCGAGCGTTTTCTCGAGCGACATGGGCATCCCTTTTGCTGGAAGTCGGGCGCGAGCCTATCAGGCGCCGCGGCGCTGTCCAGCCGAAGGGGAGCCGGCCGCCATCGGCCGGGCCGGTCTCAGGCGCGCCGGGTGATCCAGCCGCCGCCGAGCACGCGGCTGGTGCCGGTCTCGTAGAAGACGCAGGCCTGCCCGGGCGCGACGCCTTCCTCGGGGTTCAGCAGTTCCACCACGGCGCCGGTCGGGCCGTCGGGACGCACCACCGCCTCGCGCGGGGGGCGGGTGGACCGCACCTTGACCGAGACGTGCCATGCATCGCGGCTCTCGAAGGGCGCGTCGCCGAGCCAGTTCACCTCGGCCACCGGCACGTGCCGGGTCGAGAGCGCCTCTTTCGGGCCGACGATCACCCGGCGCGAGTCGGGGTCGAGCTTGACCACGTAGAGCGGCTCCGACAGGCCGCCGATGCCAAGCCCGCGGCGCTGGCCGATGGTGTAGTGGATCACGCCGTCATGCCGGCCCAGCACGGTGCCTGCCATGTCGACGATCTCGCCGGGTTCGGCCGCGCCGGGGCGCAGTTTCTCGATCACGCGGGCATAATCGCCGTCGGGGACGAAGCAGATGTCCTGGCTGTCGGGCTTGTCGGCCACGCCCAGCCCGTAGCGCGCGGCCAGCGCGCGGGTGGCGTCCTTGCTTTCCAGGTGGCCGAGCGGGAAGCGCAGATAGGCCAGCTGCTCGGGCGTGGTGGAGAACAGGAAATAGGACTGGTCGCGGTTGGCGTCGGCCGCGCGGTGCAGTTCGGGCCCGGCGGCGCCGTCCCTGCGCTGGATGTAATGGCCCGTCGCCATGCAGTCGGCGTCGAGATCCCTGGCGGTTTCCAGCAGGTCCTTGAACTTCACCTTCTCGTTGCAGCGGATGCAGGGCACGGGCGTCGCGCCGGCGAGATAGCTGTCGGCGAACTCGTCGATCACCGCGTCCTTGAAGACGCTCTCGTAGTCGAGCACGTAATGCGGGAAGCCCATCTCCTCGGCCACGCGCCGCGCGTCGTGGATATCACGCCCGGCGCAGCAGGCGCCCTTCTTGGCCAGCGCCGCCCCGTGATCGTAAAGCTGCAGCGTCACCCCCACCACGTCGTAGCCCTCCTCGGCCAGCATCGCGGCCACCACGGAACTGTCGACGCCGCCCGACATCGCCACGACGACGCGGGTCTCGGCCGGGGGGCGGGCGAAACCAAGGGAATTGACCGGGTGATCGGTGTTGTCGAGCGCCATGGGGTCTCCTGTGCAATGCCGCGGAATATAGGAAAATCCCACGTACTCTCAAGATGGGGTTTCACCGGCCATTAAGCCAGTCCGCGCAGTCTTCCGGCGCGAATGAGGAGGGGTATCCATGTTCATACGACGCACCGACGGGCCCGTGTCCGTCATCCTGTCCGACGGAAGCCGCATGACCCACGCCGATCTGCCGCCGCCCGATACCCGGCGCTGGGTCGCCAGCCGCAAGGCGGCCGTGGTGCGCGCGGTCGCCCACGGGCTCATCACCCCGGGCGAGGCATGCAAGCGCTACGGCCTCTCGGAAGAAGAGTTCAACAGCTGGTGCCGGGCGATGGCCGCGCATGGCGAGAAGGCGCTGAGGACCACGGCGCTGAAAACCTATAGACAACCGAAGGGAGAAATGAATAAATTTTAGCGACGATAACGTGTGGTTAACCATTGCGAGGTTCTGTAGGGTAAACAGACCTGGCGACGGAGATGAGTGATGCGAGTTCTTTTGGTGGAAGACGATCCCACCACGGCCAAGAGCATCGAGATGATGCTGACCAACGCCAACCTCAATGTCTACAGCACGGACCTGGGCGAAGAGGGCATCGATCTTGCCAAGCTCTATGACTACGACCTGATCCTGCTGGACCTGAACCTGCCGGATATGAACGGCCACGAGGTGCTGCGCCAGCTGCGGCTCGCGCGGGTGGAGACGCCGATCCTGATCCTGACGGGCCATGACGACACCGACAACAAGCTCAAGGGCTTCGGTTTCGGGGCCGACGACTACCTGACCAAGCCCTTCCACCGCGAGGAGCTGGTCGCGCGGATTCACGCGATCATCCGCCGGTCCAAGGGGCATGCGCAGTCGATCATCCACACCGGCAAGATCGCGGTGAACCTCGACGCCAAGACGGTGGAGGTCGATGGCCAGCCGGTGCATCTGACGGGCAAGGAATACCAGATGCTGGAACTGCTCTCGCTGCGCAAGGGCACGACGCTGACCAAGGAGATGTTCCTCAACCATCTCTATGGCGGCATGGACGAACCCGAGCTGAAGATCATCGACGTCTTCATCTGCAAGCTGCGCAAGAAACTCAGCCAGGCCACCGGCGGCGAGAATCACATCGAAACGGTCTGGGGCCGCGGCTATGTTCTGCGCGAGCCCGAACAGGCCCAGGGGGACACCCCGGTCGCCGTTTCCGCCTGACGGCGACCCAAGGGCCGGGCGCCTTGGCGGCGCGATGCGTCTGGACCTCCCCGGGACCGCACCCTATCACTTGGGGTGACGTCCCGAGGAGGTTCCCGCATGACATCCGACACCGCCGTCGACAAGCTGACCGAGGACGCGGCCCGCGCGGAACTCGCGCGGCTGGCCGACGTCCTGGCGGCGGCGAACCGGGCCTACCACACCCGGGACGCCCCCGAGATCAGCGACGCGGAATATGACCGGCTGAAAGCCCGCAACGCCGCGATCGAGGCACGTTTCCCGCATCTCAAACGGTCCGACAGCCCGTCCGAGCAGGTCGGCGGCCCCGTCGCCGACGACTTTGCCAAGGTCACCCACGCGGTGCGGATGCTGTCGCTGTCCAACGCGTTCGAGACCGGGGAGGTGGCGGAGTTCGACGCGCGCGTCCGGCGTTACCTGGGCCTGGCCGCCGACGCGCGGCTGACCTACACCGCCGAGCCCAAGATCGACGGCCTGTCGCTGAGCCTGCGCTACGAGGACGGGGTGCTCGTGCAGGCCGCCACCCGCGGCGACGGCGAGACGGGCGAGAACGTCACCGCCAACGCCCGCACCATCGGGGACATCCCCGCACGCCTGCAGGGGGACGCGCCCGCCGTGCTGGAGCTGCGCGGCGAGGTCTATATGAGCCACGAGGATTTCGCGGCGCTGAACGACCGCCAGGCCGCGCGCGGCGACAAGACCTTCGCCAATCCTCGCAACGCCGCCGCCGGATCGCTCCGCCAGCTCGACAGCCGGGTGACCGCACGCCGGCCGCTGCGTTTCTTCGCCTATGGCTGGGGGGAGCTCTCGGCGCCGCTGGCCGGCACGCAGATGGAGGCGATCGCGCGGCTCGCCGCGCTGGGCTGCCCGACCAACCCGCTCACCGCGCTCTGCGACGGACCGGACGAGATGCTCGCCCATTACCGCGAGATCGAGTCGCGGCGCGCCACGCTCGGCTATGACATCGACGGGGTGGTCTACAAGGTCAACGATCTCGACCTGCAGCGCCGGCTCGGCTTCCGGTCCACCACGCCGCGCTGGGCGATGGCGCACAAGTTCCCCGCCGAGACCGCCTGGACCCGGCTCGAGGCGATCGACATCCAGGTGGGCCGCACCGGCGCGCTCTCCCCGGTGGCGCGGCTGACGCCGGTGACGGTGGGCGGCGTCGTCGTGTCCAACGCGACGCTGCACAACGAGGACTACATCGCCGGGCGCGACGCGCAGGGCAACGAGATCCGCGACGGCAAGGATATCCGGGTGGGCGACTGGGTGCAGGTCTACCGCGCCGGCGACGTGATCCCCAAGGTCGCCGACGTGGACCTCGCGCGGCGGCCTGCGGAGGCCACGCCCTACCGCTTTCCCGAGACCTGCCCGGAATGCGGCTCCGACGCCATCCGCGAGGAGGGCGACGCGGTGCGCCGCTGCACCGGCGGGCTGATCTGCCCCGCCCAGGCGGTGGAAAAGCTCAAGCATTTCGTCTCGCGGGCGGCTTTCGACATCGAGGGTCTCGGCGCCAAGCAGGTCGAGGCCTTCTACAAGGACGGCTGGATCCGTGAACCGGCCGATATCTTCACCCTGGAGGATCGTTTCGCCACCGGCCCGCGCCAGCTCAAGAACCGCGAGGGCTGGGGCGAGAAAAGCGCGCGCAACCTCTTCGATGCCATCGCCGGGCGGCGGCGCATCCCGCTCGACCGGCTGATCTTCGCGCTGGGCATCCGCCATGTCGGCGAGAGCGCCTCGGCGCTGCTCGCCCGGCGCTACGGCGACTGGGACAGCTTCCTCACCGGGATGGATCGCGCAGCGGATTTCACGGGGACCGACTGGGACTATCTCAACAATATCGACGGGGTCGGCCCGGTCATGGCACGGGCGCTTGTCACCACCTTTCAGCAAGAGGCCGAGCGCGCCTCGATAGACCGGCTGACCGCCCATCTCGACATCCAGCCGGTAGAGATGCCCAAGACCGAGGACAGCCCGGTTGCGGGCAAGACCATCGTCTTCACCGGCACGCTCGAGAAGATGACCCGCGCCGAGGCCAAGGCTCGCGCCGAGTCGCTCGGCGCCAAGGTGTCCGGCTCGGTCTCGGCGCGCACCGATCTCGTCGTGGCGGGGCCNGGGGCGGGATCGAAGGCGACGAAGGCNGCCGAGCTGGGCGTCGAGACCATCGACGAGGATGGCTGGCTCCACCTGATCGGGGACGCCTGAGCATGGCCGGCCGGCCCGAGATCCTCTTTCCGCTCTTCGGGTCGCTGGAGACGCTGGAGGGGATCGGGCCGAAGCTGGCCAAGCTGATGGCGGGGCTCGATGTCGACACGCCCCGCGACCTGCTGTTCACGCTGCCCCATTCCGGCGTCGATCGCGCGCGCCGCGGGTCGATCCGTGCGGTCACGCCACCGGCCACCGTCACCGTCGAGGTCGAGGTCGGCGCCCACCAGCCGCCGCGGCGCAAGGGCGGCCCCTGGCGCGTGACCGTCACCGATGCCGAGACGAGCTTCCGGCTGGTCTTTTTCCACGCCCGCGGCGACTGGCTGCGCCGCCAGCTGCCCGAGGGCGCGCGCCGGGTCGTCTCGGGCAAGGTCGAGCTTTTCGACGGCATCGCCGAGATGATCCACCCCGACCATATCCTGCCACCCGAGGAGGCGGACGATATCCCGCCCTTCGAGCCGGTCTACCCGCTGACGGCCGGGATCACCCAGCGCACGATGTGGAAAGCCACCCGCGCCGCGCTGGCGCTGCTGCCCGAGATGGGCGAATGGATCGATCCCGCGCTGAAGGCGCGCGAGGGCTGGCCGGGCTGGGCCGAGGCGGTGACCGCGGCGCACGGCCCCGTGCGCCAGGCCGATCTCGACCCGGCCGCGCCGGCGCGGATGCGG
>PR_CR_10_Liq_1_inCRDRAFT_1001732_pt1 | contig 11928 bp, 10 predicted proteins | sample PRCRCaboRojoPR_3_FD_10241 | JGI IMG/M metagenome (IMG submission 10241) | reverse complement strand
GGAAATGGCGCTAGGAACTCGCTGTGTTGAAAACCTGCCTTTTCGATCATGTCTTTTAAGGCCATCCGACCAAACGTCTGTGGCTGGCCCTTTGTATAACGCCCTTCTATTCCGTACATTGGGAGGTTCAGGTGGTCTTCGGGAGCGCCAGCGAAGTATTTTAGTCCTAGTTGATTTTCAATCGCTAGTATGAGCAGCCCGTCGCGTTTCAAGAGATTGCGAACTTGTTTCAACATGCTCAGGTGAGGGTTTTCGCCCGGGGTGAATAAATTGGCGTATTCAAGCACGCCGATGAGCGTGATGACGTCAAACTTGTGGTCTATGTCGAAGCGGTCGAAAGCTTCAGACACCACGGTGACATTTGTTAGGTCACGCGAGCGGGATCTGGCAATTTGGGCCCGTCGAGGACTTCCCTCGACTGCCAGCACATTCCCACCACACTCCCCGAGAAACCTTGTTATGGCACCGCATCCCGCGCCTATTTCTAGTATGTCACCTTTAAGGTGTGCCTCTAGCGGTCGCAAGAGATTGGCCCTAGCACCTGACAAGTGATACGAAGATGGCCAGTCTGTGCAGTGCTGTCTCAGTTCGTCTGATAGTACTGATAAGTCGCTAGCTTGCCCAATGAGATTTAAGAGGCGTTGCTCCACCTCATCACCATCACTGTAGGCAATCCCTTCATAGTTCTCACGAGCCCAGATGGCTCGGTCGGTGCGGTAGGTATAACCGGCGTTTTTTAGGGGGATTTCCATAGGACTTTTACGATTCGATGGTCTTGCCGTTTAGTTCTAGCCTTAAATCTACCAGCCCAAAGAAGGCAGGGTTAGGCCTGATCGGAAGGTGGATGGCGTCGTATCGACGGTCACGCGGTATAACCTCGTCGCCGTGACTTTCTGCAATACCTAATGATACAAAATAGTCGCCGGGTGCCAATCGGCACTCAAATTCGGCGATGGCAATCGCAAGGCTTCCTTTAGCGCCTAGTTGCTTGATAGCCTCAACATCCAAAGTTTCGCTGTTGCATCCGTACACGGTCACGCCTTCTTTGGTTTTGATGGTGATGCCCAGAATTGGTCTTATCAGCGCATCATGGAATTTGATGGCAACTGCGAGTGTTACGGTTTGTCCTGTCGCGATGCCACCAGGGTAGGGTGCACCATCAGCAGCCAGATAGAAGTCCAATATATTTGCTGAGCCATCGCCCCAACGGTATTCATGGGGGTTGTAACCAGGGTGGCTGGCAAAGGCATCTGTCGCAAAGCTTAAACCAAAATTACTTTGATCTGTCTTTGCAGCGACCGAACTCACTGTTTGCGCTTCACTAGTCTGGGGATCAGGTTGTTTACGTTTGCGTCCAAACAACAAGTCGACGTAGCGATTGACGACATGGCGAGGTTCGCCCGCCTCAATCACATGTCCGCCATCTAATAAGATCGCTTTATCGCAGTGAGTAACGATTTGTTCCGAAGAGTGAGTCACCAAAAGAATGCTGGTGCCGTTTTCTTTGAGTTGTCGCAAGCGTTCAAAACATTTCGCTTGAAACCTGACGTCACCAACGGCAAGCGCCTCATCCACAATTAATATATCAGGATCAATTTGAGCTTGAACGGCAAAAGCTAGCCGAACCATCATACCGCTCGAGTAGGTTTTAACGGGCTGATCGATGAATGTGCCGATGTCGGCAAATTCCACGATTAGATTAAACTTGCTGTCAATTTCGTCTTGTGATACCCCGAGCACAGCGGCATTGAGATAAACGTTCTCTCGACCCGTGAACTCGGGGTTAAAACCAGAGCCTAGTTCCAGGAGGGCCGCGATCCGCCCACGGGTTTCGATAGTGCCGTCCGTTTGGTTAAGAGTGCCGCAAATTATCTGTAGCAAGGTTGATTTGCCACTGCCGTTTCTGCCAATAATCCCTACTGTCTCGCCACGCGCGACCTTAAAGCTGACATCGCGAAGTGCCCAAAACTCTCGAAAATAGACTTTGCCGCTTCGGCTAATCATTTGCCGAAGCCTGTCACGGGGTTTGTCATAAATTTGATAGCACTTGCTCAAGTGCTCGACGGAAAGTGCGATTTCAAAGGACATCCGCAAATCCTTTGCGAGTCTTTTGAAACATAAAAAAACCTAGCCACGTCATTAAAATTGATATGCCGAGTCCGATTACCCATGCGCTAAGGTTTGGCACTATACCTGCAATCAGTATCCCTCTAGTCTGCTCAATAATTAAGGTCAGCGGGTTTAGATGTATGATTGTTTGGTAAGCAGGTGGCAAGGCACTGACGGGATAGAAGATCGGAGACAAAAACAGTAATGCAGTTGTTGCTACGGTCACCACTTGACTGACATCGCGCAAGTAAACCCCAAGAGCGGCTAGCGCGAAACAAAAGCCCGCCGTCATCAGAAGTAGTGGCAGCATCACGAAAGGAAGTAAGAGCACGGTCCAGTGTGGTATCCCAAAGAACACGAGGTAAAAAACAAGCCAGACACTTAGGCTGATTAGCATGTGGAACGTGGCTGCACCGAGTGTGACCCAAGGCAGGACCTCAAGCGGGAAAACAACTTTCTTGACGTAGTTAACATTACCCAGAATCAAGCCAGGTGCGCGATTGACGCATTCTGAGAACACGTTAAAAACGATCATGCCCGCGAAGAGAGCTAGTGCGAACTCTACTTTTGAGCCACCGCTGCCGGACCAACGAGCATTGAAAACCACGCTAAAAACAAACGTGTAAACGGCCAGCATGAACAAAGGGTTAAAAAAAGACCACATGATGCCTAGAAACGATCCCCGGTAACGACCCACAACTTCTCGTTTAGTTAGCCCTGAAAGTAGGCGTCGATGGCGCCACATGCTACGAGTAAGTTCTCGTGGGGACTTTAAATACACCTGCATTAATGTCATTACCTAAGAGTTAGTTCGCTGGTCTGGGTCTCGGTTGCCCAATACCCAAATCGGACTGTTCATGTGCTTCGCCAACAGGCGAGCGACCTGACGGCTTCTAGATCAGCGTTGCTCGGGCTCTGATTATGGCATAGACCCGTAGTGCATTTGTGGCATCTTTGGCAGTTTGCACGAAGCCCTCGGGCTTGCGCGAGTCTTGAATGGATGGCTAGAAATTGACACTCTTTGTAAAGCGGGTTGACGTTACTAGCTCAAACAGAGGTTTCTTCGTTGAGCGAAGATGGTTTTGTGGCGGGTGTAGGCAATCTGAACCAATACCGCAAGAAATACTTCAACATGCTAACGGCATGCCAGCGCGCATGCTCCCAGCGGTGGCGACTTGCCCTTTGCGCGTTGTGGATCATCGTGCTTTCGGGGCTTGCAACTACCGTGCACCCCATCCGCCAAAGTCTCGCACAAATGTCCACGTCCTCGTAGTATAGGTAAAAGCGCTCATTAAACCCACCAACTCGACTAAAGCTCGCCGCCGTAAAGAACATACACATGCCGCCCACCCAATCGGGAAAGAACGGCGCGGAGCTGTCCTTGGCTTCAAGGATGGTGGTGTCAAAGCCAAACGCCTTTAATACCAAGCTTCGCAGCGTTGGGAATCTGCGCCAGCTATCCTCTTGTTTGCCGTTTGGTGAAATGACCAGTGGACCAGCCACTGCTGCCTGGGTTGATTGGGAACAACTCAGAAGTGCACCAAACGCACCTTTCAATATGACAATGTCAGGATTCAACACACAGAAATACGGTGTCGAGCAGAGCTTAAAGGCTGCATTATGATTCGCGCCGAACCCTTTGGGTTCGGAGTTTTCTCGCAAAACAAGGCGCTCATCAGCCGGTAAGTCAAACTCCTCGGGCAGGTTCAAGGTGAGTATGACTCGACCGATGTAGGATTCGTCGAGCAGCTGCTGCACCAGTTGCCCCACCTCTTGACCATGACCATGGCTCACGATCGATATTGTGATCTGATGGTCAGGGTTGGCCAGTATTTTTTGCATGGCTGGATGTTGTAACTAAGCCTTGGTCTAGGGTTCAGATTCGTCTCTACTAAAAACTAACGAAAATACCAAAAAATAATTTATATGATTGCAACAAAAGCTTCTGGAACAAACGCTAACGCTCATAAGAGTTGAAAGCGTAAAGATAGAGAAGCAGAATCAATTAATCTTCATGTTTGCACCAACCCAATTAAGATTAACGCTGCCAACTCTAGCTTCAGAAATGACTACAAAATCACCAAAAAAGCCATGAAGACCAGTTGGAAGGGGGCTAAGAAAGGACGTTAACTGTTCAATCCTGCCTATTGGTATTTCCTAAAACTGACTTTGATTGTAACCCGACTGTTGTACGGAACGAAACCCAACTGTGGTACTGCTGCATCTTGACTATTTCGTGCTTTTTGTGGGGGTCGTGCTTCGGTGGGGCATGAGGTGATTTGGGTGACCATAGATCTGTAGCCACCTGTCGGTCACTACCTCAATGGAATAGGCTTCAATTACGCGCTGTCTAGCCATCTTCCCAAGCGTTTGCCTCGCCTCAGGCGCTAGCGCGAGTGCTTTTTTGAGGCCAGTGGCTAGTGCGTGATCGTCTCCGATCGGGATGACGATGCCGTGACCTTCCAACAATGCTGCGGCGCCGCCGCAGTCGGTGGCTACCACCAGCTTTTCAGTGGCCATGGCTTCAGCGATCGCAAGCCCGAACCCCTCAAAGCGCGAAGACATGACCACGACATCTGCCGCATTTAGGAGGGTCGGTACATCATGACGATTGCCCAGCAAGGTGACCGCGTCGTTGAGGTTTAGTTTGGTGGTGAGGTTTTCCAGTTCACCGCGCAACGAACCATCGCCCACCAGCAGCAGATGGACATTAGGGTAGACAGGGCGAATCTGTGCCAGGGCGCGAATCAGCGATGCATGGTTTTTTGGGGGTTCAAGGCGACCAACGGCCATGATGATGGTTCGATTGTTCAGGCCAAGCGTCTGGCGGACGTTTCTGTACGCCGTGTTATCAGGCTTGAATCGGTCGGTATCCACACCATTTGGCACAACCAAAATTCGATCCTTTCCAATGGCACCTTTATCAATGAATGTGTTTGCAGCTTGCTGCGAAACATGTGTGGTCAGGTCGGTAAGGCTATCAGTGAAGCGGTAGCCCAACATTAGTAGCCTGCCGCCTTCGTGAGAGCTGTGGGCGGTGCAAATAAGCCTTGGTTGGTGCAGTCCGTTTTTGTGTCGATTAGTCAAGCGCGTGAGCCTAGCAATGAGATTGGCATGAACCATGTGCGCATGGATCACGTCAGGCTCGATGGTGTGGGTGAGTTTTCTCAGCCTTGTGATTGCCCGGGTAAACCCAATCGGTGTCTTGTAAATATTTAAAGGGTGTGTGATCGCTTTGGCGGGGAGGGCAAGGCCAGCGTCACCTGTTAGCCAAGCAATGTGTACCTCGTGCCCCAGATCGATCAAGCGGGCGCTAAGCGCACAGATTTGCGTTTCTGCCCCACCCAAGCCCATTCCTGTGGCCAACATCAGGATCTTCATGATTTGATCCAAGCATACAGCTGGCACTGAGCGCAGCGCAGCAGTGTTTTTACCCACGAGACCCCTGGCTTTAAGCGACGGATTTGGTCGCAATAAAAGAGCGAGAAGCCACGAGGGTTGTGTTTTAGCATGATTGAGAAATTCGCCGAGTAACCATCAGCTAGGTATTCGCAGAGGTAAATCGACTTTTGTGGGAAGTAGAGAATATCGCCATTGTCGGCAATTTTGTTCCAGATAAAGAGCTCTGGGACGAATTTCTCATTTGCGATGACTGGAAATGGATTCTGACTCAAGGCGCTCTTTTTAAAAACATACGCCAGATCACCCTGAAACAGTGACCCCGCTTCGTTGGGCTTCAAATAAAGCGGCTCTAGTGCTGTCGTTGCCTTGCCAACCAAACTGCCATCAAAGTGTGTCTTTCTGTAACAGAGCCCCACTCGTGTGCTGTCACTTTCTGAGTTAGTGATGTCTCTTGTTAATGTTTCGATAGCATCTGGCGTTAAAGCGTCATCACTATCGACAATGAAGATCCATTGGCCACTCGCAAAGCCCGCCGCACTATTGATTGCTACATGCTTTCCTTGATTGGCTTGTTTCAGGTAGCGTGTTTTGATGTGTGATGGCTTATGAATTTGTTCGAACCATTTGGTTGTGTCATCGGTGCTGCCGTCGTCTACCAATAACCATTCAAAGGTCAGTTGACTACTCTGGGTACATAGGCTGTGCCAAAGTCGAACAAGCGTATGACGACGGTTGTATGTGGGGGTAACAACGGTAATCATCGGTGTTTTCATCTATCGTCTTGCCACAGCACGCGTTTGCTGATGAATAACTGAGACAACAGCAAGAGTACCTCACCGATAAGTAGTCCAGATACCATGCCAGCCGCACCGTGCATCAACGCAAATATCGCTCCAAGCAAGAGCGAGACGCCAGCGCATATCAGCATGCTGACGCTGGCCTGGCGCTCTCTTCCAGCGGGCAATAGTAGTGTGAAGCCCAGTGCTTGATTGCCAAGCCGCAGTGGTATTAACCAGACCATCAGAGACAGTAGAGCACCAGCCTGGTCAAACCCAGGTCCTAACAGCCATGCCATCAGTACGGGCCCAATTAGGATAAATACAAGCGCCGCGATGACGCCCACCGAAAAGATAAGACTGGATATGATGAGCGCTTGCCGACCTGTTTTGTGGTGATGTTCGACAAACAACCTCGAAAGGTGGGGGTAAAGGGCATTAAGCACGGGTAACGCTAAGCCAGTGACTGCTTTAACAACTTTGTCTGCAGTTGCATAAATCGCGACTGCGGTTGTGTTCGATACGGCGCCTAGTACGCTGGTCGCTGCAGTTGTGACGAGGTTGGAGCTACTTTTGTAGACGAAGATCGATGTACTGTTTTTGATTTGTGCGATAGCACCCGCGATATACTGGCTTGAACCTGCGCAACTTCGCGCAGACAGATCCAGGAGGTGATGGCGCTGCAAACTAATCCACCGCTTGCCATGAGCCAAAGTGCTAATGGGGCATCTGCAGGTTCTTTGACTAGCATGAGCAACCCTAGCAGTGCAGCGGTGCGAGTGATGATTTCGATAGTCACCGCTCGTCCCATTTTTTCCATACCTTGGAAGTACCAGAAAGGGCTCATTCCGAAAGCGGTCATGTAGATAAAACCAGCAAAAGCCAAGGCTAAATCAACGGGTTTGAATAAAACGTACAAGAGAACCATTGGCACGGCTACAGTCGCTAGCAAAATGACCTTTGCTAGAAAGACATTACCGACGATGGTTTTTAGCTTGTTTGGGTTTGACCTTGCTTGAGCAACTTGCCGTGATGCGCTAAGGGTAAACCCGTAATCCACCAGCATTGAAATTAACAGGGCGGTCATCTGTACCCACAATAGTTCACCATAAGCCTGTGGGCCAAGTGCGCGCGCCAGAATCGGAACCTCGGCAAGTGAAATGGAATAACCAACCGCATGAGCGGCCGTTAGGGCTACAGTGGACTTGATGACAACCTTCATGTGGAGGCTTGTTAGGGATTCAGTAAAGTGATGCAGCTGTATCTTTTGACGTCAATGCGGGTGATGTCAGTCAAGATTCATGGGTTGCGCACTGATTATGTGCTTTAAAAACCTAGGCGCTGTCGTCAAGAGGGTTAATCGGTTGGTTGATGACATAGTGTAAAGCGTTCGGTCTCGAGCCGTAATCCGTTGACTGTGCATGAGTGAGCTTGCATAAGGCTCGCATGAGGTTGCATAAGGTTACACTCACCCCATGTTTCTTAAAGTCAAATGTCTGATTCAACTTTTGGCCCAACACCCATGACGGCGACACCCGCGCGTGCAACCAAGCTGCTGTACTTTATCGGCGTTGACTGGTTTTTCTATTCACACTTCCTCGATCGTGCTGTTGCCGCGAAGAAAGCCGGGTATGAGGTGGTTGTGCTGACCAGTCGGACAGGAGGTGACAAGGAGATCACCGCCCACGGTATCCGGGTCATTGGCATTGCGTTTGCCCGCCGAAGTATTAATCCTCTTCGGTTTTTTGCAAATCTGCGGGATGTCATCCGGGTGCTTCGCACCGAGCAACCTGACATCATTCATCAAGTGGCCTTAAAGCCTATCCTGGTGGGCTCATTTGCTGCGCGATGGGTCAGGGCCAAGCGGATCATTAACGCTGTGGTGGGTTTGGGGTTTGCCTTCTCGTCGCGCACACGTGCCGCCAAACTGGCACGCTGGTTTTTATTGCTGATTTTTAAACGCATTTTTAAGTCGCCAGATTCAAGAGTGGTGTTTGAGAACAACGATGATCGCCAATACTTTATCGATCAGGGTTGGGTCAGCCCGTCAGCGGCGGTGTTGATAAGAGGTGCTGGCGTTGACATCGAGCGCTTTAGTCCCCGTCGTCAGGATGCTAACCCGCCAGTCATTATGCTGTTGTCACGCATGCTGTGGGATAAAGGGGTTGGTGAGTTCGTTGTGGCATCCCGCATCTTGCAAGCCAAACACGGTACGCGATACGCTCGATTCATCCTTGTAGGTGACCCTGACGAAGACAATCGGGGGGCAATCAAGCGCGAGCAATTACAAGCTTGGCAACGAGATGGTTTTATAGAATGGTGGGGCTATCGCGAAGATGTGGCAGGCACTTTGCGGCAGGCCACTATCTCGTGCCTACCGTCGTATCGGGAGGGGTTGCCTAAATCGTTGCTTGAATCGATTGCCATGGGACTGCCTTGTGTGGCCACTGACGTGCCCGGTTGTCGCGAGGCCGTGGTTGATGGTGTTAACGGGTTTTTGGTGCCTCCCGGGGAACCACTGGCTTTGTCTCACGCGATCGAGCGCTTACTGAACATGCCAGATCTTTTGACGCAATTTGGCCAAGCTTCCAGGAAGATGGCGGTCGAGCAGTTTTCTAGTGAACTGATTAACGGGCAAACAATAGAGCTATATCGGTCGCTGATACCGCCGACGTCATCACTATCTAAGTCGTCTGCGACTGCCGCGCAAATGCGAGGTGGAGATGATCAAAGTTTGGATCAGAGGTAGCGTTTCATGCCGGACCAAGTATCGATGCTGCTCAAGTGCCTTTTCATCGCGCCGACAACGGTTTGAACTCAAAGCCATGATCCGCGGCCCATTCAAATGTTGCCGATGCCGCCAAACTCCGAAAGACCCACGGTTCAAGAGTAGTGACGGTACAGATGACATGCGAAACCGGACGAAAAAAATTCAATGACGGGTGTTTGACACTATCATGATACGTACACTCGATTTCCTGCTAGCACTGCTTGGGTTGGTGTTCTTGTCGCCGATCCTGTTGGTGTTGCTGGTTTTGGCTTGGTTTGACACCAAGTCACCGCTTTTTAGGCAACAAAGAGTCGGGCGCCATCAAAAGCCGTTTACGCTGGTGAAGTTTCGGACCATGCGTCCAGAGACTGCGTCAGTTGCCACGCATTTGGCCGATGCCACTGCAGTCACGAGGTTGGGTGTTTTTTTGCGTCGAAGCAAACTCGATGAATTGCCACAGCTTTGGAACGTGCTTAGAGGAGACATGAGTCTGGTTGGGCCACGCCCGTGTCTCTTTAATCAGCAAGCGCTTATCGACCAGCGGGCCAAACGTGGCGTATTTGCGATGCGACCCGGTATTACGGGTTTGGCTCAGATACAGGGCATTGACATGTCTACCCCTGAGCTTCTCGCTGAAACCGATGCTCAGATGAGTGTCGAGCTAACGTTGACTCGATACTTTGGCTATATCGTCGCCACGGTGACTGGCAAGGGCGTCGGTGATCGGATCAAGCCGAAGTGATCAGTTTTGCTGGCCATCGGATCGATAGCCCGCCACGAGTTCTTTTAACAACGCCCTGATGGCCGCTGGGCTACCAGCGGCCAGATGTTCTTTCAGAACATCGAGTTTTGCGTTTAGGATCGGCCAGCTTAAAAATTCCTCTGATGCTCGCATAATCCGCGGGTGGCTGGTGCTTTGTGGATTGTCACCAATCAATAGCTCCTCATAGAGCTTTTCACCGGACCGTAGCCCCGTGATAGCGATTTCAATATCACCCGTCGGGTTTGCTGCATCTTTGACCGTTAAGCCTGACAATTCAACCATGCGCTTGGCCAGATCAAAGATCTTTACAGGCTCGCCCATGTCAAGCACGTAAACGTCGCCGTCCTCGGCCATGGCACCGGCTTGTATCACCAGCTCAGCAGCTTCTGAGATGGTCATGAAATATCGAGTGACTTCCTTGTGCGTGACCGTGACTGGCCCACCGTCACGGATCTGTTGCCTGAACTTGGGTACCACAGAACCAGATGAACCCAGCACATTGCCAAATCGCACCATGGATAGGCGCGTTGGTAGGCGTGTATGGGAGGCAGTAGTGCCAGCTGTCGCTAGTGCCTGCAAGACCATCTCTGCCAGGCGTTTGCTCGCACCCATGATGTTAGTTGGACGCACCGCCTTGTCCGTGCTAATCAACACAAAGTCACTAACGCCGGCACCGATGGCGGCCTTTGCGGTGGTGAGCGTGCCAAACACGTTGTTCTTGATCCCTTCGATTGGGTTGTGCTCGACAAGCGGCACATGTTTGTAGGCCGCCGCGTGATAGACCGTATCCGGTTCGACTAGGGCCATCAATTCACCCATGCGTTGCTCATCTTGCACTGAACCGAGTAACGCACTTAGGGGTAGGTGGCGTCCCAGGGTGCGGCGTTCAAGTTCAGCATGGATTTGATAGAGCGCGTGCTCACTTTGCTCGAACAGCACCAGTTTTTTCGGGCCAATGTCGGCAATCTGGCGACAAAGTTCACTGCCAATCGAACCACCAGCGCCCGTGACCAGAACGACCTTGTCTGCGATATTTTTACCGAGCAGGATTTTGTTGGGCGGGACGGGTTCACGACCGAGTAGGTCTTCAATTTCCAGTTCGCGAAGGTCCGAGACTGTTACCTTGCCTTGTGCCAAATCGGTCATGCTAGGTAGGGTTCTGACCGCCACTTTGGCTTCTTTGATCTTGGAGAGAATTGCGTTGCGTCGATGTCGCGTAACAGAGGGTAGTGCCAGCAACACGGTCGTGACCCCATTGTCTGGTACCAGACCACTCAAATCGTCAGGTTTGTGTACCCGCAACCCATTGATCAGATGACCTTGTAAGTTGGGGTCGTCATCTAAAAACCCCACCACCTTCATCTCTTGACTGTTGGTCATGGCATTGGCCAGTTGGCGACCGCTTACACCAGCACCATAAATCAACACTTTGGGAAGACTCATTCGTTTGATCAACGTTCGGTAGGCTCCCCCCAACCAGTAATGGGCAATTGCGCGTGACAACCCGACACCNAGCATTAACAGCAAGGGTTGTATGACGCCAACCGTTCGGGGTACACCCGGTAGACCAACGACGGTCACAATAAGTCCGAACCCCAAGGCATAAATGACAAACGCTCGCGCAACCAGGTTGATGGCGACAAGGTTGGCGTAGCGAAAGATCACGCGGTAGAAGCCATGCGTAATAAATAACGGCAGGGCAATTGCCAGAGACACCCCTGCGGCGAGGTCGGGTCGCCAGAACGGATCACCAAACAGTCGCACCCACTCATCGAGCCTTAAGAAATAGGCCAACCAAACAGTTGAGATACACAGGCTGGCATCGATGAGAAGAACCAATAGCCGTTTTAAGGGTCTTGGCAAAGCCAAAATCGGATCGGTCAGATCAAAACTCGGTTTGTTGGCCATGATTTTTATAGTTCGGGCGGGCTGTGACGTTTGTATGCCAGCGGCTCTTCGGTCGCGTAAAGGCCACATCATAGGCGATATCGAGGATCTAGGTGGTAGGTGACGTTCGGTGCGCCCGGCGCAGCAGCTCAAACAACCTGTCACGCACGAAGGTTGCAGACACACCCGTAAAATTGACCTTGGTCAAGCTGATCGGTCGA
>PR_CR_10_Liq_1_inCRDRAFT_1001731_pt1 | contig 11928 bp, 14 predicted proteins | sample PRCRCaboRojoPR_3_FD_10241 | JGI IMG/M metagenome (IMG submission 10241) | reverse complement strand
GAGCCGGTCTTCAGCAGACCCACGATCTCGGCGCCGCCGTCACGGGTACGCTGCACGATCGCGTCCAGCTTTTCCTGGCTGGTCCAGCCCATCGATACCAGATCGGGCAGGGGAATGCCCGCCACGGTCGAATAGCGCACCAGCGGCACCATGGTATCACCATGGCCGCCCAGCACGAAGGCGGTCACGTCCTTCATAGACACGTCGAATTCAAGGCTCAGGAAATGGCGGAAGCGGGCGCTGTCCAGCACACCGGCCATGCCGCAGACCTTGTTCGCGGGCAGACCCGAGAATTGCTGCAGCGCCCAGACCATCGCGTCGAGCGGGTTGGTGATGCATATGACGAACGCGTCGGGTGCGTTGTCGCGGATGCCTTCGCCGACAGCCTTCATGACCTTGAGGTTGATGCCCAGAAGATCGTCGCGGCTCATCCCCGGTTTGCGCGGCACACCGGCGGTGACGATGCACACATCCGCACCGGCAATATCGGCATAGTCCTGCGTGCCCTTGAGCGCGGCATCGAAGCCTTCGGACGGGCCGGATTCCGCGATGTCGAGCGCCTTGCCCTCGGGTGTGCCTTCGGCAATGTCGAAAAGGACGATATCGCCAAGTTCCTTGAGCGCGGCGAGGTGGGCGAGCGTGCCCCCGATCTGTCCGGCGCCGATCAGGGCAATCTTCGGTCTGGCCATGGATAGTGTCTCCGGTCCGTTGAATTTGCGCCGTGGGGTAGACCCGAATGGGCCCGCGCGCAAGTGCGCTGCATCGCGGCACGCCATGGCGGTCGTGCCGGGCATGTGTTTATGTGAGCGGTAAATGGCCCGGTTTCCCGGGCGCTTAGGCCGGATGCAGCATGCTGGAATTGACCCCTTCGTTTTTTGCCGTGGCCGTGCCGGCTGTCATTTTCGCGGGCATTTCCAAGGGCGGGTTCGGGTCCGGCGCGGCCTTTGCCAGCTCCACGATTCTGGCGCTGTTCCTGCCGCCGGGGATCGCGCTGGGCGTCATGCTGCCGCTTCTGATGCTGATCGACGTGGCCAGCCTGCGCCCCTATTGGCGGCGTTGGTCCTGGCCCGATGCGCGGGTGCTGCTGCTGGGCGGCGTGCCCGGCGTGATCCTTGGGGGGCTTTTGTATCAGGTGACCAATGATGATGTGCTGCGGTTCATCATCGGCATGGTCGCGCTGGCCTTTGTGGCCTGGCAGGCCGCGCTCGCGCGGGGGTGGGTGAAGCTGGGGCAACAGCCTTTGCCGACCGGCATGGGCTATGTGCTGGGGGTGCTCGTGGGGTTCACCAGCTTCGTCAGCCATGCCGGCGGACCGCCGGCCGCCGTCTACCTGTTGGGCCGGAAGCTTGACAAGACGACATATCAGGCCAGCACGGTGCTGATCTTCTGGATTATCAATATCCTGAAATTCGTGCCCTATGCGTTTCTGGGCATTTTCACCTGGCAGACGCTGCTGGCCGACCTGTTTCTGGTGCCTGCCGCGCTGATCGGGACCTGGCTGGGCGTGAAGGCGCACCGCATGATCCCGGAACGCTTGTTCTTTGCCGTCACCTATGTGCTTCTGACAGCGACCGGCGTGAAACTGATCTGGGAGGCCCTGGCATGACCGTCCGTGCGCTCACGATGGACGACTGGCCGGGGGCCGAGATCCTGTACTGGCAACTCACCCGGAGCGGCGCCGTTGCCGGGCGCGCCCAGTTCGGCAGCGTGCTGGCGCATCCCGGCACCAGCGTGTTCGGCAAGGTCGAGCGCGGGCAGCTCCTGTCGATGGCCACGCTGCATGTGTTGCCCAACATGACATATGGCGGGCGGCCCTACGGGCTGATCGAAAACGTCGTCACCGAAAAGGACCATCGCGGGCAGGGCCATGGACGTGCCGTAATCGGTCGGCTCGCCGAGGCCGCCCGCGCCGCAGGGTGCTACAAGCTGATGCTGCTGACAGGGCAGGCCCGGAATGCGCGCGGCTTCTACGAGGCGGTCGGGTTCAGCGCCGACGCGAAATGGGGGATGATGATGCGCTTTGTCGAGCCCGCTCAGGCATCCGGATCCGAGACGGGCAGCGGGTCGGTCCGGGCCTGAAACGCCTCGCCCGCCGCCACAAGGCAGGTCAGCCCGTTGGGCAGGGTCACCGTGATCGACCAGCTTACGGTCTCGTCCGAGGCATAGGTTTCCACCACCGTGTTGTTGCTGGCTATGCCGATCATGCGGCGCGCTTCGCCGAACCGGTCGGCCAGGCGTTCGGTGACCACGTCGCGCGGGGCGCAATTGGCGGGCGTCTGGGCCTGTGCCAGGACGGGTGCGCAGGTCGAGAGAGGGGCGAGAAGGGCGACAAGGCAGATCGGGCGCATGGGCGGCATCCTTTGGCTGAAACCCGAAAACCGGGCAGGTAAAGATGGCGCCAAGGCTGCGGCGCGGGGCTGAAATCACGGTTAATGCTGCGGTCGGACGGGGCGCGCAGGCGCCGGGGCCAAGGGCATATTTTCTGCGTTGCGGCAAAATTGACCTTGAACAATCCGGTAAAAAATGCCCCCTTCGGCGCAATAAAATTGCGGGAGAGACTCATGGACCACAGCGCACGCCCCTACCGATCCGTCCTTTATATTCCCGGGTCCAAGGACCGGGCGATGGACAAGGCCCGCACCCTGCCGGTCGACGCGATCATCTTCGATCTCGAGGACGCGGTCGCGCCCGAGGAAAAGGTGAACGCCCGCGCCACACTCGCCGCGGCCCTGGCCCAAGGTGGGTATGGCAGCCGCATGCGGATTGTCCGGATCAACGGTCTGGATACCGAATGGGGGGCTGAGGACGCGCGCGCCGTGCGGGACATGGATTGCGACGCGGTGCTCTTGCCCAAGGTGGACGGGCCTGCGCAGCTCGATGCCTTGGCCGAAATCACCGGCGATTTGCCGATCTGGGCCATGATGGAAACCCCCAAGGGCATCCTGAACGCCGCTGCCATTGCCGCGCATCCCCTGATGGCGGGGTTTGTCATGGGCACCAATGACCTCGCCAAGGAGCTGAAGTGCCGCTTCACCCCCGACCGCGGTCCGCTGCAGGCGTCGCTTCAGATGTGCCTGCTGGCCGCGCGGGCCGAGGGGATCGTGGCCGTCGATGGCGTCTACAACGCTTTCAAGGATGACGAGGGCCTTGCCGCCGAATGCGCGCAGGGCCGCGACATGGGATTTGACGGCAAGACCCTGATCCACCCCGCGCAGATCGAGATCGCCAACGCGGCCTTTGCGCCCTCCGAGGCCGAGATCGACCTGGCCCGCCGCCAGATCGCCGCGTTCGAAGAGATCGAGGCGCAGGGGGGCGGCGTTGCGGTGGTCGACGGCCGCATCGTCGAGAACCTGCATGTTGCGACCGCACGGGAAACTCTGGCAAAAGCCGAGGCAATCGAAGCCCTCGCAGCGGAGTGATCCCATGGCCCTCTTGATTCTCGGTGTTCTTCTCTGGACCGCCGCCCATCTGTTCAAACGTGTCGCCCCCGATGCCCGCGCCCGGATGGGCAATGCCGGCAAAGGTGTCGCGACCGTCGCCATCCTGGCCAGCATCGTGTTGATGTATGTGGGCTACGGCCGGGCCGATGGCGCGTTCTTCTGGGGGCGTCACCCGGCAACAGTGGGGATCAACAACCTGTTGATGATCTTCTCGGTCTACCTGTTCGCGGCCTCGGGCATGAAGACGCGGATGGGGCAGAAGATGCGCCACCCACAGCTGATTGCGGTCAAGACCTGGGCACTGGCACACCTGTTGGTCAACGGCGATGTGGCGTCCTTCATCCTCTTCGGCGGGCTTCTGGCCTGGGCCGTGGTCGAGGTGATCGTGATCAACAAGCAGACCGAATGGTCGAAACCCGCCCATGTCCTGACCGAGCCGAAGAAAGAGATCACCGCGATCGTCGCGACCCTGGTGGTCTATGGCGTGATCGTCGGCATCCACTACTGGGCCGGCTACCCGACCTTCGGATAAGACCATGAAACTCTACCGTTTTCTGACTGAAGAGGACACATCGGCCTTCTGTCACAAGGTCAGCGCGGCGCTGGACAAGGGGTGGGAGCTTTATGGCAACCCGACCTATGCCTGGGATGATGCCAATGGTGTGATGCGCTGCGGACAGGCCGTGGTGAAAGAGGTTGATGGCACCTATGCGCCCGACCTCAAACTTGGAGAGCAGTGAATGACCAAGACGAACCCGGGCCGGTTTTTCGAGGATTACAGCGTGGGCCAGGTGATCCAGCACGCCGTGCCGCGCACCGTGGGGGCAGGGGAGCGCGCTCTTTACCACGCGCTCTATCCGGCGCGGCACGCGCTTTATTCCTCCGACGCCTTCGCCCAGTCCTGCGGTCTGCCGGCCAGTCCGCTCGATAATCTGGCAGCCTTCCATGTGGTCTTTGGCAAAACCGTGCCGGACGTGTCCCTGAACGCGGTCGCCAACCTGGGCTATGCCGAGGGGCGCTGGCTGAAACCCGTCTGGCCCGGCGACACGCTGCGCTCGGTGTCCGAGGTGATCGGGCTCAAGCAGAACTCGAACGGCAAGACCGGGGTCGTCTGGGTGCGGACCACGGGCCTCAACCAGACCGATGAGCCGGTGATGGAATACGTCCGCTGGGTCATGGTGCGCAAACGCGATGCAGACGCGGCCGCGCCTGAAACGGTCGTGCCGGATCTGGCCCGTGCCGTCGCGCCCGAGGATCTGATGATCCCCGAGGGACTGAGCTTTGCCGGGTACGACTATGCCCTTGCGGGCGAGCCGCATCGCTGGGGCAACTACGAGGTGGGCGAAACCATCGACCATGTGGACGGCGTGACCATCGAAGAGGCCGAGCATATGCTGGCCACGCGCCTGTGGCAGAACACCGCCAAAGTGCATTTCGACCTGACCTTCCGCCCCGAGGGCCGCCTGATCTATGGCGGTCACGTGATTTCCATGGCGCGCGCCCTGTCCTTCAATGGGTTGGCCAATGCCCAGATGATTGTGGGGCTGAACGGCGGGGCCCATGCGAACCCCTGTTTCGCTGGCGACACGGTCAAGGCCTGGTCCGAAGTGCTCGACAAGGCCGAGACGGCGGCACCGGGCGTCGGTGCGATCCGGCTGCGGCTGGTGGCCACAAAGGGCGGTGCCCCCTTTGAGCTGAAGGGCGAGGATGGTAAATACCTGCCTCATGTATTGCTGGATCTGGACTATTGGGCGCTGATGCCCGTCTGATCGCCGCCGCGGCGGCGCTGGGGCTGGCCTGCGGGCCGGCCTGGGCGAACGAGCGCACGGCGTTCGTCGAGGCCAATATCCTTGGCATCTTCTATCACGAGCTGGGCCATGCCCTGATCGACCTGTTGGAAATGCCCGTATACGGCCAGGAGGAAGACGCCGCCGATGTGCTGTCCATCCTGTTGATCGACCTGCTTTACGAAGAAGACGCGGCGCTCGACCTAGCCTACCATGTGTCCGACGGCTTCTGGACCGAGGCGATTGAACGCGCCGAGGACGGAGACGAGATCGCCTTTTGGGGGGTGCACGGCCCGGACGAACAGCGGTTCTACAACACGGTCTGCCTGTTCTACGGAGGCAATCCCGACAGCCGCGATGATTTCGCAGCGGATATGGGCTTGCCGGAAGAGCGGGCCGAGACCTGCCCGGATGAATACGATCTGGCCTATGATAGCTGGGGTGTGGTTCTGGACGAGATCACCGGCAGCGGCGACAGTTTCGAGCTGGTCATCGACCCCGACCATGCGGACACCCTGACCGCGCAACTGATGATCGAAGAGATCGCGGCGATGAACGACGATTTCATCTTGCCCGAAACGCTCTTGGTGCGGATCGAATCCTGTGGCGAGGCAAATGCGTTCTACGATCCGTATTATGCCGAAATCATAATGTGTGCGGAATTCGAACCTTATCTTGCCGAGATCGCAGAGCAGTGGTGACAGCCGTTACCGCCGAACTTTGTGATCACAGCTTGGCGGGCAGTGATCACAAATGGCACGAATTGCTTGGGATGCGCCAAAAAACCATACCCTTGCGCTGGAACGGCGACGTGACAGCGTGCCAAAAACGATTAGAACACTGCCTCAGGGAACCGAAAGGGATGTACCAATGGCCGACGTGAACAGGGGCAATCGCCCGCTATCGCCCCATCTGCAAATCTACCGTCCGCAAATCACCTCGATCAGCTCGATCCTGACCCGGATTACCGGCAACGCGATCCTGGTCGCGGCCTTGTTGATCGTCTGGTGGTTCCTGGCCGCTGCCAGTTCGGCCGAGTATTTCGCGGTGGCCAATGGTGTGCTGACCAGCTGGTTCGGCGATCTGGTGCTGGTCCTGTCGCTCTGGGGGCTTTGGTACCATACCTTGGCCGGGATCCGTCACCTGATCTGGGACCAGGCCAAGATGCTTGAGCTTGAGACGGCAGAAAAGCTGGGCTGGGCGGTGATCGGCGGGTCGGCCGTGATGACCGTGCTGACTATCCTCGTGATCTGAGAAGGAATCCAAGATGCGTTATCTCACTGACCGCAAGCGGGTGATCGGCCTTGGGTCCGCCAAATCAGGGACCGAGCATCACTGGTCCATGACCCTCAGCTCCTATGCGCTGTTGATCCTGATCCCGATGTTCCTGCTGACCTTTGGACCCATGCTGGGAGCCTCGTATGAAGAGGTCACCTCCTATTTCGCCCGTCCCTTCCCGGCGATCGTGGCCGCGCTGACCATCGCGGTCAGCTTCATGCATTTCAAGAACGGTGTTCAGGCCCTGATCGAGGACTATGTCCACGGTCCGATGGAGAAATTCCTGATCATCGCGATGATCTGCCTTTCCTACGCTGCCGCCGCGACGGGCATTTTCGCCGTCGCGAAGCTGGCGCTGTAAACCGGAGCAGTTTTGATGGCTGAATACGAATACGAAACCCACGAATACGATGTGGTGGTGGTCGGGGCCGGCGGCTCGGGCCTGCGCGCCACGCTCGGCATGGCCGAACAGGGCCTGCGCACCGCCTGCGTGACCAAGGTCTTCCCGACCCGCTCGCACACCGTTGCCGCCCAGGGCGGCATCGCGGCGTCGTTGGGCAATATGGGCCCGGACCATTGGCAGTGGCACATGTACGACACGGTCAAGGGCTCTGACTGGCTGGGCGACACGGACGCGATGGAATACCTTGCCCGCGAAGCGCCCAAGGCGGTCTACGAGTTGGAGCATTACGGCGTGCCCTTTTCCCGCACCGAAGAGGGCAACATCTACCAGCGTCCCTTTGGTGGCCACACGACCGAATTCGGCGAAGGCCCGCCCGTGCAACGCACCTGTGCCGCCGCCGACCGGACCGGCCATGCGATCCTGCACACGCTTTATGGCCAGTCGCTCAAGAACAATGCCGAGTTCTATATCGAGTATTTCGCCATCGACCTGATCATGTCCGAAGACGGCGTGTGCCAGGGGGTGCTGTGCTGGAAGCTGGATGACGGCACGCTGCATCTCTTCTCGGCCAAAATGACCGTGCTGGCCACGGGCGGCTATGGCCGGGCCTATTTCAGCGCGACCTCGGCCCATACCTGCACCGGCGACGGCGGCGGTATGGTGGCCCGCGCGGGTCTGCCGCTTCAGGACATGGAATTCGTCCAGTTCCACCCCACTGGCATCTATGGTGCCGGGTGCCTCATCACCGAAGGCGCGCGGGGCGAGGGGGGATACCTCACCAACTCCGAAGGCGAGCGGTTCATGGAGCGCTATGCGCCCACCTACAAGGACCTGGCAAGCCGCGACGTGGTCAGCCGCTGCATGACCATGGAAATCCGCGAAGGCCGCGGCGTGGGCAAGGATGGCGATCATATCCACCTGCACCTCAACCACCTGCCGCCGGAAACCCTGGCCGAACGTCTGCCGGGCATTTCCGAATCCGCCCGCATCTTTGCCGGTGTCGACGTCACGAAAGAGCCGATCCCGGTGCTGCCGACCGTGCATTACAACATGGGCGGCATTCCCACGAACTACTGGGGCGAGGTGCTGAACCCGACCCAGGACGATCCAGACCGCATCGCGCCGGGCCTGATGGCCGTGGGCGAGGCGGGCTGTGCCTCGGTGCATGGCGCGAACCGCCTGGGCTCCAACTCGCTGATCGACCTTGTGGTCTTTGGCCGCGCTGCCGCGATCAAGGCGGGCGAGATCGTGGACCCGAACAGTGCCGTGCCCAGCCCGAACCGGGCCAGCGTCGACAAGGCGATTGCCCGCTTCGACGGCCTGCGCCACGCCAAGGGCACCGTCAGCACCGCCGAGCTGCGGCTCGAGATGCAGAAGACCATGCAGCAGGATGCCGCCGTCTTCCGCACCGACAAGACGCTGGCGGAGGGCTGCGAGAAGATGGACGCGGTCGCCGCCAAGATGGACGATATCAGCGTCACCGACCGCTCGATGGTCTGGAACAGCGACCTGATGGAAACGCTGGAACTGACGAACCTCATGCCCAACGCGCTTGCCACGATCTATTCGGCCGAGGCGCGCAAGGAAAGCCGTGGCGCCCACGCGCATGAGGATTATCCCGACCGTGATGACGAGACCTGGCGCAAGCACACGCTGTCCTGGGTCAACGGCAAGGTCGAGCTCGACTATCGCCCCGTGCACCTGAACCCGCTTCTCGGGCACAACGAAGGCGGAATCGACCTCAAGCGCATCGCGCCCAAGGCACGGGTCTACTAAGACCCGATACAGGCTTGAAAGATCATGCGAAACGCCCCGGTGGACAGATGACCCCGGGGCGTTTTTCCGTTCTAGGGCCAGCCGAAATCAAAGCGGTCGAGCACGCCCAACGCGGCCGCGCGCGCCTCGAACGCGGCGCGTTCCTCGGCCAGTCCCGCGACCCGGTCGCAGTGATCTTCCACGTGAATTTCGCGAACTCGGGCGATGGCCGGGGTCTCGATCAGCGCCGACAGGATCCGGTACTCGGCACCCTCGACATCCATCTTGATCAGCGCGACATCGCGGTCGAGCGATAGGATGAACTCGGCCAGCGCCACCGTCTCGACCTCGTGGGCGTTGGCGTAGGACAGGTTCGACTTGGTCGTGACCAGGGTCGAGCCTTCGAAAAAGCCCGGCCGCGCGGGCGGCTCGAAAAACAGCTGCGCGGTGCCGGTGGTATCGGATACGGCTTTCCGTACGGGAACGATCCGGGGGTAGGCGCGCGTGTTCCGTTGCAGCGCCGCAAAGATGTCGGGATGGGGTTCGAACGCGTAGACCCGGCCCGCGCAATGCGAAAACTCGATCGCCGCGATACCGGTGTGGGCCCCCAGATCCAGAACGATATCGCCGCGGGATAGGGTGCGGGCGACGCGCCGCATATGGGGCTCATCATCCCGCAGGAGCCAGCCAGGCAATCTCAGACCATGTCGGCGAAAACCGTTGCGCAGGGCGCGCCGAAGTCCCATGCCACTTTCCTCGTTCCGTCGTTCGCTGCACAGTAACGCCGGGTGCCGACACGCTTTGCAAGGTTGCGCAGACCCGTGCCCAAGCCTAAAACGCGCCGTGCGAGCCAGAGAGGTGCCATGCGAACCGCCATTGCCACAGGCGACTATTATGTGCCGGGAGAAACCATGATCAACAGGCATTTCAAGCTGCTGTTCGGCGGCGAGACGTGCATTGTGACCGGTCGGTACCTGGGCGAAAACCCGTTCGGCAAGCCCGTGTTCGAACGGCGCAGCCCGCTGTCGCTTGCCGACAGGGTGCGTTTTCCGGCGGCGCTTTTGTTGAACCGTTTGCGCTATGGCACATCGCGCCCGCCCTTCGGCAATCGAAAGCGCGAACTCGCCGCGTTCCTGCGCGAACAGCGCGTCGAAGTGGTGCTGGCGCAATTCGGTACCCAAGCCCTGGCCGTGGCGCCCCTGGCGCACGAGATGGGCTTGCCCGTTTTCAGCTATTTCCGGGGGACCGATGCCTCGAAAAGCCTTCAAAGCGGTGAGCTTGTCGATGCCTATCGCCGCTGCGTGCCCGGGCTCGATGGCATATTCTCGGTATCGCAATTCCTGCTCGATAACCTGGGCAAGCACGGCATTCACAACCAGAATGCCCATGTAATCCCCTCGGGCGTGGACATCCGCGTGTTTCGTCCGGGCCAGAAACGCCCGCAATCCTGCCTGGCCGTTGGGCGTATGGTCGAGAAAAAGGCGCCGCTGGTCACGATCCGCGCGTTCGCCCGTGCAACCCGTGCCCTGCCCGAGGCGCGTCTGACCCTGGCCGGGGCCGGCCCGCAGCTGGAACCCGCCCGCGCGTTGGTGCGCGAGCTTGGCCTGCAGGACCGGATCAGCCTGCCCGGTGCCCTGTCCCATGACGATGTGCGGCGCCATCTGGCCGAAATCGAGGTTTTCCTGCAGCATTCGGTTACCGCCGCGGATGGCAATACGGAGGGGCTGCCGATCGCCATTCAGGAGGCGATGGCATCGGGCTGTATCGTGATCTCCACCCGTCACGCCGGTATTCCCGAGGCGGTCGAGGATGGCGTCACGGGCTATCTTGTGGATGAACATGACGAGGACGGTTACGCCGACCGTATCGAAACCGTTCTGAGCAGCGGTGACAGGCAAGAGTTGACCGCGAACGCCCGAGAGGTGGCCGTGGCGCGGTTCGACAACAACATGCTGCTCGACAAGCTCGAACGGCTCATTCGCGACACGGTCGCACACCGCCGTGGTGCCCCCCGGCCAAGCGTGGTCGCTGCGTCGAAATGAAGTCATTTGGCCGATTGGACTGCGCTGCGCAATGGCCTAATGTCTCTGCAAAATCGAGAGGGAAACGATGGTTCAACTGACCCTGCCCAAGAACAGCCGGATGCGGACCGGCAAGACCTGGCCCAAGCCCGAGGGGGCCACGAACCTGCGCAAGTTCCAGATCTACCGCTGGAACCCGGATGATGGCGAGAACCCGCGTGTCGATACTTATTGGGTGGACATGGACACCTGCGGTCCGATGGTTCTGGACGCGCTGATCAAGATCAAGAACGAGATCGACCCCACGTTGACCTTCCGCCGGTCCTGCCGCGAAGGTATCTGCGGGTCCTGCGCGATGAATATCGACGGGATCAACACGCTGGCCTGCATCTACGGCATGGACGAGATCAAGGGCGACGTGAAGATTTATCCCCTGCCGCATATGCCGGTGGTCAAGGACCTGATCCCGGACCTGACCCATTTCTATGCCCAGCACGCCAGCATCATGCCTTGGCTGGAAACCAAGACCAACCGTCCCGCGAAAGAGTGGAAGCAGTCCATCGAAGACCGCAAAAAGCTGGACGGTCTGTATGAATGCGTGATGTGCGCGTCCTGCTCGACCGCCTGCCCCAGCTACTGGTGGAACGGCGACCGTTACCTCGGCCCGGCTGCGCTCCTGCATGCGTATCGCTGGATCATCGACAGTCGCGACGAGGCGACGGGCGAGCGTCTGGATCAACTGGAAGACCCGTTCAAGCTCTACCGTTGCCACACGATCATGAACTGCACCAAGACCTGCCCCAAGGGCCTGAACCCGGCCAAGGCGATTGCAGAGATCAAGAAGATGATGGTCGAACGCGCCGTCTGAGCCGTAATGCGATACAACGTTGGAAAGGGGCCCGCTGGGCCCCTTTTTTGCCTGGGTCCGAATGCGCCTTTTGCGCCATGACCTAGTTGCATGCCTAGGCTGCGCAGGAAGGGGATGTCATACCACCGTCGCCGTGCCACATCTGGGGCGGGGAGGGGACAGCGAGCAGAAAGTGACACCCCATGTCGACCACATCGAAACCCGCGCCGGTCTCTGCCGCGGAGGCCCTGAAATGCCTCGAGGAGGCCTGGGCCTATTTCACGTGTAAAGCACGCGACTTGATCTTACGGACACCTCAGCGTGCGCGGCTGAGAACGGGTTGTGCACTGTCTGATTGGTCGTGCGTTTTGATCGTCTTCTCGACAGCGATGTGTAA
>PR_CR_10_Liq_1_inCRDRAFT_1001729_pt1 | contig 11937 bp, 12 predicted proteins | sample PRCRCaboRojoPR_3_FD_10241 | JGI IMG/M metagenome (IMG submission 10241) | reverse complement strand
CGACTACCCACGTGGCTCGCTCGGCCGCCGCCGCAGGGGTGCGCAGGCTGGTGTTTGTGAGCAGTATCAAGGTGAATGGCGAGGCCAGCCATGATGCACCGTTCCGTGAAGCTGACACACCCGCGCCGCAAGACGCCTATGGGCGCTCTAAATGGCAGGCGGAGCAGCGGCTGCGATGTGTCGCCGCAGAGACAGGACTGGAGGTGGTCATTCTGCGTCCGCCATTGGTCTACGGACCGGGTGTCAAGGCCAATTTTCTTCGGCTGCTAAATCTGATCGATCGTGGTNTGCCGTTACCGTTGGGTGCAATCGATAACCGCCGNAGCTTGATCAGCCTGGATAACTTGGGCGCATTGATCCAAGCGGCGCTGTTCCATCCGNACGCTGCGGGGGAAGTCTTCCTGGCCTCGGATCAGCAGGATTTATCCACACCGCAGCTGATTCGATTGCTGGCGGCAGGACTCGGGCGCCAGCCACGGTTGTTGGCGGTACCACCGCGACTGCTGGCTGCCGCGGCGCGCCTACTGAGAAGAGAGGACGCCTACAGCCGCGTTGCCGGAACACTACAAGTAGACTCGGGTCGGGCAACCGCGGTGCTGGGTTGGCGACCGACGACGTCGCCGACGCATGCGCTACGGCGGACCGCGGCGTGGTACCGCGACAGCGATGCTCGGACCTGAGGCGCAATTGTGCGTGGGATGCGTTGACTGGCCGATGGTTGTCATCATTTTGTGTATTCAAACTGGGGTTTACGCTTACCTGTGGTTTCGGCGACCGATGAAGCAACAACCGTGGCAAACGCTGCCCGTAGGTCAGAATGTGGCTGTCCCACGTTTCTCGCGCTTCTCGATGGTCTCAGCCCAGCGGCCTATCGTCCTAAGGCTCCTCAGGGATGGAGTTTAAGGGGTCGATGACGCTGGTCGGTCCGGCGACGCGATCGGTGCTCCAGCATTCACGCTCACCATCGTTTGCGGCGGAGCGGCCTGCCATGGTGGTGCCGTCGGCGGCAATTTCGCCCCAAAAGTAGGTTGCGTAGTCGTCTCCGAAGATCCAGCCGGAGATCGCGCAGGCGGTCTGTTCCCAACTGCCGATGCCGTCGGTAGCGTTGTCCTCGATGACCTCGATGATGCCGTTGGGGTAGAAAGTGACTTGTGCGTCGGGACGCTCCGGCCCGGTGCAGTCGGAAACGCTTAAGTCCCATACGCCGGCCGCCGTCGGGCAACTGGCGCTCGCACCGTAGTCCCGGAGCCGGAACGCGTTGTTCCTGGAGTCCCATTGCATGTCGATCCAATAGGCGCGCTCGCCGACGGCGACGCCGTCGAGGTAGATACGGTCGTTGTCGGTGATTTGGCAGCTTGCGGCGCCGAGGTCGATGTTGGCCGCCTGCGCAGCCGTGGATGCCGCCAACAGTGAAAATGCCATGATGCCTTTGTTTATCGTCGTCAATGGTCCTGTTTGTGAAGTCTTGATGACGCGCAGACGCGCGTTGAGCGCAACTTGATGCGCGTCAATACGGTAGCGACGGATGCCCAGGCACTCAACGTGAAGTTGCCGTCAGAACCTGACAGTTCACAAGGATTGTGGCGTCTGATGTCGCCGGGCGAGGGGCTCTGGCCGTTGCGCCCAAGTCGGCAGCCGGGCGCGCCGTCAGGCGCATTGGTAACCTGGGGGCGCATTCGCCTAGTGCGGCAGGCTGCGCTGCTTACGCGCCCTGTCCAGCGCCAGCAGCGTCATCAGCAGGTCCTGCAGCGTATCCAGCCGGATGGAATTCGGGCCGTCACTGGCGGCGTGATCCGGGTCGTCGTGCACTTCCATAAAGAGGCCGGCGACACCCACACCCACCGCTGCCCGGGCGATGACGGGCACGTATTCGCGCTTACCGCCGGAGGCGTTGCCGAGCGCCCCGGGCATCTGCACGGCGTGGGTGGCGTCCATGATCACCGGATAGCCGGTCTTGGCCATCTCATAGAGGCTGCGCGGGTCTACCACGAGGTTGCCGTAGCCGAAGGTGACGCCGCGCTCGACCAGGGCCAGCTGGGTGCAGCCGGTGGATTCCAGCTTGGCCACCACGTTGGCCATGTCCCAGGGCGCCAGGAACTGCCCTTTTTTGACGTTGACGGTGCGGCCGAACGCCGCGGCGGCCTCGCCCACGGCGACCACGAAGTCCGTCTGCCGACACAGAAAGGCCGGGATCTGCAGCATGTCCACCACTTCGGCGACGGGCCGGCACTGGGCCTCGGTGTGCACGTCCGTGAGCACCGGGCAGCCGACGGTGTCGCGGATGTCGGCGAGGATGGCGAGGCCCTGCGCCAGGCCGACGCCGCGGCGGCCGGACAGGCTGGAGCGGTTGGCCTTGTCGAAGGAGGCCTTGAAGATATACCCAATGCCAAGCGACGCGCAGATGGCGGAGACCGCCTGGGCCAGCATCAGCGCATGCTCGCGGGATTCGATCTGGCAGGGGCCGGCTTGCAGGACGAAGGGCAGATCGTTGCCGAGGACGATGCTGTCGGTGACGGCGATGTGCTTGCCGGGTTCAGTCGGTTCGGGATGGGTCATCTTGCGCAGCGCAGGGGTATCACGGGAATTTACCACCGGATGCTACAGGCCGCCGCTGTTGCCAACAATGTGAGCCGCGAGCGCCGGCGGGCTGTTCAAGCCCGGATCATGCGCGGCGATAACCGCAAAAAGGTGTCGTGACTGCGGCGCATGCGCCGGTGGATGACGGTGGGGCGGGAACCGACACCGCTGCGCAACCAGTACTTCGTCATGCGCTGGGACTTCCCGCACATGCCCGCGGCGCCGGCCAGACGTGCCGGGCGCTAGCGGCCGCCGGCGAACAGTGAGCGCCAGAACAGCGCAAAGCTCATCAGCAGCATGGCGCCGGCGGCGGCGGGCAGCAGCCAGGGCAGCTCTGCCCAGGGCTCGCCGAACAGCAGGATGGCGCTGGCGAAGCCGGCGAGACCGAGGGCGCCGAAGGTGGCCAGCAGGCGGCGGTTGTTGTCGCCCAGGTTGCGGCGGATGGCCTTGAGGTCGCCGGTGGCGCCTTCGGGGTAGACGGCCGCCTGGGCTTCCAGCTGGTCGATGATGCGGGTGAGCGCCACCGGTATCTCCGGCAGCCGCTCCGCCAGCGCCGGCCAGTTGTAAGCGGTGCGCTCCAGCAGCCGGCGGGCGCCGATCTGCTCGCGCATCCAGCGCTCCATGAAGGGCTTGGCGGTGGTCCAGAGGTCCAGCTGTGGGTAGAGCTGGCGGCCCAGGCCCTCGATGTGGATCAGTGTCTTCTCCAGCAGCACCAGCTGCGGCTGGATTTCCATGTCGAAGCGCCGGGCGGTCTGGAACAGGTTCACCAGGAAGCTGCCGAAGCCGATCTCGGCGATGGGCTTTTCGAAAATGGGCTCGCAGACGGTGCGGATGGCGGATTCGAATTCTTCCACCCGCGTGCCCCGCGGCACCCAGCCCGATTCCAGGTGCAGCTCGGCGACCCGGCGGTAGTCGCGGCGGAAGAAGGCCAGCAGGTTCTCGGCCAGGTAGCGCTGATCGTCCCGCGTCAGCGTGCCGACGATGCCGAAGTCCACCGAGATGTAGCGCCCGGATGGCTCGACGAAGATGTTGCCCGGGTGCATGTCGGCGTGGAAGAAGTTGTCGCGGAACACCTGGGTGAAGAAGATCTCCACGCCGCGGGTGCCGAGCCGGCGCATGCTGATGCCCTGGGCCTCGAGCGCGTCGACGCGCGAGACGGGCGTGCCGTAGATGCGCTCCATCACCATCACGTTCGCCCGCGTCCAGTCCCAGTACACCTCGGGGATGTAGAGGTCCTCGCTGTGCTTGAAGTTGCGCCGCAGCTGCGAGGCGTTGGCCGCCTCGCGCTGCAGGTTCAGCTCGTCGAAGATGGTCTTCTCGTACTCGCGCACCACTTCCACCGGCCGCAGGCGCCGCCCGTCCGGCCAGTAGCGCTGGGCGAGGCCGGCGAAGGCGTACAGCAGGTCGACATCGCGGCGGATAATCTTCTCGATGCCGGGGCGGAGCACCTTGACGATGACCTCCCGCCCGTCCTTGAACTGCCCGGTGTGGACCTGGGCGATGGAGGCGGAGGCCAGCGGTGTTTCTTCGAAGGCATCGAGCACCGACTCCACCGGCCGCCCCCAGGCCTGCTCGATGAGCCGCCGGGCCTCGGCGCCCGGGAAGGGCGGCACCCGGTCCTGCAGGCGGGCCAGCTCGTCGGCCATGTCCAGCGGCAGCAGATCGATGCGGGTGGAGAGCAGTTGGCCGAATTTGATGAAAATGGGCCCGAGTTCCTCCAGCGCGAGGCGCACGCGCACGGGGTAGGGCGGCAGGTCGCGCTTGATCCAGTTCCAGGGCGCCAGGCGCACCAGCAAGCGCAGCGGCCGCAGCGGCGGGATGGACACGACCACTTCGTCCAGGCCGTGCTTGAGCAGCACGAGGTTGATGTGCAACAGGCGCAGTGCCTGCGGGATGCGAAGCATGATCTGGGGATGGGTCCTGTGCGCGGGGTCGAACGGCGGTGGCTGCTTGGGCGCGGCGCGGCGGCGGATCAGCCGGGTCGCCGCGGCGATGATGGACGGCCGTGAGCGGCGGGCGTGCGGCCGCCGGTCAGCGCCGGTGCTGTTGCGCCAGGCGCTCCACCCGCGCCGCGAGGCGCTCGACGTCGTCGCGCAGGGTGTCCACGGCGGCGAGGAAGGCATCCAGCTGTTGGCGGCTCGGCACCACGGCGGCCTCTTCCTGCAGGTACTCGCGCAGATTTCCGCGGCTGACGTCGCCGCTGCGCCGGGCCCAGCGCTCGCCGGCGCGCACCCGTTCCATGAGCCCATGGGCCAGGGTGTCGCCGAGGCGCTTGGCGAGCAGCTCTTCCCAGTCGATGTCCAGACCCTGAAAGACCTCGCCCAGGGTCTGCGCCACGCGGTTGTCGCCGTCGATGCGGATGGCACCGGCGAAGACGGCGTCCTCGCGGTGCGCTGAGGTCACCATGCCCAGCAGCGCCACGGGGCTGGCGTGCACCACGCAGTCGGGCTCGGCGTCGTAGGTGGCGTAGAGGAACAGGCGCGATTCGCCGGGCAGCACATAGATGCGCGTGCCGAAGCCGGTGAGCACCACCTCCAGCACCTGGCCCTGGACGGCAGCGAGGCGCGCGGCCCCCTCCGCATCCAGCGCCAGCACGGCGTTAATGGTGGCTTCGGCGGCGGCGAGCAGGGCATCGGGCAGTTGGATGCCGTTGCGCACTGCGGTGTTGTCGGCGTCGTCCGTCATAGCTTGTAGCCGCGGTGGATGGCGACGATGCCGCCGGTGTGGTTCTCGTAGCCGGCGCGCTCGAAGCCCGCCTGCTCCATCATCCCGAGCAGGGTGTCCTGGTCGGGGTGCATGCGGATGGACTCGGCCAGGTAGCGGTAGCTCGCCGAGTCGCCGGCGACCAGGCGTCCGAGGGCCGGCAGCACCGCGAAGGAGTAGGCATCGTAGGCCTTCTCCAGGGGCTTGGTGGTGGGGTGGGAGAATTCCAGGATGAGGGCGCGCCCGCCCGGGCGCAGTACCCGGTACATCTCGTTCAGCGCCAGCTGTTTGTGGGTGACGTTGCGCAGCCCGAAGCCGATGGTGATGCAATCGAAGCTGTCGGATGCGAACGGCAGGGCTTCGGCGTTGGCTTGCACATAGTCCAGGTTGCCCACCCGCCCCGAGTCCACCAGCCGCTGGCGGCCCTGCTCCAGCATGGCCTGATTGATGTCGGACATCACCACTTCGCCCTGGCCGCCGACGATGCGCGAGAAGCGCTCGGCGAGGTCGCCGGTGCCGGCGGCGAGGTCGAGCACGCGCTGGCCCCGGCGCACGCCCGCCATCTCGATGGTGCGGCGTTTCCACAGCCGATGGATGCCCAGCGACATCAGGTCGTTCATCAGGTCGTAGCGGGATGCGACGGAGTCGAACACCGCGCGCACCCGCTCCTGCTTTTCCCCGACCGGGACTTCCTGGTAGCCGAAATGCGTCTTGTCGTCGGACATGGGTGGGGTGCCTTGGCGATCAAAGGGCCTATTCTACGGGGTGCCGGGAGCCGGGCGATAGGCGCGTGCGCCGGGCGCGGGGCTTGGCAGCAGACGCTGGGGGCCGGGCGCCCGCCCGCGGCGTCGCCCGTCAGCTGGGGCGGACCTTGCGCTGGTAGCCGGCCTTTTCCAGCTCGCTCAGGTAGTCTTTCCAGAGTCCCTCCTGATTCTTGCCCAGGCTGTAGAGGTACTCCCAGGAGAAGATGCCGGTGTTGTGCTCGTCGTCGAAGTGCAGACAGACGGCGTAGTTGCCCACCGGTTCGATGTGGTCGATGTTGACCTCTTCCTTGCCCGTTTGCAGCACCCGCTGGCCCGGACCGTGGCCCTGCACCTCGGCGGAGGGCGAGTACACCCGCAGCAGCTCCACGGGCAGGGTGAAATGGGCGCCGTCGTCGAAGGTGATCTCGAGCACCCGGGAGTTGCGGTGCAGGTTGAATTCGGTGGGGGTGGGCATGGGCTGACTCCTTAGGACAATGGTGTGCGCAAACAGCCGATGAAATGGGCCGAAAGCAACGCCGCTTCAACGCCAGCGGACCGGCGTGGCGCGACACCCGTGGACGTCGGCCGATGCGTCGGCGGCGGCATCGGCGGCGTGTGGCCCTGGCGGCGTCTGGCCGGCACCGCGTACCCGGCACCCGCCTACAGGATGTACTGCGACAAGTCCTCGTCCGCCGCCAGCTCGCCCAGGTTCTGGTCCACATAGGCGGCGTTGATGGTGACGGTGACGCGGTCCAGCTCGGCGGCGTTGAAGGAGATGTCTTCCAGCAGGCGCTCCATGACGGTGTGCAGGCGGCGGGCGCCGATGTTCTCGGCGTGCTCGTTGACCTGGTAGGCGATCTCCGCCAGGCGGCGGATGCCGTCGTCGGCGAAGGTGATCTTGACGCCTTCGGTGGCGAGCAGGGCCGCGTACTGGTCGGTGAGGGACTCGTCCGGCTCGGTGAGGATGCGCACGAAGTCGTCGGTGGTGAGGGCGTCCAGCTCCACACGAATGGGCAGGCGGCCCTGCAGCTCGGGGATCAGGTCCGAGGGCTTGGCGAGCTGGAAGGCGCCGGAGGCAATAAACAGGATGTGGTCGGTCTTGATGGCGCCGTGCTTGGTGGAGACGGTGCTGCCTTCCACCAGCGGCAGCAGGTCGCGCTGCACCCCCTCGCGGGAGATGTCGCCGCCGCCGACGGTCTCCGCCCGGCGGGTGACCTTGTCCAGCTCGTCCAGGAAGACGATGCCGTTGTTCTCCACATTTCTGAGCGCCCGCTGCTTCATGTCCTCTTCGTTCACCAGCTTGGCGGCTTCCTCGTCCTTGAGCACCTTGCGGGCGTCGGCGATGCGCATGCGCCGGCGTTTGGTGCGGTTGCTGCCGAGGTTCTGGAAGAGTCCCTGCAGCTGGTTGGTCATTTCTTCCATGCCGGGCGGTGCCATGATCTCGACGCCGAGGCTGATGCTCACCTCGACGTCGATCTCTTTTTCGTCCAGCTCGCCGGCGCGCAGCCGGGTGCGGAATTTCTCCCGGGTGCCGGCGCCGGCGCCGGCGCCTTGGCTGTCTTCTTCGAAGCCCGAGGGCTTGGGCAGCAGGGCGTCGAGGATGCGCTCTTCGGCGGCGGCCTCGGCCTTGCCGGCGTTGGCCTCCATGTCCTTCTCGCGCTCCATCTTGATGGCGATGTCCGCCAGATCGCGCACGATGGACTCCACATCGCGCCCGACATAGCCCACTTCGGTGAACTTGGTGGCTTCGATCTTGATGAACGGAGCCTCTGCAAGGCGCGCGAGCCGGCGGGCGATCTCGGTCTTACCGACGCCGGTGGGGCCGATCATGAGGATGTTCTTGGGCGTGATCTCCGAGCGCATGGGCTCGGGGATCTGCGCCCGCCGCCAGCGGTTGCGCAGGGCGATGGCCACGGCGCGCTTGGCGGCGTCCTGGCCGATGATGTGCTTGTCGAGCTCGGCGACGATGCGCTTGGGGGTGATGTCGGACATGGCTGCCTGCGAGGGGTCGGGGCCCGTGCGGCGTGCTGCCGTCGGCGGGCGGGTGGGTGCGGGGGCGGCGGCGGTTGCAGCAGGGCGGAGCGCTGATCACCGGGGGTTGCGGTTATGGTCGCGCGCCGACGCGACGCCACCCCTTGGGGGGTCACGGCCGCATCGGCGGCGCCCGGCGGCACGGCACTAGTCTGCGCCGAGCGCCTCCAGCACCAAATTGTGATTGGTATAGATGCAGATGTCGGCGGCGATGCCCAAGGCCTGCTCGACGATCTGCCGGGCGGACAGCTCGGTGTGCTCCAGCAGCGCCCGGGCCGCCGCCTGCGCAAAGCCGCTGCCGGAGCCGATGGACATGAGGTCGTATTCGGGCTCCAGCACATCGCCGGTGCCGCTGATGATGAGGGAGGCGTCGCGATCGGCGACACAGAGCATGGCCTCCAGGCGCCGCAGCATGCGATCGGTGCGCCAGTCTTTGGCCAGCTCCACGGCGGCGCGGGTGAGGTTGCCCTGGTGCTTCTCGAGCTTGCCCTCGAAGCGCTCGAACAGCGTGAAGGCGTCGGCGGTGGCGCCGGCGAAGCCGGCGAGCACCTGCCCCTTGTAGAGGCGGCGTACCTTGCGGGCGTTGCCCTTCATGACCGTCTGCCCCAGTGAGACCTGGCCGTCGCCGCCGATGACCACGGCGCCGTTGCGGCGCACACCGAGGATGGTCGTGCCGTGAAATTGTTCCATTGCGCTTGTGTCGTGCTCGGGCATGGGGTGCTCCGGGCCGCCGTGGGTCACGGCCCGGGTCGAAATCCGCCATTGTACGCCGAGATGGCCCGGACGGCAGTAGGGCCAGCGTTGCCCGAGGTCATGCGCGCGGGCGCCCGCCTGGGGCGACGGCGGTGGCTCGGGGCGAGGGCTCCGGGTAGCGATTGGGTTGAGCGCGCACCACCCCTAGCCACTGCCGCCGCCCTTGCCGTACAGACGCCAGAAGCGTTGCTCGTCGAAGCCGTCGAGGCGCGCGTCGCCGATGAGCAGCGTTGGGACGCCGCGGGCGCCGAGGCGCTCCAGCGCTTTGCGGGCACGGGGGTTGCGGGTGATGTCCATCTCCCGGTAGGCGATGCCCTGGCGCTGCAGGAACGCCTTTGCACGCTTGCAATGTGGGCAGTTGCCGGCGCTGTAGAGGACGACGCGCTTGGCGGGCATGTCATTGACTCGGCGGCGGCCGCGCTCAGCGCTTGCGCTTCGCCCGCGGATGGGCGTTGTCGTAGACCTGGGCCAGGTGCTGGAAGTCGAGGTGGGTGTAGATCTGCGTGGTGCTGATGTCGGCGTGGCCGAGCATCTCCTGCACGGCGCGCAGGTCACCGGAGGACTCTAACAGGTGGCTGGCGCAGGAGTGGCGCAGCAGATGCGGATGCAGGTTGTGGGTGGCGGCGCGGCGCTCGGCCCACAGCCGCAGGCGCTGCTGTACGGTGCGCGGGTGGATGCGCCGGCCCCGGGCGCTCACGAAGAGCGCCGGCTCGTCCTGCGCCGCCAGGAGGCCGCGCACCGCAAGCCAGCGCTCGATGGCGGCGAGCGCAGCCCGCCCCACCGGCACGCGGCGGGTTCTGGCGCCCTTGCCGAGGACGGTGAGTGTGGCGTCGGCGGGGTCGATGTCGCGGGTGTCGACGCCGATGAGCTCCGCCAGCCGCAGTCCGGAGGAGTAGAGCAGCTCCACCATGGCGGTGTCGCGCAGGCCGAGCGGCTCGGTGTCGCCGCCCTGATCCGGGCCGGCGTCGATGAGTGCGCCCAGCTGGTCGGGGTCGAAGGTGTTCGGTAGCCGCCGCCTGGCCTTGGGCGGGCGGACGGTGCGCGCCGGATTGTGCGTCGCGGCACCTTCGCGCAGCAGGTATTCGAACAGGCTGCGCAGCGCCGAGAGCTCCCGCGCCAGGGTGCGCGCGGACAGGCCTGCGCGGTGGCGGTCCGCCACATAGCGGCGCACCTGGCCGTCGCTGAGTGCGGTCCAATCGGGCAGCGACTGCTCGGCCCGCCAGGCGAGCAAGCGCACGAGGTCGCGCCGGTAGTTGTGCAGCGTGTGCGGAGAGAGCCGGCGCTCGTGCGCGAGGTGGTGCAGGAAGGCGTCGAGCCAGGGGTCGCCGGTGGCGGCCGCGGCGCGGTTGGGGGCGGCGGTGTCGGTGTGCTCTGGCATGGACAGGCGATGGCGCTGGCGGCGGCGCTAACCCCGGCGGTGGGCCAGGTCGGTGAGCTTGGCGCCGGCGATGGCCCCCAGGCGATCCAGCAGCTCGGTGCCCATGTCGGCGGTGAAGCGTTTGGGGTCGCGGCTGCCGATGGCCAGCACGCCGCCCTGCGCGGTGCCACGCATGGGCACCAGCGCCGCGGACTGAACCCTCTGCGCATCGGCGCCGAACAGCGGCTGCGCCTGGCCCGGCGACAGCGGTCCGCAGACGGAGTGGTCGCGGTCGGTGAATGTTGCGAAGGCCTGCAGCACCGGGTCGCTGGCGCGTTGCGCGGGGTCCACCGGGAAGAGCTTGATGGCCACGGCTTCGGCCTTGAACTGCTCACGCAACACCGCATCCAGCGCCGCGCAGGCCCGCTCCAGGTCGGGCACGGTGATGAGCTGTACCGTGAGCTCGTGCAGCCGGGCGGCGAGCCGGTCGTACTCGTGCGCCCGCGCCAGCAGGTGGTTGAGCCGACTGCGCTCGTTGGCCAGTTGCTGGCGCAGCACCGCCACCTGATGCTCGATCAGCGACACGGCGCCGTCGACATCGTGGGGGACCTGCAGTTGCGCCAGCACGTCCGGGTGGCGTGTGAGGAAATCGGGATGTTGCAGCAGGTAGCCGGCGATGGCCTGATCGTCGTCGGCGGCAGCCGGCGCCGCCGCCGCCGTCATGGGGGCCTCGCCCGGCACCGGCTCACGGGACGATGAATCCCCGGATCTTGGGCGGCTGCTCATAGGTCGATGTCTCCGTCGAACACGTGAGTCGCGGGCCCGGTCATCTGCACCGGCTCGCCCACACCGTCCCAATGTATCACAAGTGTTCCACCCGGTAGCGTGACTGCAACGTCAGCGTTGAGCGCATCCCACAAACGCCCCGCTACCACGGCTGCGCAGGCGCCGGTACCGCAGGCGAGTGTCTCGCCGGCACCACGTTCCCAGACTCGCAGACGGCCCCGGCCGCGGTCTTGGATTTGCAGAAAACCCACATTCGTCCGGTTCGGGAAGCGGGCATGGTGCTCGATGCGGGGTCCGAGCCGGGTGACGGGGGCCTGGTCCACATCGGCCACCCGCAGCACCGCATGGGGGTTACCCATGGAGACGGCGCCGATGGTCATGCGGCCGTCGTCCACTTCCAGGGTGTAGGCGATCGCCTGCTGCGCGGCGATGAATGGGATCTCCGCCGGCGCGAGCCTGGGCACCCCCATATCCACGCTCACCTGGCCGTCCGGCCGCAGCCGGAGCAGGATGGGGCCGGCGGCGGTGCCCACGGGGATCTCGGTTTTGTCGGTGAGGCCCGTATCGTGGACGAAGCGGGCGAAGCAGCGGGCGCCGTTGCCGCACTGCTCCACCTCGGTGCCGTCGGCATTGAAGATGCGGTAGTGGAAGTCCGTCTGCGGCAGCCGCGCGCGCTCCACCAGCAGCACCTGATCGCAGCCGACGCCAAACCGGCGCTCGGCGAGCTGCGCCACCAGCGCGGGCGTGAGGGCGATGCGCTGGCGCACGCCGTCGAGCACGACGAAGTCATTACCCAGGCCGTGCATCTTTGTGAAGTGAATGCGCATGGCGCGGGACCGGGCGCTGGTGCTGGGGCTGGGGGGCAGAGCGATCGAATGCCGGTGCCGGACCCTAGGAGCCTGTCCGACTTAGGCTCAGGATTCGGTCTTATCCGTGTGCTACTGCCAAAAAATATACGAATCGGTTTATTTGGGGCGAAAATTCGGG
>PR_CR_10_Liq_1_inCRDRAFT_1001728_pt1 | contig 11942 bp, 10 predicted proteins | sample PRCRCaboRojoPR_3_FD_10241 | JGI IMG/M metagenome (IMG submission 10241) | reverse complement strand
CGGCTCGGGCGCCGCACCCGGTTCCGCCAGAACGTCGAGGCCGCGGGCCAGAGCGCGGCCGGGCGCATCCTGCGGCTCGAGACGCGCAAGGCCGATGCGCGCGAAGCCGCGGCGCTGGAGATTGCCGCGGGCGACCCGGTGCTGGTCAAGGAATCGATCGGGCTGGCCGACGCCGCGCCGCTCGCCCTCTCGGTCAGCGTCTTTCCGCTGGACCGGCTGCCGGGGCTGGCCGAGGCCTTCGCCGAGACCGGCTCGGTGACCGAGGCGCTCGCCCGCGCGGGCGTCGCCGATTACACGCGGCGCCACACGCGGCTGTCGGCCGAACGCGCCAGCGCCACCCAGGCGCTGCACCTTCAGATCCCGGAAGGCGCACCGCTGCTGCGCGCGGTGGCGGTCAATGTCGATGCGGCCGGGCGCCCCGTCGAATACGGGCGCACCTGGTTCGCGGGCGACCGGGTCCAGCTGGTGGTGGAACCGGGCTGAGGCGCCGGCTGTCATATCCCCGATACACCGTGCCCCTATCAGGACCGAAACCCCGAAGACCGGAGCGATTCCCCCATGCCCGACCTGCTGCCCCCGCTCCGCCTGACCGGCGCCAAGGTGCTGAAGAACGGTGAAATGCAGGCGCGGTCGCTGGCCTTTGCCGAGGGCATCATCACCAAGGGGCCCCTGCCGGAAGTCGACCTCTCGGGCTACTGGATCCTGCCGGGGATCATCGACCTGCACGGCGACGCCTTCGAGCGTCACCTGGCGCCGCGCCCTTCGGCGCCCTTCGACAAGGAAACGGGGCTGGCCAGCACCGACCGCGATCTCGCCGCCAACGGGGTGACGACGGCGTGGCTCGCGCAAAGCTACAGCTGGGAAGGCGCCCATCGCGGCGAGGATCACGCCGAGGAGCTGATGACCGCGCTCGACGGCTACCGGGCCCGGGCGTTGACCGACATGCGCATCCAGATCCGCTACGAGACGCATCTCGTGGGCAGCGCGGACCGCCTTCTGTCGGCGGTGACGCGGCACGGGCTCGACTACGTGGTGTTCAACAACCACCTGCCCGAGGCGCTGGAGATGTGGCAGAGCGCGCCGCACAAGCTCGAGGCCTGGGCGGCGCAATCCGGGCGCAGCGGCGCCGAGCAGATCCGCCTTATCCACCGCGCTGCCGAACAGGATCCGCATGTGCCCGGCACGCTGCTGCGCCTGGCGGAGGCCTTCGATCAAATGGGCGTCCGCTACGGCTCGCATGACGATCCCGATGCCGAGACGCGGGAGCGTTTTCACCTTCTCGGCGCACGCATCTGCGAGTTTCCCACCACCCTGGCCGCGGCAGAGACCGCCTGGGCGCAGGGCGATCACGTGCTGATGGGCGCGCCCAATATCGTGCGCGGCGGCTCGCAGTCCGGGAATGTCGCGGCGGAAACGCTGGTCGCGCGCGGGCTCTGCGATGCGCTGGTCTCGGATTACTACTACCCCGCCCTGCCGGCCGCGGCCTGGCAGCTGGCCGACAAGGGGCTGTGCAGTTTCGCCGACGCCTGGGCGCTGATCTCGAGCGCCCCGGCGGAGATCATGGGCCTGACGGACCGCGGCCGGCTGAAACGCGGCCGCCGCGCGGATTTCGTGGTGATGAACCCTGCGACCCGCCGGATCGAGGCGACGGTCTCGGCCGGCCGCCTCGCCTATCTCGCGGGCGAAGCCGGGCGGCGTTTCATGACCGCGCCCGGCGCGCTGCAGATGGCCGCCGAGTAAGGATCAGCCGCCGTATTTCTCCAGAAACGCCGCGATCTCGAGGCTGCGGAAATCCTCGAGCGCCGTGCGCAGCCGGTCGTGGTCCCAGTCCCACCACGCAAGGGCCATGAGGCGTTCGGCGATGTCAGCGGGAAAGCGATCGCGCATCGGCCGGGCCGGCACGCCGGCGACCACGGTATAGGGCGCCACGTCCCGTGTCGCGACCGCCCCGGCGGCCACGACGGCGCCGTCGCCGATACGCACCTCGGGCATGACCATCGCGCCGTGACCGATCCAGGTGTCATGGCCTATCCGCGCGATGCGCGAGCGGCGATGGGCGAAGAAGGCCGGATCGTGTTCGGCATCCGCCCAGTAGTCGGCCGAGCGATAGAGGAAATGATGCAGGCTGGCCCGGTGCATCGGGTGATCGGTCGCGCCGATGCGCGAGAAGGACGCGATGTTCGCGAACTTGCCGATCTCGGCATTGGCGATGTCGGCATAGCGGTCGCAATAGGAGTAATCCCCGAGGCTGGAATACCCGATCCGCGATCCGCGGCCGATCTCGACATAGGCGCCGAAACGGCTTTCGGTGATCTCGCAATCGGGATGGATCAGGGGCGCCTCGGCGCTGAGCTTGGGCATGTTCCGTTCCTGCACGTGTTGGCCGTTGTCACCGCCGGCGCGGCGTCGCGTCCTGCCTGTCCCTGCCGCGTCTTCTCAGTGTCCGCCGTCGCTGCCCTTGATCACCCGGCGCCGGATCCAGCCCGAAATCGTGTCCATCAGGATGACCATCAGCACGATCAGGACGATGTAATACGACACCTCTTCCCAGTCCTTCTGGGTGATGATCGCCTGTGTCAGCAAGAGCCCGATCCCGCCGCCCACGATGGCGCCGATCACGGTGGCCGAACGCGTATTCGACTCGAGATAATACAGGATCTGGCTCAGAAGCACCGGCATGATCTGCGGGATGACGCCGAAACGGTAGCGCTGCATCGGCTTCGCCCCGGTGGAGCGCACGCCCTCGATCTGCTTGTCGTCGACATTCTCGAGCGCCTCGGAGAAGAGCTTGCCGAAGCTGCCCGAGTCGGTGATCAGGATCGCCAGCGCGCCGGTGAGCGGCCCCGGCCCGAAGGCCCGGCTGAGGATGATCGTCCAGATCAGCCCGTCCACCCCGCGCACGAAGTCGAAGACCCGGCGCACACCGAACCGGATGCTTGCGAAGGAGGTGAAGTTCTTGGCCGCGAGAAAGGCCAGCGGCAGGGCCACCAGGGCCGCCCCCATGGTGCCGAGGAACGCCATGAGCATCGTCTCGAACAGCGCCCAGAGCACATCGCCGTGCCGCCACATCTTGTTCGTCCAGACGTCGCTGACCATGGCCGCGATGTTGCTCTGCCCCTCGACGAGACGGTCGGAGGAGACCGCCAGCGCGGCCAGTTCACCCAGCGACTTGCCGTAGAACGGGCTGTCGAGGGTGAACCAGAACAGCTCCCAGCCGAAGGAATAGCGATAAACCTCGGTCCGGGCCTTGGTGACGATCATCCGTCCCGCCTCGGTGGTGACCGTCACCCGCGAGGACGAGGCGCTGATCCAGTCCGGCACCTCCTCGGTCGGCAGCTGCATGTCGATGCCGCGGCGGCTGGCGGTCAGGCTGACCTCGCCGTAGCCCGGCACGGTGAAGACGCTGGTCTCGCCGTCGATCCGCGCCTGGTGGCCGCCGGGCAAGGCGACACGGGCGCTGTCGGCGCCGGTCATCTCGAGCCAGTCCGGGGTCATGCCCTCGGGATAGGTGCCCTTGGCCTCGCCCTCGACCGCGACGGTGATGCCGCCGGTGCGATTGTCGCGGGTGACATGGGTCTTGTAGCTGTAGGCGTCCGAGACGAGGATCGCGGCGTTATCCATCCGCGCCCGCTCTGCCAGGCCGGGAATGTCGAAGGCGAAGAAGACATAGACGAAATAGGCCAGGATCAGCCCGGGCAGCCCGAAACTCAGCAGCCGTTTCCGGGCGAAGAGCGCCTCGACCCCGGCGCGGCGGTCGNCAGCCCCGATATCCGTCGTCGCCATNCTCAGGCCCTCCCGATCAGCTTGTTGCGGTAATGGCTCGACAGCTGGTCGAAAAAGACGATCGACAGGAACAGCAGGATGAAGATCGCGGCGACCTCGTCGTAGCGGCCCTGCCCCCAGCTGAAGGCATTCTTGAGGTCGTAGCCGATGCCGCCCGACCCGACGAAGCCGAGAATGGCCGAGGCGCGGATGTTGATCTCGAAGCGCAGCAGCCCGTAGCTGAGATAGTTCGGCGCGACCTGCGGGATGACGCCCAGCCACATGCGCTGCGTCCAGTTGGCGCCGACCGAGTGCAGCCCCTCGACCGGTTGAAGCGAGGCGTTCTCGTTGACCTCCGAGAAGAGCTTGCCCAGCGCGCCGGCCGTGTGAAAGGCGATGGCGATCATGGCCGGCACCGGTCCGCCGCCCAGGATGAAGATCAGGACCAGCGCGATGACGATCTCGGGAATGGCGCGCATGATGTCCATGATCCGGCGGAACAGCCCGACGAGCCGCGGCCAGCGCGCCAGCCCGCGGGTCGAGAGCAACGACAGCACGACCGCCGCCATCGCCCCGATCAGCGTCGAGGCCGCCGCGATGTTGAGCGTCTCGATCAGCGAGGGCAGGAATTTCCACATCAGCCCCGGCAGGTTGGCCGCGTTCTCCGCGGCCTCGGCCACGACCTCGGACGGGAACTGGAAGATATTGGTGATGCCGTCCCAGAACCCGCCGGCGTTGCGGCCGTCGGCCAGCCGGAAGCCCGAGACCATCAGCACCACGAAGATGGCCAGGATGATGCCGCCATACATGCGCTTGCGGCGCGTCATCGCCATATAGGCGTCGCGGATGTCCTCTGCGCCGCGCCCGGCGCCTGCGGTGATATCGGCCATGGTGTACTGGGGTCCCCGGATATGGCGGGACCGGGCCCGCCAGGGGCCCGGTCCCAGGTGCGGTCAGCCGCTTACATCTTCGACTTGCGCGCCTCGATGATCGAGATGTAGGCGTCATGGTTGATCGGCATCATGCCCAGCGCCTCACCGGCCATGAAGTTGTAGGCGCAGTCGGCGTCCATGTAGGGCAGCGAGGCCATCAGCGCCGTCATGTCCACCTTGACGCGCTCGGGCAGGTCCTTGCGCAGAACGATCGGGCCTTCCGGGATCGGGGCGGACTTCCAGATCTGCACGAGCTCGTTCATGTCGACGAGGCCGGCGTCGGACGCCTTGCGCAGCGCGCCAGAGTTGTAGCCGTCTTCCCAGGCGCCGAGGCCGTCGGCCCAGGTCACGCCGCCGTCGACGTCGCCGTTGGCGACCGCGACGATGGTCTGCTCGTGACCGCCGGTGAACTTCACCTCACCGAAGTAGTCACCCGATTCCATCGAGGCGCCGGTTTCCTGCGGGATCTCGATCGACGGGATCAGGTAGCCGCTGGTGGAGTTCGGGTCACCGAAACCGAAGGTCTTGCCTTCCATGTCCGCGAGCGAGGCGATGCCCGAGTCCTTCCGCGCGAAACCAATGGAATGGTAGCCGTAGGAGCCGTCCACGTTGACCTTCACCAGCACCGGCTCGACCGCTTCGGGGTCGGTCAGCCAGGTCTTGGCGTAGCCCGAGGCGCCCAGCCAGGCCATGTCGATGGTGCCGCCGAGCAGCCCCTGGATCACGCCGTCATAGTCGGCCGGCGTAAAGAGCTTGGTCGGCACGCCGAGCAGCTCCTCGGTCTTGGCGCGGAAGCATTCGTTCGACGTCATGCGGTCCTGGGCGTTCTCGCCGCCGAGGATGCCGATGCGGAATTCCTCGATCCCCATGCCGCCGTGGTCGTCGGCGAAGGCGGGGGTCACGAGCGCGGTGGTGGTCAGTGCAGCAGCGATCAGTTTCTTCATGTTCGGTCTCCGGTCTGGTGGTCCCGCGGCGGCCCGCGGGGTTGGGGTCAGACAGTCGCCGCGGCCGCGGCTGCGGGACTGCCGGGGGTCCGGTCGAGCGCCTCGACGCTGGTCGAGGTCGCCTCTTCCGAAAAATCGGCGTCGGCGCCGTAGATGTCGCGCGCGACGCCCGTGGTCAGCTGGTCGGCCCGGCCATCGAACACGATCCGCCCGTCCCGCATCCCGATCACCCGGTCGCAATAGCGCCGCGCGGTGTCGAGCGTGTGGAGGTTGCAGATCACCATGCGGCCGTCCTCCTCGTGGATGCGGCGCAGGCTGTCCATCACGATCTGGGCGTTCATGGGGTCGAGGCTGGCGATGGGCTCGTCCGCCAGGATGATGTTCGGATCCTGCATCAGCGCCCGCGCGATGGCGACGCGCTGCTGCTGTCCGCCCGACAGCGCCTCGGCCCGCTTGGCCGCGTGTTCGGCGATGCCGAGCCGGTCCAGGATGTCGATGGCGCGATGAATGTCGGAACGCGGAAAGACGTTGAACATCGTGGCCAGCGTCGAGCGCTTGTTGAGCTGGCCGAAAACGACGTTGGACACCACGTCCAGTCGCGGGACCAGGTTGAACTGCTGGAAGATCATGGCGCAGTCGGACTGCCAGGCGCGCTTGGCCGCCCCGTCCAGCGTCAGGACGTTGCGCCCCTCGAAGTGGATCTCGCCCGCCGTCGCGTCGGTCAGGCGGTTCATCATCCGCAGAAGCGTCGACTTGCCGGCGCCGGACCGCCCGATGATGCCGACCATCTGGCTGGACTCCACGTCGAAGCTGACATTGTCCACCGCCGTGTTGCGGCCGAAGGTCTTCATCAGACCCTTGACGCTGAAAAGCATGTAATCCCCCGCATGTCGGTTGCCCGCACTTCTAGAGACGGGGATTGACGCGTCTGTGACAGTTCGGATTCAGTTTTGTGACGCGCGATCGGCCGGGCTGCGCGGGGGGTGCACGCCGGTCATGTCCCGGCACCGTCGTCCCGGACGGCCGCCGTCATGGCGGCCAGAACCCGGTGCGCCGCCGCCGCGGACAGGGTGGCGCTGCCACCGGCCAGCAGGAGCCGGCCGAACAGCCGGGCCTCGTCCGGGCGGCGCATCAGGGTGCGAAACCGCGCCCGGTGCCAGGCGACGCCGGCGGCGTGCAGGTCGGCCAGCCCCGGCAGCGCCCGCAACCGGGCGGCTTCCGCGGCCGTGGCCGGGGCCATGCGGGCGATGCTGTCGTCGCGCACGCTGTTGAAGTTACGTTCGACCCAGTAATCGAGGTCGACCGCGCGCCCGCGATGGTTGGGCAGACCCCGGTCGCGCTTGATCATGAAGCTCTCGGCCGCGCGGACGGCGTAATGGTTGAGCTGCACCAGCCCCGTGCCCGTGGGCAGACCCCAGAGATGGATACGCCCCTGCGCCGCGGCCAGGCCCGGCGGCAGCGCCCGGCCGCCCCCGTCGACCCAGCGCCGCGCCTCGGGCGCCGTCGCCGCGCGCGGACGATGTACGCCGAGGCCGTCGAAGCGACACGCGCGAAACAGTGTCTTGAAGAAACTCGCCGGCAGCGGGTAGGGGCACGGGTCCGGCGCGGCGGAAAGGAACTGCCCGGTCACCGGCGCATCGGTGAACGCCACGCGCCCGTCATGGCCGAAAAGCCGCCAGCGCAGCGCGATCGCGTCGGCCGGCCCGGCGGCGGCGATCAGTTCGGGGATCGTGGCCAGCGGCGCGCGCAGGTTCAGGAACTCGTCGCAGTCGAGCACGGCGATCCAGTCCGCGGCCCGTCGCAGCGGATGGTCCGACGCATCCGCTAGGGCCTGCCACTGCACCGAGCGCTCGCCCGCGGCGAGCCGGGGGCGGTGGACCACGACGCCCTCCCGGTCGAGCCGGTCGAGCATCCGATCGGTGCCGTCCGCGCAATCGTTGGAATAGACGAGGAAATCGGTGACGCCCGCGGCGCGATGATGGGCGATCCACTCCAGCAGGAACGGCGCCTCGTTGCGCATGGTCGTGACGATCAGGACGCGCATCGCGGCCCCGGGCCCGTCCGGTATCTGCGGATCACTCATTACGCGTTACACATGGACCAGCCGCCCGTCACATTCCCGGCCGGTCCAGACTGGGCCGCCGGGGTTAAGCCCGGGCGAACGCGCCCGGGATCTCGTTCAGTCCGCCACGACCTCCTGGCGCTGCACGCCCAGCCCGTCGGCGCCCAGCTCGACCACGTCCCCGGGCCTGAGGAACCGCTTGGGGTCCATCCCCATGCCGACGCCCGGCGGCGTGCCGGTGGCGATGATATCACCCGGTGCGAGGGTCATGAAATCGCTCAGATAGGCGATGATCTGGGCCACGGTGAAGATCATCCTGGCGCTGTTGCCGCTCTGCATCCGCTGGCCGTTCAGGTCGAGCCAGAGATCGACCGCCTGCGGGTCACCCAGCTCGTCGGGCGTCACCAGCCAGGGGCCGACCGGGCCGAAACTGTCGCAGGACTTGCCCTTGGTCCACTGGCCCGCCCGCTCGATCTGGAAGGCCCGTTCCGACACGTCGTTGACCGCGCAATAGCCGGCCACGTGATCCAGCGCCTCGGCCTCGGAGATGTATTTCGCCGGCTTGCCGATCACCACGCCCAGCTCCACCTCCCAGTCGGTCTTGACCGACCCCTTCGGCAGGCGCAGGGGATCGTTCGGCCCGCAGATCGCCGAGGTCGCCTTCATGAAGAGGATGGGTTCGGACGGCGGCTCCATCCCCGCCTCGGCGGCATGGTCGGAATAGTTGAGACCGATGCACATGAACTTGCCGACCCCCGCGACACAGGGGCCGATCCGCGGCGTCCCCTCGACCGCCGGCAGATCCTCGACCGCGACGTCGAGCGCATCGAGCCGGCCGAGCACGTCGCCAGACAGGTCCGGGATCACCCCCGAGAGATCGCGGATCCGCCCCTCGCGGTCCAAGACGCCGGGCTTCTCCGCCCCCGTCTCGCCATAGCGCAGGTATTTCATCGTCTCCTCCTGTCTTGCTTGGCCGCGATTGAAGCAGAGCCCGCGACCGGGCGAAAGCCCGAAACCGCGGTTTGGCCCCGCCCCGCCCGGGCCTATGTTTGCCCTGAGGAGAGACATATGCTGGCCTTTACCGAGCGGGGCATCTACTGCCCGGCAGGCGATTTCCACATCGACCCCTGGCGCCCCGTGGACCGGGCGCTGATCACCCATGCCCATGCCGACCACGCGCGGCCGGGCCATGGCCACTATCTCTGCACCGAGGGCAGCGCGCCGGTGCTGCGCCACCGGCTGGGCGACGTGGCCCTCGACACCCTCGGCTACGGCGCGCCGCTCGATATCAACGGGATCACCGTCTCCTTCCACCCGGCGGGGCATGTGCCGGGTTCGGCGCAGATCCGTCTCGAACACCGGGGCGAGGTCTGGGTCGTCTCGGGCGACTACAAGCCCGAGGATGACGGGCTCAGCACACCCTTCGCGCCGCTGCGCTGCCATGCCTTCATCAGCGAGTGCACCTTCGGGCTGCCGGTCTTCACCTGGCGTCCGCAGGCCGAGGTCGTCGCCGAGATCGAGGCCTGGTGGCGCGCGACCGCCGCCGAGGGCCGGGTCGCGGTCCTGGGGGCCTACGCGCTTGGCAAGGCGCAGCGGGTGCTTGCCAATATCGATGCCGGTATCGGGCCCATCCTGACCCATGGCGCGGTGGAGAATACCAACGCGCTCCTGCGGGCACAGGGACTCGCCCTGCCCGAGACCGCGCCGGTGACCGACGCGATGACGCGCAAGGATTTCGCCGGCGCGCTGGTGATCGCGCCGCCCGGCGCGCTCGGCTCGGCGTGGATGCGGCGGATGGGGCCGGCCTCGACCGGGATGGTCTCGGGCTGGATGGCGCTGCGGGGCGTGCGCCGCCGGCGCGCCGCGGACCGGGGCTTCGTGCTCAGCGATCACGCGGACTGGGCCGGCCTCAACGCCGCGATCGCGGCCACGGGGGCCGAACGGGTCTACGTCACGCACGGCTACACCGCGATCTATGCGCGCTGGCTGGCGGAACAGGGCTACGACGCGCGGATCGTCGAGACCGAGTTCACCGGCGAAGAGATCGACAGCGGCGAGGCCGAGGCATGAGGGCCTTCGCCGACCTTTTCACGCGGCTCGACCAGACGACGCGCACCACGGCCAAGGTCGGGGCGCTGGCGGCCTATTTCGAGACCGCGCCGGACTCGGACCGGCTCTGGACCGTCGCGCTCTTGTCCGGGCGGCGGCCACGACGCGGGGTGACCACGACCCTTCTGCGCCAATGGGCGGCGGAAGCGGCGGGCATTCCGCTCTGGCTCTTCGAGGAAAGCTACCCCATCGTGGGGGATCTCGCCGAAACCATCGCGCTCGTGCTGCCCCCGCCCACGCGCCGCAGCGATGCCGGGCTCACCGCGTGGATGGCGTATCTCTCCGAGTTGCGCGGGATGGACGAGGCCGCCCGCCGCGCCCATGTGCTGGATGCCTGGGACCGGCTCGAGACGACCGAGCGCTTCGTCTTCAACAAGCTGCTGACCGGTGGGTTCCGCATGGGCGTGAGCCAGAAACTGATGACCCGCGCGCTGGCCCGCGCCACCGGCATCGAGGAAGCGGAACTCGCCCACCGGCTGATGGGCGACTGGACGCCCGACACCACCAGCTTCCACGCGCTGATCCACGCGGCAGACCCGGCCGCCGCGCTGTCGCGGCCCTATCCCTTCTACCTTGCCTACCCGCTCGAGGACGCGCCCGAGCGGCTCGGCGATCCCGGCGACTGGTTCGCCGACTGGAAATGGGACGGCATCCGCGGCCAGCTGATCCGGCGCGGCGGCGCACATTTCCTGTGGTCCCGCGGCGAGGAGTTGATCACCGACCGCTTTCCCGAGTTCGCCGAGACCCGCGACCGGCTGCCCGACGGCACGGTGCTCGACGGCGAGATCCTGCCCTGGAAGGGGGACCGCCCCCTGCCCTTCCAGGCGCTTCAGACCCGGATCGGGCGCAAGACCGTGACCAGGGCCCAAATGACCAAGGCGCCGGCGGTGATGCTGGCCTATGACCTGCTGGAGCGGGACGGCATCGACCTGCGCGACCGCCCCTTCGCCGAACGGCGCGCGGCGCTGGAGGCGCTGCTGGCGGGCCTGCCCGGCGGCGGCCCGGTTCGGCTGGCCCCGGAGCTGCCTTTCGCGGACTGGGCCGCGCTGGCCGGGACCCGCGCGACCGCCCGCGACCGCGGCGCGGAGGGCGTGATGCTGAAGCATCGCGCGGGCCTCTACGGCGCGGGCCGCAGGAAGGGCGACTGGTGGAAATGGAAGCTCGACCCGCTGACGCTGGACGTGGTGATGATCTATGCCCAGTCCGGCCACGGGCGGCGCGCGAACCTGTTCACCGACTTCACCTTCGCCGTCCGCGACGGCGACGCGCTGGTGCCGGTGACCAAGGCCTATTCCGGCCTGACCGATGCCGAGTTCCGCGAGATCACGCGCTGGGTGCGGCGCAACACCACGGAACGGTTCGGCCCGGTGCGCCAGGTCCGCCCGGACCTGGTCTTCGAGATCGCCTTCGAAGGGATACAGGAAAGCCCGCGTCACAAATCGGGCGTCGCGCTGCGCTTTCCGCGCATGGCGCGCTGGCGGCGCGACAAGCCGGCGGACGAGATCGACAGGCTGGAAACCGTGCGCGAGATGCTGCGCCTCTACGGGGCGGGCGGCTGACAGCGCGCGCCCCGGGGCACGCGCCGCCGCGCCGCGGTCATTCCGCGGCGGTGTCGGTCTTGAGCACGCCGCGCTCGATCTGGTCCTGTTCGATCGACTCGAAGAGCGCCTTGAAGTTGCCCTCGCCGAACCCGTCATCGCCCTTGCGCTGGATGAACTCGAAGAAGATCGGCCCGATCACCGTCTTCGAGAAGATCTGCAGGAGAATCCGGGTCTCGCCACCGCCGACGACGCCTTCGCCGTCGATCAGGATGCCGTGCTTCTTCATCTTGTCGAGCGGCTCCTCGTGGCCGGTCACGCGGTCGTGGCTCATCTCGTAATAGCTATCCGGCGGCGCCGGCATGAACCTGAGCCCGCGTTCCGCGATGGCGTCGGTGGCGGAATAGATGTCCTCGGTGCCCACGGCGATGTGCTGGATGCCCTCGCCGTTGTAACGCTTGAGGTATTCCACGATCTGCCCGGTCTCGCCGCGGTCCTCGTTGATCGGGATGCGGATCTTGCCGTCGGGCGAGGTCAGCGCCCGGCTGAAGAGCCCGGTGAACTTGCCCTCGATGTCGAAGAAGCGGATCTCCTT
>PR_CR_10_Liq_1_inCRDRAFT_1001727_pt1 | contig 11949 bp, 9 predicted proteins | sample PRCRCaboRojoPR_3_FD_10241 | JGI IMG/M metagenome (IMG submission 10241) | reverse complement strand
GGTCCGCCGGCTCGTCGCTGCCCGCAATGCGGCAGCCGCGGCGGCGAAACTGCCGCGCCCAGGCCTCCAGCTCCGCCTCGTTCAGGCGGCAGCCGAGGGTCTCCAGGTAGACGCGCGGGGCGGCATCGGCGGGCATTATGGGGAGCGGTGGCGCCGGGTGGGCTGGGGGTCGGGGCTCAGCGCCGCGGCGGCGGGCCGCTCGGGGGCGGCGGGCTGTTCTGGTGCAGGATCATGGTCCAGCCGGCCTCGCCACGGCGGCGGAAGACGTTGGTGGCGAAGATGCCGGGCGCGCCCGGCGGTGCATCGCCGGCGTTGTTGTGCTCGGTGACGTAGTGGATGGCCACATCGCCGAGCTCCACCCAGCGCAGATGGGTCACCCGGATGTCGATGGGCACGTCGCTGCGCAGCAGCTCGCGCATCATGTTGCGCACCTGCACGCCGTGCACGATGGGCTGCATGGGCAGCACGCAGGCGATGTCCGGCGAATCGTCCCAGACGCGGGCCATGAGGTCCGCATCGCGGCCCTCCAGCGCGTCGTAGTAGGCATCCTCGGCGGCCTGGGGGGTGTCGAAGCCGGTGGTCATTGCCGCGCGCCCTGTGGCTGTCCGGGTGTCACCTTGGTTGCCGGCGGTGCGGGCATGGCCGCCGGCGGCATGCCGAAGCCGGGTGCGGCACCGGGCTGACCGTAGCCGCCGCCGGTGGGGAGGTCGCTGCGGCGCGGGATGCTGATGCGGATGACTTCCGCGCTGTCCTCACGCTGCATGGCCCGCACATCCGCATCCGGCGGTGCCGGCAGGCGCTGCACACGCTGCCCGGCGGAGAAGCCCCAGCTGCGGGCATAGCCGCGGCCGTCGTCGAAGGTCTCTGCGCGGCTGGTCTCCGCCGTGCGCCGCACCACCAGCAGCAGGCCGCCGCCGGCCGGGCGGACCTGCACCTGCTCCGGCGGCAGCCCGCGCAGGTCGATGTCCAGCATATAGGCGTCGTCGGTGCGGCTTTGGGTCAGCCCGAGGCCGGCGAAGTCGAAGGCGAGGCGACCCGTGTCCGAGTCGTACTCGGGCCGCGCGCCGGCGCGCGCCGCGCCGGGCGCCGGGAGCCTGCCCGCGCTCGTATCCGCTGGTATCCCGGGTGCCTGTGCAGGCGGCTGCACGGGCAGACCGGGCACGGCGGCGCGCGCGGCTGGTGGAGGGGCGGGCGCAGGTGCCTCGCCAGCCTGTGACAGGGTCGGCAGCAGCAGACAGCCTGCCGTGAGCAGAATCCAGCGTGCCTTCATCGAACGGTCTCCTCCTAAGGCAAAAGGGCGGCGCCCGAGCGGCCTTGGCCCGGGCGCCGCGGGCCACGCTGCGCGGCCCGTGAACGCTGCCCGCCAGTATAAAGCCAGCCGTTCAGCGGCGGCAGCGCCAGGTGGGTTGGCCGTCAGGGGTCAGAATACCCCAGTCGAGGAGCAACAGCCGCGCATCCTCGGCATCGTGCAGGTACCAGTCGCAGGCGGAGCCCAGACGAAAGCTGTAGCCCCATGCGTCCATGTCCCGGCACAGGCGCTCGGCGCCGACGCCCGACAGCTGGTCGGCGATGCGGATCTGCAGGTAGCACACCGCGCTCTCCTCGGCATCGTCGCCCCCGGCGTCGGTGTGCAGCGTACGGCGCCGGTCCTCTGTCATGCAGATGTAGTGGCAGGCCTCATGCAGGGCAGAGTGTAGGGGAGTATCCTCGCGTACGTACAGGCCGTCCCCGATCATGCCGGCCTCGGGGGCGCCCCACCAGCTGCCGGGGATGCCGTCTCCGGAGGGGACATGGTTGATGTGCATGCCGAAGCGTGCAAGGCGCTCGGCAAGGTCGGGGATCGCATCTGCACGCAGCATGACAGGGGTCGCCTCACAGGGGTCGCTTCTCCCAACGTGATGCTCTTGACGCCGAAGGTCGTCGGCTACCAGCTCCGTCTTGTCGGGAAATTTTACAGACTGGGGTGATCCACTGACCACATCCTGCTTTATTCACCCACGGTAATTTCAGAAACAGGCTGGTAGGCTCTACGGCACAAGAATTGCAGGGACCGCCCGAAGACCAGTCGTCAGCCACTAAATGTAAAGCTAGGCTATGATCTCAGATCCGCTCCGCCCTACGTCGCCCCTGCACCGGGTCCATCGGAAGTCCAGCGAGAGGGCCAAGCGCTTCACCGTGAGCGCCGCCGACGGTGGCAGCACCACAGTGGCGAGAATGGCCGCCGGCGTTGGCTCGGCCAGTGCCCGGGTCGCAGTCGGCGTTGGCTTGCAGCGGTTACCGACAGGGCTGCGACTCGCCTGCGGCAAACCGACGGTTGCGCTCCTGATCGCAACACTGGTGTTGATGACGGCGGTGCTGCTGCCCCGGCAGGTTTTCGCCAACGCGCTTGCCACAGCGTCGATGAACATCACCGATTTCGGCTGGTACGTGGACGACGGCGATGGCAACCCGAACGATGACCGTCGGGTCACGATTTCCCGCAACCCGGGAGATTCCCCGGACATCCTGTTGTTCAACAGCGACGAGGAGGCGAGCGTTTACGCGTCCCTCACGAGGAACGGCGCAGCAGTGCCCGGTTCTCCCGAACAAAGAACCGGTACCCGCGTCGTCTCGGATACGATGCCCAACGCGCTTGACTTGGCTCCGGCATGCGTCGGTGCCGGCTGTGGGGCCGCACCGTCCGGCTTCGGTCCGGTACCGAATGCGTTGCCCGGCAGCGCCGGCCCGGAATACGTGCACGCCGATCAACGCTACACGGGCTTCTTCGCTGATGTGCTCGGCGGCGGGCCGACCGGCTCCGCCACCCTTGGCCTGCGCTCCGACGCATCCTTGGTTACCCGCCCGTCGGCTGCCAACGGGGGCCTCGGCGGTGGAGGGCCGGCTGACGCAGCGGCGTCCCAGAGCGTCGAGTTCGCTCTGGCCCAGCGCACCTTCGACTCCTACTTCAAGATCGAGTTCTTGGCGCAGACAATCGCCCGACTCGGTAACAGTCCGGGGAGCGCGAGCGCACAGACGTCGTTTGTGGTCGATGTGGACCGCTTTGGTGACCCTGGCGACTTCCAATGGACTCCGAGCAATCTCTCATTGCTGAGCTCGGTCGCCGCGGCGGATACGGATGACCCAAAGGGCAATTCCGCCGGGGACACGCCCACGGTGCTTTACTCGTTCGATACCCTTGGAGCTTATAAAGTTATCGCCAACGAGTTTTACACGATCGGCTTCGAAGCGGCGACGTCCGCACAGGCTCAGCTCGCTCCCGCTGTGCCTGTGCCATCCGCCGTGTGGCTGTTCGGCGTCGGCTTGTCGGGTCTGATCGCAGTCCACGCGCGACGCCGGCGTTGCGTGTGTCAATGCTGCGTCTAGCGGTTGCGGCGACGCTGCGCGTGCGCCTTCGCGTCGCCCACCAACTGTCCGGGGCGACCGCACATCCGGGCACTGAGCGCGGCACCGCCACCTGGAAGGCTCCCTGGGCGATCACGCGCGCGCTTCCGCAGGCATTCTTGTCGCTGGCGCTGAGTGCGGTGGTCGGCTGCTCCGGTGACGCGGCCCCGGATCTGTCCGCGCTGTTCGATGAGGCTGAGCAACTCCAGGCGGCCGGGCAAACAGGGCCTGCCGAAGCTGCCTTGACCCGGGCGGTTCAGCTGGAGCCGGAGAGCGCGATGGCCCGCTGGCGACTCGGCAACCTGCTCTATGACATGGGGCAGTTCGAGTTTGCGGCAACGCATCTGAATTCGGCGATGGAGCATGGGATGCAGGCTTCATCGGTTTTGCCGCTCCTGGCTCGGGTGCTGTTGCGCTCCGGTGCCTACGACAAACTGCTTGAGCTTGATCTGCCAGCCGATATCTCGCGCGAGGCGCAGGGTGAGGTTATGGCTCACCAGGCCGTGGCCGAGCTGCTGCTCGACCGGATCGACGCGGGCAGAGCGCGTCTGACGGAGGCGGCTCAAATTGCACCGGGCAGTGAGGCGGTGGGCGTCGCGAATGCGCGGTTGCTCGCCGCTGCGGGGCGGCGTGAAGCGGCGGAGGAGCAGCTGCGGGACCTCATTCTGCGCTATCCGAGCAGTGCCGATGCGCTCGGCCTGCTTGCCGATCTCACCCGAGATCTCGGGCGACTGCGCGAAGCCGAGGTCCTGTACGGGCGTGCCTTGGTCGTGGATCGGTTCGCGGTGCATCTGCATTTCCTGCGAGGTGAAGTCCGGCTTGATCTCGGCTGGGCGGATGCAGCGGCGAAAGACGCGGACGCCGTGCACGCAGTGGCGCCGGATACGTTTGCCGATCACTACCTGCGGGGGCGCCTGCTGCTGTTGCGTGGAGAGCCCGAGGCGGCGTTGACGCGGCTCGAGGCCGCCGGGAAGCTCAAGCCGTCCCATATCGGGACACTGCTGTACGGTGGTGTGTCCGCCTACGCGCTTGGCCGCATTAACCTGGCTGAAGACTGGCTGTCACGCGTGCTGAAGGCTGCCCCGGAAAGCGTCGCTGCTCGGTCCGTGCTCGGAGCGCTCAGGTTCAGCCAGGGTCGCCACCTGGAAGTCGAGCGCCTGCTTCGCCCCGTCGTCCGAGCGCATTCAGATACAGCGGTGGGCAGTGAGTACGCAATGCGGATTCTCGCCGCGAGTCTCATCGCGCAGGACAAGGCGGCGGACGCGGTGCCATTGCTGAGCAGATTGGTACAGGCCGACCCGGAGGATCCGCGCACGCAGCTGGACCTGTCCATTGCTCAGATTCTGAGCGGAGCCGGCACGCGCGGCGAGCAGATACTGGATGGACTGTTGGCCCGGCATCCTGGTTTTGTGCCCGCGTACGAGTATTTGACCGCGTACCACGTGCGTCGGCAGAACTGGGCCGAGGCGCTTCGCTGGACGCAGCTGCTACAGCGCCGGTATCCGGAGGAAGACGGCCCTGTGCTGCTGGAAGCCGAGGTCCTGCTTGCTGCTGGAAGACTGGAATCGGCGCAGCAGGTGCTGGATGCAGCCCTGAGCATTGCGCCGGACTCTCCAAGGGCCCACCTGCGCCATGGCGAGCTGGCACTCCGACGTGGCGATACGACAGCCGCCGACAAGCACTTCAAGCGCATTCTCGAGGACAGGCCGGAACATCTCGATGCCCTGGTTGCGCGCGCAGGGATTGCGTCCAAGCAGGGGCGGGCGGACGACGCTGTGAGGCTGCTGCAAGCTGCGGTGGACTCACACCCGGGAATCTTGGGCCCACGTCTGAAGCTGGCGCCGCTGGTACTTGCGCAGGGTGACGCGGCAGGAGCGGTCGCTGTGCTGCAGCAGAATGCGGTACCAGCATTCCGCCGCGAGCCCAGCTATCTGAGGCTGCTCGCAGAGACAATGCTCGTCGCCGGGACACCGCAGCAGGCGGCCGAGGTCGCGCGAGAGCTGGTGGCGTTGGAGCCCGACTCCCTGAGCGCATACTCGCTTTATGCGAGGATTTTGACCGTGCTCGATGACAAGGTCGCCCTCGAGGATACGCTGCGGCAGATGCTCACAATCGAGCCGGGGCATGTGCCGACGCTGCTCGAGCTGGTACGACTGCAGATCGCGACGGGGCGATTCGAGGTGGGAGAGCGACTCTTGGGTCCCGTGCTGGCCGAGATCGAGCGGCCAGCGTTGGCGGACTTCTTGTACGGACTGATACTGATGGCAACGGAGCGGCCTGTGCAGGCGATCGGACCGCTGCGGCACGCTTACAGCAGAGCGCCATCCCAGCGCGTTCTGCTGGCCCTTGCGAATGCTGAAGCCCAGGGTGGGCGACTGGAGGATGCCATCTCCCGGGAAAGCAAATGGCTTGAGGAACGACCTGACGATGTGTCGGTTCGCGTTAACCTGGCGGCCCATCTTGTGCAGGCGGGGCGCATTTCCGACGCGATTGCGCAGTATGAGCAGGTGCTTGCGACGAGGCCCGACCACGTGGTGGCCCTGAACAACCTCGCCTGGTACGCCATGGAGCAGGATGTCGAGCGGGCGATCAGCTATGCGCAGCGCGCCCTCGAGGCCCGGCCGGATTCACTGGACATCGCCCATACACTCGTCACCGCGCAGGTTGAGGCCGGGCAATGGCGGGATGCGGAGCTGACCCTGGATCGCGCGTTGGCGCGCTATCCCACCGATCCGGGCTTGCTCTGGCTGTCGGCCCGAGTGCTGCATCAAAAGGGCCGGGATGAGCGTGCCGTGCAGCGACTTGAGCGGCTGCTGAACAATGACCTCTCCTCGGACCAACGTGAGCGAGCGAGAGGTCTGTTGGCCCAGATCCAGGATGAGCTGCGCGCCGAGGAGGCCGAGCAACTCTGGTGAGCACGGCGAGGCCCGAGGCGCGGCGAGCTGTGTGGCGCTGTAACCGGCAGGCTGGGCGCTGGCCCTCACGGCAGCTTGTCCGCTACGCTTCGGTCTGCGCAGACGTGGCGAGCTTCCGCGGAGGTGGACATGGCTAGACAGCGCTTCGATGAGCAGGCGACACCGGTGGTGCCGGATGCCACTGACCGATCCCATATGCGGCTGCAGTCGCAGGCCAGAACCGGCGTTTGGGGCGCGTCCATGGTGCTGAGTGCGATCATGGTCGGCGGCGGTCTTGGGCTTGCGGCAGCCGCGACGCTACAGCCCGCGGCAGGCGTCGAGCCTGACCTCGCCAATCTCCTTCACGCCATGGTCGGCATCAAGGCGCTCATCTTCGCCGGCGCAGCGGCCCTGGTACTGCTGCGGCTGCGCGGGCCAGTGCGCGCGGCGTCCATCGCGGGCTACGCGGCGGGGCTCGGCATGTCCGCGGCCGCGCTTTTTTGGCTGTGGGGGCTCTCCGGGCTGTTCTTGGGGTCGGCGCTGTTCTACGGCGGCCTGATCCTGACCTACCTGACGGCGAGCCGCGACCCGTTGCTGGTGGCCGGCCTCAAGCGCTCACTGCCGCAGGACGCGTCGCTCTCCGGCCGTCCTTGAGGCGGCTCCGGTGCCGCAGGCGGTCTTGGCGCCCGCGACACTGAACGCGCAACTCCCCTGGACCCGGCACGACAGGGCCGGGCATCCGCGCGCTTGCAAATGGCCCATGCAGCGGCTAGGTTAGCCGCCGCCTGCGGGGGCTGACCTGGCTGCCGCGGCGCGTCCCGATGCGCCCCTCGGTGCACTCAGCAGCAGCCCTGTCCGTCCTCGCCATGCACGCCCTCGTCGTCGAACAGCTTCGCAAGGTCTACCGGTCGGGCTTCGAGGCCCTGAAAGGCGTGGATCTGACGGTGGAGGAGGGCGACTTTTTCGCGCTGCTGGGGCCGAACGGCGCGGGCAAGTCCACGCTCATCGGTATCGTCACCTCGCTGGTCAACAAGACCTCCGGGCGCGTCGCGGTATTCGGGCACGACCTCGACACCGAGCCTGAGGCGGTCAAGGCGTCGCTAGGCGTCGTGCCGCAGGAGTTCAACTTCAATCTGTTCCTGCCGGTGGCCGAGGTGGTGATCAACCAGGCCGGGTACTTCGGCATTCCGCGGCAGGAAGCGCGGGAGCGGGCGGAGTTTTACCTCCGGAAGCTCGATCTCTGGGGGCGGCGGCGCTCCGAGATGCGGCTCCTCTCCGGCGGCATGAAGCGGCGGCTGATGATCGCCCGCGCCCTGGTGCACCGCCCGCGGCTGCTGATCCTCGACGAGCCCACCGCGGGCGTGGACATCGAGATCCGCCGGGCCATGTGGGACTACCTGCGGGAGCTGAACGCCGAGGGCACCACCATCATCCTCACCACGCATTATCTGGAAGAGGCCGAGAGTCTCTGCCGCAACATCGCCATGATCGACCAGGGCCGGATCGCTGCGGTGGCGGAGACCCAGACGCTGCTGGCGGGGCTGGATACGGAGACCTTCGTGCTCAATCTCACCGCGCCGCTGAGCGCCCCGCCGGCGCTGCCGGGCTTCGCGCTGACGCTGCTGGACGCGACCACGCTGGAGGCGCAGCTCGAGCGTGGACAGTCGCTGAACAGGCTGTTCGCCGCCCTGGGTGACGCCGGGATCGCCGTGCAGAGCATGCGCAACAAGCAGAACCGTCTGGAGCAGCTGTTCCTGGAAATGGTGGAGCGCGGGCGCGGCGGCACAGCGGCGCGGGCGGCATGAGCGCGCGGCCCGTCCCGGACCTGGAGCGCTGGTACCGCTACTGGATCACCTTCTCCACGCTGCTCCAGAAGGAGGTGCTGCGCTTCTCGCGCATCTGGGTGCAGACCATCCTGCCGTCGGCCATCACGACGCTGCTCTATTTCGTCATCTTCGGCCGGCTCATCGGTGAGCGCATCGGCCCCATGGACGGCTTTGCGTACATGGACTTCATCGTGCCCGGGCTGGCGCTGATGGCCGTCATCACCAACGCCTACAGCAACGTCGTCTCGTCGTTCTACTCCAGCAAGTTCTCGCGCTACGTGGAGGAGCTGCTGGTGTCGCCCGCGCCGCCCTGGGTGATCCTGGCGGGTTATGTCGCAGGTGGTGCGGCGCGCGGCGTGACGGTCGGCATCGTCGTCATGCTGGTGGCGATGCTGTTCACCGATGTGTCGCCGCACAGCTGGGTTGTGACCTTCTCCGTGTTCGTGCTGACGGCGGTGCTGTTCGCGCTCGGCGGCTTCATCAACGCCGTCTTTGCCAACAGCTTCGATGACATTTCCATCGTGCCCACTTTCGTGCTGGCGCCGCTGACCTACCTGGGCGGCGTGTTCTACTCCATCGAGCTGCTGCCGGAGCTCTGGCAATGGGTGTCGCTGCTGAATCCGGTGCTGTACATGGTCAACGCCTTCCGCTACGGCGTGCTCGGCACCACGGACATCCCGCTGGTGATGGCCTTCGTCATCATCGTCGCCTTCATCGGGGCCCTCGGCGCGGTGAGCCTGAGACTGCTGGAGCGCGGCGTCGGCATTAAGCAGTGAGTGGGCCGCTCGGGCACGGCGACCCTTGGCAGTAACGTGTTAAAATAAAGCCGTAGCTGGCTGTTTAATCGGGGGAAGCGCACGTCGCGGCGGCGCCCGTCGGCAACGCAGTCACGGCCATCCGCTGCCCGACGGTGCGCTGTGCCCAACCAGGTCCAGCCACCAGCCCGGCCACCAGTCCCGACGACACGAAGCCATGCCCAAGCAGATCAAGCGTCATCCAAGACCCGCGCGCCGGCGCCGGCCGCCGAAGGAAGGGATCGGCTTCGTCGGCTTCGCGGTGCGTGCCCTGGTGCTCGTCGTTCTCGGCGCCGGCCTGGCGGCAGGACTCTACGGGATTCACCTCGACAAGGTTGTGCGGGCCAAGTTCGAGGGCAAGCGCTGGGCGCTGCCGGCCCGCGTCTATGCCCGCCCGCTGGAGATCTATACCGGGCGCTCGCTGTCCGTGGCGGAGCTCGAAGGGGAGCTCGGGCGCCTGGGCTACCGGGACGACCCTCAGCTGGCGCGGCCGGGCACTTATCACATCCAGGGCGAGCGCGCCGCCATTCGCACCCGCGCCTTTCGCTACTGGGACGGCTACGAGCCCGAGCGCTACCTCAGTGTCGACCTCAGCGGCGGCATGGTCAGGGACGTCGCCGATGGTGGCGACGCGACGCCGCTCGCCCTGGTCCGGCTCGATCCGGCACTGATCGCCAGCATCTACCCCACCCACAACGAGGATCGCGTGCTGCTGCGTCGTGAGCAGCTGCCGCCGCGGCTGGTGAAGACGCTCCTCGCCGTGGAGGACCGCAAGTTCTACCAGCACCACGGCGTCGACCCCAAAGGCATTCTGCGCGCGGCCTACGAGAACCTGCGTGCCGGGCGCACGGTGCAGGGTGCGAGCACGCTCACGCAGCAGCTGGTGAAGAACTTCTACCTGACCCAGGAGCGCACGCTGGAGCGCAAGCTGAACGAGGCCTACATGGCCGTGCTGCTCGACCGGCGCTACGACAAGGACGAGATCCTCACCGCCTATGCCAACGAGGTGTACCTCGGGCAGGACGGCAACCGCGCCATCCACGGCTTCGGCCTTGCCAGCCGTTTCTACTTCAAGCGCGACATCGACGAGCTCGACATCCCGCAGACGGCGATGCTCGTCGGCATCCTGAAGGGGCCGTCGGAGCTCAATCCATTCCGCAAGCCGGAGCGCGTCACCGAGCGGCGTAACCTGGTCATCGATCTGATGGCCCATCACCGGATCATCTCCAAGGCGGAGGCGGAGCAGGCCAAGCAGGCACCGCTGGGTGTGGTGGAGGGCGGTGCGCGGCCGAGCGGCGAGTATCCGGCCTTCATCCAGCTGGTGCGCCGGCAACTGCGGCGGGACTATCGCGAGGAAGACCTGCGCTCCGAGGGGCTGCGCATCTTCACCACGCTGGACCCACTGACCCAGGCGCATGTGGAGGCGGCCGTCAGGGCGCGCCTCCCGAAGCTCGACCGCACCCGCCGGCTGCCCGCGGGCACGCTGGAGACCGCCGCGGTCGTGACCTCCGTCGCCCAGGGCGAGGTGCTCGCGGTGGTGGGCGGTCGCGACCCGGAGTATGCAGGCTTCAACCGGGCACTGGACGCCGTGCGCCCCATCGGCTCGCTCATCAAGCCGGTGATCTACCTGAAGGCCCTGTCGCAGCCGCAGCGCTATTCGCTGGTGACGCCGATCCAGGACAAGCCCGTCAATCTGCGCGTGGCGGGTGTGATGTGGCGGCCCAAGAACTACGACCACAGCGTGCACGGCACCGTGCCGCTGTACCGTGCGCTGGTGAAGTCCTACAACCTCGCCACCGTGAACCTCGGGCTCGATTTGGGCGTGAGCGAAGTCGCTGCCTTCCTCAGAGACCTCGGTGCCGTCCGCGACATCGACGCCGTGCCGGCGATGCTGCTGGGCTCCGTGTCGCTGCCGCCGGTGGAGGTGGCCCAGGCGTACCAGACCATCGCCGCCGGCGGCTTCCGCGCACCCCTGCGCGCCATCCGTGAGGTGCTGGACGCCTCCGGACGCCCACTGAACCGCTATCCGCTCGCGGTGGAGTCCGTGGTGCCGGCAGAGGCGGCGTATCTGACCCAGTGGGCCATGCGCCGGGTGGTCACGCAGGGTACCGCCACCTGGCTCAACAAGCGTCTGCCCTCCGGCCTCACCGTGGCCGGCAAGACGGGCACCACCAACGACATGCGTGACAGTTGGTTCGCGGGCTTCAGCGGCGACAAGGTCGTGGTGTCCTGGGTGGGCCGCGACGACAACAAGCCCATGGGCCTCAGCGGCTCCACCGGCGCGCTGCGCGTGTGGGGCGACATCATGGCGAGCCTGGACACCCAGCCATTGGATGCCGGCGCGCCCGATGGCGTCGTCGCCTCCGGTGCTTGTGGGCAGCGCGTGCCTTACATTGACGGCTACGCGGGCAGTGCCTGTGGGGGCGGGGGCGGACGTTCGTCGGCACCGGCGGTAGCCGCACAAGCGGGGGCCGGTGCTGCGGCGCCGGCCGATCCGGTGGTGGCGCAGGACGCCGGACGCGCGGCTGCTCCTCCGCCGCGCTCGCGCCAGGAGCGCAAAGATCGCACGCAGCAGCGCGAAGTGAGCCCATTCCTCAGCGATTTCTACGGTAACTGAGCCATGTTCAGACTCCTTCGGGATACGCCGTTTCCAGGTCTTCACCGCCTTGTGCGGCGCCGGGCGAGGGGAAGCGGCTCCCTGAGTGTCGAAGCTCTCGCGTCATACGGCGACGCCGGGGCGGGTGCGGTTCGCTGCGCAGGCGACGGGCCGCGCAATCCTTGGGGACTTCGGCCGATGCTCCCCGGTCTGGTTTTTGGGCTGCTGCTGACCGGCTGTGCCATGCAGGAGCGCACCGAGCCGCCGGCGCCGGTGTACGAGTCGACGCAAAGGCCGGCACCGGCCCCAGCGGAAGTCGCCGAGCCGGCGCCGGAGCCCAAGCCGGCCAAGCCCTCGGCGCCTGCGCCGACCCGGGTCTATGCCTACACGCCGCCGGAGCAGGTGCCGGATCCCAAGCCCCAGCCCGCGGAGCAACCCGCGCCGCCGGCAGACGCGGG
>PR_CR_10_Liq_1_inCRDRAFT_1001726_pt1 | contig 11953 bp, 5 predicted proteins | sample PRCRCaboRojoPR_3_FD_10241 | JGI IMG/M metagenome (IMG submission 10241) | reverse complement strand
CCCCGCCCCCGACCCAGCCGAGGCTCGCCACGGCAGCCGCCAGTCCGGGCTTCTGCTGCGCGATGCGCTGCTGCTCAAGCTGCGCGCCGGCGCCGGCCCCTTCCGCGCCATCGGCAATCTCGCCTTCGAGCCCCGCGCCTACCAGCTGGTGCCGTTGCTGATGGCCCTGCGCCAGCAGGTGATACGCCTGCTGATCGCCGATGACGTCGGCATCGGCAAGACCATCGAGGCAGGGCTGATCGTGCGCGAACTGATCGACCGCGGTGAAGTGAAAGGCTTCACCGTGCTCTGCCCCCCACACCTATGCGAACAGTGGCAGGAGGAACTGGCCGAGAAGTTCCACCTGCGCCCCGAGATCGTCAGCCGCCACACCGCCTCGCGCCTGGAACGCGATCTGCTGCAGAGCGAGTCGATCTTCCAGCGCTATCCCTACACCGTGGTCAGCCTCGACTACATCAAGTCCGACCGCCGCCGCGACGAGTTCTTCAACAGCTGCCCGGACTTCGCCATCGTCGACGAGGCCCACACCTGCGTGCAGAGCAGCGCCCAGTCACGCCACCAGCGCTACACCCTCTTGCGAGGCCTGGCCGAGGACGCAGGCCGCCACCTCCTGCTGCTCACCGCCACCCCTCACAGCGGCGACGAGGAGGCCTTCCGGAACCTGCTGGGGCTGCTCGACCCGGCCTTCGCCTCGCTGGAGCGCCTCGACGCCACCCGTAACCCCCTGCGCCAGCGCTTGGCCCTCCATATGGTCCAGCGCCGCCGCCAGGACATCGCCGAATGGCGCGACAACACCCAATTCCCCGACCGCGAAGTCGGTGAAACCGCCTACCGCATGCACGGCGAATGGCAGGCCCTGTTCCAGGACGTGGTGGACTATGCCCGGGAGCTGGTCGACCGCGCCGAATCCCTCGATCAGTTCAGCCAGCGCCTCCACTGGTGGGCCGCCCTGGCCCTGCTGCGCTGCATCTCCTCCTCGCCGGCGGCCGCCGTGCGCACCCTGCAGAATCGCATCCACAACGCCGACAAGCAGGCCAGCAAGGCCGAGCTCGACGACCAGGCCAGCCGCACCATCCTCGACAACAGCGACGACACCCAGGACGACCTGGAGCCGAGCGCACACCTCGAGGACCTGCCCCTGCTGGAGAGCCTGATCAAGCGAGCGGGGATGCTCCATGGGCCGGCCAAGGACCCCAAGCTCAAGCACCTAATCACCACCCTCAAGCCCGTGCTCAGCGACGGACACCGGCCGGTGGTGTTTTGCCGCTATATCGCCACCGCCCAGTACGTGGCCAACGAGTTGCAGAAGGCCTTCAAGGAGCACCGGGTGGCCTGCGTCACCGGCGAGCTGCACCCCGCCGAGCGCGAGGAGCAGGTGGAGGCGCTGGCCGAGGAGTCTGAGGCACCGATTCTGGTGGCGACCGACTGCCTCTCGGAGGGCATCAACCTCCAGGAAGTGTTCGATGCCGTCGTCCACTACGACCTGGCCTGGAATCCCACCCGCCACGAGCAGCGCGAGGGCCGCGTCGACCGCTTCGGCCAGCGCTCCCCCAAGGTCAAGGCGCTGATGCTCTATGGAGACAACAACCCGGTGGATGGCGCCGTGCTGCGGGTGATTCTGCGTAAGGCGGAAGCCATCCGCAAGGCACTCGGCGTCAGCGTGCCCATGCCGGAGGACGAAAACCGCGTCACCCAGGCCATCATGCAGACGGTGCTGCTCACCCGCGGCACTGACAGCGGCATGAGCCAGATGAGCCTCGCCCTCGACGAGCCGGTGGAAAGCCTCGACGACCTCGACAGTCGCGTTGAGGTTGCCTGGGAGAGCGCTCGCGAGAAGGCCAGGCGCAACCGCACCATCTTCGCCCAGCAGGCCATCCGCCCCGAAGCGGTGCTACCGGAATGGCAGCGGATGCAGGACGTATTGGGCAGCCAGCAAGATGTGGAACGCTTCGTCACCCAGGCGCTGGCTGCCCTGCGCGCGCCCCTGGAGAGCCGCCGTAGCCACCAGCGCCTGAGCTGGGACGCGCTGCCACGCTCCATCCGCGAGCGGCTGGAGAGTCACGGCATCCCACGCCTGGAGACTATCGGTTTCGCACTGCCGCTTCCCCGCGGCGTCAGCTACATCCACCGCAGCCATCCTCTGGTCACCGTGCTCGCCGACGAGCTGGCCGAACGCGCCCTGGATGAGACCGGCAGCATTGAAGATCGGCCTGCCCGCCGTGCCGGCGCCATCACCACTTCGGCGGTCGACCAGCGGGTGATCGTCACCCTGCTACGCCTGCGCACCAACCTGACCCTGGTCCGCGAAGGCAGCCGCCGCGAGATGCTCGCCGAGGAGGCCGTCACCGTGGTGCTGGAGGGCAACCAGCCACCCCGTGCGCTGACCACCCAGGAGGCGGTGGAGTGGTTCGCCCATGAAGCCACCCAGAACACCTCGCCCGGGGTGCGCGAACGCGCTGTACAGACGGCACTGGAGCGCCTGGCGACCCACCAGGAGGCGCTGGACGAAATCGGTCGTGAACACGGGCGCCAGCTGCTCCAGGATCACCGCCGCGTGCGCGACTCCGAGCGCGACGGCCGCGGTACCTTCGAGATCAAGCCGCAGTTACCCGCCGATGTGCTGGGTATCTATGTGCTGATGCCAGAGGCAGGATTTTGAGTAACGCTGACAAACGACAAGAGACAGGCCGATGAACCGCAGGGACGCCGCTCAGGACACACTCTTCCGCCTGGAGGGTGGGCTGCTTCCCGCCGACCTGCTCAACCAACTCGATGCACTTGAGCTGCCCGGGCAGAAGCCCGACGACTATGCCATCCCCAAGGGACTAACGCTTCGCGACGACATCGGCCGCTACTGGCGCATCGCCCAAGCCCAGTGGGCCGGCTTCGACACACAGCGCCAGCGCCGGGACCTGGCCGACGCCACTGCCCCCGGCCAGCGCTGGATGGAGGGCCTGCTCAGCCAGGTCTTTGGCTTTAGTGACCTGACCGAAGCCGCTCATGCCCGTGTCATCGGCGAGCGCCACTTCCCCATCACCCATCACGCTTTCGCCGGCGCCGTAGCGCTGGTGCTCTGCGCCCCGGGCCGTAACGCCCTGGATGAGCGGCTGCCGCGCTTCGGTCACGAAGGCCGGCGGCGCAGCCCCACCGGCCTGCTGCAGGAGTACCTCAACGCCAGCGACGAGGCTCACTGGGGCCTGGTCAGCGACGGCCAGCGCCTGCGCATCCTGCGCGACAATCCCTCCATGACCCGGCCGGCCTACGTCGAGGTCGACCTGGCCAGCCTGTTCAGCGAGGAGCGTCTGCCCGAGTTCCGCCGCCTCTGGCTGCTGCTGCATGCCAGCCGCTTCGAACCTCGGGAACAGGACGGCAAGTCATCTTGCTGGCTGGAGCAATGGCGCGAAGCGGCCGAGGAGCAGGGTGAACGCCTGCTGGACAAACTCCGACTGGGTGTCACCGACGCCCTCAAGGCGCTGGGTGACGGCTTTCTCGCCCACCCCAAGAATCACACCCTGCGCCAGCGCTTCCTCGACGACGAGCTGGACGCCCATGCCTACTATCAGGAACTGCTGCGCCTGGTCTACCGGGTGCTGTTCCTGCTGCGCGCCGAGGCCCGCGACCTGCTCCACCCGGCGGGTAGTGACCTGCTGGCCCGCGAGCGCTACCGCGAGGGCTACAGCCTGGAGCTGCTGCGCCAGGCGGCACGCAAGGCCCACCGCTTCGAGCCGCGCCACCATGACCTCTGGCTGACGCTGCGCCAGACTCTGGCCGGCCTTGCCGAGGGCCAGCCGCTGCTGGCGCTACCGGCCCTGGGCGGGCTCTTCGATGCCGAACAGTGTCCCCACCTGGACGCAGCGCTGATCGACAACCGCTCGCTGCTCACCGCCATGCGCGCCCTCACCTGGCACCGCAGCGAAACCCGCCGCGGTCTGGTGGCCACCGACTACGCCAACATGGATGCCGAGGAGCTGGGCAGCGTCTACGAGGCCCTGCTCGAGCTAGTCCCCGCCGTCGGCCAAAACCCCTGGCAATTCCACTTCGTGGGGCTGGACGACGGCGACGCCACCGCCGGCAACCTGCGCAAGCTCACCGGCTCCTACTACACCCCGGACGTGCTGGTGCAGTCGCTGATCGATACCGCACTGAAACCGGTGATCCGCCAGCGTCTGGAGGCACACCGCGAGTGGCCGCGTCGAGCCCTGCTGAACCTGCGCATCGTCGACCCGGCCTGCGGCTCCGGCCACTTCCTGCTCGCCGCCACCCGCACTCTGGCCCGCGAGATCGCCCGCCTGGACGCCGACGACAACGAGCCCACTCCGGAGCAGTTCCAGCACGCCCTGCGCGAGGTGGCCCAACACTGCATCTTCGGCGTCGACGTCAACCCCATGGCGGTGGAGCTCTGCCGCACCGCCCTCTGGATGGAGGCGCTGGAGCCCGGCAAGCCGCTCACCTTCCTGGACAGCCATATCCAGCCCGGCAACGCCCTGATCGGCGTGTTCGATCCGGCGGTACTGGAAGACGGCATTCCACAGAATGCTTTCAATGCTATAGAGGGCGATGACAGGGAGCTTTTAAGAGGTTTTCGCCAACGTAATAGAGCGATGGCCGGCAACATTGCCGTGGATCTTCGCATGAACACCCGTCAGATGACCGCGGTGGAGGAGATGCCAGAGGAGTCGCTGGCCGATATCGCCGAGAAGCGCCAGCGTTGGGAGGCGGCTCAGGACAGCCCCGAGGTTCGCCGCGCCCGCCTACTTCAGGATCTCTGGACCGCGGCCTTCTTCATCCCCAAGACCGAGCACCTGAAGGATCGCATTGTCACCAACGATGCGCTGATGGCCGCCAACCGTGACGCGCTCGCCCCGCAGATCAAGGCTGAGGTGCGCCTGCGTACCGAGCAGAACCGCTTCTTCCACTGGCGGCTGCAGTTTCCGGAGGTCTTCGAGCGCGAGTCGCCCGGCTTCGATGTCGTGCTGGGCAACCCGCCTTGGGAGCGCATCAAGCTCCAGGAGAAGGAGTTCTTTGCGGTGCGTGCACCGGAGATTGCCGAGGCCCGCAACGCCGCCGCCCGCGGTCGTATGATTCAGGCCCTGGCCAACAGCGAAAGCACAGCCGAGCGCCAGCTTCACGCCGAGTTCCAGCTGGCCCGTCATTCCGCCGAGGCGTCCAGCCAGTTCGTGCGCAAGGGCGGGCGCTTCCCCCTCACCGGCACCGGCGACGTCAACCTCTATGCCCTGTTCGCAGAGCTGGCGCTCAAGCTGATCGGGCGCGACAGCCGCGCTGGCATCATCGTGCCCACCGGCATCGCCACCGACGACAGCACCAAGGCCTACTTCGATGCACTGGGCACCGGTCATCGCCTGGCCAGCCTTTATGACTTCGAGAACCGCGAGAAGCTGTTCAAGTCGGTCGATAGCCGTATGAAGTTCGTCTTGATGACCATCGCCGACCAAGTGGAAATCGCCGACCTGATGTTCTTCGCCACCCAGGTCGAGCACCTTCTCGACGAAGATCGCCACTTCCAGCTCTCGCCGGACGACTTCGCGCTGATCAACCCCAACACGCGCACCTGCCCGGTGTTCCGCTCCAAACGCGATGCTGAGCTGACCCGCAAGTTCTACTGTAGGGCACCGGTGCTGATCCAGGAGGCCTCTAATCAGAACCCGTGGGGCATTAGTTTTCAGGCCATGTTTCACATGTCCAACGACAGCGATCTCTTTCATGGCCTCGATGAATTGCGCGCTCAGGGAGGCTATCTGAACGACAACCACTTCCTCTGGGGCGAGAGCCGCTACCTCCCCTTGTACGAAGCAAAGATGGTCCACCACTATGACCATCGCTTCGCCACCTACGATACCGATGGCGAGTCGATCCGCGACGCCACCCAGGCCGAGCAGGCCAATCCCGACTTCACCCCGCTGCCCCGCTACTGGGTCAATGAATGGGAGGTGGTGCTGCGCACCGCGGATGTACCGAGAGAGGTACTGACAGGACTCAAACGCGAGGATGCCGAGAGGCTCGACAAGGCCCTGCGCACCTGGCTCGCCGGCCTTCTCTTGGTACGCGGTGAGACCGACCATGCCTCTCGCCTGCTCGGTCAGCAGGTCGTCAAGCAGGGCAGCACCGCCAGCCTCTTTGCCGAGCCAGAAGAGACTAGGGCCGGCCTCGCCGCTCGCAAGCTGGCCGAGTCTCATCCGATGTCCGATGAACAGCTCGGCGAATGGCTGGGCTGCTTCGAGGCGGGCGAGGATCGCTTCGTGCTGGTGGAGGACTTACTGCTAGGTCGTTGCCCACACTATCTGCTGGGGTTTCGGGACATATGCCGCTCTACGGATGAGCGCACCATGATCGACAGCATCCTGCCGATATCAGCTGTTGGCAATAATCTTCCTCTGTGTATTCTGCCGGTGGCAACCGGAGCTCGATTGACTGCTGCCTTGCAGGCGAACCTGACCTCGCTAGTATTCGACTTCGTTGCCCGCCATAAGGTGGGCGGCACCCACATGAACTTCTTCATCATCAAGCAGCTACCTGTGCTGCCGCCTGATGTCTATAGCGAAGAAGCCCTCGACTATATCGCTTCCCGCGTGCTGGAACTGACCTATACCAGCCATGACCTGACGCCCTTCGCCTGCGATCTCGGCTACGAAGGCCCGCCCTTCGACTGGCACCCGGAACGCCGCCACCAACTGCGCTGCGAGCTCGACGCCTACTACGCCCACCTCTACGGCCTCACCCGCGACGAGCTGCGCTACATCCTCGATCCAGCCGACGTCATGGGCCCCGACTACCCCTCGGTCACCTTCCCCGGCCTCAAGCGCAAGGAGATCGCCGAGCACGGCGAATACCTGACCCAGCGCCGGGTACTGGAGGCGTTCGATGCGTTGATTGAAGCCAGAAAGTAGCGCTGGCATGACGATTCAGAAGAAAACTGATCGCAGGCTGAATATTGAAATTGATGGCGAGCGCTATCACCGCAACTGGACAGGCGAGCTCTGCCGTCGTGACCAGATGCGCAATCAGCGCCTGTTCGAGCTCGGGTGGGATGTCAAGCGGTTCTGGGTCTACGAAGTGCGCGATGACCTGAGTCGCTGCATTCAACTCATCACGGCTTGGAAGGAGCAAGGTAGTGAGTCGCTATAGCCACAAGCACGAAACCACGCACTTACTGGCCGCCGCCCAGCGTTGGAAGGAGATCTGCCTGCTTCATGACGGCAGCCTCTTTAGTGACAAGCAGCTCTGGATCCTCAACAACCTTGAGGAGCTGGACCGCAACTTTACCCAGAATCCCATAGAAGGTGGCGACAGCTTCGTCCACAAGCTGTCGCTTCAGCTGGCCGATACCTCCCCCGGGGCCATCCAGCTGATGGCCGAGCTCAACTGGCTGTTACTGCTCTTCTCGAGCAATATCAAGCCAGAGACTAAGCGTCGCATGGTGAAGGATATCTGGGAGCTCAGTGGCGAGCCCTTCCCCGAGCAGGCTGCAGGTCTCGACGACCAGAGCCTCGGCGGTGTCGGCAGCACCGGCACCGGCTTCAATACCCATCGCTGGCGCGAACTGGTCTTCCTGATCGACTTGATGCGGGCATTCAAATCGCTGCCAACGGATCAGCAGCAGCGCTTAACACGGGATCCCTGGACGTTCGCCGACTGGATGACCACAGTGCGCCGGGACGGGATTCGCCAACTGCCCCATATCCTGAACTATCTGCTTTTCCCGGCCAGCTTCGAGTACATCTCCGTCAGCCTCGACAAGGAGAAGATCTTGGAAGCCTTCGAGGGAATGCCGAAGCACCGCATCCGCCAGCTGTCAGAGCGCGAGGTCGACCAGGCAATGCTGGCCGTGCGTCACCGCCTGGAGCAGCAACATGGCACCGAGGTGGACTTCTACGACTCTCCTTGGCTGGAGCAGTGGCGCCCTTCCCCAGGCACCTGGCTGATGGTCTGGAACCCTAACGACTGGCCCTGGAAGACTTACCAGGACGACCGTCTCAACATCGCCAGTGGCGAGAATGTCACCCTACCCTGGCGCACTGCATCCTCCCAACCACGCGAGGGTGACACCTTCTATCTGGTGCGGGTGGGACAGGAGCCACGCGGGCTGATCGCTCGTGGCAATATCGCATCGGCACCTTACGAGGATGATCACTACGATGCCGAGCGTGCCACAAAGGGCGAGACGGCCCGGTTCGTCGATATCACCCTGACCGACCTGCGCGATCCCGACGTGGACGCCTACATCAGCATGGCCGATCTCTCGGCCGGAACCACCGATGGGCAGAACTGGTCGCCCCAGGTCTCTGGTATCGAGATCAAGTCGCTCTCGGCCAAGCTGATCAGCAAGCTGTGGGACAAGCTGCCGCCGGTAAAGGTCTCCTCAGCCAAGGCCGAGACGCCCAGGCAGCAGGCTATCCGGATCGCGCGGCCGGCCAACACAATCTTCTATGGCCCGCCCGGTACCGGCAAGACCTACCACCTGAGCACCCACTTGATGCCCAAGTACGAAAGCGGCGCAAAGCAGGTCCCCACCGGCGAATGGCTGGAAGAGGAGCTGGTCAATACGGCCTGGTGGGAAGCCATTGCGCTGGCGCTTGCGGCTCTTGGCGGTAATGCCAGCGTCAATCAGCTGCTGATCCACCCTTATTTCAAGGCCAAAGCACGAGTGCAGGGGCGGGCCAACAACCCGCACCTGCGCCAGACCTGCTGGGGTGCGCTCCAGCAGCATACGGTGCTGGAGTCGGAAACGGTGAAGACCGCAGCCGAGAAGCGTATCGCACCGCTGATCTTCGACAAGCTGCATGGCGGCCGATGGATCCTGACCGGTGAGTGGGAAGAAGCTGGGGAGGGACTTCGCGAGAAGCTCACCCAGCTCCAGCATGGCCCTGCCAGTGATGACGCGCGCATCCGGCGTCACCTTACGGTGACGTTCCACCAATCCTACAGCTACGAGGACTTCGTCGAGGGAATTCGTCCCCAGACCACCGAAGATGGCGCCATCAGCTATGAGGTACGCGACGGCCTGTTCAAGGCGTTCTGCCAGCGCGCGAGCCAGGATTCCAAGCACCGCTATGCGCTATTCATCGACGAGATCAACCGCGGCAACATCCCGCGCATCTTCGGTGAGCTGATCACTCTGATCGAGGCCGACAAGCGCGCCTGGTGGTCGGAGGATGGCCAACTGGTCGAGGGTATCGAGCTGGTACTACCCTATTCCGGCGATCGCTTCGGGGTGCCCAAAAATCTCGATATCTACGCCACTATGAACACCGCTGACCGCTCCATTGCGCTGATGGATGCTGCCCTGCGTCGGCGCTTCCACTTCCAGGAACTGATGCCTGAGCCCAAGCTGATACCCGGCAGCCAGGGCGACGGCTACATCCCCGACGGCGAAGGTGGACTGCTCAACTTACGCGCCCTGCTGGAGGCGATCAATCTGCGCCTGCGTTACCTGCTGCACCGCGACCAGACCTTCGGTCACGCCTACTTCACCAAGGTCAAAGACCTCGACGCACTGCGCAAGGTGATGGTCTACGACATCATCCCCATGCTCGCGGAGTACTTCTACGACGACTGGCGCCAGATGCGGCGGGTGCTGGCCGATGAAGACGCCGATGGCGAACAGCAGCTGATTACCGTCATCACCCTCTCACCGACTCGGCTCTTCCCCGGTAGCGACGACCTGCTGCAAGAGCGCCCCGATTACCGGGTCAAGGCGCCGAAAGAAATTAGTGCAGACGCCATCAAGAAGATCTACGAGTCGCTGGAAGCAGAGGCATGAGGCAGCTCACGGCCTACGAGCACGGCTGGCTTGCGGTCGGTGAAGGTCGAGACCTGGCATCACTGGAAGCGCAAGCCCTGGCCGCTGTGGAGGACGTCCTTCCAGCTGGATGCCTGCAGTGGGGCCACCGGCGGGTCAAGTTCACCCAGTTCTGTGGCGTGGTGCAGGTGGACGGCCTTCAGGTCGAAGTGCTGCCCAAGCTCACCCCATATCAGACCGAGCCTCAGCAGCGCGACACCCTGCTGACCATGGTGGCCTGTGCCGGGGATCTGGAGGGTATCGATACGCTCGGCGCCGGGCTCGCGACCAGCCGAACCACCCTGCTCGACCTCTTCATCCGCCACTTCGCCAATCTGCTGGAGCGTCAGCTGCAACAGGGGATGCTGCGCGACTACCGGGATATCGACGACACCCTGGACCAGGTACGCGGCCGCATCGATCTGGTACGCCAGCAGCGCGAGAATCTGTTCAAGCCCCAGCGCCTAGCCTGCCGCTACAGCGAGCTGGTTTCCGATATCCCAGTCAACCGGCTGCTTCACTCAGCGCTACGGCTAGTGATCGGGCTCTGCACCAGCCCCCTGCTCGCCCAGCAGCTCCACGCCCTGCGCATGCGTTTCGATGGAGTCGGCACCCTGGCACACCATGAGCGGGGCCCCACGGTCGAGCAGCTCAACCGGATGCAGAGCCGCTTCGCCCCGCTGGTAGCGCTGGCCCATCTCTTCCTCGCCGCCCAGTTCCTGGATGCTCGATCCGGTCGTCAGCAGGCATTCAGCCTGCTCTTCAACATGAACCGCCTGTTCGAGCGCTACACTGCCAGCCGTCTACAACCACTGGCGCGTCAGCACGGGCTCAAGCTGATGGAGCAGGGCCCGCGGCGCCATCTCGGTCACGAGGAGAGCGGCCGCGGTCGACTGCGGATGAAGCCGGATATCAGCCTGTTGGACGAGACCAGGTGGCCGGTAGTCATCCTGGACACCAAGTGGAAGCGCATCGAAGGGCCGGATGCCATGGCCGCCCTCTCGGCGGCGGATCTCTACCAGCTTGCGGCCTATGCCAGCGCCTACGGCTGCGGCTCGGTGGTACTGCTCTACCCTGAGCAGACCCATCTCCGGGCCCGTCAGCGCCATACCATGACTCTCGTTGGTTCTGGTGCCAAGCTGACACTCGCCGGAATGCCACTGGATGGCACAGCCGTCGAAAGTGACCTGATGGTCAACGACGCTCGTGCAGCACATGCCAAAAAACTAGATCGCCCCCAACAACTCTGCCCACTAGTGTTGCGGTGATTTCACCTGCCATGATAAGGGCTAGGCGCATCAGCCATCACTCGATGCCGGGACCTTGGTCGTCGTCCTGCACACAACTCCGGATCCCTCCGGTAACATGCTGTAAAGCATGCTGATCAGTGAGGGTAAACATGGGTTGGGCAGCCGAGGAATGTCGGGGTCTGGATCTGGGCGACAAGCGCCGGAAGGCACGCACCGTGCTGCTGGCGGAGCGCTTGGCCGGTCGACCTACGGCGAGCCTGCCGGGTGCCTGTGCGGGCTGGGCGGAGCCTCAAGGGGCCTATCGGTTGTTTCGCCAAGAGACCTTCGACTGGACGGATCTGTTGGCGCCGCACCGCGCGTGCACGACGCAACGCATGGCGTCTCACCCGGGTGCGACGACGAGACACTGCGGCGCGAGGCGCTGCTGATCGACTACGAGCTGTAACCGGATGTAAGCGGCAGACAGGTGAGCCCATGTCCTCTGTGGCGTATCAACTGACATTGTACGAACAACTGGCGGCGCTGCCGGAGGGCCTGACCGGTGAGATCCTCAATGGCCAGTTGCATACGCAGCCCAGGCCGAGCGGCCCGCACGGTCGTACCAGCGTTCGTCTCGATCGGACCATCGGTCGGGGTTACGACGATGGTGCCGATGGCCCCGGCGGCTGGTGGATTCTGATCGAGCCGGAGGTGCATTTCGTTCGCGACCAGGAGGTCGCGGTACCCGACCTGGCCGGCTGGCGGCGCGAGCGCATGCCCAGCATCCCCGAGGGCCATCGCTTCGAGGTGGTGCCGGACTGGGTCTGCGAGATCCTCTCGCCGGCCACCGCAAGCAAGGACCGCGAGATCAAGCTCCCCCTCTACGCCCACTACGGCGTCGCCTTCGCCTTGCTGATCGGCACGAAAC
>PR_CR_10_Liq_1_inCRDRAFT_1001725_pt1 | contig 11957 bp, 11 predicted proteins | sample PRCRCaboRojoPR_3_FD_10241 | JGI IMG/M metagenome (IMG submission 10241) | reverse complement strand
GAGCCGGAGCCGGCGCCGCAGCGGGCCGTCGCCGCTGTTCTGGCATTGGCGCCGGGCAACGAGGCGACGCTCGCGGTCAACGTCTCCTGGGATGATGCCAACGCCTATGCCGCCTGGTGCGGCAGTATGACAAGGATTGGTATCGCGCCGAGGATCGGTCCAAAGAGAACCCGACCGGGCCTGCGCAGGGCAGCTGTCGCGTGGTGCGCCGTGGTGCGTGGAGCGGCAGCCCGGCCAACGCCTACGCGGCCAACCGCGACCACTCCCCTCCGCTTTGGCGTTCCGACCACCTTGGGTTCCGTCTGGTGTGCGCTCGCCCCATCCGCTGACCGCTGCATCGCTGTCGGCTGATCGCTGACGTCCGCGTCGCTGTCTTCACCGCGCGCAGATGGTACGGACCACATAGCGTATCTCGTTGGGGGCGGCCTTCCGCTTCGCCGAGGCGTATCCCCAGCGGTGCCGGTGGCCACGGATCTCGCGCCGTTGCGCCGGGGACGGCGCGCCCACGGCCGCGGAGCACGGACGGGCGCTGCGCCGAGGACCCGCCGCGGCTACACTGGGGTTTCCCGCGCCCGCCCGCCCGACCGCCGCCCACGATGACCCGCCTGCGCCTGCCCATCGGCATCCAGACCTTCCGCGAGATCCGCGAGGAAGGGCACTACTACGTGGACAAGACCGGCTTTGCGCTGCGGCTCATCGAGCAGGGCAAATACTACTTCCTGTCGCGGCCCCGGCGCTTCGGCAAGTCGCTGTTCCTCGACACCCTCGCCGAGCTGTTCGCCGGCAACGAAAGGCTGTTCGAGGGCCTGGCGGCGCAGGGGCGCTGGGACTTCGCGCGGCGGTTTCCGGTGATCCGGCTGAGCTTCGGCGGCGGCGTGGTGCAGAGCCCCGAGGCGCTGGACGCGCGGATTCGGGATTTGCTGCGCATCAACATGGAGGCGCTCGATGTCGCCGTCCCGCAGCACCTCGACATCAGCGGAACCTTCGCGGAATTGATCCGCCGCGCGGCGACCGCGCGGGGTGAGCGCGTCGTCGTGCTCATCGACGAATACGACAAGCCCATCCTCGACAACCTCGCCCGCCCCGAGACCGCCCGCGCCATCCGCGACGGGCTGCGCAACCTCTACTCCGTCATCAAGGACAGCGACGCGCACCTGCGTTTTGCGTTCCTCACCGGGGTGAGCAAATTCAGCAAGGTCAGCCTGTTCTCCGGGCTCAACAACCTCAACGACATCACCGTCGATGCCGCCTACTCGGCCATCTGCGGCTACACCGAGGCGGACCTGGACACCGTCTTCGCCCCCGAGCTGCCGGGCCTCGACCGCGACGCGATCCGCCACTGGTACAACGGCTACAACTGGACCGGCGAGGCCGTCTACAACCCCTTCGACGTGCTGCTCCTGTTCGACAAGCGCCAGTTCCGCCCCTGGTGGTTCGAGACCGCCACGCCCACCTTCCTGGTGGACCTGCTGCTGGAGCGCCAGGTCTTCCTGCCGCGGCTCGGGCAGCTCCTCGCCAGCGAGGCCCTGCTGTCGAGCTTCGATGTCGGGCGCATCGCCACCGAGGCGCTGCTGTTTCAGACCGGCTATCTCACCATCGACTCGGTGCGGCAGGTGGGCGCGCTGCTCCAATACCGCCTGCGCTACCCGAACCAGGAGGTCTTCGCCAGCCTCAACGGCGCCATGCTGGAGCCGCTGCGCAACTTCGACAGCGCCGCACCGGAGCAGACCGCACGCCTGTATGACCTGCTGCTCGCCAACGACTTCGCCGGCATGCAGCAGCTTTTCACCGCCTTTTTCCACAGCATCCCCGGCGACTGGTACTGCAACAACCGCATCGCCCGCTACGAGGGCTTCTACGCCAGCGTCTTCTACGCCTACTTCGCCGCCCTGGGCCTGGACCTGCGCACGGAGGAAGCGAGCAACGCCGGGCGGCTGGACATGGCCCTGCGCTTCAACGGCCAGGTCTACCTGTTCGAATTCAAGGTCGTCGAGCTGGCCCCCGAGGGCCGCGCCCTGCAGCAGCTCAAGGACAAGGGCTACGCCGAGCCCTACCGCGGCGACGGCCGCCCGATCCACCTCATCGGCGTCGAATTCAGCCGCAAGCACCGCAGCGTCGTGGGGTTCGAGGTCGAGACCCTGGTCTAGGTACCGTTTCCCTGCCGGAGGATGACCCGGCGGGCAGCCGCCGAGATAACGAGCCGGGTCATGCCGCCGGGCTGTCCGCGGGCGGCTCGCGGTCGATGGCGTCGAGGTAGGCATCGACGTCGGCCGCGCCCGCGAGCGTCGCGCAGCGCCCCGCTTCCAGGTCCGCGACGCCCTCGGCCACGGCCCGGCGCAAGGCATCCAGCCGGGCGGCGTCCTCCGCCTCGCGCTGCTCCAGCAGCCGCAGACCGGCGCGCAGCACCTCGCTCGCGTTCTGGTAGCGGCCGCTCGCGACGAGATCGCCGATCACGCCGTCCTGGTGATCGGTGAGAACGACGTTGCGTGTGGGCATAGCTTGGCTCCGCGGCTGACTGCGCCTGTTCCCAAGGTTACAAGGGGTGGCAGAATCTGCCAATGGTGCCTCGCCGCGTTGATGCCGGCGGATGGCCGCACGGCAGCAGCGCGCTGCAAGCGCGAGTGTGAGCCGCGCCCCGGCGGCCGTGGCGGCGGCCGGACTGGCCTCCCGCCGAGTGCCGAGGTGGGCGATGCCCGACGCTGGTGCTATCGTGCATTGGTTGTGCACGAAAACCGACGGATTTCACAATGAGCACGACTGCAACCCCGACGATGCTGAAGGTGGTCGGCAGCAACGGCCAGATCTCGCTGGGCAAGCAGTCCGCCGGCCGGCAGGTGCTGCCAGGCTTTGCCGGGTGCTGACCACCGTGGTCCGGCGCCTGGCTGAAGATGGACGGAAAGCATCCAGTGGACAGTATTGACGCCAGTTCACAGCCGCAGGCTGCGCCCGCGCCCGAGTCCGCGACAGTCAGCCAGCCGCCGGCCGCGCAGGATGCGGGCGTCAGCGTCGCAGCCGACGGCTTGCCCGAGCACCTAGAGGCGCTGGCCCCGCGGGGTGCGAATGCCGATCCCACCGCGTGGCAGGACACGGTCTGCAACCTGGCCACCGACCTGTTGCCCTGGCTGCTGAAGCCCGATCAGTGTGGCGACCTTTACATCGGCGTGCTGACCAGCGTGGTCCTGGGCGTGCCGACGGCACTGGCAGCCCTATGGCTCTGGCTATGGCGGCGTCGCGCCCTGCGATCCGCCGGGGCGCGTCCAGACCCGGCTTGTTTGCTCGATTCCGAATTGCTCTCGCGGCTGCAACGTCTGCTGCTCGGCCTCCCCCGCTGGCAGGACCCCCGCGCACGGCGCCGCTTCGTCACCAACGCCCTGGGCAAGGGCCATCCGCTGCTGCACGACATCGACAGCGGCGGCAGCGCCCGCGATGCGGCCTTCGCCGTGGTGGACGCCTGTGCCGGCAGCGATGCCGGCGCCCTTTGTGCGCTGCTTGCGTGCGTCCCGCGGGAGTTTGGTCCTGATCCGTCCCGGGACGCGGAGCTGACCGCGCTGCGCGAGCTGCTGCGCTGCGATCCGCCGAGTCCGTGAGCGCGGGGAGCGTTGGCATCCGGTGCGATACCGCGCTAGTGTTTCCCCCGAACCGACCCTTTGCCACGACGCGCGTCCGCCCAAGTCGCATTCGGCCCCTTCCCCGGTGCCTTTTCCGGAGCCAAAGCCATGGACCAGACGACCCACGACGGCACGCTGCTCGATCTCCAGGAACTGCTGACCCTGCTGCCGCTCTGGCAGCGCGACGCTCAGCGGCGCACCTTCGCCGAGCTGGCCCTCGGCAAGCGCCACCCCGTGCTCGGCGAGATGACCTGGGAGGGCGCCGCCCGCGACGTCGCCTGCGAGCTGGTGTCGCGCTGCGACGACTTCCCCGGCGCCACGGTGGCGCGCCGCGGCGGCCTGTCGCCGCTCTGCGCCCTGCTCGCCGAGGCCCGGGAGCGCTACGCCGAGCACGCCGACGCCGGCCCGCGCATCGCCGAGCTGGCCGCACGGCTCGGCTGCCCCGGCCGCGAGCCGGAGCCGGACTGGGACCACCACCCCTATCCCGGCATGGCCGCCTTCGACCACACCCAGGCGCCCATCTTCTTCGGCCGCGAGACCGAGACCCGCGAGCTGCTGGCCAAGCTCCAGGGTAAGCAGGGCAGCCGGCTGGTGCTGGTGACCGGCCGCTCCGGCTCCGGCAAGTCCTCGCTCGCCCGCGCCGGGCTCTGGGCTAGCCTGCACGACGCCGCGCGCACGCCGATCCATGGCTCTACGGACTGGGTCATCAGCGCCATGAAGCCGGCGGCCTACCGCCTGCAAGACCCCTTCGAGGCGCTGATCATGGGGCTGGAGCGTGCCGAGCCGCGCGTGCTCGGCCTGCGCGACCCGGCGCCGGAGGCCGACGACCTGAAGGCCGACCCCGGCGCCTTCGACAATCTCCTGCGGCGCGTGCTCGCCGGCCGGCCGGCGCAGGCCGAGTGGCTGCTGATCATCGACCAGTTCGAAGAGCTGTTCACCAACATCGACAAGCCGCTGTCCACGCTGTTTCTGGACCGGCTCACCGCCGCGCTGGACCTGGACCGGTTCCGTGTCGTCGCCACCGTGCGCTCGGACTTCCACGACGCCTGCATGGGCCATGCGGGCCTGCTGGCCGAGATGAACAAGGACGGCAGCCAATATCACGTGGTGGCCCCGGACGCCGGTGCGCTGGGAGACATGATCACCGGCCCGCTGCGTCGGCGCACCCTGCGCCCTGAGTACCGTGCCGACATCGACGACGCCCTGGTGCGCCGGCTGAAGCAGGACGCCGCCGGCCAGCCCGGCAGCCTGGCGCTGGTGGCCTTCGCGCTGCGCGATCTCCATGACCGCTGCTCGGCCGACCATCGGGCAGGGGGGCGCGAGCAGCCGCTGATGACCCTGGCGGATTATCTGCCGGCCAAGGGCCAGCCGGACGCTGCCGACGCCCCCGAAGCGCCTGAAGCGCCCGACACCCTCACTGGACTCGACCGCATCATCAAGGATCGCGCCGAGAAGGCCGCCGCACGGGCCAAGGTCGATACCGAGGCCGTGCTGCCGCGGGTATTCAGCCAACTCCTGACCATGCAGACGGACGAGGCGGCCACCCGCAAGCGCCAGGACCTTCAGCACTGGCGGGACGACCCCGAGGCACTCGGGCTCATCGAAGCGCTGGCCGCCCCCGAGGCCCGTCTGCTGGTGATGGGCGCCGACGATGGTGCCGACAGCGCGGCGGGTGCGCCCGGCGCACCGGCGCAGGCCGGCCGCGTCGTGGAGGTCGCCCACGAGGCCCTGTTCCGCGCCTGGCCGGCGCTGGCGGACTGGATCGGGCGCCGCAAGGAGGCCCTGATCCGCGGCCCGCAGGTCCAGCGCGACGCCCGCCGGTGGCATGAGAGCGGCCGGCAGGACAAGGACATCCCGACCCACATGCTGGACGACCTGCGCGGCCTGTTCGACGCCGCGGAGCTCTGGCCCGGTCTGATCCAGGACGAGCCGCTGCTCGCGCACTTCCTGGCGCGCGACGACGCCGCCGAGCTCACAGCGCTGACCCTGGCCGCCCATGCGGCACGGGCAGAGGACGCCGCCGCCCGCGGCCACCTGCTGCACACCCTGACCCGCTTCGAGCGCAAGGCGGAGACCCTCACCGAGCTGGTGCGGCAACTGCGTGAGCGCGATGCCGAGCAGGGCAGCGACATCGCCGGCTGGCTGCGCGCCGGCATCGACATCGACGCCCTGTTCGCCGGCCCCGATGCCGAGCGCTGGCACTGGCACCGCGTCGCCGTCGGCAACCTGCTGGATGCGCTGGGAGACGAGCGCGACGGCATCGGTCTCGATGCCGACGGCCTGCCGGCCATCGCCTGGTGCGAGGTGCCGGCCGGTGAATTCATCTGGCAGGACGGCGAGAAGCGCGAGACCGGCGCCTTCCGCATCGCCCGCTATCCCATCACCAACGCGCAGTATCGCGCCTTCACCGAGGCCGACGATTATGCCGACCCGCAGTGGTGGTCCTGGTGGCGGGAGGACGTCATCGGGCCGCCACCGGAGCAGCCGCAGTGGCCGGCCGGCAACCGCCCCCGCGTGCAGATTGCCTGGGTCGAGGCGGTCGCCTTTTGCCGCTGGCTGACGGCGCGGCTGCGCGCCCGCGGCGACCTCGGCGACGATGAGGCAATTCGGCTGCCCACCGAGCTCGAGTGGGAGAAGGCCGCCCGCGGCTCCGATGGCCGCGAATTCCCCTGGGGCAACGGCTATGTCGGCGGGCATGCCAACGTCGACGAGACCTACGGCAAGGAGCCGGTCGGCGAGCTGTATCTTCGCGAGACGACCGCGGTCGGCCTCTATCCAAAGAACGTCTCGCCCTTTGGGCTGATGGACTGCGCAGGCAACGTCTGGGAACGGTGCCTGAACAAGTACGACGACCTGGAGGATGTGGGCTTGAAAGGCGAGGAGATGCGCGCGTTGCGCGGCGGCGGCTGGGGCAATGAAGCGGCCTCGTCGCGCGTGTCCTCTCGCTCCCGCGACAGCATGAACAGCCGGAGCAACAGCATCGGTTGTCGTGTGGTGCTCGCCGGCCCCATCCGCTGAACGCTGAATCGCTGTCCGCTGTCCGCTGTCCGCTGACGTTCGCGTCGCTGTCTTCACCGCGGACGTTCACCATGGTGCCGGCCAAGGTTGGGCTTCTGGCTCCCACGCTCCGGCGTGGGAGCAAGGGCGGACGCTCCTGCGTCCTCGGTTTTGGCCGAAACGATGATCGACTTCATCACGCGCAGCGCGGTTGCGCGCGCTTTTTCGACCGAACATGCCAAGTGTTCACTTTGGGCCTCGCGTTGGTGCTCGCGATGGCCTAGGCTGAACGAAGCCGGTGGAACCGGTGGGGTGCCCCGGCATCGGCGCGCGTTGCGCGGCGGCGGCTGGAACAATGAAGCGGCCTCGTCGCGCGTGTCCTCTCGCTCCCGCGACAGCATGAACAACCGGAACAACAACATCGGTTGTCGTGTGGTGCTCGCCGGCCACATCCCCCTTTCCCGACTCAGGGTCCGACAGGCCTTGCCGACTACGGTTGACCAATTTTCTGATCAATCTGCGGAGGGTTGGTAACGGGATGGCGCGGGTGCGTCCCGCCCGCACGGCCGCCGAAGCTCGGCGCGCTGGGTGACCAGCAAGGCCGTCGGACGCATATCAAACCGAGGCGCCGCCACCGGGCGCAAGCCCCGTGGCGCCTCACCCCACTCCAGCGCCCCTTGCGCCCTCGCTCCCACGCTCCAGCGTGGGAGTGTCTGGCGACCGCTCCAGCGGTGCGTCGGTCGCCGCCGCGCCAACCCCACGCGACGCTGGAGCGTCTGCCCTTGCTCCCACGCTGGAGCGTGGGAGCCAGACCGAGTTTGCTGTCTGCGGCCAAACATGCCTTTTTTACGCGCTCGGCTGACGAGAGATCAATGGCCTACGGACGCGCGGACGGCGGATGCGCTTCGCTTATCCGCCCTACGCCGGATACTTGCCCGGTCTGTGGAGCGTGGGAGCCAGGCGCCATGCGGGCATTCGTGCCGTGGGAGCGGCGTCCCCGCCGCGAGGGCCCGGGCGCGTCACTGCCCCTGCGGTTTGCCCTGCCCGGGCGGCAGGCCCTGGGCCAACGCCCGCTGCTCCTGCCTGATCCAGCCGCCGAGCAGCCGGCCGATCTCCGCCACCAGCTTGCTCACGTGCTCGTACTGCCCGTCGTTGAGCCAGTGCCAGCGGTGCGCGAGCCTGAGATACAGGCGCAGCGTGTTGAGCGCGGCGTCGGTCTCGGCGAGCGCCGCGAGCCTGGGGCGTCCGCGCCGCGCATGCGCCCGGTACAGCAGCTCCGGCAGGTCCAGCGCCGCCCCGAGCAGGCGCGCGGTGACGGTGTGCCGGAAGCCGCGCGGAAAAGACTCGCCCTTGGGCACCAGCCATTCCAGCAGGTCGAAGACCCGTGCAAAGATGACCAGCTCTCGGCGTGCCGACCGCGGGGCCTGCCCATCGGCAATCTGACCTCGCAGTTCTGGTCCAACTGTTATCTGCACCCGCTGGACCGGTTCGTCACCCGCGGGCTGGGCTGCCGCGGGTATGTCCGCTACGTGGACGACATGCTGCTGTTCGCGGATTCCAGGGCGCAGTTATGGGACTGGAAGCGGGCGGTGGTGGAGCGCCTGGCGGGGCTGCGGCTGCGGGTCCACGCAGGCGCGGCACAGGTCAGTCCGGTGAGCGCCGGCGTGTCCTGGCTCGGCTTCGTGCTGTACCCGACGCACCGGCTGGTGAAGGCGCGCAAGGCGGTGGCGGCGACGCGGCGGCGTTCGATGCCTGGCGCGCCGGCCGCATGAGCTTCGCCAGGTTCGACGCGAGCATGCAGGGCTGGATCAACCACGTGCGCTGTGCCGACAGCTGGGGCCTGCGCGAGCGGGTGCTGAGCCGGTTCGTGTGGTGAGGCGATCGGGTGCGACTGTTCGAGCCGATTGTTGTCGGCTTCGGACGCGGTTACAGTGCCCGGATGCAGCAACCGACCTGTCCATCTGCTGTCACCCATGAAGACCCTGACGCTTGAGATCGACGAGCGCGCCTACCCGGGCCTGCTGGATTACCTGCGCGGCCTGTCGTCGGAACAGTACCAGTTGTTCGATGACGACGACGCCTTGAGCGCGTCCGAGTTGTCGCGCATTCACGATCTGCGTCGGCAGCTGCAGGCGGGCGACGAGCGCGAATTCGAGGACTGGCAGGACGTTCGCGACCGCCTCTGATGGCGGCGTACCGCCTCAAGCTGCATAAGGACGCGGTCCGCTTCCTGCACCGCATCGGACCGCGTAGACGCCGGGCTACCTGCGTGACTGCATGATCGAGCGGCGCCGGCCGCGGTTGGACTGGGCCGCCGCCGACGCGCCGTCGGCGCCGCGAAGAGCCTGCGATTGCCGAGCGGGCGGATGCCGCGCACGGCCCCGATCGATAACATCGGCCCCGGTTTCGTATGACAGGTTGGGCTGCCCCCAGGGGCTCAACGGCCCGACGTGCCACCGGGGCGGCCAGTCAGGACGTTTGGCTCGATGCGAGCTCCTCGCGCAGCACCCGACGCAGGGTCCGCTCCAGTTGCTCGCTTTGCTGCTGGCCGCGCATGTGCTCCTTCAGCGTCTCGTTGATCAGCGTCTGGTAGCTGCCGCCGGTCTCGGCGACCTGATCCTTGAACCAGGCGATGACGGCGGCGTCGAGACGGATGGTGATGCGCGTCTTGGTCGGATCGGCGGGCAGGACGGGGCCGGGCCGGGCGTCGCCGAAGTCGATCTCCGCGTCGAGGGGGTCTTGGTCTTCCCGGGGGTCGCCCTGGAGGTCGCATTGGGGGGCTTTTTGGGGGTTCATGTTCGTCCGGCTCCGCGGTGCTGGTCAGTCGATGCGGTAGGCGCGTCGCTCGCCGGGGCTTGCGCGACGGGCGGAGATGATGCGGATCGTGTCGCCGCGCCAGGTATAGGCGACGACCAGAACCCGCCCGAAATCATCCGCGCCGATGACGATGTCACGATCCTCGCCGCGGGATCGGTCCTCGCGCGGGCCGGCAAAGGGCTCGGTGGGCACCGACGTCGCAGCGAACCCGAGGGAGGGCCGCATGCAACCCGATCCATATCGCCTGGTCCGCACGTGTCATGCAGTTGCCCTGGTGGCGCTGCTCGGGCTCGCCGCGACCGCTGCCCAGGGGCAGCATGGCGCCGTGCAGGACGCCGAGGCCCTCGCCGCCCGGGCCGGGCAGGACCTGGAAGCGGCAGTGCGGAAGATGCAGCCGATGGTGGAGCGTTACGGCTACGCGGGTGTGGCCGGTGCCGTGTCCCTGGAGGGGTTCGGCATTCCGGCCCCCGGGCAGTCGTTGTTGATGGCGGGGGCGCTGGAGTCGGCAAAAGGGCACATGCACTTGGCGCTGCTGCTGCCCATCGCCGTGCTGGCCGCGGTGTTGGGCAACAGCCTGGGGTATCTCATCGGCCGGCGCGGCGGCCGGCCGCTGTTGCGCCGGCTGGGCGTGAATGAGGCGCGGGAGGCGAAGCTTGCCGGGCTGTTCGACCGCTACGGTGGCGGCTTCATCCTGATGGCCCGTTTCTTCGACGGGCCGCGGCAGTTGAACGGCATCCTTGCCGGCACCCTGGCCATGCCCTGGTGGCTGTTCACGGTGTTCAACGTCGCCGGCGCCTTGCTCTGGGTCGGCCTTTGGGGCCTGGGGACTTTCTATCTGTCCGAGCATCTGCATGCGATCCATGACGTGCTGCGGCGCATCAACCCCTGGGTGGCTGGTGTCGTTCTGGTCGCCGCGATCGCCGTCCTCGTCTACCTGTTCCGGGGCCGGCGGCGGTCACCGCGCCGACCTGCGCCCGGCGAGCCGGGTTAGCGGGCGCGCACCCCGCTTCAGCGAGGACGGTTGGCCGAAGCCGGGCGCGAGCGCGCAGGCGCCGGTTCGCTGAGCTGCCGGAGCGCCGCATCCTTGATGCCCATCACGCGCAGGATGGGTTGCTCTCAATCCGCCAGTTCCAGCCGCTGCTCGACCCGCTCCAGCCGGCGGCGCAGATCGGCGATTTCTTCCGCACGAGCAGCATCGACGGCGTGGAAGGCGGACAGATGTTGCTCAATGGCTGCGAGCCCCGTTTCGACACCGGTGAAGCGCAGGCGCATTTCGCCTTGGATGTCGTCGAGCTTGCTGTGCAGGCGGCGGAGCATTTCCTGCGTTAGGTTGTCAGGCTCTGCCATGCGCTTATCCTCGTATTCGCTTGTCTGCTGCTGCATGCTAGCGCGCCAGCGCCAGCAGCGCATCCAGGTCCAGATTGGCCTCGATGTGGTCGGCCAGGTCGTCCAGGGCCTGCTCGATGCGGGCCTCGAAGTCGAGCCGCGCGGCCTGGGCGCCCATTTGCTGGAGCCAATGGGAACGGAAGGCGTCGCCTGAGAAGATGCCGTGCAGGTAGCCGCCCATAACGCGGCCGTGGTGGCTGACGGCGCCCTCCGGCCTGGCGGTGCCGTCGGTGTTCCGGAGCACCAGCCAGGGCTGCTCCAGCCCGGCGCCGGTGGTGCGGCCCATGTGCATCTCGTAGCCCGCGACGGGACAGCCGCTGACGTCGTCCTGCGCAGACAGCTCGATGAGGCGCTTGTCGCCGCCGATCTCGGTCTCGATGTCCAGGAGTCCCAGCCCCGGCGTGTCGCCCGGCGCGCCTTCGATGCCCTGTGGATCGCGGACAACACGCCCGAGCATCTGAAAGCCGGCGCAGAGCCCGACCACCCGCCCGCCGCGGCGCACGTGGGCGAGGATGTCGATGTCCCAACCCTCCTTGCGCAGGATGTCGAGATCGGCCCGGGTGGCCTTGGAGCCTGGCAGGATGACGACGTCGGTGTCCGCCGGCAGGGCCTGGCCCGGCATCAGCCAGCGCAGATTCACCGCAGGCTCGGCGGCGAGCGGGTCCATGTCGTCGAAGTTGGCGACGCGGGACAGGCGCGGCACGGCGATGTTGAGGGTGCCGGTGTCCGCCCAGCTCTGCTCCGCCGGGCGCTCCAGCGCCAGCGAGTCTTCGGCGGGTAGCCGGGATGCTCCCTCGAACCAGCGCACCACGCCCAGAAAGGGCCAGCCGGTGTGCGCCGTGATGGTCTCGCAGGCAGGCTCGAACAGCGAGAAGTCGCCACGGAACTTGTTCACCAGGTAGCCGACGACGCGCTCGCGGTCAGCCGGGTCCAGCAGCAGCCAGGTGCCCACCAGGTGCGACATGGTGCCACCCTTGTCCAGATCGCCGACGAACACCACGGGCACATCGGCGCGCTCGGCGAAGTACATGTTCGTGATGTCGCTGTTGCGCAGATAGATCTCCGCGCCGCTGCCGGCACCCTCCACCAGCACCAGGTCGGCCTCGGCGCAGAGGCGCTCGAAGCTGTCGAGGATGGCCGGCATCATGC
>PR_CR_10_Liq_1_inCRDRAFT_1001724_pt1 | contig 11958 bp, 8 predicted proteins | sample PRCRCaboRojoPR_3_FD_10241 | JGI IMG/M metagenome (IMG submission 10241) | reverse complement strand
CGGGCATGAAGCCACTGGCCAAGCTCGACCGTGCCGGTCGCCCGGTCCCAGATCAGGCTTGCCACCCAATCTTTCGGCCCGCGCCTGAGAACCACGGCCTGATCGCAGCCCTTGGCGGTCAGAACATGCAGACGGGGCGCTGTCATGCCCAATCTCCAAGCGCTTGCTGCCAGACCGTCAGCGCCGCCACGGCGGCGGTATCGGCGCGCAGGATGCGCGGGCCAAGACTGACCGCATGGGCAAAGGGCAGGGCGTGAAGCCGGGCGCGCTCACCCTCGGAAAACCCGCCTTCGGGGCCGATCAGGATCGCCCAAGGTTCGCTCAGCCGGGCCTTTCGGCCCTCTTCGCGGGCGATGAAGCCCGTCAGGGCTGAAGAGCCGCCGGCCAATCCTTCGTCGCAGAACATCAACTGCCGATCCTCGGGCCAATCTGCCAAGACGCGATCCAGTTTTTGCAAATCGCTGACTTCTGGCACAAATGTTCCGCCGCATTGTTCGGCAGCCTCAACGGCGTGGGCTTGCAGGCGGTCCTGCCGGATGCGTTCGGAATTGGTGAACTCGGTCTGCACCGGCATGATCCGCGCCGCGCCCATCTCGGCGGCTTTTTCGACAATGAAATCGGTGCGCGCCTTCTTGATCGGCGCAAACAGTAGCCACAGGTCGGGCGGATCGCGCTGCGGCGCGGTCTGCTCAACCACCTCCAGCGTGCCGCCACGCTTGCCTGCTTCGCGCGCGACTGCGCGCCATTCGCCGTCGCGCCCGTTGAACACCGCCAAAGCATCGCCCACGCCGCGTCGCATCACCCCGAAAAGGTAATGCGCCTGGTCGCGGCTCAGAGGAATGGTTTGCCCTTCCCCCAAGGGCTGCTCTACATAAAGCCTGATCTTCGTATCTGCCATGGGGGCACCATATGACCGGCACAAACGAGACGCCAGAGGACAAGGGCCAAGTCGCCGATGCCTATCGCGGCAATTGGGTGGATCGGCTGGCCCCCGCCGCCACGCGCCCCTATCTGCGGCTGTCGCGGGCGGACCGGCCGATTGGCACTTGGCTTTTGCTACTGCCCTGCTGGTGGGGTCTTTTGCTGGCCATGCTGCACGATGGCCGGGCGACATGGCACGACCTTTGGATTTTCGCGGGCTGTGGCATCGGGGCCTTCCTGATGCGCGGGGCGGGTTGCACGTGGAACGACATCACCGACCGGCATATCGACGGCAGCGTGGCGCGCACCGCCTCGCGGCCCATTCCTTCGGGGCAAGTCACCGTGAAAGGCGCGCTGGCGTGGCTGGTGGCACAGGCGCTGGTGGCCTTTGCCATTCTGCTGACCTTCAACATCGCGGCCATCGGCCTTGGCGTGCTGTCGCTTTTGCCNGTGGCGATCTATCCTTTTGCCAAGCGGTTCACATGGTGGCCCCAGGTCTTCCTTGGGTTGGCCTTCAACTGGGGCGCTTTGCTGGCCTGGACGGCGCATACCGGGCGGTTGGAATGGCCCGCCGTGGTGCTTTACATGGCGGGCATCGCCTGGACGCTGTTTTACGACACCATCTATGCCCACCAAGACAAGGAAGATGACGCTCTCATTGGCGTGAAATCCACGGCGCGCCTGTTTGGCGATGCCACGCCCAAATGGCTGTCTTGGTTCTTGGTGATCACGGTGTCCCTTATGGCCATGGCGGTGATTCTCGCGGCCATCGCAGGAAGCATTCCCGCCCTTCTCGTGGCGCTTCTGGGGCCATGGGCGATGGGCTGGCACATGTTCTGGCAGATGCGCAAGCTGAACCTTGGCGACCATGACCGCCTGCTGCACCTTTTCAGGTCGAACCGGGATGCCGGGTTGCTGCCCTTGCCGTTTTTCGCCGTCGCGCTTCTGCTGTGATTGCACTTGCCCCTTGCAGGGCATAGATACGAGCCGACCACTTAGCAAATGGCCTTCTGTTCATGCGCCTGTCTTCACTCTTTTCCATAGTCGCCGTGTTCTTCTTCGCCGGAGTCGTGTGCTTGTTGGCGGCGCGCTTTGCCGTCACGGCCATAGAAGACGGCTCGCGCACTGCGGTGCTTGAGCAGTTGGATAGTGAAAACCTGACCTGGACCGAGGTTGATGCCAACGGTTTGCAGGTATTTCTTGCAGGAACCGCGCCCAGTGAAGCCCTGCGTTTCAAGGCCTTGACAGTGGCGGGCAAGGTCGTCGACGCGGCCCGGGTGATCGACCAAATGCTCGTCGAAGATACCAGCAAAATCGCGCCGCCACGGTTTTCCGTCGAGATGCTGCGCAACGGCAGTGGCATTTCGCTTATCGGTCTTGTTCCGGCCAACACCGACCGGGAAGACCTTGTTGCCGGGATTGCCGAGCAGACCGACGAAGGCGAGGTGATCGACCTGTTGGAAGCCGCTGATTACCCGCAGCCTGAAACATGGCAAGCGGCTCTGGATTATGCGGTGCGGTCCCTGGCGCAGTTGCAACGGGCGAAAATTTCCGTCGATGCCGAGCGGGTGATGATCACCGCCATGGCCGATTCTGAAAAAGACAAGCGGCGTATCGAAACCGAACTGGCGCGCCGGGTGCCGGATGATGTGCGCCTTGGCCTGGATATCTCGTCGCCGCGTCCGGTGATCACGCCCTTTACCCTGCGCTTCCTGATCGAGGGCGGCACCCCGCGGTTCGATGCCTGCTCGGCCGATACCGAAGAGGCGCGCAACCGCATTCTGCGCGCGGCGAGCGAGGTGGGCCTGACAGAAAAGACAGCCTGTACAATCGGCCTTGGCGTCCCCTCGCCCAAATGGGCGCGTGCGGTGGAACAATCCATCGCCGCCCTGGGCAAATTGGGCGGCGGAAGTGTGACGTTTTCGGATGCGGATATTTCACTTGTCGCCGCCGAAGGCACGCCGCAGGCGGCTTTCGACGATATCGTGGGGCAGCTTGAGACCTCTTTGCCCGAAGTCTTCGCATTGCACGCCGTCCTGCCCAAGCCCGAGGATGACACGCAGGTGACGCCGGAATTCGTGGCGACGCTTTCGCCCGAGGGTCTGGTTCAGATCCGCGGTCGTGTGGATAGCGAAGTGACCCGCGAAACCGTCAACAGCTTTGCCAAGGCGCGGTTCACCTCGGACGCGGTACACAGCACGGCGCGCGTGGCCGAGGACTTGCCCGACAACTGGTCCCTGCGGGTGCTGACCGGGCTAGAGACCTTGTCTTACCTGTCGAACGGCGCGGTCATCGTCCGGCCCGAGGAGCTTTCGGTGTCGGGCAACACCGGCCAGTTGGACGCCAAGGCAAAGATCGCCGGGTTCCTGTCGGACAAGCTGGGCGAACGCAACCAGTTTTCGATCGACGTGACTTACAAGGAAGAACTCGATCCGGTGGCCAGCATTCCGACGCCCGAGGAATGCGAGGCGCGCATCGCCGAGGTGCAGGCCGACGACAAGATCAATTTCGAGCCGGGTTCGGCCAATATCGATGCCAATGGCGCGGCCATCATGGACCGTATCGCCGACATCCTGAACGAGTGTGGCGAGATACGGATGGAAATCCAAGGTCACACCGACAGCCAGGGCCGCGAAGTCATGAACGAACGATTGAGCCAAGCGCGGGCGCGCGCGGTTCTCAATGAATTGCGCCTGCGGCGTGTGCTGACCTCATCCTTTACCGCCAAGGGCTATGGCGAAAGCGACCCGATTGCCGACAATGGCACCGAGGAAGGCCGTGAGGCCAACCGCCGGATCGAATTCAAACTGATCCGCCCCGAACCGATCAAGCCACAGGAAACAACCCTTGAAAGCCTTGAGAAACCTATCGAAAATATAGACGAGGCAGGCGAAGCCGGGGATCAGGAAGGCACCGAAGATGAACAGAACTGAATTTATTATCGCCACGGCCATCGTTCTGTTCGTGGCCTTTTGCATGGGCTGGTTTGCGAACTGGCTCGTGCATCGGTTTATCCGCGTATCCGGCTCCGACGTGGAAGAGCTTGAGAAAATGGCGCAGGAACTGCACGAGGCCGAAGAAACCCGCGATCAGGCGATCACCTACCTGCAACAGCGCGAGGCCGAGCTGACCAACCAGATTTCGCAGACCGAGGCCGAGCTTTCGGCCACCATGGACGGCCTTCGCGAAGCCCGCCACGAGGCCGAGCAACTGCGCGCGGAGCTGGAGCGCAACCGCGCGGGATAACCTGCGCGTGGCCTGAAACCCACGCTTTGCGCCGCCTGCCATATTACATGGTGACGAAACGGCAAGTTTTTGCCACTATGCCAACAAACAACAAAACGGGTCATCGAACCCGACAGGCAAAACGTGGGCAGGCATCTATGAGATATTCGGGTCGGGGGAATTCCATCCTTTGCACCGCCTGTTGCACGCGCTTGTGCGGGCACAGGTGGCAAGCATCGAGGATCGAGTATGGCGCGAGAGCGTGAGGTAGGTACCCTTTGGATTGGCGGTCCACTCAGTTGGCTGGAACAGCTTTGCCTGAAATCCTTTGTCGACAAGGGCCAAAAGATCACCCTGTTCAGCTATGAGGACATCCCCAATGTCCCCGAAGGCGTGATCCGCCGCGACGGGCGCGAGATCATAGATACCGACGATTTCATCAAGTACGAGCAAAAGAACAGTTTCGCGCTCTTTGCCGATTGGTTCCGCCTGCACATGATCCACCAATGCCCCGGCATGATCTGGATCGATACCGATGTCTATTGCCACCGGCCCATGGACTATGACAGCGACTATGTCATGGGCTACGAACTGCCGGGCGAACATCGCGTCAACAACGCCGTGCTTGGCCTGCCACATGACAGCGAGATGCTCTCGCAAATGCTGGATTTCACCTCCGATCGCTACTCCATCGCGCCCTTCCTGCCGAAATCGAAGCAAAAGGAATTCGAGAGAAAGGCCAAGGCCGGCAAGCCCGTCCATATCACCGGGCAGCCTTGGGGCGTCTGGGGGCCGATGATGGTGACCCACTATGCCCATGCGCTGGGGCTTGAGGATAAGGTGCAGCCGCTTGATGCCTTCTATCCCATCACCTTCCGGGATCGAACGAAATTCCTGCGCCGTGCGTCGATCGCCGAGGGGCTGATCACCGATGAAACCACCGCCCTGCACCTTTGGGCCTCGAACAAGAAGCAGCTTGGAAACAAGCATCACGGGTTGGCGCCGCAAGGGTCGTACCTTGACAAGCTGGTGCAAGAGCACGGCATCGAACCCGCGCTTGCGCCGATCAAGGGCCGTGGCAATGCGACGTTCGATGGTGCGCTGGTCGATCACCTTGATCTGGATGAAGTGACCACCGTCGCCGACATGACCGGGGCGGCGGGCAGTTTCATTCTGTCCCTGCACCACCAACACGACTGTGACGTTCAACTGTTTGACGTGGACAGGTCCGGCGAATTCGGCAACGACCCGCAGCCTTGGATCGCCGATTACTGTGCCTTTCTTCAAAGCAACGGGGTTGAGTCCGACCGCATTCGCGTGATCCGAAACGAAAAAGACCTGCGCCCGGTGGATGTGCTGTGCAATCTCGATGGGTTTGGCTGCAACTATCGCATCCGCCGGTTGAACAGGATTTACGACCGCTGCCTGCATTCCGACAGCCGGGTGTTCATGGACATCAAGAAAGGCTCGGGCGGTTTTCCCCTCCTGAAGAACTACGGGACCAACGAACAGCTTTCGACGCGCGAAGAAGACGGCAAACCCGTCATCCGTGTCATGGTCACCCCCAAACCGCCCGAAGGCGGCGATGATGCCGCGTGGGATGACATCGCCACTCGGCTTGCGGGCGACGACGGGTTCTATCGCCCCGGTCCCGAAGGCCATTCTTTCCTGTTCATGCCGCGTAGCGACGACACGCTTGTGGTGACTTTCGATAACCTCGATATCACCATGAACAAACGCGATGACAGGCGGCCCTGGGGCTATTCTTTTATCAAGGAACAGGGGTGGTCGATGCTGGGCGTGCTGGCCGGCGGCTGGACGTGGTATCGCAATCCTTGGGTCTCCGAACAATTTGATGAGTTACGCGACAGCGGCTTTTTCAACCGCTTCAAACGGGTGGTGTTTTACGGCGCGTCCATGGGCGGCTATGCGGCCTGCGCCTTTTCCGCCGCCGCGCCGGGGGCGGATGTGGTGGCCATCAGTCCGCAAACCACGCTGGATAAATCCATCGTGCCTTGGGAGACCCGCTACAAGGTGGCATGGGATCGCGACTTTACCGGCCCCTATGGCGATGCCGCGCAAGCCTCCGCTGCCGCCAACAAGGTCTACATCCTCTATGATCCCTACGAGCCGTTGGATTCCGGCCATGTCGCGCGGTTCGAGCATGACAATGTCGAACGCCTGCGCGCACCGCTTCTGGGGCATCGGCTTGGCTCTTCTCTCAACCAGATGGGAATCCTTACTCCCATCATCCTTGGGGCGCTGTCAGGCACACTGACCTCGCAGGACTACTACCAGATGCTGCGCACCCGTAAGACCTTCCCGCGGTACCAACGCGAGCTTTTTTCGCGTGCCGTGGACAAGGATCATACCCAACTCGCCAAACGTCTGGGCGAATACATCCTCGCCCACAATGACAACCGCAAGGTCCGCCTTGGTCTGCAAGCCTTGCAAAACAAGTAGATCGCCGCCACGCCGGGCACGAATGAAGTCAAGTCTTGGCAAAACCTCGACAACCATGCCGTTGTCAAAATGAGAAACACCGGCCGAAGATGCCGCCAAACCTAGGGCACACAAATGGATAAAGAGACCTATACCGTTGTATCAACGATGAAGAACGAAGGCCCCTATATCATTGATTGGGTGGCTCATTATAAATCCCTTGGGTTCGACCATATTCTGGTCTGCACCAACGACTGCACCGATCCCACGGTCGAAATCCTTCTGAGATTGCAGGAATTGGGGCTTGTCACCCAGCACAATACGATTGTCCGTGGGGGCGGCATTCACCGCTCTGCCCTGAGACAGGCCTCCCGGCGCTATGACATCGTGATGGACGCGAAATGGGTCTTTGTCTGTGATGTGGACGAATACCTCAACATCCATATGGGTGACGGATCGGTTCAGGCGCTTGTCGAAGGCTCCGGTGCGGATGCCGATGTGATCTCGGTGCCGTGGCGCATTTTCGGCCCTGACGGAATCGAGAAATTCACCGATACGCCAGTGACCCGACAATTCACCATGGGAGAATTTGAATGGGACGCCGAGGAGCGCCCCAAGACCGGCAAATTCGTAAAATCCCTTTATACCAATCAACACAAGTTCCAGCGCATGGGATTGCATGCGCCGGTGTCCCTCGAGGACCATATCGAAACCACAAAACGCGTCCTGCCGGGCGGCGATGACTATATCGTAAACGGTGAACGCACCGACAACCCTCCGCTTTTCACTGGCGCACAGGTCAACCACTATGCGCTGCGCTCGATGGAAAGCTACCTTGTCAAACGCGCCCGTGGCCGGGCCAACCATTCCCACCATGTGCTGGGCATGGACTATTGGGACAGGTTCAATTTGAACGATGAAAAAGACACCTCCATCGAACGTTACCAAAGCGCCAGCGAAAAACTCGCCGCTGACCTGAAATCCGACCCGGTGCTTGGCGAGTTGCATCAGAGGGCCGTCGAATGGCACCAGCGCAAGGCCGCGTCGATCCTGATGGACCCCGAACTTGACGAACTGACAAATGCCCTGCGCGCCAGCCTCGAACAGGGCGTTCCGGCCGTGCAACTGGCGAAATCGGCGTAATCCGTCAAAGCGACCTGAAAAAGCCTTGGTGCCATACTGTTACGATCAACGGGTGTGCAAAGCCTTTTGCGGATATCAGTTTGCGGCCCCCGGTCAGCCGGTAAGCCACACCTGTTCCGCCCTGGGGCGGCTTGCAAGGCGATTGCTTTCTTCATGGTGATCTGCCCTGTTTTGGCTGCCCGATTGCCTTCTTTGCAAGCTCATGACATGCACGCCGCCCAGTGTGGTGCCTGACTTCGTGCAACAGCGGCGGGTTATGTTGCCCCCGTGTCAGTGACCGGCTCTTGCGTGAAGATGGCCAGGGCATGATAGTCATGGTAATCCGGGCATAATCAAAAGGCGGTATCGGGCAGGGTATGACAGTTCTGGGTGTCACATGTTTACGCGATGACGGCCCCTATGCGGTGGAATGGGTGGCGCATCATCTGGCGGCGGGGTTGGATCATATTCTCGTGCTCACCCACGATTGCACCGATGGCAGCGATGCGCTTTTGGATGCCTTGCAGGCCTCGGGGCGGGTGACCCATCTGCGCTTTGCGCCGAAGGGGCGCAAATCCGTGCAATGGCAGGCGCTCAGGCTGGCGGGCGATCATCCGCTCGTGGCCGGGGCCGATTGGGTCATGGTCTTCGACTGTGATGAATTCCTGTCACTCGATCCCGCCTTTGGCGACCTTCCGGGGGTCATGGAGCAAGTGCAAGGGCAGGGCGGCAAGGCCGATGCCGTGGCCATCCCGTGGCGGCTTTTCGGCTCGGACGGGCAGGCAGGCTATGATCCGGCCCTCACGCCTGAACGGTTCCGCCGCGCCGCCCCCCGCGATTTGCAATTTCCCATGGCGCATCTTTTCAAATCGCTGATGCGCCCCAAGGCCTTCCAGAAACTCGGGGTCCACCGGCCCCGCCGCAAACCGCGCCGCGATGCGGTCTGGCTCAGTGCCTGGGGCGAGCGCCTGCCCGACAGCTTCGTACAAAACGACGAGATGATCACGCTTTACAACCACGCGAAGGCCCATGCCCCTTTGGCCGAGTTGAACCATTATTCCCTGCGCTCGCGCGATGAATTCATGGTCAAGCGCCACCGCGGCCTGCCCAATCACATGCAAAAACCCATCGACGTGGGCTACTGGGTGGAAAGGAACTGGAACACGGTCGAGGAAACCCGCATCGACGCCATGCTGCCCGCCACCCGTGCCATGCTGGAAGACCTGATGACCCTGCCGGATGTCCGCGCCTGCCACGAGGCCACCGTGGCCGCGCATCAACGCCGCTTGGCCGACATCATGCAGGATGTTGAAGAAACCCGCTTTCACTGGCAATTGGGCCTGACAATCAACAGCACCCCACCCAGCCCGGAGGCGCTGCGCAGTTACCTGCGCAGCATGGCGGCGGCACGGGGCAACAAGGGCTGACCGGGCAGATGGCAGGGCAGGTACACTTTCGCGAAATGGCCGGGGCCACGGCCAATGGCATCACCCTGTTGGAGGCCGTGGCGCATGACGCCGAAGGCGGGCAGGTGGCCACCCTCTATTTCCAACCCGGCACCGACCCCAAGCAGATAGGCTTCCCGAAACGGGCCGAAGTCCTGTCAATCTTCACCATCGGCGGTGCGCCGGTGGTGCGCCTTTCATTGACACGCAAGGGGGCTTTCGCCCTCTCCTTCGACGGTGCCAAGGTCGAGGTGACGCCCTCGGCCCCCGAATTGCATGACTTCGAGGGGCTCGATGCCGCCGCCGCCCTTTCCAATGGCGAGGACGCCGACACCATCCTGCAATGGCTGGCCTTCAACGCAGACCACCACGGCATGAACGCCGCCGTCATCCTCGACCGGGCCCGCCCCGGCGAGCGCCCCGACTTTGACGCGGCCCTGACCCAAGGCGTCGTGGCCATGGAGCGGCCCATGCAGGTTACCGTCCTGCGGTCTCACCACCCCTTGGGCAAACAGGACCTTCCCGCCGAGGCGCACCCCTTCTGCGCTCCCGCCGCCCCGGGCAAGGATCGCATGGAAGTTCCACCGCCGGCACCATGGTCCTCGCCCATCGGCGCGCTGCATTGCTATGAGGTCATGCGCGACCGGTTCTTGGCCGAGGCGCGCGCCGTGGCCAATATCGAGGTTCACGACCTGATCGTCGATGATGGCGACGATACCATCTTTGACCGTGCCGTTGCCGCCAATGGCGGGGTGATCCAGCTTCTGGGGCAAACCTGTTACCCATGGCGCGTCCGCAACAATGACCCGATTCAATTCGCCGATCATATCTGCGTGCAATTCGACGCGGGCAAACCCAAGACCCGTTGGTGCATCGCCCCGGCCAAGGCGCCTGAAAAAGCCATCTGGCGGCTGACCCGTATCGGCAACGCCGAACCTGACCTGACCAAACCGGGCCGCTTTTACCGCTTCATGAATCTGCGCCACCCGGCCGATGCGGTCTCGCTCATCGTGCCGAAAACCGCGCTGATCGAAGATGACCGCCTGCTGAAGCTGTCAAAAAAGACTTTCGGCCACAAACCCGTCCGCGTGCCCGATGTCGCGCCCAAAAAGGTGCACAAGGGCCGGGGCCGCCGCGCCATCGTTACCACGATGAAAAACGAAGGTCCCTTCATCCTTGAATGGCTGGCCTATCACCGCGCCATCGGATTTGACGATTTCCTGATCTACACCAACGATTGTAGCGACGGCACCGACGATATGTTCGATCTCTTGCAGGCCAAGGGATACATCCAACACCGCGACAACCCGTTTCGCGAAATGAACCTCAAACCGCAGCACGCCGCCCTTGCCGCCGCGGGCGATGAGCCGTTGATCAAGGATGCCAAATGGGCCACCTGCATCGACGTGGACGAGTTCATCAACATCAAGATCGGCGATGGCACGCTCGATGATCTCTTCGAGGCCGTCCCCGATGCCAACATGATCGCCATGACTTGGCGGCTTTTCGGCAATGCCGATATCGCCGATTTCCACGATGATATGATCATCCGGCAATTCACCCGCTGCGCGCCCGAATATGCCCGCAAGCCGCATCAGGCTTGGGGATTCAAGACCCTGTTTCAGAACATCGGCATCTTCAAGAAACTGGGGGTGCACCGGCCCAAGGGCCTCAACCCGCAACTGGTGGATGAAATCATGTGGGTCAACGGCTCGGGCATCCCGCTGCCGGAATCCATGTATCGCAACGGCTGGCGTTCAACGGTCACGACCTACGGTTATGACTTGGTGCAGCTGAACCATTACGCCGTGCGCTCTGCCGAAAGTTTCCTTGTGAAACGCGACCGGGGCCGGGTGAACCACGTCGACCGCGACCAAGGCCTCGCCTACTGGTTCCGCATGAACAACAACGCCGAGGAAGACACCTCGATCCAGCGGATGATCCCTCGGGTCGAAGAAGAGCTGGCCAAATTCATGGCCGACCCCGAAATTGCCGCGATGCATGACCATTGCGTCAAAATGCACCGCGCCAAGATTGATGAGCTACGCGCGACCGAGAACTATTCGAACTTCTTTGCCGAGCTGAATGGGCAGCGGATGCGCAAGCTGGCGCATATGCATGTGCATTTCGGCTCCAACGTCTTTTTGTCCGGCCCCGAATGCGTGCCCGACGAGGTGCTGGCCCGCGACCCGGAAGAGGATTTCTTCTTCACCGTCGAAAAGGGCGAAACACAGCATTAGTGGCAAAGGGTGGGGCAGATGCCTCCGCGCGGAATCAAGGCGCGTAGCGCCGCCGCGCGATCGCCAGACCGCCCCCGGGGCTGGCGATTGGTTCGCGTATTCGCCCCGTGTTGAGGGTCTCCGATAGTGGCTAGGATAAATCGAGGGGCTCAAACGTTCGGTCGCCACCCCGCGGTCTGGCGTTCGCGCGGCTACTGGGCTTTGACAGAGCCTTGGTTTCAGAAATGGGAAGGGCGGCCGAAGCCGCCCAACTTCATATGGGAAACCCGGTGACCTTGCCGGGCTCACATCCAAAAACACCACCCCAAACGAAAAGGCCCCGACAAAGCGCCGGGGCCAATCCTGCCCGTGAGTGGCGTAAGGCGCGTGGCCTTACTTCGGCATGATCACACCGTCGATGACGTGAATGACACCATTGCTCGCCTCGATATCGGCAGTGACGACGTTGGCGCCGTCAACAGTGACACCACCTTCGGTCATGATGGTCACTTCGCTGCCCTCGACGGTCCCGGCCATCATGTTGTTCGACAGGTCGCCCGACATCACTTTGCCCGGCACCACGT
>PR_CR_10_Liq_1_inCRDRAFT_1001723_pt1 | contig 11958 bp, 8 predicted proteins | sample PRCRCaboRojoPR_3_FD_10241 | JGI IMG/M metagenome (IMG submission 10241) | reverse complement strand
AAAGTCCTTTTCAAACATAGCTGAAACCACAGTTAGTCCCAAAAAACTAATAACTTCCCACCAAGTAACTAGTCCATTAGCAAAGTACCCCAGAACTATCTGGAACAGCCCCCCTGCAAAGAACCCAGTCCACCTTTTGTAAGTGAAAAAGTTAGCCAGAAACAAAGGAATGAAGCACCCTAAAGACTGGTGCATACTTCCTTTTCCTATGTTGCCTATGAAAAAACACGCACACGCAGGTTCTGACAGAACCCTTATTTTGAATTGACTAAGTGTTCTGTGGAGGACAAGTGGAGGAAGGAAAAGCACTACAAACAAAAAGTTGTAAACGTTGTAGTCCCTTCCTAGAATCACCAAAGCAAAGAACCAAATCAGAATCACTTTCAAAGAACTTTTGTGGTACCTCAGGGAGTCGTTTAAGTACTTCCTTTCTGTTAAAGTGTCTTTAAAGTACAAACTGAAGTGCTGCAAAAGACTGCGGCTACCTATCCACTTGTTGCTTGCTTGATTCATATAAATGAAAATAACTAGACTTTTCAGTACTCAAAAGCCCACTATCTCTGAATTGCTAGAGATAACCAAACCCAGCATCAAACTAACTAACCAAAAAAGACAAGAAGTTATCACTACTCTGGAGAACTTAGTTAGACACAATGACTTTAAAAAAGCTGATTTGGAATGCTTTGCAAACATAATTGTAGTAAGTTCCCGAATAAATCTGTTCAACGGAAGGTTTTGGAACGCCATTGGACACAGAATCACACAAAACCTAGAAAACAACTCTTCTGTGGACACTGAACTTAGTTCTAAAATACTGTACTTCTACACAGTGTACTTTCCTTACATGGAAGAAAAGTTCTTCATCAGCTTGCAAAAGGCCATTGAACAAAACATCCAAAATGCGTCTAAAAGAACTCTGTGCCAAAGCATTTGGTCGCTTTGCAAACTGTCTAGTCCTAGTCTTCAGCCCCTTACACTATTTGAAGAACACATTGAACTAAAAAAAGCTGAACTTAACACAAAAGACGTATGCCAGTTAACTATTTCGATGGGCTACAGTGAGAAACTCGGAGGTCCTCAACTAGTAAAAACAATTGAAGACTTCGTGAAAGCCAACTTACTAAATTTTAACATGATTGAGTTGTCTAACTTAGTTTACGGGTTTGGAATTAGGGGCATCGACAGCGACATCGTTGACAGAATACACCAAAAAGCACTTAGCAACCTAAACAATATGGACTACAAAAAACTCACAGACTTTGCAAAAGCTTTTCAGATGTTTGGAAAAAACTATGAAGACGAGTTTCTGCTTAAACTGTCAGAATTGAGTGAAGAAAAACACCTGAAAACCCACGCTCACAAGAAATTAGGAATCGGAAGATAAACCATAATATAAATGCTTAACTTCAAAAAAGGGTTACTAAGGGCTTTTTCGGAGATTCCTAAAGACGAACACTCAATCATGGACATGGTCAAGATATTCTACAACAAAGCAGCTAAGTACGCCAAAATAACCCCAGAAGTGTCAGAATCCGTTCTGCACGACACAAGGGCTCTGCGCTTCACAATTCCTCTGTGGAGAGACGATGGAAGTATTTCCTACTTCCGAGCTTACAGAGTGCAGCACACCTTCCACGGAACACCTTGCAAAGGAGGAATGAGGTACTCCAAAGAACTTGACTTATTTGATGTAAAGGCATTAGCTCTTCTCATGACCCTTAAGTCCGCTTCACTGAACCTTCCTTTTGGAGGCGCCAAAGGAGGAATCAACGTTGACTCGAAAGAACTTAGCCTGGAAGAACGAGAAAGACTCACTTACAGGTATGTCCTTGAGCTCGAAAAAAAAGGCTTCATAGGACCGTTTGTAGATGTTCCTGGCCCTGATTTAGGCACTGGGGAGTTAGAAATGGGTTGGATGAGTGCTTCTTACCGCAGTAGGAACAAAGACACCTTTGCAGCTATTACAGGAAAGCCACTTGAAGAAGGAGGCATTGAAGGGAAACTCCAAAGTGGAGGTAAAGGTGCAGTGTACGTTATAAAGAAGTTTTGTGAAGACAGTTACTACATGGACCAACTTAAACTGGAACCTGGACTCAAAGGCAAAAGGGTAGTTGTGCAGGGGTTTGGAAATGTGGGTTACTGGAGTGCTAAGTTTTTGGAAAACGAAGGAGCTGTTATTATTGGGGTGAAGGAACTCTCAGGGGGAATCTATAACGAAACTGGACTGGACGTTGAAGCTTTAAAGAACTACTTTACTCAGAACAGAAGCTTCAAAGGGTACTCTGGGGGAAAGTACCTAGAAGACCCTGAAGACCTTTTTAAGGTGCAAAGTGACATTCTGATAGCTGTTGCAGGGGAAAGGTCCGTGCACAGACTCAACGCAGTAAACATGAACTGCAAAATACTAGGAGAAGGGCTATCAGCTATTTGCACGTACGACGCAGACAAGATACTTGAGGAAAAAGGAGTATTGGTGATTCCAGACTTGCTAATGAACACAGGAGTTTTGGTGTCTTCTTACTTCGAGTACCTAAAGAACTTAGGCAAGTCGCGTGAAGAAATCACCCAGGCAATCTGCCAAGCAAAGAAAAAAACAGTCCACTTGCCAGCAGACTTAGAAGAAAAAGAATTCGTGTTCAGGGGACTAGAACAAATCCTTGAAGAAAACATCCAAGAAGTTAAGTCAACTAGTCAGAACTTAGTTGTAAGTCTTCGGAGTGCTGCTTACATAAACGGACTCAGAAACATCGAAGCATCCATGAATTAATTACAGTAGCTATCTCTGAATAATGTTCATTTCTTCGCCAGCCTTGAATTCTTGGTCCTGTTGGATGTCAAGTCTTCTGGCGAGTTGTTCTATTTCTTCAGACTTTTCGAGGATTTTGGTTTCTGAGAGCTGTTCTATGACTTTCACGAAGTCCGAAATGTCTTCTTTTTGGAAGTGCAAAAACTTCCAAGTGTCTTGGATTTCTTTGCGGGCTAGTTTGGGCGGAGGCAAGTCGTTTATGGTAGTTTGGATGTCCTGCAGGATTTCGTCTAGTGACTGTGAGTTGTGTGGAACGAAGTTGCTGGTTTTTAAGTCCTGGCTTGAGTCTTCTTCTTTTAAGTCGGACATTTTATATAACTGAAGATTTCAGTACTCCTAGATACTAATAAATGGAAACTAGAGTAGGGCACAATCAACCCCAGCTAGACATACTTGACTTAGACAACACTGGGAGTCCTTCTGAAAAAACCCCAGTGACCAGAAAGCACTCAATCAAGGACTTCCAAGAAACCCTCAACTTGAAGATTTCTAGCCAGCTCACTCAGGAGAAACACCCAAGCAACGGAGTAAGGACTTCCAGGTACACCATTTTAAGTTGGGCTCCTAAGTCAATTATTTGGCAGTTCAGAAGAGTAGCCAACATATACTTCTTGATTATTTCAGTGCTAACAGCCATGCCTTTTTCTCCTAAAGCTGCATTTTCAATGGCATCCACTTTTGCAGGGGTTTTGTTTTTTTCGATGCTGAAAGAAGCCTACGAAGACTACTTCAGGCATAAACAAGACAACTCCGTGAACAAAGCCGTAACTCACAAAGTCGACTTCGACAAGATGGAAGTAGTTGACATCAAGACCCAAGAAGTCAGGGTTGGGGACGTAGTTATGGTCAAAGAGTCGGAGGTGTTTCCTGCTGACCTTTTGTTTTTAAGTGGCTCCAACCCTAAAGGCTTGGCTTTCGTGAACACTATGAACTTAGACGGCGAAACTAACCTTAAAGAAAAAATTGCGTCTGAAATGACTAAGAGCTTTGACACTGTTGCGGCTCTAAAAGACCTGCAGGGTGAACTGTCTTGTGACCTTCCGAACAAAAACCTTGTTAAATGGAACTGCAAGGTAAAAGTTGGCTCAAACACCTGGGAACCCCTAAGCATCAACCAGTTGTTGTTGAGGGGCTGCATGCTGAAAAACACCGACTACGTTTACGGGTTTGTAGTGTACACGGGCCACAACTCCAAAATCATGCTTAATAGTAAAAAGGCCCCTAGTAAAGTGTCCAACATCCTTAAGAAAATGAACAAAATACTTTACTCTTTCTTTGTGTTCCAGCTTTTCATATGTATAACGTTTGCAGCACTTAACACAGCCTGGACTGCCAGTAACTCTTCAGACCACCTGTACTTAGACCAGAACTCAGAAGCCAACTTCGGAAGCTTCATACTGCAGATTCTGACTTACTGGGTGGCTTACTCACACTTGATTCCTATATCCTTGTACGTAGCACTAGAAGTAGTTAAGCTCATGATAGCTTACCTGATTTCTAAGGACCTAGACATGTACTACGGAGTTGACGACAAACCTGCAGAATCCCGCAACTCAGACTTAGTTGAAGAACTTGGCCAAGTAGAGTTTGTGTTCAGTGACAAAACTGGAACCTTAACTTCAAACATTATGGAGTTCAAAAAGTTCTTTGTAGACGGAGTTAGTTACGAAGTTGGCCACTTTGAGTCTGCTAAGAACCAAAAACTAAGGAACTTCTTTCTCCACATGGGAGTTTGCCACTCTGTGTTTCCTACAAAGGACAAAAAAAACCCTAGTAAAATCAACTACCAAGCTGCTTCGCCTGACGAGTTGGCTTTGGTAGAAGGAGCTGCTTTAGGAGGAATAAAGTTCTTTGAAAGGAGTGAAGGCAAAGTTTACTTAACTAACAACGAAAACCAAACTGAAGAATGGGAAATCCTAGAAGAAATTCCTTTTAACTCGGACAGAAAGCGCATGTCGGTTATTGCAAGAGACCCCAGAACTAAAGAGTTAATTCTGTTCACCAAAGGGGCTGACTCTGTAATGCTAGGACTAATCGAAAACAAGTCCAAACGAGAAATAGAAACCCAACTCTACAACTACGCTGTAGAAGCTCTGAGAACTCTAGTGATGGCTATGCGAGTTGTGCCCGAAAAAGAATTTGCTCAGTGGCAAAGCGAGTGGAAAAGAATCCAACTCAGCAACTCAGAAAGCAAAGAACAAGAACTAGACAAACAAGGAGCTTTAATAGAAAAAAACTTAGAGTTCGTAGGAATTTCTGCCATCGAAGACAAACTCCAAGAAGGAGTCCCCAAAACCATCAAGTTACTTATGGACGCCGGAATCAGAGTATGGGTGCTCACTGGTGACAAAGAAGAAACTGCCATTGAGATAGGCAAGTCGTGCAACCTTATTCAAAAAGAGTCCCAAATGAGACTAATTCAACTCAGCAGCAACACCAAAGAAGAAATTGAGGAAAAACTCAGAAAGTACGAATTCGAGTTCAACTTAAGCAACTCAAGTTTCGAAGCACTAGAAACCCAAAAAAGTACCCTTGAGAAAAAACTGGCCATAGTAGTTGACGGACTAACTCTTATTTGGATTCTGGAGAACCCCAATCCTTTGCTGAAGCAAGTGTTTTTCAAACTAGGCTTTTTGTCCGACTCTTGCATATGCTGCAGAGTGTCTCCAGCCCAGAAAATGCAAGTAGTCCACTTGGCTAAACAAAACGGACCCTGGATTACTTTGTCAATAGGAGACGGAGCAAACGACGTCAGCATGATCCAAGAAGCCCACATTGGAATTGGGATAGCAGGCAAAGAAGGAACCCAGGCCATGCAGTCTTCTGACTTTGCACTAGCACAGTTTAGGTTCTTAGGGAAATTGTTACTGGTTCACGGAAGATGGGGCTATAGAAGAATTTCTTGGTTTATTTGTTATTACTTTTACAAAAACATCACTGTAGTTTTTACTGAGCTTTGGTTCTCTGTGTTCAATGGGTTCAGTGGGCAGATTTACTTTTTGGACTGGCTGCCTATGCTTTACAACGCCCTTTGGACTTCTTGGCCTTGCTTAGTGACTTACTTGTTCGAGCAGGACTTGAGGAGCGAAGAGTCCATGAAGAACCCAGAGGCTTACAAAGCAGGCCAAAAAGGAGTGTACTTCAACTACAAAAGGTTCTGGATTTGGGTGGTGTTTGCTATTTGGCACGGAGTTGTGTGTTACTGGGGGCCTGTTGCTGGGCACTACTCAGCTGTGGATTCTTCAGGGAAAGATACTGGGCTCTGGTGGGTCTCTACTTTGAGTTTCACAGTTATAATTCACGTTGTTACTTACAAGTTGCTTCTAGAAAGCTTTTACTGGACTTCTATTGGACTAGGAATAGGTTTCTTAAGTATTGTTTTTTACTATATTTCAGTCATAGTGCTTTGCACTCAGGGCGTGTCTGATATGTTCCAGCCGCAAGCCTACGAACTGTTTACAACTATGCTTGGCAACGGAAAAGCTTGGATTACAATCTTCTTAGGTCCGTTTGTGGCACTTTTGCCTGACTTTTTGTTTCAAGCTTTTAGGTTCCTCTACTTCCCAAACCCAACTGAAAGTTTAATGAAGCAAAGAACCCACTCAGTTAAACCTTTAATTCAGAGTTTATCATAATATGGAAAAAGTAATCCAGGGTGAAAAACTTGAAGTGGTTCCTTTGGGGTCTGGAAATGAAGTGGGAAGGTCCTGCATTGTTCTTAAGTTCAGAGGTAAAACAGTGATGTTTGACTGCGGAGTGCACCCTGCCTACTCAGGCTTAAACGCACTTCCAGGCTTTGACGACATCGAAGTGGACGAAATTGACCTTTTGCTAATTACACATTTCCACCTCGACCACTCTGGAGCCCTTCCTTACTTTTTAACTAAAACAGTGTTCAACGGAACTACTTACATGACTCACCCCACCAAAGCAATCCTAAAGCTCCTGTTCAGTGACTATGTGAAGGTGTCCAACATTGGAACAGAAGCTGAAAGACTCTACACTCCGCAAGACCTAAACACTTCACTCAACAAAGTCAAACTAATAGACTATAACCAAGAAATGGAAGCTGCTGGTATCAAGTTTTGGTGCTACAACGCAGGGCATGTGCTGGGGGCAGCAATGTTTATGGTAGAAATTGCTGGAATTCGAGTACTGTACACAGGCGACTACAGCTGTGAAGAAGACAGACACCTGCAGCCAGCCAAAGTTCCAGACATGAATGTAGATATCCTTATAGTAGAGTCCACTTACGGAGTGCAGGTCCACGAACCCAGACTAGAAAGAGAGCGTTTGTTCACCAACAGCGTCCACAGAATAGTTAAGAACGGAGGAAGGTGCTTACTGCCGGTGTTTGCTCTGGGCCGAGCCCAAGAGCTACTTCTTATACTTGACGAGTACTGGGACGCACACCCTGAAGTCCAGCACATCCCTATTTACTACGCTTCTAGTCTTGCCAAGAAGTGCATGACTGTTTTCCAGACCTACATCAACATGATGGGCGAAAGTGTTAGGAAGCAGTTTGAACAAGGCCACAACCCCTTTGTTTTCAAGCACATCAGCAACCTCAAAAGCATGGACTACTTCGACGACAACTCACCCTGCATCGTTATGGCTTCTCCTGGAATGCTCCAAAACGGCCAGAGCAGAGAGTTGTTTGAAAGGTGGTCTAACGACCCACAAAACGGAGTAGTGCTTACAGGGTACTGCGTTGAAGGCACTTTGGCAAAGGAAGTCATGAACGAGCCCAAAGAGTACATTGCCACTGACGGCACTACACGTCCTCTGAACATGGCAGTGAGTTACTACAGTTTCAGTGCACACGCTGACTCTGCACAAACTTGTGCCTTTGTTGAACAGTTAAACCCTGCCTACGTGGTCTTAGTTCACGGGGACTCTAACGAAATGGGGAGACTCAAGAACTTACTTGAAAGAAAGTTCTCCATTAACGTGATGACTCCAGTTAACCACCAAACTGTAGAGTTTACTTTCCCCATAAAAATCAACGCCAAAATCATTAAAAAGGAAGAGTACCCTGAAGAAGGGATTATAGTTCGCAAGGAACCTGAACACATGATCATGCCTGTTGAAGCCGTTCCTGACCACACTTCTATAAGTGTCAACAAGTTCCACCAAAGACTAATAGTTCCTTACTCTTACTCGCTAAGGATTCTTCAGTACCTTATAAAGTCCTTGTTTACTTCAGTGCAAAGTGTGCACGAAAATGACCAACTTAAAATAGTAGTTGAAGAGCAAGTCACCATCGCCCAGCAAAACAACGAACACATTGTGCTTGAGTGGAGTGCTGATCCCATTTCAGACATGGTAGCTGATACCATTGCTCTGACCACTTTGCAAGTTAACTCCAACCCCAACCCAGCACTTCTCCAAGGAATGAACGAAGTCGAATTGGAGGACAGGAAGTTTAGATTTTTAGTAGCTTTGTTAGAAAAGAGGTTCGAAAGTGTAAGTGAAGACTCTGCAAAAAAAAGCATCCACATACAAAAAGGAGACCACAACGCTCACGTGAACTGGGACAACCAGGCAGTTGAAGGCAACAACGAAGTTTTAGTTGACTGCGTTAGAAGTATTATGAATAATGTTATTAACGTCTAAAGTTCCATTGAAGCAATATTATTGCCAAACATACTTGAAAGAAACACCATAGAGTATTCATAAGCTAGGAATCCCACACCATTTGGGACAGTTGACCTCAAAAACACAGCTGAGTAGCCTCTGAAGAGTCCTTTAAGTCCCTCGTTCTTCCAAATGTCTTTGCCTACTTTGTAGAACCCCCCGTCCCAGCTACTTTGCTTTCCAGACGCAATTTGAAGCTTAGTCTTAATGACATCCTGTGGGTAACTCCACAGCCAGCAATTAAATCCTCCGAACATCCCAGCAAGAAACAAGCCCCAAGTAGGTGTTTCTTCGGTGTCCATGAGTTTCTTTATCAATAACTTTGCCCACTCATACGAGGCAAACTGAGCAGCATAACCTGGGATTTCTCGGTAAACAGTTGCAACGTTCCCCCTGTAGAGTCCTTTAACTCCTTCTTCTTTCAAGATCTTAACCATGCAGTCCCAACAGCTGCTGTACTTAGCTTGACCCAATGCAGAAGACTGAACCTGCATCTTGCATTTAATCAGTTCCACTGGACACACCACCACCGTATTGACTAGTCCTGCATAAGAACCTGCCAATATGCCCTGGTAAAAACTGTTTTCTCCTCCCAACATGTAGTTGGCGTGTGCGTAAGCACCAAACACCACAGCGTTTACGAGAGGAACAGTATAAAGAGGAGAAGATATTCCGAAGTAGAACCCCTTTACCCCGTCAGCTTTAAAGGTATACGATATGCTCTCTGCTAAAGTCCGGACATGCCCAGCTTGCATCCGGACTTTTAAGGTGTCTATTGGGTGTCCTGACAACGTCACGGCCACCCCTGCCATCGTTCCTGCACAGAATTCCATTTATTATTCACATAACTTCAAAGATCGTTATGAATTTGTGGTCGGCTAAAAGAATTTAGAACTAGAAAAGAATTTTTTACTGAATTAAAAATTCCTAAGCAAAATGCCTTACTTGGTAGCTTTAGCAGAAGACTTAGCCGATACTCTGGGCAGATCGTCAACGAGCAGTGTGTCAAGTGGCAAGCTGTCAGGCAAAATGATTTGTCGAATGTTGTTTCCTCTGATGGTCAGGTGGTCTAGCAACATAGGGTTTTTCTTTTTGAGAGTGAGCTTTACTGTTTTCAGATGGGTGTTCATGTTGATGTCTACCCCCACTACAGTTCCCTGGACGATGGTTCCGTTCTTAAGTTCAATAGTCACAGTCTCGTTTGCTAGCTTCATTAGGAACCTGACTAACTTCATCTTTTATTAGCTGGAACCAGTTCTTAGTTAATAATGTATTTACACAGACTTTCTAGGTTCTTCAGCTTTGTGCAAAGAAGTTTCAGTAGCTCTAGTTTAGTTGGCCAAAGCAACAAACTGCTAATTCCTCCTAACCCCCAGATTAGGAAACTTGCAGGGGAAATGAAAGTTTCTGACGAAAAGCTTTTGAGTGTGTGCAGAAAAATAGAACAGAACCCCGAGTTAGAACTTGAGTCAGTCGTTTCTGAAGAGACTGCTGAAATAGTAGCTCTTGAAATGGACTTAATTCCTGTTTTTAACAGAGACACATCTAAACTGTCCTTAAGGCCTCCCATAGTAACTATCATGGGACACGTTGACCACGGCAAAACTACTTTACTGGACAGCTTCAGGAACTCCAACATTTGTGCAGGGGAACACGGAGGAATCACCCAAGGAATTGGTGCTTTTTCCATGAAAACCAGTTCAGGCGGAGATATTACCTTCATAGACACTCCTGGACACATGGCCTTCAGCAAAATGCGAGCTAGGGGAGCTGAAGTTACTGACATTGTAGTTTTGGTAGTGTGTGCTGCTGAAGGAGTTCAACCCCAAACTCTAGAAAGTATTGAGTTTGCTACAGAAGCCGAAGTACCTATAATAGTAGCCATAAACAAAATAGACCTGCCTGGCGCCAACATCCAAAGAGTAGAACTGGAGTTAGTAGAAGCTGGACTGGAACTTGACAAGTTCGGGGGCGAGGTGCTGCATGTTCCTATTTCAGCTAAAGTCCGCAGGAACCTCAGCGACTTGGAAGAAGCCATTCTCTTCAAAGCTGAGCTGATGGAGCTGCATGAAGAGACTCAATGCAAAGCCAGAGGAGTCATACTGGAGTCAGAGTTTGCGCAGGGAAAAGGAAACGTCTGCAGTGTGATCATTAAAAAAGGAACCCTTAAACCAGGAGATATAGTGGTGGCAGGAAAGGCCTACGGAAAGGTCAGACAAATGGTAAACGAAAAAAAACAGCAGGTGAATTCAGCCGGTCCTTCCCAGGCAGTGGAGATCTGGGGCCTCAAAGATCTTCCTGAAGCTGGAGACGACTTGCTAGTTTTGAATGACTTGCAAAAAGCCAAAATAGTAAGTGACAGACGAAGAATAGAGTTTGAAAAAGAACTGTTAAGTGCAACCAAGCAAGAGGAGATTTACCTGCCCAAAATAACTTTTAAAGAACGGAAAATGCTTAGGTCCAGAGACACCTCCAAAATCGTGGAAAGGCTCAAAAAAGAGGTTTCAGAAATAATAGACCCTGACACTGATGACATCCAACAAAACCACCCTGCAGTTCAGATGGCCAAAAGAGGTTCTGGAAAAAGTATTGAAGAGCAACTAGAACAAATTTCAACTCTTTTTGAGGAAAAAGATGAAAAGTCCCTCAACATCATTTTGAAAGCCCAAAACTGGGGCATGCTGGAAACCCTGGAAGAGTCTGTGACCCGACTTTCTGAAGAAAAAGACTGCAATATTTGCGTTGTTTCAAAGAGTGTAGGGAACGTCACAGAAGCAGACTTGTACTCTGCACAGGAGTTCAGTGCCTCCATATTGTGCATGGACCTTAGGATTCCCAAGTCCATAGCTTCCAAAGCTTCGCGCAACAAAACCCCCATAAAGTCACACAAAATCATTTACCACCTACTAGAAGACCTAGAAAAACTCATAAGAGACTTTGTAAGCCAAGACTTCGAAGAACAAGTTCTTGGAAAAGCCAACATAAAGGCCCTCTTCGAAATCAACGCTGGAAAGAAAAACGCACAGAAAGTAGCAGGACTGGAAATCAGCGAAGGAGTAGTTGCAAGGAGGGCTAAGTACAGACTCATCAGGGAAGACGAAGTAGTTGCTGAAGACATCCAAGCTTTGGACCTGCGCAAGTTCAAAGAACAAGTTAGAGAAGTGAGCAAGGGACAAGAGTGTGGTTTAGCTCTTAACTACGCCGACCTGAAAGAAGGAGACGTTTTGGTAGCTTACGAACTCAAGAAAAGAAAGGACGAGTTTGACTACTCTACACGCGAAGTCTCAAGTGAAGAAGTGCAGGATAAGTAATTAGTGCCTAATTCTAGCAAAGAAGTAAGAAGTCTTGGGCACCATTACTGTGGTGTAAAGTGTGCTGTTGTCCAATCTGTAAATAGGAGGAGTAGACAGTATCTCGTACATTTTTTCTTCAGAAATGTCTTTAGAGCCTACTTGGTCTAAGAGCTTAAGCAAAGGGTCTCTCCGGTCGTCCTTCCCAGGTGTAGGCAGCCAGTG
>PR_CR_10_Liq_1_inCRDRAFT_1001722_pt1 | contig 11960 bp, 9 predicted proteins | sample PRCRCaboRojoPR_3_FD_10241 | JGI IMG/M metagenome (IMG submission 10241) | reverse complement strand
CCCGCCGCTCGCTGGCGGCCGGCGCGTCAGGCCGCGGCCATCGGCGCACCGGCGAGCGCGTCCGCGGGCTCAGCCGCTGCTGCGGCACCGTTCAGCGCCGACAACACCGCCCGCAGCGACGCACCCACGGTGTCGCGGTCAATGGCAGCACCGGGCACCTGCCGGCCGTCGATGTCCAGCAGCACATAGGCCGCGGCCTCGGCATCGGTGCCGGCGCCGATGGCGTGCTCCTGGTAGTCGGCGATCTTCACCTCCACCCCGAAGGCCCGCTGCCAGGCATCGGCGAAGGCGGCGATGGCCCCGTCGCCCGTCCCGGCAATGGCCTGCTCAGCGCCATTGGCGACGATGCGCGCCTCGATGCGGTCATGGCCGTTGCGACTCAGCCGGTAGCCGGCGAGCCGCACCGGTGCATCGGCGCCGTCGTGGACGAAGTGCTCCCGGAACAGCGCGTGGATGCGCTCGGCGTCGATGACGCCGCTGCGCTGCTCGCTCTCGCGCTGCACGATGGGCGCCAGCGCCTGCTGCAGCCAGCGCGGCAGATTGAGGCCGTAGTCGCGCTCCAGCACGAAGGCGATGCCGCCCTTGCCGGACTGGCTGTTGACGCGAATCACGGCCTCGTAGCTGCGACCGATGTCCGCCGGGTCGATGGGCAGATAGGCCACCTGCCAGGGCAGGTCGTCGGCGGCGCGCTGGTGGCGCAGAGACTTGCCGATGGCGTCCTGATGGCTGCCGGAGAAGGCGGTGTACACCAGCTCCCCGACCCAGGGGTGGCGCGGACTGCAGGCGATGCCGGTGCAGCGCTCGGTGACCGCGATGATCCGGTCCGGGTCCGAGAGGTCGAGCTTCGGGTCCACGCCCTGGCTGTAGAGGTTCATGGCCACCGTGACCAGGTCCATATTGCCGGTGCGCTCGCCGTTGCCGAGCAGCGTGCCCTCCAGCCGGTCGGCGCCCGCGAGCAGGCCGAGCTCAGCCGCCGCCGCGGCCCCACCCCGGTCGTTGTGCGTGTGCAGGGACACGATGACGGCCTCGCGCCGGTCCAGATGCCGGCAGAACCACTCCACCTGATCGGCAAAGACATTCGGGCTCGCAGACTCCACCGTCGCCGGCAGGTTGACGATGCAGGGGTGCTCGCGCGACGGGCGCCAGACATCCAGGACGGCATTGACCACCTCGACGGCATACTCGGGCTCGGTCTGCGAAAAGCTCTCCGGCGAATACTGGAAGGTCCAGTGGGTGCCCGGGTACTTGGCGGCCTCGCGCTGCACCAGCTCGGCACCGCGCACGGCGATGGCCTTCACGCCTTCGCGGTCGGCGCCGAAGACCCACTCACGCTGCACCGGCGAGGTGCTGTTGTAGACGTGCACGATGGCCTGGTGGACACCGTCCAGCGCCGCGAAGGTGCGCTGGATGAGGTCCTCCCGGGCCTGGGTGAGCACCTGGATGGTGACGTCCTCCGGGATCTGCCGCTCCTCGATGAGCCAGCGCACGAAGTCATGGTCCGGCTGGCTCGCGGACGGGAAGCCCACCTCGATCTCTTTCACGCCGATGTCCACCAGCAGCTGCCACAGCTCGCGCTTCTGCGCGACGCTCATGGGCGCCAGCAGCGCCTGGTTGCCGTCGCGCAGGTCCACGCTGGCCCAGCGGGGCGCGTGCGTGATGGTGCGGTCCGGCCAGCTGCGGTCTGCGAGCTGGACGGCGGGTGCGGGGCGGTACTTGCGGTGGTCGAACATGGTCAGGGGCTAAAGGCTAGGGGCTAGGGGCTAGGGTCGAGGCTTTGGGTTCGGGGGTTGGCGGCTCCGGCCTGCGCCGGGTTGCGGCGGCGGGCGCGGGAGCCACTGGAGCGGGCCTTTGCCTTGTGGGCTTGGCCCCCGCCGGCTTGTGGCCGACGCTGCATAGTTTGCGCGTATGGCCCCCGCAGGTGATTGCGAATATGTCCCGCTGATCGGCTTAATTGGCAATACTCTGTCGAATATCGCGCCTTATTCGCAATTTTCTCTGTTCTCGAAACATGTGCGGAGTACGAAGTGCGGAGTACGAACGTCAGGAGATCGGCCCTAGCCCCCAGCCCCTAGCCCCCAGCCCCTAGCCGCCAGCCCCGACACCAGCGCAGTACGTAACCCCGCGCTACACTCCAGCCGTCGCCGTCACCACACGCCAAACAGCCCCATGACCAACCTCGCCATCGACATCCCCGGGGAGCTCGCCGAGCGGCTCACCACCCTCAGCGCGCAGACCGGCCGCAGCGAGGCGGGCATGATCGCCAAGGCCCTGGCCGAGTACCTGGGCGATCTCGAGGACCTCGCCATCGCCAGGCAGCGGCACGCGGCGTTTCTGGCGAGCGGCGAGCGGACCAATTCGCTGGACGGAGTGGAGCGGGAGCTTGGCCTGGACTACTAGATTTGCCGACCGCGCCAAGAAGGAGCCGGCGAAGCTCGATAAGCCCGTCGCCGCAAGCATCGCGGCCTATCTGAGCCGTCACATCGACGAGGCCGCCGACCCCCGCGCCNTGGGCGAAGCCCTGCAAGGCTCAGACCTCGGCAGCTGGTGGAAGTACCGCATCGGCNACTNTCGCGTCATTGCCGAAATCCAGGACCGACAGGTTCGGNTGCTGGTGATCCGCGTGGGGNACGGCCTCGATGCCTCACCGCTCCGTCCAAACNGGNCTCGGATCAACCGAANACGGAACCCGANGCCAGGCGGTAGTGCANANGCGCACGCGGTGGCTGACGGCAGACCCGGATTCCGCCTCGCTGCATNCGGGCTACAGGCTGCCACCGGAGAGTTGATCCGGCGCGCCCCACGCAACGGCCGCTCGGTTGCTGTCAATCCAANGCGTCCCACCAATGGCGCACGGTCGTCGCGCAGCCANCNGCGCGGGCATCGAGCCCGTGCAGGTGGCAGCCGACTGGAAGTCGGCGCCCCCGGGCGCCGATGGCATCGGNACATGGGTTTGCAGTCTTGTGGGCATCGGTCTCGCTCTCGCCGACANCCGCCAACTCCTCCACGATGGCCGGAGCCACAGCATGCTCGACACCTACGACAAACGCATCCTCGACATCCTCCAGCAGGACGGCCGCATCAGCAACCAGGACCTGGCCGACCGCATCGGGCTGTCGCCGTCGCCCTGCCTGCGGCGCGTGCGGGCGCTGGAGGAGGCCGGAATCATCGAGGGCTACCGGGCGCTGCTGAGCGCCAAGGCGCTGGGGCTGAACCTCATCGCCTTTCTCAGCATTGCTATGGACCGGCACACGCCGGAGCGCTTCGCCAACTTCGACGCCCAAGTGGCGGCCATGCCGGAGGTGCTGGAGTGCTTCCTGATCACCGGGCGCGATGCGGACTACCAGCTGAAGGTCATCGTGCGCGACATGGACGCCTACCAGGACCTGTTGCTGAACAAGCTCACCCGCATCGAAGGGGTCAGCGGCGTGCACTCCAGCTTCGTGCTGCGGCGGGTGGTGGAGCGGACCACCTTGCCGGTGGGCTGAGGGGTGCCGGCGGGTCACACGGGGGGCTGCTGGAAGGGGCTGTGCGTGGGCCTGCCCAGGTGGCGCATTGCACGCCACATTCCCTGGCATGCGGGACCGGGCAGCGCTTGGGCGTAGGTCGAGGCAGCGACAGCGTCACCTGAGCATCAGCTGGATACGGGCTCGCGGTGTCGGGTTACGCTGCGCTGACCCGACCTACCCTGCTCTGTCCTTGCGGTGTCGGGTTACGCTGCGCTGACCCGACCCACCAATACCGGCCCAGACCTGCCCCGAGCTCGGCGCATCTGTCCGGGGGGCGGCGTTTGTCGCCTGCCCGCAGCCGCGTTCAGCCTGGTTTCAGCTTGCCGCACTAAGCTTTGGGTAAGGCTGCCTGCAACCGCTCGCAGGCAGACACCAGGTGCCGACCCGGCAGGAGCGCAAGCCCATGAAATCCAATCGACAGAACACCGCCATCGCCGCCATGCTCGCCGGCGCCATGAGCCTCAGCGGCGCCGCCTGCGCCGGCCAGCCCACCGCTGCGGGCGGCGACGACCTCGCCGTACAGACCTCCGCGACAAGCCACTTCGAGATCACACGCGTGCGGGTGCAGCAGGACGCGGACGCCATGAGCGTCAGCGGCGACATCGCCAACCAGCTGCCGCTCCGTGGCATGATCCCGGGCCGGGTGGAAGTGCAGGTCATCGGCCCGGACGGCACCATCCTTGCCACGGACAGCACCGACCCTATGAAGCGCAACCGCCAGGCCCGCTCTGCGCATTTCTACATCCGGCTCCCGGTGGCGGCGCCGGCGGGCAGCCGGGTGGAGATCGCCCACAAGATCGGTTAGCGACGGTTCGGAAAACAACCTGAGCACGGTCGGGCGGACCTTGCTCAGGTATTTGGCGAAGCGCATCCGCCGCCTTGGCTTGCGGTGGATGGGCTTCGCTTGTCCGCCCGACGTCCCTTGGCTGGCGCTGGATGCGCTGCGCTTAGCCACTCCACATCGCTGCATCACCAGGTCGCTGATCCGGCATCTGCGCGGGGTCAGCAAAGCGCAGCGTGACCACCGAGCGCGCTGCGCATCCTGTCCACCCCGCGCCACGACCATCCCCCTCAATCCAGCCGCCCGGCGCTCAGCACCGGCACCAGCCACCAATGCAGGCCGGTGCCGGCGAAGGCGCCGGCGAGGTCCGCCAGCAGCCGCTCCGCCACCGGCTGCGGCAGCTCCACCATGAACAGCACCCGCCGGCTGCGCCCAGCCACCTGCTCGGCCAGGGTCATGGAGTGCTCAGAGGAGCCGTGGCCCGCCACCGGCAGGCTGGAGAAGCCCGGCACGTCGTCGCGCTCCAACAGCCACTCCGCCAGCGCGTCCTCCAGCGCCGCGGGCACGATGAGATGCAGCAGGCAATCGGTCATCATCGGTCCTCGGGGTCGGACCCGAGGGCAGCTCCCCGGGGTCGGTATTCCGCGTCGGCCTCAGCCGAAGCGGCGGTACAGAATCGGCAGCAGGATCAGCGTCAGCGCCGTGGATGACACCAGCCCGCCGATGACGACGATGGCGAGCGGGCGCTGGATCTCCGAGCCCGGGCCGGTGGCGAACAGCAGCGGCACCAGGCCGAAGGCGGCGATGCTCGCGGTCATCAGCACCGGCCGCAGGCGACGCTTCGCGCCCTCCACAACGACCTCGCCGATGGGCCGGCCGAGGGCCTGGAGCTGCTTGAACCAGGTCACCATGACCACCCCGTTCAGCACCGCGATGCCGAGCAGGGCGATGAAACCGACGGACGCCGGCACCGACAGGTACTCGCCGGTGATGTAGAGCCCCACCACGCCGCCGATGAGCGCAAAGGGGATGTTAGAGAGCACCAGCAGCGCCTGCCGCACCGAGCCGAAGGTGGAGAAGAGCACCAGAAAGATCAGCCCCAGCGCCACCGGCACCACGAGCGCCAGGCGCGCGGCGGCGCGCTGCTGGTTCTCGAACTCACCGCCCCAGGCCAGCCAGTAGCCGGCGGGCAGGTCCACCTGCTCGGCCACGGCGGCCTTCGCCTCCTCCACGAAGCCCACCAGGTCGCGCCCGTCCACGTTGGCGATGGCCACCGCGAGCCGGTTGCCGAGCTCCCGTGACAGGGCCACCGGGCCCTCGACCCGCTCCATGGTCACCAGGTTGCTGAGCGGCACCGAGCGTCCGTCCGGTGTCGCCACCTGCAGGCCCTTGAAGCGCGCCGGCGAGGTGCGCAGGGCCTCGTCCCCGCGCAGCACCAGGGGCCGGCGCTTGCCCTCGCGGTAGACGGTGCCGACGTCGAGTCCCTCCACCTGCGCTCGCAGCAGCGCCGCAAGCGCATCGGCGTCGATGCCGAGGCGCCCCGCCGCCATGCGGTCCACCACCAGGTTCAGGTACTGGGCGCCCTCGTTGCGCGGGGTATAGACGTCCTGGGCGCCGTCGATGCCCGCGAGCACCCCGACGATCTCCTCGGTGACGCGGTTCAGCTCGGCCTGATCGCCGCCGAAGACCTTGACGGCCAAGTCGCCGCGCACGCCGGTGAGCATTTCCGAGACGCGCATCTCGATGGGCTGGGTGAAGGCGTAGTCGAGCCCCGGGAAGCGCTCCAGCACGGCGCGGATGGCGTCGATCAACTCATCTTTGGTCTCGAACCGCCACTCCTCCCGCGGCGCCAGCACCAGGAAGCTGTCGGTCTGGTTCAGGCCCATGGGGTCGAGCCCCAGCTCGTCGGACCCGGTGCGGGCGATGATGGCGCGCATCTCCGGCACCGCGTCCATGATGGCCCGCTGCACCCGCTGGTCGATGGCGATGGACTCGTCCAGGTTGATGGACGGCAGCTTCTCCAGCTGCACCACCAGATCGCCCTCGTCCATGGTGGGCATGAAGGCCTTGCCGATGCGGGTGTAGAGGGCACCGGTGCCCACGAGCAGCGCCAGGGCGACGATGATCACCAGCCACTGGTTGCGCAGGGACCAGTTCAGCACCGGCGTGTAGAACCGCAGCAGCTGGCGCACCACCCAGGGGTCGCCATGGCCGCCCTTGCCGAGCAGGAAGGACGCGAGTGTCGGGATGACCGTCAGCGACAGCAGCAGTGAGCTGGCGAGCGCAAAGACGATGGTCAGCGCCACCGGCACGAACAGCTTGCCCTCCAGCCCCTGCAGCGTCATGAGCGGCAGGAAGACGATGATGATGATCAGGATACCGGAAGCCACGGGCACCGAGACCTCCCGCGTCGCGCGGAAGATCAGATGCAGTCGCGGCAGGCGGCGGCGCCCCTGATGGCCTTCTTGGAGCCCCCCGCCGTCTGCCTCGTCGCCGCCGCCGTGGCGCGAGAGCTGGCTCACGATGTTCTCCACCACCACCACGGCCGCGTCCACCAGCATGCCGATGGCGATGGCCAGACCGCCGAGCGACATCAGGTTCGCCGACAACCCGAACTGGCGCATGAGAATGAAGGTGCCGAGCGCCGCCAGCGGCAGGATCAGCGCGACCGTCAGCGCCGCGCGCAGGTCGCCGAGAAATAGCACCAGCAGCACCAGCACCAGCAGCGTGGCCTCAACCAGGGCCTTGCTCACCGTGTGCACCGCCTTGTCCACCAGGTCCCCGCGATCATAGAAGACCTGGATCTCCACGCCCTCCGGCAGCCCGGCCTTGAGCTCCGCGAGCTTGGCCTTGACGGCGTCGACGACCGCGCGGGCATTGGCCCCGCGCAGGCCAAGCACCAGGCCCTCCACGGTCTCGCCGGCGCCGTCGCGGGTGACGGCGCCGTAGCGGGTGAGCGCGGCGCGGCGCACGGCGGCGATGTCGGCCACACGCACGGGCTGCCCCGCGCTGCCGCCGACGACGATGCCGGCGAGGTCGTCCAGCGTGACGATGGCGCCCTCGCTTCGCACCAGCAGCGCTTCCTCGCCCTCGTCCAGCCGCCCGGCGCCGTCGTTGCGGTTGTTGCGCTCGACGGCATCGCGCAGGTCCGCCAGGGACACGCCGAAGGCGGCCATGCGGGCATGATCCGGCACCACCTCGAAGGTGGTCACGAAGCCGCCCAGGGCGTTCACGTCCGCCACGCCGGGCACCGAGCGCAGCGCCGGCCGGATAGTCCAGTCCAGCAGGTCGCGCTTCTCCGCCAGGGTCAGGTCGCCGCCCTCGATGCTGAACATCAGCATCTCGCCGAGGGGCGTGGTCATGGGCGCGATGCCGCCGGTCACACCGTCCGGCAGGTCCGGCCAGACGGCGGCGAGGCGCTCGGAGACCTGCTGACGGGCCCAGTAGATGTCTGTGCCCTCCGCGAAGTCCACGGTGATGTCCGTGAGCGCGTATTTGGCGATGGAGCGCAGCATGGTCTGCCGCGGGATGCCGAGCATTTCCACCTCGATGAGGGCCGTGATACGCGACTCCACCTCCTCCGGCGTCATGCCCGGCGCCTTGACGATCACCTTCACCTGCGTGGTGGAGACGTCCGGAAAGGCGTCGATGGGCGTCTCTTGGAAGGCCCGCCAGCCGGCGCCCGCAAGCAGCAGCACCGCCAGCAGCATCAGCAGGCGCTGGGTGAGCGCGAATTGGATCAGCCGGGCCAGCATCAGCTGCCTTCCCCCGCGAGCCAGGCCGCCTTCAGGGCCACCACGCCGCTCACCGCCACCTGATCAGAAGCCGACAAATCACCCCGCACCACCAGCGTCCGGTCTTCTTCGGCCAGCACCGTCACCGGCACCGCCCGGAAGCCGCCCTGGGCCGCGGCGAACACATAGGCGTCGCCCGCGTCCCGCACCACGGCGGCCCGGGGCAGGCGCCAGCGCCCGGGGCCGTCGGTCTCGCCCATGGCACCGGTGAGAAGCTGGACCTCCGTGAACTGGCCCGGGCGCAGGTCCTCGGTGCCTGCCGTGACCTCGGCGCGCACCAGCACGCCCTGATCCTCGCCGTGCACCATGCGGCCCACGGTGATGATGCGCCCGTCCACACCCAGGGCCGGCAGCCGCACGCCGCCGCCCACCGCGACGCCCGCGAGTGCATCCACCGGCACATGCACCTCCACCCACAGCGGCGACAGCTCGCCGACGCGGTAGAGCGGCGCCGACGCGGCCACGGACTCGCCCGTGTCCGCCATCTGCTCCAGCACCACGCCGCCGATGGGGGTGCGCACCGGCAGGGTGCTGGACAGGCGCCGGCTCTCGGCGAGCGCCGCGATGGCCGCCGGCTCGAGCCCGGCCAGCGTGAGGCGCTGGCGGTGTTGGTCCACCAGGGTGGCCAGCTCCCGGCGTCTGGCCTGCGCCTCGATGACCCGGCGCTCGGCGGTGATGCCCTCGCGGTGCAGCATCTGCTCCCGCGCCAGCTCGCTGTCGGCGAGGCCGAGCCGGGTCAGCGCCTCCAGGTAGTCGCCCTGCACCGCCACCAGCTCGGGGCTTGCGAGCCGCGCCAGCACCTGCCCGGCCTCGACGCGCTCGCCCTCGGCCACCAGCAGGACCTCGATGACACCGGCCTGGGGCGCCGCCACCACCCGCAGCTGGCGGTTGGGTACCGCCACCTTGCCGGGGTAGCGGCGGCTCAGCGCGGTGCCGGCAGGCTCGGGCGCCGCCAGCTCGATGCCGAAGGCGGCCTGCTCGTCGGCGCTCAGGGGGACCAGGTCCGCGGCCGGCCCCGGCAGCGCCACCAGCGCGGACAGCCACGCCAGCGCCGCGAGCAGCGGCCGGCGGGCGTCAGGGATAGGACGGCCTTGTCTTGCTGGGACCATCATTGGGGAAGCACTCCAAGGGCTTGATTGAGTCGGGAGATCGCCCGTCCCTGAGCGAGCTGGCGCAGGGCCAGGTCCAGGCGGGCCTCGCGGGCACGCTCCTGGGCGCGCAGCAGGGCGGTGAGATCGCCCTCGCCCAGGTCGAAGGCGCGCCGGGCGAGCGCCAGGGCCCCCTCGGTGACCTCCACCCGCGCACGGGCGGCGGCGAGCTGCAGCTGCGCGCCGCTGACGGCGGCCCGGGCGGCGGCAATGCCACGCAGCAGCTCCCGGCGGGCCTGCTGAAGCTCGGCGAGCTGATCGGTGACACCCTGCTCCGCCTCGGCCATGGCCGGCGCGGAGGCGCTGCGCACGCCAAAGGGCATACTCACCTCCAGCTGCAGGGCGTCGTCTTCCGGCGCGGAGCGCGCGGCGCGGGCGTGCTTGACGCCCAGGCTCAGCAGCGGAGTACCGCTGCGGTCCGCGCGCACCCGGCCCCGCTCGGCGCGGGCGCGGGCGAGGCCTTGGCGCAGGCTCGCCAGCAGCGGATGGGTGCCCGCAATGGCCGCGGGCAGCTGTGCTGCGCCAGCGGCGTTGTGCGCGTCCGACGGGTCATCGGCGGCGCCGGCGCCGGACAGGGCCGCCGGCGACTCCGCGAGGGGTACCGGCAGCTCCGCCAAGCCGGTGAGGGCCTGATAAGCGGCCATGGCCTCGGTCTGCTCGGCGCGGGCGGCGGCGAGCTCGCTCTGGCGTGCAAGGGTGTCCTGACGGGCCAGCAGCAAGTCGAGCCGTGCCAGCTCGCCGGCGGCCTCGCGCTTGGCCACCGTGGCCTCCAGGGCCTCGGCGGCGGCGAGCGCGGCTTCGGCCTGGCGCAGCCGCCCCTCGGCGAGCGCCGCTTCCCACACCAGCTCCCGCACCACGCCCGCCATTTCCCAGCGCAGGCGCGTGCACAGCGCGTCCGCCGCCGCCCCGGTTGCATCCGCCAGGGCGAAGCGTGCGCTGCGCTGGCCCGGCAGCAGCAGCGGCAGGTCCACCATGGCCTCCACCTCGTAGGCGCCGTCGTCGCCGGTGAACTGATCTGACAGCAGCTTGACCCGNAGNGCCGGGTTGTCGGCAAGCAGACCCCGGGCCTTGGCGCGCACGGCGTCGCCGACGGCCTGCTGGGCGTCCGCGCGCTGGCCCTGCTCAGCGAGCGTCAGCGCGGCATCCACCGCCTCGCCCAGGGTCGCCGCCGTGGCGGCGTGCGAAACGGGCAGGATCAGCAGAGAGAGCAGGCACAGCGTCGACAGCCTCAGGCCGCGTCGCGACCCGGCGATGCCTGCGGACGGCGGCGCGTGGGATCCGCCGCCGCTCGGATGTGGCTGGTGCATGTGCATAGCTGGTCTGTTCCGAGCCGCGAAGCCGGGAGGGACGCGTTGCGCAGTGCGGAATACCGCGACGCTGTGCCGAGATCTGCCCTGGCGCCCTGGTACGCCGACTTCAGTCGGCACACCCGGGGCAGGCGGACTTCAGTCCGCCGGCGGCGAGCGATGGCCTGGCCTCAGTTCTGCAGCCTTGCACTGTCCGCAATGACCCGAGCGTCAGTCCCGGTCCTCGTACAGCAGGCTGCCGTCGTCGATGGCGTAGTAGAGCTCCCACTCCTGGCCCTGGTCGTCGCGGATCTCTACCTCCCAGGCGTCGCGGCCGTGCTTGCGGTCGCGGTCGGTGCCGATGACCTCGCCCGGGCGCTGTGCCAGGGCCTTGTCCACGGCCTGCTGCATGGTGAGCGGAGCGGCGGCGCCGTCGCCGGCGGCGAACAGCGTGCCGGCGCCCACGGCGAGGGCGAGGGCGGCGGCGGTGAGACGGATTGCGGTGTGCATGTCAGTGCTCCTGTGCGGTTGGATCAAGGTGCGTCGGCGGCACGTGGCTGATCGCCCTGGGGCTGCCGCCCGCCGCCGACTTGGTGCACAGACTGCACGACCAATCTGAAACCGAGCTGAACACGGGCGGCGCCCAGTTCGGGATCGGGATCGGGATCGGGATCGGGATCGGGATCGGGATCGGGATCGGGACCATGAACCGCGTGGATCGGGCCGGCGAGAGCCTGACCCGACGCTCGCAGCGTCTGAGCCAACCGGCGTTGTCGGGTTACGCCTTGGCGTGCTGCCCCGACCTCCAACGCAACCGACACAAGCTGACTGCGGGCGCAACCGGCTCAGGCGGACGCCGGCAACGGCAGGTCCACGCGCGCGAGGAAGCCGCCCAGGTCCGCTGAGCGGCCGAGCTGAAGGGTGCCGCCGTAGGACTCGGCGATCTCCCGGGCGATGGCGAGACCCAGGCCGTGGCCGTCCACCTGCTCGTCCAGGCGCTCGCCGCGGCGGGCGATGCGTGCGAGCTCGGCGGCGTCGCAGCCTGGGCCGTCGTCCTCCACCAGCAGCCGCAGGCCGGCACCGCCGTCGGCCGGCGCCAGGGTGCAGCGGACGCGGCTCACAGCCCATTTGCAGGCGTTGTCCAGCAGGGTGCCGAGGATTTCCAGCAGATCCTCGCGGTCAAGGGCAATGGCACCGGGCAACCGGTTGCGGCAGTCGAGGTCCAGGGCCTTGTCGCGGTACATGGCGAGCAGGAGCCGCTTCAGGTCCGGCAGCTCCAGGCCCGGGTCGAACACGGAGCCCGCCCGGGCGCGCCCGGCGATGCGCGCGCGCTTGAGCTCGCGCTCCACCAGGGCCGTGATGCGCTCCACCTCCGCCGCGCAGACCCGCCGCGTGCCGTCGCCGGCGGGCGCGGCGGAGTCGTGGCCCGGTGCGCCGGCTTCAGG
>PR_CR_10_Liq_1_inCRDRAFT_1001721_pt1 | contig 11962 bp, 8 predicted proteins | sample PRCRCaboRojoPR_3_FD_10241 | JGI IMG/M metagenome (IMG submission 10241) | reverse complement strand
CGCGGCGGGCCGGGCGGCCCGCCGATTTACCCTGATCAGGCGTATTTCGCCTGGATTTCGTCGCTGATGTTCTGCGGCACCGGATCGTAGTGCGAGAACTGCATGGTGAACTGCGCACGGCCCGAAGACATGGAACGCAGCGTGTTGATGTAGCCGAACATGTTGGCCAGCGGAACGTCCGCCGCGATGGCGATGGCGTTGCCGCGGGGTTCCTGACCCGACACCTGCCCCCGACGCGAGGTCAGGTCGCCGATGATGCCGCCGGTATATTCCTCCGGGGTGATCACTTCGACCTTCATCATCGGTTCGAGCAGCTTGGCGCCAGCCTTGCGCAGACCTTCACGCATCGCCATGCGGGCGGCGATTTCAAAGGCCAGGACGCTGGAGTCCACGTCGTGGAACTTACCGTCGATCAGGGCCACCTTGAAATCGATCACCGGGAAGCCGGCCAGCGGGCCCGATTCCATGACCGACTCGATGCCCTTCTCCACGCCCGGAATGTATTCCTTGGGCACGGAGCCACCGACGATGCGGGATTCGAAGGAGTAGCCTTCGCCCGGTTCGGTCGGCGAGATGATCAGCTTGACCTCGGCGAACTGACCGGAGCCACCCGACTGCTTCTTGTGGGTGTAGGTGTGCTCGACCTCGTGACCGATGGTCTCGCGATAGGCCACCTGCGGCGCACCGATATTGGCTTCGACCTTGAATTCGCGCTTCAGGCGGTCGACGAGGATGTCGAGGTGGAGTTCGCCCATGCCCTTCATGATGGTCTGACCCGATTCCAGGTCGGTTTCCACGCGGAAGGACGGGTCCTCGGCGGCCAGACGGGCCAGGCCCTGCGACATCTTCTCCTGGTCGCCCTTGGTCTTGGGCTCCACGGCGATCTCGATCACCGGATCGGGGAAGGTCATGGTTTCCAGAACCACGGGTGCCTTGGCGTCGCACAGCGTGTCCCCGGTGGTCGTGTCCTTCAGACCGGCCAGCGCGATGATGTCACCGGCGAATGCCTCTTCGATCTCTTCGCGATCGTTCGAGTGCATCATCATCATACGACCGATGCGCTCTTTCTTGCCCTTGGTCGAGTTCAGGATGCTGTCGCCCTTGTTCAGGACGCCCGAATAGATGCGGGTGAAGGTCAGCGAACCGACGAAGGGGTCGTTCATGATCTTGAAGGCGAGGCCGGCGAACGGCATGTCGTCATCGGCACGACGCGGGATGTTGCGGGTCTCGGTTTCGTCATCCGGCGCGAAGCCCATGTAATCGACCACGTCCAGCGGGCTGGGCAGGTAGTCGACAACGGCGTTCAACAGCGGCTGGACACCCTTGTTCTTGAAGGCAGAGCCACCCAGGACCGGAACGAACTTGAGTTCCAGCGTGCCCTTGCGGATCAGCTTGCGCAGAGTCGGGATGTCGGGCTCTTCGCCTTCGAGATAGGCCATCATGGCGTCGTCGTCCATTTCGACGGCGTTCTCGATCAGCTTGCCGCGCCATTCCTCGGCCAGCTCCTTGAGGCTGTCGCGGATCGGCTGACGGGTCCAGGATGCACCCAGGTCTTCGCCCTTCCAGGTCCATTCTTCCATGGTCACCAGGTCGACGATGCCTTCCAGCTCGTTCTCGGCGCCGATGGGGAACTGGATCGGAGCGGGGATCGCACCGGTGCGCTCTTCGATCATCTTCACGCAGTTGAAGAAGTCGGCGCCGATCTTGTCCATCTTGTTGACGAAGACGATCCGCGGAACCTTGTAGCGGTCGGCCTGGCGCCAGACGGTTTCGGTCTGGGGCTCGACACCCGCATTGGCGTCCAGCACGGCAACGGCACCGTCAAGCACGGCCAGCGAGCGTTCCACCTCGATGGTGAAGTCCACGTGGCCGGGCGTGTCGATGATGTTCATCCGGTACTTGGTGTCGTAGGTGCCTTCGGCGGTCGGGTCTTCCTGCCACTGCCAGAAGGTGGTGGTCGCAGCCGAGGTGATCGTGATGCCACGCTCCTGCTCCTGCTCCATCCAGTCCATGGTGGCGGCGCCGTCATGGACTTCGCCGATGTTATGGGACTTGCCGGTGTAGAACAGGATCCGCTCCGAGCAGGTGGTCTTGCCTGCGTCGATATGGGCCATGATCCCGAAGTTACGGTATCTTTCGAGGGGATAGTCGCGTGCCATGTCTATGGTATCCTGTTACCAGCGGTAGTGGCTGAACGCCTTGTTGGCGTCGGCCATCTTGTGGGTGTCTTCGCGCTTCTTGACCGCGGTGCCGCGGCCGTTAACGGCGTCCAGAAGCTCACCGGCCAGGCGCTCTTCCATGGTGTTCTCGTTGCGCGAACGGGCGGCGGTGATCAGCCAGCGGATCGCCAGGGCCTCGCGGCGCTCGGGGCGCACTTCGACGGGCACCTGGTAGGTGGCACCACCAACGCGGCGCGAACGGACTTCGACGGCCGGCTTGATGTTGTCCAGCGCCTCGTGGAACACTTCCACGGGGGCCTTCTTCAGCTTGTCTTCGACGCGATCGAAGGCGCCGTAGACGATGCGTTCCGCGGCGGATTTCTTGCCGTGGTACATCAGGTTGTTCATGAACTTGGTGAGAACCCGGTCGCCATATTTGGCGTCGGGCAGGACTTCGCGCTTCTCTGCGGCGTGACGACGAGACATCTGTTCTTCCTCTTACTTAGGACGCTTGGCGCCGTACTTGGAACGGCGCTGCTTCCGGTCCTTGACGCCCTGGGTGTCGAGCACACCACGCAGGATGTGGTAGCGCACACCGGGAAGGTCTTTCACACGGCCGCCACGGATCAGGACGACGGAGTGTTCCTGAAGGTTGTGGCTTTCGCCGGGAATGTAGCTGATCACCTCGTAGCCGTTGGTCAGGCGCACCTTGGCAACCTTACGCATGGCCGAGTTCGGCTTCTTCGGCGTCGTGGTATAGACGCGCGTGCAGACGCCGCGCTTCTGCGGGTTGCCTTCAAGGTGAAGGGACTTCGAACGTTTGACTTTGGGCTGCCGGGGCTTCCGGATCAGCTGCTGGATCGTTGGCATTGGGCTTTGTTCCCCACTTCCTACACATGTGTAGCGAACCTGATGGTCCGCGGTTTTCGATTTCCGCGCCTCATGCGTCCACAAAGCACGACAAGCCCGCAGTCGTTCCCTTACCGGAGGAACGGTGCGGTGGGTTATTCAGAGGATCGGGCCAACAATAGGCCGGATCTTGACCACTGGAATTTTGATACTCAGGTGCGAGGCGCAAAGCCCCAGCCAAGTGCGCCGGTCTATAGGCAGAGTCGGCAGGGCTGTCAACAGCCCTAGCGAATCCGCAGCCCCAATGTGGTGCGGCGCGTCAATTGGCGTTCTCGATAGAGCGTGAAAAGGCCGGTGCCAACCACCAGAACGGCCCCTGTCAGCGCGAGCGTGTTGGGCCATTCGTCGAAAACCGCAAGCCCGATGACCAATGCCACCAGGAGAGAGGTATAGCGAAACGGCGCGACGAAGCCGATTTCGCCCGATCGCATGGCTGAAACCGAGGCCGTGTATCCGGCCATCAGGCAGAGGGCCGCCAATCCGAGGAAGATCCAGGACACCGGGGCAAGCGCCGCCCACTCGCCCGTCGCCGCGACACCGATCGCACCCATGGCCGTGCCGCCGAGGGCGGCCGCCAGGGCGACGATGCCCGAGGGCACGTCCCGCGAGAGGCGGCGCGCGGACAGGTCGCGGACCGTCACGACCAGAACGGTCGCAACCCCAAGGACCGCGTAGAGGTTGAAGGCCTCGGTGCCCGGTTGGACGATGAGCAGCACACCGACGAACCCCACCAGGATCGCCGTCAGGCGCCGCCAACCCAGCGGCTCACGAAACACCAGCGCGGCCCCCAAGGAGACCGTCAGCGGCAATGCCTGCAAAATCGCGGACAGGTTGGCGAAGGCCATATGCAAAAGCGCCGTCAGGAACAGCAGGGTTCCGATGACTTCCGCCAGGGTGCGCAGCCCGATCAGGCCCCAGTCCCGTTGCGCCGGGCGGTAGCGCAGATGCCCACGCGACCAGGCGATGGCTGCAAGGCCGATGCTGATCATCAGCCCCCGCAGAAAGATCGCCTGGTAGAATGGCACCGCGTCAGACGCCAGCCGCATGAACGTGTCGTTCACCACGAAACTGGTCATCGACAACGCCATCCAAAGCGCGCCACGCATGTTGTCCGTCAAACCCATGGGATTGCTTTGCCACGGCTGCGCGGCGGGCACCAGCGCTAGTGCAGAATGCGGAACACGCTATGTCCCTCGGCCGGAATATCGCGGGCGGCGACGTCGCGCACTTCAGCCAGGTCAGGCCCCGACCACAGGGCACGCAGCAGGATTTCGACCTTTTCGGGCGGTCCTTCCAGCACCGCGCTGACGCTGCGGTCCGGTTCATTGCGCACCCAGCCCGACAGGCCATAGCGGTTGGCCTCCTGCCGGGTCCAGTCGCGAAACCAGACCCCCTGCACGCGCCCGGTGACCGAAACCTTGACGGCCCTGATCGGTTCATTGGCTGACATGGGGGAAGGATAACGCACCTCCCGAAATGCAAAAAGGCCCCGCGAGCAGCGGGGCCTTTTCGATCCGTTTCTTGCCGAGATTACTCTTCGCGGCTTTCGGGGGTGTCATCGACCAAGGTGTCGAACTCATCCCCTCCGATCACGTCGTCGCCTTCGGGCGCAGCCAGGGCCGCAGCGGCCTCGGCTTCTTCGCGGCGCGCTTCGATCACGACATTGTCGCGTTCCTGCGCGATGCGCTGCACCCGCTGCGAAGCACCACCCGTGCCCGCCGGGATCAGGCGGCCAACGATGACGTTCTCCTTCAGGCCGACCAGCTTGTCGCGCTTGCCCTGCACCGAAGCCTCGGTCAGCACGCGCGTGGTTTCCTGGAAGGAGGCGGCCGAGATGAAGCTACGGGTCTGCAGCGACGCCTTGGTAATGCCCAGCAGGATCGGTTCGCCCGTGGCCGGACGACCACCCTTCGAAATCGCCTTCTCGTTGGCGGCCTCGAATTCCTGCTTGTCGACATGTTCGCCCTTCAGCAGTGTCGTATCCCCGCTGTCGAGGATCTCCCATTTCTGAAGCATCTGGCGAACGATCACCTCGATGTGCTTGTCGTTGATCTTCACACCCTGCAAGCGGTAGACGTCCTGCACCTCGTCGATCATGTAATCGGCCAGGGCCTCGACCCCAAGGATCGACAGGATGTCATGCGGTGCCGGGTTGCCGTCCATGATGTAGTCGCCCTTCTGGACGAAGTCACCTTCCTGAACCGGAATGTGCTTGCCCTTGGGCACCATGTACTCGACCTTTTCCATCGACTCATCGGCGGGTTCGATCGCGATGCGGCGCTTGTTCTTGTAGTCCTTGCCGAAGCGGACATAGCCATCGATCTCGGCGATGATGGCGTGGTCCTTCGGACGGCGGGCTTCGAACAGTTCGGCGACACGCGGCAGACCACCGGTGATGTCCTTGGTCTTGGCGCCTTCGCGCGGGATACGCGCGACGACATCACCGGCTTCGATCTTCTGCCCGTCCTCGACCGACAGGATCGCGTCCACCGACATCGGATAGGTCACCGGGTTGCCCGCATCGTTGCGGACCGGTTCGCCATCTTCGCCGACGACCAGGATCTCGGGCTTGAGCTCGTTGCCCTTGGGCGCGGCGCGCCAGTCGGCCACGATCTTCTGGGTCATGCCGGTGGCATCGTCGGTTTCCTCGCGCACGGCGACACCGTTGACCAGGTCCACGAATTTGGCGGTACCCGGCTTCTCGGCAATGATCGGCAGGGTGTAGGGGTCCCATTCGAACAGCTTGGCGCCGCGCTCGACCTGTTCGCCATCCTTGACGAACACCTTGGAGCCGTAGCCGACCTTGTGCGAGGTCCGCTCTTCGCCGTTTTCGTCGAGCAGGACGATGGCCATGTTGCGGCCCATCGAGATCTGTTCGCCGTTGGCGTTTTCGAGGATCTGCGCATCGCGGAACTCGACCTTGCCGGCCATCGAGGTTTCCAGGAACGACTGCTGGCCACCCTGGGCCACGCCGCCGATGTGGAAGGTCCGCATGGTCAGCTGCGTGCCCGGTTCGCCGATCGACTGGGCCGCGATGATGCCGACGGCTTCGCCGATATTCACCTGCGTGCCGCGGGCCAGGTCCCGGCCGTAGCACTGGGCGCAGACGCCGTCCTCGGCCTCGCAGGTCAGCGGGCTGCGGATCTTCATCTTGACGATGCCGGCGCTTTCGATCGCGTCGGCCATGCGTTCGTCGATCAGTTCACCGGTCTTGACCAGCACTTCGTCACCACCCGGAACGGTCACGTCCTCGGCCGCCACGCGGCCCAGGATACGCTCGCTCATGGACGAGACGATTTCACCGTCGTTGATCGCCGGTTCCGCGGTGATCGCGCGCTCAGTGCCGCAATCCTTCTCTCGAACGATGCAGTCCTGCGCCACGTCCACGAGGCGACGGGTCAGGTAGCCCGAGTTCGCCGTCTTGAGCGCGGTGTCCGACAGACCCTTACGGGCGCCGTGGGTGGAGTTGAAGTACTCCAACACGGTCAGGCCTTCCTTGAAGTTCGAGATGATCGGCGTTTCGATGATCTCGCCCGAAGGCTTGGCCATCAGGCCACGCATCCCGCCCAGCTGCTTCATCTGGGTGACCGAGCCACGCGCGCCGGAGTGGGCCATCATGTAAACCGAGTTCGGCTCCATCACGGCACCGTTCTCGTCGGTCCGCTCTGCCGAAATCGTCGACATCATCGCCTCGGTGACGCGGTCGTTGGCCTTCGACCAGGCATCGACAACCTTGTTGTACTTCTCACCCTGGGTGATCAGGCCATCCATGTATTGCTGTTCGAAATCCTTGACCTGGCCGCGGGTCTCATCGACCAGCTCCCACTTGGTGTCGGGGATCACCATGTCGTCCTTGCCGAAGGAAATGCCGGCACGGAAGGCTTCGCGGAAGCCCATGGTCATGATCTGGTCGCAGAAGATCACGGATTCCTTCTGACCGCAGTAACGGTAGACGGTGTCGATGACCTGCTGCACCTCTTTCTTGCGCAGCAGGCGGTTGACCAGCTCGAACGGGGCCTTGGCATTGAGCGGCAGAAGCGCACCCAGCCGCACGCGGCCCGGGGTTGTCTCGTAGCGCTTCAGGACTTCGTTGCCCTCGTCGTCGATCTGCTTGAGGCGTGCCTGGATCTTGGCGTGCATGTGCACTTCGCCTTCTGCCAGGGCGTGCTCAACTTCCTCGACCGAGCCGAAGACCATGCCTTCGCCCTTCATACCGGCCCGTTCGATGGTCGTGTAGTAGAGACCAAGGATCATGTCCTGCGAAGGCACGATGATCGGCGCGCCGTTGGCGGGCGACAGAACGTTGTTGGTCGACATCATCAGCACGCGTGCTTCCAGCTGCGCCTCAAGGCTCAGCGGGACGTGCACGGCCATCTGGTCGCCGTCGAAGTCGGCGTTGAAGGCCGAACAGACGAGCGGGTGCAGCTGGATCGCCTTGCCTTCGATCAGCACCGGCTCAAAAGCCTGGATGCCCAGGCGGTGCAGCGTCGGTGCACGGTTCAGCAGAACCGGGTGTTCGCGGATCACCTCGTCGAGGATATCCCAGACCTCGGGGCGTTCCTTTTCCACCAGCTTCTTCGCCTGCTTCACGGTGCTGCTGAGGCCTTTGGCCTCCAGCCGCGAGTAGATGAAGGGCTTGAACAGCTCGAGCGCCATCTTCTTGGGCAGACCGCACTGGTGCAGCTTGAGTTCCGGGCCGGTCACGATGACCGAACGGCCCGAGAAGTCGACCCGCTTACCCAGAAGGTTCTGGCGGAAGCGGCCCTGCTTACCCTTGAGCATGTCGGACAGCGACTTCAGCGGGCGCTTGTTGGCGCCGGTGATGACGCGGCCACGGCGGCCGTTATCGAACAGCGCGTCAACGGATTCCTGAAGCATCCGCTTCTCGTTGCGGACGATGATATCGGGCGCACGCAGTTCGATCAGGCGCTTCAGACGGTTGTTGCGGTTGATCACCCGGCGATAGAGGTCGTTCAGGTCGGAGGTCGCGAAACGGCCCCCGTCCAGCGGCACCAGCGGGCGCAGTTCCGGCGGAATCACCGGCACGACGGTCATGATCATCCATTCCGGGCGATTGCCGGATTCGACGAAGCTCTCGACAACCTTGAGGCGCTTGATGATCTTCTTGGGCTTCAGTTCGCCGGTGGCCTCCTTGAGGTCCTCGCGCAGCTGCTCGGCCTCGGCTTCGAGGTCGATCGCGGCCAGCATCTCGCGGATGGCCTCGGCGCCGATATTGGCGGTGAAGGCATCCATGCCATAGGCGTCCTGCGCGTCGAGGAATTCATCCTCGGTCATCAGCTGGCCGTATTGCAGGTCGGTCAGGCCCGGTTCGATCACCACGTAGTTCTCGAAATAGAGAACCCGCTCCAGGTCGCGCAGGGTCATGTCCAGCATCAGGCCGATGCGGCTGGGCAGCGACTTGAGGAACCAGATATGCGCGACGGGGGCGGCCAGTTCGATATGGCCCATACGCTCGCGGCGGACCTTTTGCAGCGTGACTTCCACACCGCATTTCTCGCAGACGACGCCGCGATACTTCATCCGCTTGTACTTGCCGCACAGGCATTCGTAATCCTTGATCGGGCCAAAGATACGGGCGCAGAACAGGCCGTCACGTTCGGGCTTGAACGTACGGTAGTTGATGGTTTCCGGCTTCTTGATCTCGCCGAAGGACCACGAAAGGATCCGCTCGGGCGAGGCGAGAGAGACCTTGATCTCGTCGAAGATCTTGGCCGGGGCGTTCGGGTTGAACGGGTTGTTGGTCAGTTCCTGGTTCATGTCTTTACCTTTCGGTCAGGTCGGAGAAGGGGAAGGAAAGCAAGGCGCGGGGCGCCTTACTCGTCCTCCTCCGAATCCAGGAGTTCCATGTTGAGGCCGAGGCCGCGGACTTCTTTCACGAGCACGTTGAAGCTCTCGGGCACGCCGGCCTCGAAATTGTCCTCGCCCTTGACGATCGATTCATAGACCTTGGTCCGGCCCGCCACGTCATCCGACTTCACCGTCAGCATTTCCTGCAAGGTGTAGGCGGCGCCGTAAGCTTCCAGGGCCCAGACCTCCATCTCGCCGAAACGCTGGCCGCCGAACTGGGCCTTACCGCCCAGCGGCTGCTGGGTGACGAGGCTGTAGGGGCCGGTAGAACGGGCGTGAATCTTGTCGTCGACCAGGTGGTGCAGCTTCAGCAGGTACTTGATGCCCACCGTGACCGGGCGCGCGAACTGCTCGCCCGTGCGTCCATCATACAGCACCGACTGACCGGACTCGTTGAAGCCGGCGCGCTTGAGCGCGTCGTTCACATCGTCCTCTTTCGCACCGTCGAAGACCGGGGTCGCAATCGGCACACCGCGGGTGACGTTACCGGCGGCTTCCAGCAGGTGCTTTTCGTCCATGCCTTCGATGCCCTCGGCATACACCTCGTCGCCATAGGCGATCTTCATGGCGTCACGCACCGGGGTCAGGTCGCCGGAACGGCGGTATTCGCCCAAGGCGTCGTCGATCTGGTTGCCCAGACCACGCGCGGCCCAGCCCATATGGGTTTCAGGATCTGCCCGACATTCATCCGGCTGGGCACGCCCAGCGGGTTGAGGACGAAATCGACCGGGGTGCCGTCCTGAAGGAACGGCATATCCTCGACCGGGACCACCTTGGAGATGACACCCTTGTTGCCGTGACGACCAGCCATCTTGTCGCCGGGCTGAAGCTTGCGCTTCACGGCCACGAAGACCTTGACCATCTTCATGACGCCGGGCGGCAGGTCGTCGCCGCGGCGGACCTTCTCGACCTTGTCCTCGAACCGTGCGTCCAGCTGGCGCTTCTGCGCCTCGTACTGTTCGTTCAGCGCTTCGACGACCTGGGCGTCGGCCTCTTCCTTAAGGGCCAGCTGCCACCAGTGGCTGCGCGGCATTTCTTCCAGAAGCTCGGCAGTGATCTCGGTGCCCGCCTTGATGCCTTTCGGCCCCTTGGCGACGGTCTTGCCGACCAGCATCGAGTTCAGACGGGCATAGATGTTGCGATCAAGGATCGCCATCTCGTCGTCACGGTCACGGGCCAGGCGCTCGACCTCTTCCCGTTCGATCTGCAACGCACGCTCGTCTTTTTCTACACCGTGGCGGTTGAAGACGCGCACTTCGACAATCGTGCCGAAGTCACCCGGTGGCAGGCGCAGCGAGGTATCCCGCACATCGGACGCCTTTTCACCGAAGATGGCGCGCAGGAGCTTTTCTTCCGGCGTCATCGGGCTCTCGCCCTTTGGCGTGATCTTGCCCACGAGGATATCGCCCGGCCCCACTTCGGCGCCGATATAGACGATGCCCGCCTCGTCGAGGTTGCGCAGGGCTTCCTCGCCGACATTGGGATGTCGCGGGTGATCTCTTCCGGCCCGAGCTTGGTGTCGCGGGCGGCAACCTCGAATTCTTCGATGTGAACGCTGGTGAACACGTCGTCCTTGACGATGCGTTCCGAGATCAGGATCGAGTCTTCGTAGTTGTAGCCGTTCCACGGCATGAAGGCGACGACGACGTTCTTGCCCAGCGCCAGTTCACCGATATCGGTAGACGGGCCATCGGCAATCACTTCGCCCTTGCCGACCATGTCGCCCACTTTCACCAGCGGACGCTGGTTGATGCAGGTGTTCTGGTTCGACCGCTGGAACTTGCGCATCCGGTAGATGTCGACGCCGGGGTCACCGACCTCGAGATCCTCGGTGGCACGGATAACGATCCGCTGCGCATCGACCTGGTCGATGATGCCGGCGCGCTTGGCCTGGATGGCGGCGCCGGAGTCGATGGCGACCTTTTCCTCGATGCCGGTGCCGACCAAAGGCGCCTCGGCCTGCAGAAGCGGGACCGCCTGACGCTGCATGTTCGAACCCATGAGGGCGCGGTTGGCGTCGTCGTTTTCGAGGAACGGGATCAGCGAGGCTGCGACCGACACCAGCTGCTTGGGCGAGACGTCGATCAGGTCGACATTCTCGTTCGGGGCCAGCGTGTATTCACCGTTCTGCCGGGTCGAGACCAGGTCGTTGACGAATTTCATGTCCCCGTCGAGGTTGGCGTTGGCCTGTGCCACGGTGTGGCGCATTTCCTCGGTGGCGGACATGTAATGCACCTCGTCCGTCACCTGCCCGTCCTTCACGACCCGGTAAGGGGTTTCGATGAAGCCGTACTTGTTGACACGGGCGAAGGTGGCCAGAGAGTTGATCAGACCGATGTTCGGACCTTCCGGCGTTTCGATCGGGCACATCCGGCCATAGTGGGTCGGGTGCACGTCGCGCACCTCGAAGCCGGCGCGCTCACGCGTCAGGCCGCCCGGCCCAAGCGCCGACAGGCGACGCTTGTGCGTCACTTCGGACAGCGGGTTGGTCTGGTCCATGAACTGCGACAGCTGCGAGGAACCGAAGAATTCGCGCACGGCGGCGGCTGCCGGCTTGGCGTTGATCAGGTCCTGCGGCATCACCGTGTCGATCTCGACCGAGGACATGCGTTCCTTGATCGCGCGCTCCATGCGCAGCAGGCCGACGCGATACTGGTTTTCCATCAGCTCGCCGACCGAGCGCACCCGGCGGTTGCCCAGGTGGTCGATATCGTCGATATCGCCGCGCCCGTCACGCAGATCAACCAGCGCCTTGATACAGGCGACGATGTCTTCCTTGCGCAGGGTGCGCTGGGTGTCTTCCGCATCCAGCGCCAGACGCATGTTCATCTTGACCCGGCCGACGGCGGACAGGTCATAGCGCTCGCTGTCGAAGAACAGGGTATCGAACAGGGCGCTGGCGGCGTCGACGGTGGGCGGCTCGCCCGGGCGCATGACGCGATAGATGTCCATGAGCGCGCTTTCGCGGCCCATGTTCTTGTCCTGCGCCATGGTGTTGCGCATGTAGGGACCGACATTGATGTTGT
>PR_CR_10_Liq_1_inCRDRAFT_1001720_pt1 | contig 11963 bp, 8 predicted proteins | sample PRCRCaboRojoPR_3_FD_10241 | JGI IMG/M metagenome (IMG submission 10241) | reverse complement strand
GGGGTGTTAAGGAGACAAATTGTGAGTGCAGCACAGAAAACACAACCACGCAAGTAGCATATGCAAAACCTAGAGAACACTACACTCCATAAAGGTAAGCACATGAATCAAGCTATAAAACGAGAAATTGCAAGTAAAACATAACCATGACTAGATGGGACTCTAACAGAAACTAATCAAACTAATAAGAAACTTAAAGTTACCTTAATCCTGGTAATCGTGCCACTGTTCTCCATCGTTTTCAGTGTCAACTTTGTAGCACATGTACTCCCAGAACTCGTTAGACTTCTTGTTGAGAGAAATTAACTCAATCATAGAGTTGAATCCATAGTTAGAGCTAACCAAAGCAGCAAGGTTCTCAGCAGAGATTTCAGGGTTGCCAAGGACGGGGTCAGTGGGGACCTCGTTGAGTACGTAGTCGTCAGCTTCTTTCATCATCCTGTCTTCTTCTTCCTTCTTTTTGGGGTCAGGAGGACGGGACATGTAAAACTTAACTATTGGGTAAAGCAAGAACAACCCAAAGTACCGGGCGTTCCCTACATGTCTGCACATTCGGAAGTAGAACTCTTTGACTGGGTTGTAGCGGCCTAGTGACTCCAGTCCAAACTTCCTTTCGTTGAAGTCTAGGTTGAGTCTGCGCCTTATCCTCCACCTGTTTTCTTTAGGAGAGAACGACCAAAATGTCATTTGTAAAAATGGGCCATAAATGTTTTTGACTTAAATTATTTTAAAGCTACTTATAAAGTGTTCATAACTATACCTGCTAGCATAATTTTCCCTGAGTAAGTAAGTACAACCCTACTTAAAGTTGGATTTTCTTTGAAAGTTGCACAGGGTGTGGGTCTTTCACATAGCACTTCAAGTTCACCCATTTTCTTAGACCACAAAGCTCTAGGGTTTGGTTTAACTTGTCTGCCTTGGATTTCTTTAGTGATCCTAGTTACTTTCACAGGGACTCTGGTGGAACCCATGTGCAATAGCATTTGCATGTTTTTGGTTACTGGGGCTTTTATTTCTCCAGTCACGCCTCTGATTACTAGTTTCTGTGGGAGTTTAAGTTGGGAACTTGAAACTACTTGTCCTGGTTTGATCTTTTCAAAGTTGCCTGTGAACTTCTTCAGCGTAAAGTCCACACTGTCTCCAGCAAAGGCTAGGTTTACTTTTTGGCCTCCTTTTTCTACTTCTTTTATTTGGGCTGAAAAGTTTACTTGGGGTATTTGCACTTTTGAGTTAGGTTTAATGAACCCTGAAAGTATTTTCCCTGATATTGAATGCCCAAGTAAACTTCCGTGCACAAGTCTGTAGCAGTCTTCTACTCTGAAAACTAAGTTCTGCAGGTTGGGTTTCGGAGGTTCTGCTTCTTGGATGAGTTCAAACAAACAAGGTTGGTCACTAGCTCTAAGAGTCACGTTGACTCCTTCAACTGGGCTCACAGGCACAAACCTAATGTTTTCAGGTTTGAACCCTGCTTGTTGGATTACAGGCAAAACACTGCTTTCAATCTCCTGAGGTATCACTTCACTTCTTGAAACAGCCACTATCACTTGGCTCACTCCGTAACTCCTTGCAAGAAAAGCTAGTTCTTTAGTAGGTTCAACTACTCTACTTTCTATGCGCTTTTTCTTAACTGTTGAGTCAACTACTATTACACACAAGTCAGCTTGAGCAGCCCCACTGATGTACTCAGTGAAGTACTCGCTGCTTCCAGGAGTGTCTAGCAAGTGAAGTACTTTTTGCTCTGTTCTGATGGACTCTGAAAAGCAACTAACTGTGCCTAGTTGTTTTTCTTGCAAAAGCAAATCTACTGCCCAAGCAAACTCGCCGTTTTCAATATTTGCTTTGGAAGAGTCCCTTCTGAACCTGTGCAAAAGCTTATCGTCAAAGTAACCAAAGTCGTAAAGAATTCTTCCTAAAATAGAGCTTTTTCCGGACTTTTTGTGTCCTAAAAACACTACATTCAGTGTAGGTATTTCGTCTTTCAAGTCAGGGATGCTTTGAGGCTGAGTGCTAGGGATCTCAAAGAGTTTAGGGGGCTTAGCTGCAGGCTGGCTGGAAGGTTTACAGTGAAGTAAGCTCTTGGACTCTTTTGACTGAGGAACAACAATAGGCTCTCTTCTGCCGCCTGCTTTTTTTTCCTCAATGATTTGGTCGGGACTGGGCTTTAGAAAGGGTTCTGCTCTGTGAATCCACTCTAGGCCTTTCAACTCAAAGGACCTAGGTTCAGGCTCTAAGTCCAAGTTAAGCAACCAAGCAATATCAGAACACATTTTTAACTTACAACCTATTTGCTAAGTTCCCAGTTTCTAAGTTGAGCTTCGAACCCAGGGTTTGGCTGAACTACTTCTCTTTTTTCTTGGACAAACTTAAGTGCGTCATCGTAGGTCATTTGGTTTTCTTTCATGACATAAGCCACCACTACACTTCCAGACCTACTTCTTCCTGCAAAGCAATGCACTAGCACCTTACCTCCTTGGTTAACTGCTGTTTTTATGAAGTTCAAGCATTCATCTACTTCAGAAACTATGTCACTCTCAGCACTGTCAGTTATACTGACGCACTTGTAGACAAACTCGTCTGGAAACATAGGGTTCATTTTGTCTATAAGGGTAAGTACGTGTGTGATTCCTAAGTCTTTAAGCTTGTTTTTGGACATAGCTGCTCCGATGCTTCCTATGTAAACTCTTTCAAGCACTTCAGCTGGAGTGCTGTCGGTTTTGTAGTGCTTGAGTGCTAGGAACATACGGATTTGCTGCATTAACTGGGTAGCAAGTTCTTTGTTTTCGGGGTTTGAAGCGGTTTCCATTTATTTAGAGAAGTGAGATGTGACAAGTGAGCTTTCTTCTGTGTCCCAAACTGCTATTTCGCCTCCAAGTCCTCCTGTAGCTAGTATGTACGGAGAGTCTTTGTAGAACTCCAAGCACAACAACTTATCTACCTTCATGTCTTTTTCTTGAATTCTAGTTAAGTTCTGTGCGTCCCACAAACTCACTGTGCAGTCAGTTGAAGCGGTAGCTAACAAGTTAGGAACTCCAGGACTGTACCTAGCTGTGGACTGGTTTTTGTGTGCTTTTACACTCAACAGCGGAGCTGAAAGGTTCCTTGCGTCGTATGTGTTTAAGAATCCGTCTTCCGTGGTGATCGACACTTTTAAGGGCGAAAAAGGGTCCCAAGAAATAGACTCTACTTCAGAAGGAACTGAGGCACTGATTCTTGAACTTGGGGAATCAGCACTCATTACAAATAGGTTCCCATCAAGTCCTCCTGTAGCAATTATTTTTTCTTCGGTGGGGTTCCACTTGACGGCCTGGACCTTGCCTTGGTGGTGGTCAAGAGTCAAGCTGCACTTGTTTTCAAGCACATCCCACAACTTAACTTGTGTGTCGGCAGAGCCACTAGCAAGGATGTTGTTTCTAATAGGGTGCATGTCCAAAGACATCACTGCATCTCTGTGACTGCCTTTTTTGTAAGTTTTGGTTTTCTTCTTTTTCTTGCCTGACTTGTTTTCCACACGCTTAACTCCTCCAAGTGAGACAACTGGCTCTAAAGCGTCAAGTAAGTCCAGGTTCCACACTTCAATTTCAGGCAAAAAACTCCCTACTGCTAAACAGTTGCCAACTTCTCCTGGGTTTTGGGGGTTGTAAGGCAGCCACTGGAGGTCTAGAGGGTAAGCACTGAGAATTATGTCGTGGTGCACGTAAAGTGCACTGGTTTCCTCCACATACACATACACGTCTAGTTCGCTGAAGTCTCCGTTCTGGACACCAGCAACGATCAAAGCGTCTTTAGGCTGGATTTTGCAGTTCTCTTCTTCTTCTTGGTCTTTTAAGTCTTCTAACTGGGCGTCGTACTCAACATTGGTGAACACAGGGTCAGGATTTTCCTGGTCATAGTTTTCTAACTGCATATCGTTGTTTTCTTGGAAGTCTTCGAAGTCGTCCATTTGCACTTCTTGCTGTATTGGTTCGGTTCTGGCGTAGCCTCTTGATACCCATGCAAGACTTGTTATTACACTCATTATTTATTATAAAACCATTTATGTGTTAACTAAACAGGCTCGTTCCTATTTTTTGGAAAACGCTCACTTCAGTGCTTAGCAAGTCAAATAGCTTTTTGCGTTCTTCTTTTAGTTTGTTTCGGAAGTCAAGGGTGCTTAGTTGGGGAAGTAGTGCCTCTATTTCTTGAGTGTAAGTTAAGTCTAGCTCTTCTTGGAAGCTGTTTAGGGTTTTGGTTTTAAGCTCGTTTAAGGCTTCTTTTATGCTTTGCAAGAGTTCACTCCACTTAGAGTTTGCTGCAGTAAAGTGCTGAGGTGCTTCTTGGGGCTTTTTCTTGTGGCGTCTAGAAGGTTTAGGTATGGTTTGTGAAATCAGTTGACTAAAAACTAGCCAAAACAGGTAAACTGTGTTAGTTAGGAACATGTAGTTTTGGAGTCTTTCTAGTTGAAAGTTGTCTTGTAGCTGTTGCGACTGCACAAAACTCTGAACTTCTGTGAGTTTTTCTAAGTACGCCTGAGTTTTGCTATTGAACTCTTCGAAGTTTTGGCACTTAGCCAAAGTGCATATTTCACACACTAAACCAATGAGTTCGTAGCCAGTTTTAAGTATTCCTTCTTCACTTAAACTCTGGACCTTTTCTTTAATGAGCCCCAAAGTTAAGTCTGACTGCTCTGTGTTTCCACTGTAGAGATAGTAAGCCAAACTTAATGAAAGTTTTTCAAGCTGCACTAAACTTAAGTTACTCCACCTTCCGTACAAGTTTCTAGGAGTTTCTGGGTTGCTGAAAGGTTGATAGTCCTTTAGCACTGAAGTGTCTGAAAGTTCATTGAAGGCTCCTTCTGTTCTTTCTAAGTCTTTTAAAGAGTTCTTAAGTGCTTCCCAAGTTTCGTTTTTAACGTCTTTATAGATCCTTAAAAACAACTTACTCAAAAAAGCCAACTCAGACAAGTAAGAATTCTGCACTTTGTCTTTGAAAAGGTAAAAGTCGTAAACTTGCAGAATGTTGTGGTGTGTAAAGGCTTTTTGAGTGGAGTCTGCTAAGTCAAGTGCAGAGTACCTTTGGAAGTTTTCTACACTGTTGCACTCTTCAAGAAGCTCGGTTTTCCACAGTCTGAATTCGTTAAGCTGATCAAAAACCAAGAACCCCAAAGTTTCGTGCTGCACAGATTTAATGTCCAAAGTCGAGTACAAAGCTAGAACCGGTTTTAAGAACCCAGCTGCTTTGTAAAGGCTTATGAGTTCTAGTTTTTCAAAGTAGTTAAAAGGACTGTTGTTGACTCCTAAGTCTAGCAAAGCTAAGGACGCCACAGCTTTCCAGTCTAAGTTTTTAAAGTCAGACTTCCTAGACAAGTACCCAGAAGCTATTAGAACTAAAGGGTCTCCTACTTTGTGTTCTCCTTTTTTAGGCTCAGCTTCTACTTTCAGTGAGTCTGTGTAAACTTTAAGGACCCTTTTAAAGTCTTCCCAGTCTTCTAAGAGTCCCAGTCTGTACTTGAGTTTCCAGTATGTAACTACTCGTCTTATTTCGTCTAAACTCTCAACTGAGTCTAAGTTCATGCTTTCAAGTCCCTGCAGTAAGGCCTTGGTTTCTTCTGAGTTCAGCAAAAGAATATAGACTTTTAAGTCTTCCACTGTAGAAGGAATGTCGTAGTACTTGCTTAGGTACTTAACTAGTTTACTTTTGAGCTTCTCTGTAAGGTTTAAGTTAACTTTCTTTTGTATCAGTGCTTTGATGAACTCTAGCTCTGCAAGACTGCAAGTTCGTTTGAGGTTCCTAACGGTTACAGTTTGCCCTGCAATCGCTTTTTTGGAGTACTTCAAGTTGGAGTAACACTCTTGCAAAAGCTTGCCACTTTCCAAAGCTTCTTGGGGGCTTCTGAACAACTCAGACAACTGCTCACAGTCCAGGTCTTCAACTCTGAACTCAGTGTTTTTAGCTAACTCTACACAAAACTCAACGTAGCCTACATAGCAGTCCCAAATCATAGCTGAAGTTTCTTCGCTAAGGTTCAAACTCAGTATTCTGTGGTAAGCCTGGATCAGACTCAAGGGTTCGTTAGAAAGCTTGTGGAAAGTAAGTTCTGCATGAAGCTTCTCACTGGTCTCTAAAACGCTTCCGTGATCTTCCAACAACTTAAGTCCTTTTTGGAAGTTCCCTTTTAGCTCTTCGATTTTTAACTCAACTTTTAAGGTTTCCTGAGTTATTTTGTATTGGGGATTTTGTTTGATTTTCTGCAAAAACAACCCAGCAATGTCAAGCACTTTCTTCTCGGCTGGATTTTTCATTGCGGACAGGCACATACTCTCAACAGCCCACTGTCCGTACTTCAGGTCTCCAAAGTTCTTGAAGAGTTTCAAAGCTAAGGAGTGCTGCTCTGAAAAGTTGTAGTCTGCAGCGTAACTATTGAAAAGGAGCTCCCCAGTTTCACGGTTAGGACTGCTTTCAAAACTCTGTTTGTGGAGTTGAGTCACTTTGCTGTTCATGTTAAGTCCTCTGTAGATCAGCACCATCAAGTCAACCAAAGGGGGTTCTTTGGGCTCATGAATGCCTTCAAGAATCTCAAGGCACTCTTGAGTGTCTCCGAGTCTCTGCAAAATAAGAGCTTTGACTGCGTAGAGCATTTGTTGGGGGGACTTTTGGAGTTGGGCGTTGCACTGCTTAAGGGCTTTTTTGTACTGTCTGGCGTCTATTAAGTCGTAGAGTGCTCTAAGCTTCCTTTCGACCACAGGGTTCATTATAAAATGGAATCCGCCAAATCTACCTCGTCTACACTCAAAAAGTCACAAATTCCTCTTCTGGAGGATAAGTACTTAGACCTGAGAAAAAACATCTTCAACGTTACTTCTACCTGGATAAGTACCCACGAAAAGGAATTCACAGAGCTGCTTGAAGAGTACCGGAATCTAAAGAATACATTTGACCGCAAAACTCAAGAACTGAAAGAACTAGAACTCGAAATAGCTGATGAAAAAGAAGCCTTAGCCGACAGGAAAGAAGAACTTTTGCTTTTAAAAGAAATAAAAAATATCAGATCTAAAGCCCAACACGACAGCTACAAAAAACTTAAAGTGCTGCATGACGGGTACCAGGACAAGCTAAGTAACGCTAAAGTGACTTGTAAACTTTTTGAAGAAAGGTTAGGTTTAGTAATTCAACACAAAGCCAACAACACTAAGTTCCTTTTCGAATGTATAACTAACGAAGAACGCGGGGAACACTATATAGAAGTTTGCAAAGAAGGGGATCTCTTTCAAGTGCACTCTTGTGTTCCAGAGATCCCAAACATACAAGAACTAGTGCAGAAGCTCAACTACACTGGGAACTTGTCAAGGTTCATTAGAAGTGTAAGGAGTTCTTTTGTTAACTTGTACAATTAAGATAGTTTAGAACTTCTTGAGTAAAGGTGTCAGAGTGGGACTTAGTGTAAAGCTTGAGTTCTTGCATTAAGTTGTTTAAGCACCAATGTAAGTCCTTTTCTCCTGGGCTTGCTTCTTCTGAAGTAGTTTTAAGTGCTTTTTCAAGGATTTTTTGGTTTATAAAGACTTCTTTTAGAGTGTGTTCGCTAGAGTTGTTTATAAAGACTGTTCCAAGTCGCTTGATTAAGCTGCAAAGCATTCCGTTGTTTTTAAAATNAAAAACCCAGTTGAACAACTTAGTCCAGCAAGAGGTTTCTAGAGTCCTAGCTAAGTTTGGCTTGAGTTCTAAAGTGTAGGTAAGAACTCTTATAGTGTTTAAAGCAAACAAGTTTATGGGGTTTTGCACTGTGTAAGTGTTAAGTGCTATGGACTTTGAGTGAGTTGGGGGTTTGAAGTGAGTAACTTCTTTTTGCAGCTCTTGAGTAACTTCTGGGCTAAGTAAACTATTTAATTCACTCCGCATACAACTAAGGGCTCCTTGTCTAAGACTCTGAAGTATACTTACTAAAATGTCTAGGTACTGGTACTTGACCTCAGAAAACTGTTTAGGGTGCTTAAAGCTTGCATTCAAAATGCGCTTCACTAGTAGTTTTCCGTACCTTACAAACAACAAGTTAAACAAAGAAGCCGAATTACAAGGGAAAAAAGGTTTTTGGTTCAGTTCGTCCACAGTAGGAGTGGGGTTGGCCAGGGCTTCTGTTATAAGTTGTGAAAGGAACTCAGCTGTTCCTTCAAGGTTAATTTCAAGCTCTATAAACCAAAGGAGCTTTTCAAGTACTTTGGGAAGAAGTTCTTCAGACAAGGTGTTTTTAACGTGAATAGGGAGTTCTTGGTTAGACACAACTTTAAAGTGCAAAAAGTGCTGGACAAAACTGCAGTTAATGTGGTAAAGCAAAACCAGCCATGTTTGCTTGTTTAGAAATAAGGAAAGAGTCTTTTCTGGGTAGGTGTTAATACAGTACTCCAATAGTCTGCAAATCAGAATTACTTGGGTTCCAGAGACTTCTAAAGTCTCAGTGCAGACTTCAAGTGTTTTTTCTAAGGCATCGAAGCTTTCAATGCCTTCAAAGAACTCAGGGTTGTGTGTAAGGGCCTCAAAGGCTTTTTGGGAGCATGTGGAGTAGCAAGGTTTTAAGTTGTCTAAGAGTAATTCAAAGTTGATAGCTTCTTGGAAAAACTCAAACATAGCAACTTCTTCAATGAGAACCCATTGGTTGTCTGTTCTTAACTTGGGGTTTTGAAGCCACTTGGTTACAAGTTCATAGTTGCAAGGACTCGTATCAAGAAAGTGAGTAACTTTAGAATGGACTTTGTGGAGTTCTTCAACTACTATTTGAGTTAAGGCTTGACTTGCCAAGTTGCTTAAAATAGGGTCTAGATGAACAGCTGCTTTGAGTTTTCGGTTAAAAGGTAACTAAGTGTACATTACTGAGTCAAAAGCTTTGTTAGACAAGTAAAGGAGCTTTGCTATAAAAGTTTCTTCAGAAGAACTTTGGAACTGCTGAACTAGCACCTGAACAAAATCCACGCCCTCCACACACAAGTATTTCACTAAGTCAGCTACAACAGAATCAATCTCAGAAAACTTGCATGAAAGGANAACCAGTCCCCCAAAAACTGAACCAATGCACAGTTTTAGGGCTTCTTTTGTTCTAGGGTCTTCCAAGGCTTCTTCAAGCCTACTTACTAAGTCAAAAGATAAATGGGAGTGCTCCCCCTTGCTGAGTTTCTGTAAAGAAGTGATTATTTGGGATATTTCAGACATTTATAAATATGAATGCAAAAGTACTTCTTGTGCTGTGGGTTTTGGCAGAGTCAAGCCAACTAAGCTCAATCTATATCATTCCTTCAGAAGGAAAAATCAACTCAGAAACTAATTATATGTTCCAAATATATTATAGCGAGTCAACACCTATTACTTCAGGTTCTACTATCAAAATAACCTTTCCAGAAAAGGTGGGAATCGTAGAAACACTTAACTCAACACCAAAAACTTGCCTTGTAAATGGAATCTCACCTAAAAATTGTAACTTCACTCAAACTGACACTATAGAGCTTACAACTGAGCAAAATCACTCTATTTTCCTTTCAATCGAGTTAGGAAAAATCAAAAACCCTGATGCTATCTATCTAAAGTCCAATATAGATAAGTTCGACATCAAAGTCAGTAAAGACAGTGCAACTTACCTTGAAGGACAGGAGTACCTAGAGTTAAGTTCGTTAGAAGAAGGCAAGCTGTCTTCAGTTGCTTCTGAGCAGTCTAACCAAAAAGTAGGCACCCCTGCAGATTACCAAATAGAATTTGAAACTCAAAATAGTATCCCTGNAAATGGATTGGTTATTTTGGAGTTTTCAGACGACTTTGAACTAGNCGAATTANCCACTGCAACTGGAAAAAGAGGGTCTAGTGAGGAAGTAACACTTACAATAACTAAAGAAGGGCAAAAAACCTACTTACAAGGGCTGTTTACTGAAAAAACAGAACCAACTTCAGTTACACTTAAGTTATCCAAAGTGACCAATCCTGGGTTCTACGGTTCTGCTTCAGTTGAAGTAACTACTGGAACTAATAACAGGGAACCAATAGACTCAGGGACTGTAAGTTTCAGTTCAAGCAAAGCGTGCTCTATAACTCTTAGCTCAAAGACTTTCGAAACCGAGTATGTTTACTCTAAAGGCTACATAGAGTTCTTAATAAATGTTGACTTTTACAAAAACGAAGAAGGCTACATGATTTTTGAGTTTCCTGAAGAATACCCTTTGACTGACGAAGTCGAATGCAAAGTGTTTTATGGGTTCTTGCGTTCAAACTCAATGGAGTGCACTCGCGAAGGCAACAAGTTAACAACTTCCAAAGACATTCCTGCCTTCAACTCTATAAAGGTAAAGTTCAGCAATGTCAGGAACCCCCAAGACAACGCTGAAACTGGGTACTTCAACGTTTCAACTGTAACAGGCAGTGGAAGCCTTATATGCCAAAACACTGAGTTCCTTAAAGTAAGCCCAGTTCCCAACTCAATTACAGTAAACCAGAAGCAAAGAAACAGTTCAAAAGTTTCAGACCCCGGGCCTTACATTCTTAACTTCAATACAACTACTCAGTTCCCTAAAACTTCTTATATTAAAGTAGTTCTGCCTAAAGAACAGATTGAAAAAAGCCCCGAGATTGGTTGTTATGAAGCAGAAAAAGACCTTAATTGTGAAGTGCAGGAAGAAGACAATGCCTATAACTTAGTTATAAGAAACTGGTGTCCTAGTTCTGGCTGTGAAAATTGTTGTTCTAGCAACACTGAGTTTGGTTTAACTATTCAAGGAGTCTCCAACCCTAAGTATGTGAAGCCAAGCATCACCTCTTCAGTCCAAATCTACACAATGACTTCCACGGGCATCATTGACCAAGTAANTTCAGGTGTGTTTTTTGAACCAGACCTAGAGCCTATTGAGATCACCGACGGAAAGGTTTCAAGAAACGTCAACACTGTAGGACTTCCAGTTACTTACACTTTCTCTTTTACAAGCAGTAGTGTTTTTTTAGCAGGAGCTAAGCTTGTATACGAGTTGCCTGAAGGGTCTATGTTTGCAGAAGAAACTATTGAGTGCGGGGAGTTCTCCTGCAACCATGAAAACTACTCCTCTGGAAGCGTTAAAAAAATCACTGTAGAAGGAGTGTGCACTTCAGAGTGTGAAAAAAACACTAATTTCACTGTGGCAGTAACAGCAATCGAAAACCCAATATCTGTGAAACCTATCGAAGGGGACTTTGTGATAAATGCCTATACAAGCTCAGACTGGATCATTGAAAGGGGAAATGCCACCAGCACATTGGCAAGTTTGGAAACCAACGAAATCTCCAACTTCCAACTCATCAGGGAAACTGACAGTATAAGGGCTAATATCTACCTAAATGTGATTTTCAACTACCAAACGGAGATTCCAACTTCTGGGTCCATAGAAGTAGAACTCCCAGAGAACGTTGCAATCATTTCAGGAACTTTCAAGGCCTTTAAGTCAGATAGCGAACTAAAAAGCGAAATTGAAGTGTACAGTGAGTCTAATTCACTCAAAAGGTTAGTAGTTACCGACTACTGCCCTACTGAGTGCCCTAAAGAAAGCCAAGCTGAAATAAAGCTTACAGGACTGAAAACTCCTGACTCAATCATTGAAATATCCGGCCCAATGAGCATAAAAACCAAAGACTCAAACTATGGAATTGACGAGGGATCTTTGGAGGACGTTAAAAGCATCCTGAACGAACTAAAGCCTGGTGACCTTTACAACGCTGATATTCTTCCAGAAAACCCGATTGTAAGTGAGTCTACCAACTACAGAGTTCTGTTCACTTGCGAGCATAACTTGCCAGAAAACGCTGTGATCAAAATAGGCTTTCCAGAAGAAGTTCCCATCAACGGCAGTATAAGCTGCACATCCTATTTTACAATAAGTGAAGACTTAGAGTGCGTGTTTTCAGACAGCGAAGTAAAGGTAACCANNGGGTTTCCTAGTGGCACCACGGACCCTAACATAATAGGGCTCTACATAAACAATGTAGTGAAC
>PR_CR_10_Liq_1_inCRDRAFT_1001719_pt1 | contig 11964 bp, 11 predicted proteins | sample PRCRCaboRojoPR_3_FD_10241 | JGI IMG/M metagenome (IMG submission 10241) | reverse complement strand
GGCCCACCGCAAGGCCCGAGCCATTGAGCGTATGCACGAACTGTGGCTTGCCGCCGCCCTCGGGCTTGAACCGGCCATTCATCCGGCGGGCCTGAAAATCCCCGCAGACGGAAACCGAGGAAATCTCGCGGTAGGTATCCTGCCCGGGCAACCAAACCTCGATGTCATGGGTGCGCCGCGCGCCGAACCCCATGTCGCCGGTACACAGAACGATGGTCCGATAGGGCAGGCCCAAGCGTTCCAAAATCCCCTGCGCGCAGTCGGTCATCCGGTCCAGCTCATCGCGGCTGTGATCGGGGTGGGTGATCGAGACCATCTCGACCTTCTCAAACTGGTGCTGGCGCAGCATGCCTGCGGTGTCCTTGCCCGCACTGCCGGCTTCCGAGCGGAAGCACTGCGTATGCGCGACGTAACGCTGTGGCAGGCTGGCTTCCTCCACCACCTCGCCGTTGACGATATTGGTCAGTGGCACCTCCGCCGTCGGCACCAGCCACCAGCCATTGGTCGTCTGATAGCTATCCTCGCCAAACTTCGGCAACTGCCCGGTGCCATACATCATGTCATCACGCACCAGCACCGGCGTCCACGTCTCGGCCAGCCCATTTTCCTCAACATGCGTGTCGATCATGAACTGCGCCAAGGCCCGGTGAATTCGCGCCACCGCGCCCTTGAGCACCACAAAGCGCGAGCCCGACAGCTTCGCGGCCAGTTCAAAATCCATCCCCGGCACCACGCCCTCAAGCTCAAAATGCTCCTTCGGGGTGAAATCGAACACCTTGGGCGTGCCCCAGCGGTGCAGCTCCACGTTGTCACCCTCATCCTCGCCATCGGGGATATCATCCATCGGCAGGTTCGGCAGACCCATCAGCATATCGGTCAGCTTCTGGTCCAACTCCTTGGCTTGCGTCTGCATCGCCGCCACCTCGGCCTTCTTCTCACCAACCAGCGCGCGCAGCCGCTCAAACTCCGCCTCGTCGCCCTTGGCCTTGGCGGCACCCACCTCCTTGGAGGCCTTGTTTTGCTCGGCCTGCGCGGTCTCTGCGGCCAAAATCTTGGCGCGCCGCGCCTCGTCCAGCTCAAGAATGGGGGTTGAGGCCCCCTCGACCCCCCGGCGGGCCATGGCGGCGTCAAACTGGGCGGGGTTTTCACGGATCGCGCGGATATCGTGCATGGGTCTTGTCCTCGAACCTCTGAGTCGTCGCCCGCCTTATGCCCCAATTTTCGGGGGAGGTGTAGGGTATCTGGGCCGACGATAGGGCAGAGGGGGTGGGGTTTGGTGAATGGTGGCTTCAGGCATCGGGTTTGGGCGGATCGGGGGGCGTGTAAATGTCGGGGTCGGCCTGCCACTTGCGCCATTCGGTTTCGAAGTCTTGAGGTGGCAAGTTAAATTTTGGCCAATGTTTTGGCCAGCTATGATGCTTTGGCCCGTGTCCACCGGGTAGCCTCACCGAGGCATCGCCAAACATTTCGCTTAGCTGGTTTGCTGTGATGGACGAGTCGGCAAAATTCACATGACAAACCGCAGCACCGAAGAATTTTGTATCTTCAAAATTTGTGTCTTGGTCAATTTCTATATGCCGCAAGTCGCATCCTTCAAATCTGGCCGATTGAAGTTGAGCGCCCTGAAACTTTGCTTGTATGAAATTTGCGCCGCGAGCATCGGCACCGCTAAGCTGAGAATGTTGCATTCTCGCATTCATCAATTCCGCGCCTTGCATTTTAACCCCTATAAGAACTGCTGAATCGAAAATCGCGTTGATCAGTCGTGCACCATTTAGCTTCACGTTGAATAGCCACGCGCATGTGAAATCAGCTGCGTTTGCATACGCGCCTCTCAAGTCGGCTCGCGACAGAGAAGCGGCTTGTAATTGAGCGTCTTCAATGGCTGCACCTTTTAGTATCGAGCCAACAAATTCGGCACCTTGTAACTCCGCATCACGCAAATCTGCGCCGCTCATGTCGCGCTTTGACAGGATCAACTTTCGTAAAATCTGACGCTCCAAGCCCAACCGATAGCCTTTATCGCGTTCCAACTGTTTTCGATTTTCACTACGCCGTTCGATCACTCTCAAACCTACATCCACGTCCTGCCGTGGATGTTCTACGCTTTTGCCCCTCCAACTAGTCCATTGTTGGACTGTTACAGGTTCGTTTGCCACTCCGCTGTCAGGCAGTGACACAGTCTCGCGCCCGGCATTTTGCCGGATATAGGCGCACAGGATTTCCATGATCTGTATATGGTCCCGCGCGCTGTCTTGGCTGATCCGCTCCAATGCATAGATCGCCCCGAGGCGCACTTCGAGGTTGGGTTCAGTGAGTTCGGTGATCACGGGTCGCTTAAAATCCAAGTCCTTGCCAGCATTGTGTGAACTCCCCTCTTTCGCGTGGTAAAGAAGTTGACCCCGGCTATCCCTTCGGTGGGTACGAACAGTCTTTTCCGCCCCCAAGCCCTCAACCGCCTTGTTGATCCTGTCTGTGATTTGCCCTTGTTCGGCAATGTCGGCCTGTTTCTGCGCCACGATTGACCGCCAGATAACGAAAGGCGCGCCGATCAGGGCGACGGTGACGCCACCGACGCCAAGGCTACTGCCGGGGACATCCAAGAGACCGCCGAAAAGGGCGCGACCCAAGAGGGTGAAAGCCGTTCCAACGGCGAGCACGACAAGTAGCGTCGCAACCACCGCAAACAACGGTCCCAACCACCGCGCCTTGCCAAAGTCCAGCCGCCGCTTGAGGGTCAGCCAATCCACCAGACCAAACCTGTCGTCGTTACTCACCCGCGTACCTCGAATCCGTCAATCTCACGCAACCTAAACACGAAAACCGCGCCTCGCCCACCCTCGCAACCGCACCGACGCAATACCGACGTTTTACCGACGTCAAACCGACGCGCGTTTCGCACCTTGCAAATGCCCCCTTCGCCCCATAGGTTTCGCCGCAATTCGGCGGCCTTGCCGCGCCCCCATCTTAAGGACACGACCCATGGAAGCCATTGGCCAGTTTATCCCGCTTATCCTGATTTTCGCGATCATGTATTTCCTGCTGATCCGCCCGCAGCAGAAAAAGCTCAAGGAGCATAAAGCCATGGTCGAGGCGCTGCGCCGTGGCGATCAGGTGGTCACCCAAGGCGGGCTCATCGGCAAGGTCGCCAAGGTCAAGGACGAAGACGAGATCGAGGTCGATCTGGCCGATGGCGTGCGCGTCCGCGTGATCAAATCCACCGTCGCCCAAGTGCTGTCGAAAACCGAGCCGGCCGAGGGGTAAACGCCCTTCAACCTCTGACATCCTATTGAAAAGGCAGGATAATGCTGCAAATCGACCTGTGGAAACGCCTGGTAATCTGGGGGCTTGTAGCCCTTGGTTTGCTGATGGCCCTGCCCAATGTCTTCTACCCGCGGGTTGAAAGTTACAACGATGCGCAGGCCGCGATCGAGAACGGGGTAGAAAACCCGCAGGTGATGGAAGATGCGGGGCTTTGGCCCGATTTCCTGCCGTCCAATCTGGTCAATCTGGGGCTCGACCTGCGCGGCGGCGCGCATCTTCTGGCCGAGGTGCAGGTTGAGGATGTCTATGCCGCGCGGATCGAGTCCATGTGGCCCGAGGTGCGCGACCTCTTGCGCGAGGAGCGCGGGCGCATCGGCCCCATTCGCCTGCAGGAGACGGAAAACGCTGAACTTCGTGTGCGTCTGGTCGAGGGTGCCGAGGAGGCCTCTTATGCCGCCTCCCTCGTGCGCGGCCTTGCCCGCCCGGTCACCAGTCTTTCCGGCGCCGGGGCCTCGGATATCGACGTCAGCACCGAAGGTGCGGATATCATCGTGCGCTTGTCCCAAGCCGAACAACGCGCCACCGATGAGCGCACCGTCCGCCAAGCCCTTGAAATCATTCGCCGACGCATTGACGAGGTCGGCACCCGCGAGCCGACTATTCAACGCCAGGGGGCCGACCGTATCCTGATCCAGGTGCCCGGAATCGGCAGCGCGGCAGAGCTGAAAGAGATCATCGGCACCACCGCGCAACTGACCTTCCAGCCGGTGGTCAGCCGCACCCAGAATGCCGAGGAAAACCCCGGCCCTGGCAATGAGATATTGCCCTCTCTGGACGAAGAAGGGCTCTATTACATCCTCGAAAAGGCCCCCGTGGTCACCGGCGAGGAACTGACCGACGCACAGCCCGATTTCGACCAAAACGGGCGGCCTGCGGTCTCGTTCCGCTTCAACCCCACCGGCGCGCGCAAGTTCGGCGACTACACGGCGGAAAACATCGGCAACCCCTTCGCCATCGTGCTGGATGGCGAGGTGGTCAGCGCCCCTGTGATCCAAAGCCATATCCCCGGCGGATCGGGCATCATCACCGGCAATTTCACGGTTGAGGAAAGCACCAACCTGGCCGTGCTTCTGAGGGCCGGCGCATTGCCTGCGGGCTTGGAGTTCCTCGAAGAACGCACCATCGGCCCGGAACTGGGCGCCGACAGCATCGAGGCCGGGCAAATCGCCTGTATCGTGGCCTTCGTCCTGGTCCTTGTCTACATGTTCGCCAGTTACGGCACCTTCGGGATTTTCGCCAACATCGCGCTTGTCATCAACGTGGGGCTTATCTTCGGCCTGCTCAGCATGATCGGCGCCACGCTCACCTTGCCGGGCATCGCCGGGATCGTCCTGACAATCGGGATGGCGGTGGATGCCAACGTTCTGGTCTTCGAGCGAATTCGCGAGGAAATGAAATCGGCCAAAGGCCCGGCGCGGGCCATCGAATTGGGCTACGAGAAAGCGCTCAGCGCCATTGTCGACGCCAATATCACCACGCTCATTACCGCCGTGATCCTGCTGGTCATGGGCTCCGGCCCGGTGCAGGGCTTTGCCTGGACGCTGATGATCGGGATTTTCACCTCCGTCTTCACGGCGCTTTTCGTCACGCGCCTGATGATCGTCATGTGGTTCGAACGCAAACGCCCGAAAACGCTCATGGCGGGCAAGGCGCTGCGGCTTGTCCCGAAAGACACGAAGTGGGATTTCTTTCGCCGCTGGAAACTGTCCCTGGGCATCTCGGCGGTGCTGATCGTCATCGCGGCGGGCTCCTTCATGCTGCAAGGGCTGAACTTCGGGATTGATTTCCGGGGCGGTACCACGGTGCGCACCGAAAGCGCGCAACCGATTGATATCGGCCAATACCGCGACGCGATCCAGCCGCTGGAACTGGGCGATATTTCCATCACAGAGGTGTTTGATCCCACCTTCGGCCCTGATCAAAACGTTTCGATGATCCGCATTCAGGCGCAAGAGGGGCAGGAAAGCGTATCCGCCGAGGTGGTGGCCAGCGTCGAGGCCGCATTGCAACAGGCCGTGCCGGATATCGAGTTTACGAGCGTTGAATCCGTTGGCCCCAAGGTCTCGGGCGAATTGATCACCGCCGCGGTGATCGCCGTCTCGCTCGCCATCGGCGCGGTGCTTGTTTACATCTGGCTAAGGTTCGAATGGCAGTTCGCGGTGGGCGCCGTGGCGGCCCTTGTGCATGACGTTGTGTTGACCATCGGGATATTCTCGGAACTGCAAATTCAGTTCGATCTTGCCATTATCGCCGCGCTTCTGACCATCGTCGGCTATTCGCTCAACGATACGGTGGTGGTCTTCGACCGGGTGCGCGAGAACCTGCGCAAATACAAGAAAAAGCCGCTGTCCGAGGTGCTCAACATCTCGATCAACGAAACCCTCAGCCGGACTGTGATGACCTCGGTCACCACGCTTCTGGCGCTTATTGCCCTGTTTGTTCTGGGCGGTGACGTGATCCGCGGCTTTGTTTTCGCGATGATCTGGGGCGTGATCGTGGGCACCTATTCCTCGGTTTTCGTGGCCAGCGTCATTCTCCTGTGGCTGGGCGTCAAACGCGACTGGTCCAAGCCCGACGCCAACGCCGGGAACCAGTTTGCCAACGTGGATGCCTGAGGCACTGATCACGGCCGGGGCGACCCCCGGCCTGATATTCCTGATGCTGGCGATTGCCGTGGCCGGTATCGTGCGGGGCTTCACTGGGTTCGGGACCGCGCTGATCTTCGTGCCCGTCGCGGGGATTTTCCTGCCGCCCGCCGCCGTCATCGGGGTGATGACCATCACCGGGGTTTTCAGCACCGCCGCGCTTCTGCCACGCGCATGGGGGCAGGCCAGCCGCGCCGAGGTGGGGCTTTTGGCGCTGGCGGCGCTCATCACCGTGCCATTGGGCATATGGCTTCTGGAGCGGCTTGACGGGCTCACCATCCGCTGGATCGTGGCCCTCGTGGCGGGCCTGACGCTGACCGCGCTTGTCTCGGGTTGGCGCTTCTCGGGGCGCGTATCGCGCCCCGGGCTGGCCGGTATCGGTGGGGCTGCGGGGGTTGTCGGCGGCCTCACGGGCCTCACCGGGCCCGTGGTGATCCTCTTTTACCTCGCGGGCCAAGCCGCAGCACAAACCGTGCGGGCCAATACCATCCTGTTTCTGGCGGCCCTCGACGTGGTGATCGCTATCAATCTTTTCCTGCGCGGGGCCATCGCTTGGGAAACCCTATGGCTGGCCTTGATCCTTGCCGTGCCCTATTTCACGACCACGATGATCGGCCAGTCGTTGTTTGACCCGCAGCGCGAGCGCCTGTACCGATGGGCCGCCTATGGTGTGATCGGCCTTGCGGTGCTCACCGGCTTGCCGATCTGGGACTGAAAGGGGGCTGCCATGCAACTCAACGAGATGCGCTTTGACAATGCCACACCCATCGAAGGCTACGGCCCGGGGTTTTTCCGTGTTGGTGGTGGGGTGATCGAAGGCGCGGCCTTGGTCACGGTGCATGGCGCGCGCGGCTGGGGCGGCTATGACGATACCGCGCCGCTTCTGGAACTGGCCGAGGAATTGGACGTGATCTTTATCGGCACCGGTGCCGAAACCGCCCATGTGCCGCCCGCCTTTCGCGAACAACTGGAAGAAGCAGGGCTGGGGGTCGAGGCGATGAACTCTCCCGCCGCCTGCCGCACCTACAACGTGCTCCTGTCCGAAGGCCGCCGCGTGGCCGTGGCAGTGCTGCCGGTCTGAAATTAATCAGCACGGGTTGATCTAGGTCACTTTTCGCCGCGCCACCAATGGGGTAGGGACATCTGCATGGGATTGAATGTATCCAACCTCACCATCGCGCGCGGCGGGATCAAGGTGCTAGAAGGCCTCAACCTGTCGCTTGCGGCGGGGCAGGCGCTGGTCCTGCGCGGCCCCAATGGTGTGGGCAAGACAACCCTTTTGCGCACCATCGCGGGGCTGCAACCGCCGCTTGAGGGCGACATCACGGCTGACCCCGAAACCATGGTCTATGCAGGCCACGCCGATGGGCTGAAACCCACCCTGACGGTCGAAGAAAACCTGCACTTTTGGGCCAGTGTTTTCGCGACCTCGAACATCGACGCGGCAATTGAAGCCTTTCAACTCGATGCCCTGCGCACCCGCCCTGCGGGCGCGCTCTCGGCCGGGCAAAAACGCCGCCTTGGTCTGGCGCGGCTTCTCGTCACCGGGCGGCCTATCTGGATCTTGGACGAACCCACCGTGTCTTTGGATGTGGATGCGGTCAAAATGTTCGCCGAAACCGTCCGCCGCCATCTGGGGCAGGGCGGCTCGGCCCTCATCGCCACCCATATCGACCTTGGCCTGCCCGATGCACAAATCCTTGATGTCGGCCCCTACCGTGCCCGCGCCATGGACCCCGATGATTTTGACGAGGCCTTCCTGTGATCGCCCTGCTGACCCGGGATTTGAAACTCGCCATGCGCGCCGGTGGCGGCTTTGGCCTTGGCTTGGCCTTCTTCCTCATTGTGGTCACGCTTGTCCCCTTCGGCGTCGGCCCGCAATCCGGGCTTTTGTCCAAGATCGCGCCGGGTATCCTCTGGCTGGGTGCGTTGCTGGCCTGCCTGCTATCGCTGGATCGCATCTTTGCCCTCGATTGGGAGGACGGCAGCCTTGATCTGCTGGCCACCTCACCCCTGCCGATGGAAGGTATCGTCACAGTAAAGGCGCTGGCCCATTGGCTGACCACCGGCCTGCCGCTGGTGCTGGCGGCCCCCCTCTTTGGCCTGCTACTCAGCCTGCCGCCCACCGGCTACGCCCCACTTGTCCTGTCGCTCCTGCTCGGCACGCCCGCGCTCAGCGTCATCGGCACCTTCGGCGCGGCCCTCACCGTGGGCCTCAAACGCGGCGGGCTGCTGCTGTCGCTTCTTGTCTTGCCGCTTTATGTCCCCACATTGATCTTCGGGGCCGAGATGGCCCGCCGGGGCGTCGAAGGCCAAGACACCACAACGCCGCTTCTGATGCTTGCTGGCATCACCTGCGGCACCATCGCGCTTTTGCCTTTCGCCTCGGCTGCGGTATTGAAAGTCAACCTGCGCTAGCCAATTGGGAAAACCGATGAGCCTGAATTCACTCTGGCAATATGCCAACCCCAAGAAATTCATCCAGACCACCGAAAAGGTGCTGCCGCTGTTTTCGGTGCTGGCCGTGGTCTGCCTCGTGGTCGGGCTGGTCTGGGGCTTCTTTTTTACGCCCGACGATTATCGCCAAGGCTCCACCGTCAAGATCATTTACCTGCACGTGCCCTCGGCACTGATGGCCATCAACGTCTGGCTGATGATGCTGGTCACCTCGCTCATCTGGATCGTCCGCCGCCACCACGTCAGCGCTCTGGCCGCCCGCGCGGCGGCGCCCATCGGCGCGGTGATGACGGTGATCGCGCTGGCCACCGGGGCCATCTGGGGCCAACCCATGTGGGGCACATGGTGGGCCTGGGATCCGCGCCTGACCTCTTTCCTGATCCTGTTTCTCTTCTACCTTGGTTATATCGCCCTTTGGGAAGCGATCGAGAATGACGATACCGCCGCTGACCTCACCTCGATCCTTTGCCTTGTGGGCTCGGTCTTTGCCCTGCTGTCACGCTACGCGGTGAACTTCTGGAACCAAGGGCTGCACCAAGGCGCGTCGCTCAGTCTCGATAAGGAAGAAAACGTGGCCGATGTTTTCTATTTCCCGCTGCTGGTCTGCATCGCGGGCTTCGTGCTTTTATTCGTAGCACTAGTGCTCTTGCGCACCCGCACCGAAATCCGCGCGCGCCGGATGCGCGCGCTTCTGGCCCGTGAACGGATGGGATAAGGAAAATGATGCCTGATCTTGGAAAATACGCCGAGGCCGTGCTGTCCTCCTATGCGGTCTCTCTCGCTCTTTTGATCGTGCTTGTCTGGCTTAGCCTGCGGCGTTCGGCCAAGGTGGCCAAACAGCTTGAGGATGTCGAACAGAAGGCCCGAAAGAATGGCTAAAATCTCCCCACTGATGATCGCGCCCCCGGCGATTTTCGCCGGTCTGGCGGCGCTTTTCTTCTTCGGTATGCAACGCGAAAACCCTGATGAACTGCCCTCGGCCATGACGGGCAAACCGGCCCCGGCGGTGCAGGTCACGCCATTGGGCGACAAGACCCCCTTCACCGATGCCGAGCTGCGCTCGGAAGGGGTTAAACTGCTGAACTACTGGGCCAGCTGGTGCGCGCCCTGCCGGGTGGAACACCCCATTCTCGAGGATCTGGCCGATCAGGGCATCACGATCTACGGGGTGAATTACAAGGACAAGCCGGGCAATGCCCTGCGGTTTCTGGATGAACTCGGTGACCCCTATACCGCCATCGGTGCCGATGAAAGCGGGCGCATGGCGCTCGATTGGGGAGTCTACGGCGTGCCGGAAACCTATGTGATCGACGGCAAGGGCAACATCGTTCTGCGCTTTGCCGGCCCGATTACCGAGCGCGTGCTGGAAAGCCAGATCATGCCGGCGATCGCAGAGGCCAAAGCCGCACAGTAACACTGCCTGTTTTCGCGACACCCAAGGCCTTTGCAAAGGCCTTGGCCCGCTCCATCACTGCTGACAATGCAAATCCGCTTGGGCCGAGGGCAGGGGGCAACTTTGGCTTTGCCCGCTGTCGCCCATGGCTCCGACCACGGCCAGAATGCTCAAGATAGCAGCTTGTAAGATGATCATCGTCGCGCGCATGGGCCTGCCCCTTTTCTTGGTGTTGTGACACTCATCTGGGCTGGGCGCGCAGGGATTTTTAGGGGGAAGGTTGCACGATATGGATCACGGATGCGCGATGGGCGGAAATCCGTTCATCCTCGGCGCAAAACCGCCCCGGGGTTCATGATGCCTTTGGGGTCAAGTGCTGCCTTGATCGCCCGCATCGCCGACAAATGCGCGGCGTCGCCATAGCGTTCCAAATCCTCGACCTTCAACCGCCCGATGCCATGCTCGGCACTGACCGAGCCCGCCATGGCATGCACCAGATCATGTACGATGCGCTTGATCTCATCGCGTTGGTGCTCATGATCCGCTCGGCTTTTGCCGGGCATGGGAAAGACATTGTAATGCAGGTTGCCATCGCCCAGATGCCCGAAACAATTGATCCGGAAGTCCCCCAGCCGCGCGATATGCTCGGGCGCGGTGGCAATAAACTCCGGGATCGCGCCCATCGGCAGGGAAATATCATGCGAACTGACCGAGCCAATGCGCCGGTTTGCCTCAGGGATCTGCTCGCGCACCTCCCAGAACTCATGCCGCTGCGCCTCGCTCTGGGCGATCATCCCGTCGCTGACCAACCCGGCCTCCAAGGCCTCGCCAAACAGCGCCTCCAAAGCCGCCGCCGGGTCCAACCCACGCGCCAATCCGACGTCAATCAACACGAACCACTCGGGGCTTTCCGCGAAAGGCTGGCGAATATCCGGCAGGGTCTCGGCCAGAAACTCCAGCCCCGCACGATGCATCAGTTCAAAGGCGCTCACCCCTTCGCCCATATGATCCCGCGCCAGCGACAAAAGCGAAAGTGCCGCCGCCGGGCTTTCCACCACCATAAGGGCGGTGCCTTCGCCCGCCGGGCGCGGCGCCAGCCGCAGGGCGGCCGCCGTGATCACGCCCAGCGTGCCTTCCGCCCCGATCAACAGGTCCTTGAGGTCATAGCCCGCGTTGTCCTTCCGCAACCGCTTTAGCCCGTGATAAATCTGCCCATCGGGCAAAACCGCCTCAACCCCAAGGCACAATTCCCGCGCATTGCCATAGCGCAGCACGTTGACGCCCCCCGCATTGGTGGACAAAAGCCCCCCAATCCGCGCGCTTCCTTTTGCAGCAATCGACAGCGGGTAAAGCCGATCCGCGCCAAGCGCGGCCTCATGCACATCCGACAGGATCGCACCCGCCTCGACCACCATGGCGTTTTCGTGCGCGTAAATCCCCCGAATGGCGCGCATCCGCTCAAGGCTCAGAAGCACGGGCGCGGGGCCATCGCTGACGATCTGCCCTCCCACAAGCCCGGTGCCGCCCCCATAGGGGATCACCGGAATGCGCGCCTCATGCGCCGTGCGGATCACCTGCGCCACACCCTCGACGCTATCGGGCGCCACCACGACACCCGCTTGCCCGGCCCACCGCCCGCGCGGCTCCTCAAGATAGTTGGGGGTGATCTCGCGAATGGCACCCTCGGAAAGAGTGCCACGCAAGCTATCGACAAAGGCGGGCGTCACAGCGTTCAGGCTCATACCAGATACCTATCACGTCCTGTGGAATGGTCTAGCACCAAGCCCGTTCGAACGGGCTTGCCCGGCCCGTTTTTTTTATGGCGCCCGAATCAAGGCTAACCCTATGGGTTAAAAGCAAAAAATCCTGTCTGCATCGCGTTGGTATCACGTCGGTATCGCGTCGGTATTTTTTCCTGGACCCCGGCGGGTTAACAGCGCGCGCGGTGAGAAACGTACAGAACGTACGTGAGTTTCGTACGATTTGTGCGGCTGTGAAAGATTGGCGGCGTGCCAACGCAAACACCGCATCATTAGCGAAGGGCGGGTTTGAGCCCAAGGCCGCCATCAGGCGCAGTCCGGGCATCGTCCGACCTGGAGGGCGTTTGCAAGGATTGTGTGGGGCCTGACACCTCCAAGCCACGAA
>PR_CR_10_Liq_1_inCRDRAFT_1001718_pt1 | contig 11967 bp, 15 predicted proteins | sample PRCRCaboRojoPR_3_FD_10241 | JGI IMG/M metagenome (IMG submission 10241) | reverse complement strand
CGTGATCGAAGGCTATGCCAGCCTGTTCGGTAGCCGTGATCGGGGCGGTGACGTGGTGGCCAAGGGGGCCTATGGCGCGTCGCTGACCAAGCTGGGCCAAGAGGGGCGCGCGGTGAAGATGCTGTGGCAGCATGATCCGGCGCAGCCGATTGGCGTCTGGGACGAGGTGCGCGAGGACGGCCGCGGCCTTTATGTGAAGGGGCGGTTGCTGGAGGGCGTGGAGCGTGCCCGCGAGGCGGCCGCGCTGATTGCCGCAGGGGCGATTGACGGATTGTCGATCGGCTACCGGACGGTAAAGGCCACGAAGAATGACAAGGGCCAGCGGCTCTTGACGGAACTGGAGCTTTGGGAGGTGTCTTTGGTGACCTTCCCGATGCTGCCCAGTGCGCGGGTGGGGGCCAAGGGGGAGACCCCGGAGACGGACCAGACCTTGCGCGAGTTGGCGGCGGCCTTTGAGGGCGCGCGCCGGGAGATGGCGCAAAGCTAGAGCGCCGCAACACGACCGAAACGACAGTGGGATCAAGCGATGAGCAAGACCGAGGCACAGTCTCGGACCGGGGGAGATGTGTCTCCGGTCCATGAGGTGAAGTCCGCCGTGGCGGGGTTCATGAGCGAGTTCAAAGGCTTTCGGGCCGAGATCGAAAACCGACTTCAACAGCAGGATGACAAAATGACCAAGTTTGAGCGTAAATCCATGGGGGCGGCTGCGGCGCGCCCGGTTCTGGCGGCGGCGGATGCCGGGGAGGCCCCGCATCAGAAGGCCTTTGATGCCTATCTGCGCAGTGGCGACGATGATGGCCTGCGCGGTCTGGAGCTGGAAGGCAAGGCGATGAGCACCGCCGTTGCGGGCGACGGTGGCTATCTGGTGGATCCGCAGACCGCCGAGAGCGTGAAAAGCGTTCTGGCCTCGACCGCGTCGATCCGGGCGATTGCCAATGTGGTGCAGGTGGAGGCCACCAGCTTTGACGTGTTGATTGACCACACGGATGTGGGCCATGGTTGGGCGACCGAGAGTGACCCCACCGCCGAGACCGGCACGCCCACGATTGACCGGATCACCATCCCGCTGCACGAGCTTTCGGCGCTGCCCAAGGCCAGCCAACGCCTGTTGGATGACAGTGCCTTTGATATCGAAGGCTGGCTTGCGGGGCGGATTGCCGACAAGTTTGCCCGTGCCGAGGCGGATGCTTTCATCAATGGCGATGGGGTGGACAAGCCCACCGGCTTTATGACCCATCCCAGTGTCGACAATGACGTTTGGACATGGGGCAACCTTGGCTATGTGCCGACCGGCGTGGAGGGCGATTTCGGCGGGGCCGAGGCGATCATCGACCTGGTTTATGCTTTGGGGGCGCAATACCGCGCCAATGCGGCTTTCGTGATGAACTCCAAGACTGCGGGTGCTGTGCGCAAGCTGAAGGATAACGACGGGCGTTTCCTGTGGTCCGATGGTCTGGCCGCCGGGGAGCCTGCGCGCCTGATGGGGTATCCGGTGCTGATTGCCGAGGACATGCCCGATATTGCGACCGGTGCGGATGCCATTGCCTTTGGCGATTTCAACGCGGGCTACACCGTGGCCGAGCGCCCGGACCTGCGCGTGCTGCGCGATCCCTTCAGCGCCACGCCGCATGTCCTGTTCTATGCCACCAAGCGCGTCGGCGGCGACGTGAGCGATTTCGCGGCGATCAAGCTGTTGAAATTCGCCATCTCGTAAGGGGTGAGCGATGGGGCGGGGGCCGGGCTGCCCCCGTCCGTGGCGCGCGTTTTGCCGCGATTTGCGTTGTCCAGCTGCTCCCCTTCGGACGAGCAACGTGAGGCTGCGCGCGCCTGAACCACCGGAGGGGATTGGGATGTGTGGAGAGAGTCCATGATGTTGATCGAAGAGACCACCTTGCCCGATGCGGCGCTTCCGGTGGAAGAGTTCAAGGCGCATCTGCGGCTGGGCACCGGGTTTGCCGATGGCGATGTGCAGGAGCCTGTTTTGATGGGGTTTCTGCGGGCGGCCATGGCGGCGATCGAGGCGCGCACCGGCAAGGTTTTGATCGAGCGGGGGTTTTCCTGGACCGTGACGCGGTGGCGCGCGGCGGGGGGGCAACCCCTTCCGGTGGCGCCGGTCACGGCGGTGACGCAGCTTTTGTTGCGCAACCGGGATGAAGAGGAAGAGGTGATTGCGCCTGCAATGTACCGGCTTGAACCGGATGCGCATCGGCCTGTGTTGCGCCCGAGTGGCACGGTGCTGCCCGCGATCCCCGAGGGGGGCGTGGCGGAGGTGCAGTTGAGCGCCGGGTATGCGCCGGATTGGGCGAGCTTGCCCGCTGATTTGGCGCAGGCGGTGCTTTTGCTGGCGGCGCATTACTATGAGTACCGGCATGAAACCGCGCTTGGTGATGGCTGCATGCCCTTTGGGGTGACAAGCCTGATCGAGCGCTATCGCACCGTGCGGCTGATGGCCGGGGGCGGTGCGTGATGGGCCGGGTGCATTTGAACCGACCGCTGGTTTTGGAAAGTGCTGAGCGCGTCAGCGATGGCGCGGGTGGCCATGAGGAGACATGGACCGCGCGGGGCACGCTTTGGGCCGAGGTGCGGGCGCGCACGGGGCGCGACCGGGCCGGGGAAGGCGGGGCCGTGTCGGCCACGGGGTTTCGGGTGACGGTGCGGGCGGCACCCTTGGGCGCGCCATCGCGACCGCAAGCGGGCCAGCGGTTTCGCGATGGCACGCGGATTTTGCGGATTGAGGCGGTGGCCGAGCGGGACGCGGCGGCGCGGTTCCTGACCTGCTTTTGCGAAGAGGAGGTGGGCCTATGAGCTATGGTGCGGCGGCGGCCCTACAAGCGGCGATTTATCAGCATTTGGCGGCGGATGCGGGCCTTGGCGCGCTGGTGGGCGATGCGATTTTCGACGCGCTGCCCTCGGGGCCATTGCCGGAAACCTATGTCACGCTTGGCCCCGAAGATGTGCGCGAGCGTGGCGATGGCACGGGCGGTGGCGCGTGGCATCGGGTGACGCTGTCGGTGGTCACCTCGGAGGCCGGGTTTCACGGCGCGAAGGAGGTGGCGGCGGCGGTGAGCGATGCCCTGACAGACGCGCAATTGAGCCTTTCGCGGGGGCGCTTGGCGGCCTTGCATTTCTATCGTGCGCGGGCGCGGCGGGAGGGGGCCGGGGATGTTCGCCGGATCGACCTGACCTTTCGCGCGCGTGTGGACGACACCCTTTAACCCATTGATTTCACGGGAGATGAACCATGGCAGTTCAAAACGGTAAGGACCTGTTGGTCAAGATCGACCTGACCAGCGACGGCAATTTTCAGACGGTGGCGGGCCTTCGGGCGACGCGCATCAGTTTCAACGCGGAAAGCGTGGATGTCACCAGCCTTGAAAGCGCGGGCGGCTGGCGCGAGTTGCTGTCGGGCGCGGGCGTCAAATCGGCCTCGATCAGCGGATCGGGGATTTTCCGCGACGAGGCGAGCGACGAACGCGCGCGGCAGATTTTCTTTGACGGCGAGACCCCGGATTTCCAGGTGGTGATCCCGGATTTCGGGGTGGTCGAGGGGCCGTTTCAGGTGAGCGCCATTGAATATGCGGGCACCCATGATGGCGAGGCGACGTATGAGTTGTCGCTTGCCTCGGCTGGGCAGTTGACCTTCACGGCGGCCTGATCCGATGGCGAACCCCTATGCAGGTGAGGTGGCCTTGGTGATCGACGGGCAGCGGCATGTGATGAAGCTGACCCTCGGGGCCTTGGCGGAGCTGGAAGCGGGCCTTGAGGGCGACAGTCTGCTGGGCATGGTGGAGCGCTTTGAAAGCGGCGCGTTTTCCAGCCGCGATGTGCTGCGCCTGATCGTGGCGGGGCTGCGCGGGGGCGGTTGGCGGGGGCAGGCTGCGGACCTGCTGAGCGCCGAGATCGAGGGCGGGGCCATGGGCGCCGCCCGGGCCGCCGCGGAATTGCTGGCGCGGGCCTTCATGGCACCGGAGGGGGCATGAAAGCGGCGCGGTTTGATTGGCCCGCCTTGATGCAGGCGGGGATGCGCGGGCTGGGCTTGCGGCCGCATGAGTTCTGGGCGCTGACGCCGGCGGAGTTGGAGGTGATGCTGGGCACGCAGGCCGGGATTGCGCCCTTGCGGCGTGGGGGGCTTGAGGCCTTGATGGCGGATTTCCCCGATGTGCCGAAGACAAAAAAGGATGGATGACGTGGAACGATTGGATGATCTGGACGCGCAGGTTGAGGCGCTGGACGAAACCCTTGGGCAGACCGCCGGGATGGCTGCGGCGTTCAACGCCGAACTTGCCCGGGTGCGCGAGAGTTTCGCCGAAACGGGGCAAGATGTGGCGACGCTGGAACGGGGGATGAGCCGGGGCCTGACCCGCGCCATTCGCGGCGCTGTGGTGCATGGGGACAGCCTGTCCCAAGCGCTTGAGAATATGGCCAATTCAATGATCAACGCGGCCTTCAATTCGGCCGTGGAGCCGGTGACAGAGCATGTCGGCGGGTTGCTGGCCCAAGGGGTGGGCGGCCTGATGTCGGGGCTGTTTCCGTTTGAGAAGGGGGGCGCCTTTTCTCAAGGCCGGGTGCAGCCCTTTGCCAGTGGCGGGATTGTCAGCGGGCCTGTGACCTTTCCGATGCGCAACGGCACCGGCTTGATGGGCGAAGCGGGGCCGGAGGCGATCATGCCGCTGTCGCGCGGGCCTGATGGCAAGCTGGGCGTGCAGGCGCGCGGCGGTGGTGCTCCGGTCAATGTGGTGATGAACATCTCAAGCCCGGATGCCGAGGGCTTCCGCCGCTCGAAAGGACAGATCGCTGCCGAATTGGGCCGGGCCATCGGGCGCGGCGCGCGCAACCGCTAAGGAGGGTGAGCGATGAATTTTCACGAGGTACGTTTCCCCGCAAGCCTGAGCTTTGGCTCAATCGGGGGGCCGGAGCGGCACACGGATGTTGTGACGCTGGCCAATGGGTTCGAGGAGCGCAACACGCCGTGGCGGCATTCGCGTCGCCGCTATGACGCGGGCGTGGCGATGCGCAGCTTGGACGATATTGAAACGCTGATTGCCTTTTTCGAGGCGCGGCAGGGGCAGATCTATGGGTTCCGCTGGAAGGATTGGACCGATTACAAATCCTGCGGGGCGCGGGCCGAGGTGGGGTATGACGATCAGGTGATTGCCGTGGGCGATGATGTGACCAGCGATTTTCAACTGGTCAAGCAGTACCGATCCGGCGGGCAGGTTTATGAGCGGCCCATCACCAAGCCGGTGGCAGGGACGGTGCGCGTGGGCCTTGGCGGCGATGAGCAGCAGGAGGGCGTGCATTACGAGGTGGATACTGAGACCGGGGTGATCCGGTTTGCCCATCCGCCGAATGCGGGTGTCGAGATCACCGCCGGGTTCGAGTTTGACGTGCCGGTGCGGTTTGACATTGATCGCATCCAGACTTCGCTTGCCAGTTTTCAGGCAGGCGATGCACCGAATGTGCCGATCGTGGAGGTCCGGGTATGAGTGGGCTGCACGAGGGGTTGAAGGCGCATTTGGAAACTGGTGTGACGACGACTTGCCGGTGTTGGGCGGTGACGCGGTCGGATGGCGTGACGCTGGGCTTTACCGATCATGATTGCGGGCTGGCGTTTGAGGGGATCGCCTTCAAGGCTGACACAGGGTTAAGCGCCTTGGCTTTGCAGCAAAGCACTGGGTTGTCGGTGGACAATACCGAGGCCTTGGGCGCGCTGAGCGATGCTGCGATCCGCGAGGCGGATATCGAGGCGGGGCGGTATGACGGGGCCGAGGTGCGCGCGTGGCTGGTCAATTGGGCCGATGTTGACCAACGACAGTTGCAATTTCGCGGCAGCATTGGCGAGTTGCGCCGTGCCGGTGGGGCCTTTGAGGCCGAGTTGCGGGGGTTGACGGATGTTTTGAACCGGCCCGTTGGACGGGTGTACCAGAAGCCGTGCACGCGGTCTTGGGCGATGCGGCCTGTGGGTTCGATGTGACGACTCCGGGGTATTTTGCCGAAACCGTGGTTGAAGAGGTCGAGGATCGGCGGGTGTTCCGCTTTGCCGAGTTGGCGGGCTTCGCGCCTGCTTGGTTCCGGCATGGGCTTTTGCGTATGGAGAGTGGCGGGGCCGAAGGGTTGTCTGGGCCGATCAAGAGTGATGTGCAGGAGGCGAATGCGCGGGTGATTGAACTGTGGGAGCCGTTGCGTGCGCCGATTGAGGCGGGCGATGCCCTGCGCCTGATNGCGGGCTGTGACAAGNGCGGCGAGACCTGCCGCTTGAAGTTCAACAACTATCTGAACTTTCAAGGGTTTCCTGACATTCCCGGTGATGATTGGACAATCACTGACCCGGCGCGGGCAGGCCGTTTGGATGGCGGGAGCCGCAGGGGATGAGCCGGGGGGATAAGATCGTGCAGGCCGCGCGGGNATGGCTGGGNACGCCTTACCGGCATCAGGCTTCGTGCAAGGGGGCGGGGTGCGATTGCCTTGGGCTGTTGCGGGGGCTTTGGCGCGAGGTGTTGGGCGCGGAACCCGAGGCGGTGCCGGCCTATACGATGGATTGGTCGGAGCCTGCCGGGGATGAGCAATTGTGGCGCGCGGCGGCGCGGCATTTGCGGGCCAAGCCCTTGGGTGAGGAGGCGCCGGGTGATGTGCTTTTGTTCCGGATGCGGGCGCAGGGGGTGGCCAAGCATCTGGGGGTGGCGGGCCGCATCGGCGCGCAGGCCACGTTCATTCATGCTTATTCGGGGCAAGCGGTGGTTGAAAGCCCGCTGACGCCGCCATGGCGGCGTCGCATCGTGGCGCGATTTGAATTTCCATAGGAAGGGGTAGCAGGCATGGCGACGATCATTCTTTCGGCGGCGGGGGCGGCGATTGGCGGCTCGGTCGGGGGCTCGGTTTTGGGTCTGTCGATGGCCGCTGTGGGCCGGTTTGCGGGTGCGGTTATCGGGCGATCCATCGACCAGCGGTTGATGGGGCAGGGATCCGAGGTGGTAGAAACGGGCCGTGTCAACCGCCTGCGCCTTACGGGTGCGGGCGAGGGCGACGCGGTGGCGCAGGTCTTTGGCCGGATGCGGGTATCAGGTCAGGTAATCTGGGCCACGGAGTTTCTGGAAACGGTGACCATAACAGGGGGCGGCGGTGGCAAGGGGAGCGCACCTCGCACACCCACGCAGGCCGACTACAGCTATTCGGTGAGTCTGGCGATTGCCCTTTGTGAGGGGGAGATTTCGCATGTGGGGCGCGTTTGGGCCGATGGCACGGAGATTGCGCGCGATGATCTGAACATGCGGGTCTATCGCGGGACGCGGGATCAGATGCCCGATCCGCGCATGGAGGCGGTTGAGGGGGCGGGCACGGTGCCTGCCTATCGCGGTACAGCCTATGTGGTGATCGAGGATCTGGAGCTTGGGGCCTATGGCAACCGGGTGCCGCAGTTCAGTTTCGAGGTGTGTCGCCCGGCGCAGCAAGGCGCCGAGGGCGCCGATCTGGACCCTGTGCAGGGGATGCGTGGCGTGGCGATGTTGCCGGGCAGTGGTGAATATGCGCTTGCCACAACGCCGGTGCGGATGGACTTCGGCTTTGGCTCCACGGGGTTGGCCAATGTGAACACGCCCTCGGGCAAGGCGGATTTTTTGACGTCGCTGGACAGCCTAGAGGGGGAATTGCCAGCCTGTGGGACCACGTCATTGATTGTGAGTTGGATTGGCGATGACCTACGCTGTGGGGAATGCTTGATCCGGCCCATGGTGGAGCAGCAGGAGTTTGATGCTGCCAATATGCCGTGGCAGGTGTCTGGGTTGAACCGGCAAGCTGCGCCGGTGGTGGCGCGCGATGCCGAGGATCGCCCGGTTTATGGTGGCACGCCTGCTGACGCTTCGGTGGTTGAGGCGATTGTGGCGCTGAAAGAAGCCGGGCAGGATGTGATGTACTATCCCTTCATCCTGATGCAGCAGATGGCGGGGAATGGTCTGCCGGATCCATATGGTGCTGATGAACAGCCCGCCTTGCCGTGGCGTGGGCGGATCACCGGGGCGCTTGCGCCGGGGCAGGACGGCAGCCCCGACGGCACGGCGGAGGCCGAGGCGCAGGTGGCGGCGTTTTTCGGCACGGCGCAGGCGTCGGATTTCGCGGTTGGGGGACATTCCGAGAGCGGTGGTACGGGGGGTAATGGAGCCTTCGATTTCATCATCTACGACGGCCCGGTGAGCCAAAGCCCGGTGGTCTATAGCGGCCCGGAGGAGTGGGGGTATCGCCGGTTCATCTTGCATCAGGCGGCGCTTTGCAAGGCAGCGGGCGGTGTTGAGAGTTTTTGTATCGGGTCGGAAATGCGTGGGCTGACGCAGTTGCGCGGCGCGGGCAATTCCTTTCCCGCCGTGCAGCAGTTGATTGCTTTGGCCGCTGAGGTGCGCGAGCTCTTAGGGCCGGAGGTAAAGATTGGCTATGCCGCTGATTGGACGGAATATTTCGGCTATCAACCGGGCAATGGCGACCGGTTTTTCCATCTTGATCCGCTTTGGGCAGATGACAACATCGACTTCATCGGGATCGACAATTACATGCCGCTGAGCGATTGGCGGGATGGCGATGATCATGCCGATGCCGCGGCTGGGTCGATCTATGATCTGGAGTATTTGCAGGGCAATATCGAGGGCGGCGAGGGCTATGATTGGTATTACCATTCGCCCGAAGCCCGCGCGGCGCAGATCCGCACACCGATCACCGACGAGGACCATGGTGAGCCGTGGATTTGGCGGTTCAAGGATATTCGCAATTGGTGGGCCAATGTGCATCATGAGCGAGTAGGCGGTGTTCGAGCGGAGATGCCCACCGATTGGGTGCCGATGTCCAAGCCCATCCGCTTCGCCGAGTACGGTTGTGCGGCGATCGACAAGGGGAGCAATCAGCCCAATAAATTCCTTGATCCCAAATCCTCGGAATCCAGCCTGCCGCGTCATTCCAACGGGCGGCGCGATGAGTTGATGCAGTTCCAGTATCTGCGCGCCATGGCAGGGTACTGGACTGACCCTGCGCGGAACCCAGTTTCTGAGGAATATGGTGCGCCTATGGTCGATTGGGCGCATAGCTGTGCCTGGGCGTGGGATGCGCGGCCTTTTCCGTTTTTTCCAAACAATCGTGGGCTTTGGTCGGATGGAGCCAACTATGCGCGGGGGCATTGGTTGAATGGGCGAATGTCGGCGCGAACCTTGCCGTCGGTTCTGGATGAAATCGGTGAGCGGGCCGGGTTGCGCCATGGTGATAGTGGCGCGGTGCATGGGCTTGTGCGTGGCTATCTGGTGGACCAGATCGGCGAGGCGCGTGGCGCGATGCAGCCCTTGATGCTGCGGCATGGGGTGGATGCGGTCGAGCGGGACGGTGCGCTTCGGTACGAGTTGCGGGATGGTCGGGTGGATCATGTGATCGAGCCTGATCATCTGGTGCGCGATCCCGAGGTGGACGGGATCATGGAGGAAACCCGCGGCAATGCGGCCGAACTGGCGGGGCGGGTCCGGCTGCGTTTTGTCGAGGCGGATGCGGATTATGAGGTGATCGCCGAGGAAAGTGTGCTGCCGGATGAGGCGACGCATGCGGTCTCCACCTCGGAGATGCCCTTGGCCCTGACGCGGGCCGAGGGGCGGCAGACCGTTGCCCGGTGGTTGGCGGAGGCGCGGGTGGCAAGTGATAGCCTGCGACTGGTTTTGCCGCCGTCGCAATTGGAAGCCGGGGCCGGGGATGTGATCGCGGTGCCTGAAGAGGGTGGGCGTGGCCTGTATCGCATTGACCGGGTGGAGCAGATGGGAAGCGCCCAGAAGGCCGAAGCGGTGCGGATTGAACCCGAGTGCTATGACCCTATCGAGGTTGAGGAGGAGGCCGGGGCGGTGCGGACCTTTGTGGCGCCAGTGCCTGTGACGCCTTTGTTCCTTGATCTGCCCTTGATGACTGGCGAAGAGGTGCCGCATGCGCCGCATATTGCCGTCATGGCGGATCCCTGGCCCGGATCGGCGGCGCTTTATGCTTCGGACGAAGATGCCAATTACCGGCTGAATCGAATTTTGGCGGCGCGTACGCCGGTGGGGGTGACGGAAACGCCGTTAAGCTGGGCACCGATGGGGCGCTATGACCATGGGGCGGGTCTTTTCGTAAAGATGCGCTATGGACAATTGGAAAGTATCAGCCTTGAGGGGATGCTGAACGGTGGGAACCTGTGTGCGATTGGGGACGGCACGCCCGGCGGGTGGGAACTTTTCCAGTTTCGCGATGCCGAACTGGTCGCACCTGAGACTTAGTGCTGTCGCATCGCTTGCGCGGGCAGTTGGGCACCGAGGTAGAGCCGGGGCATATCTGGCCCGTCGGGTCTATCGTGGTGCGGCTAGATGGCAGCCCTCGGCAGATTGACATGCCCGAGGCAAAGCGGCGCCTGTCGCGGCACTATCGCATCGGTCCGGCGCAGCGACCTGTGGATGACCCGGCCTATAGCCATGCGCAGATTGCCTTTGATGGCTTGGGATTGCGGCCTCTGCGGCCAGTGCATTTGCGGGCCAGCGGTGAGGCCGGGCAGGATCAACACCTCAGTTGGATACGCCGAACGCGCATTGGCGGGGACCGTTGGGATACACCAGAGGTGCCTTTGGGCGAAGAAAGCGAGATTTATGTCGTACGCGTCATGCAAGGCACCCAAGTTTTGCGCGAGAACGTCGTCAGTGTACCTGAATGGATATACGAAGGGTCCGCACAGTCTGCCGATGGTTTGACAGGACCCTACGAGGTGCATGTTGCGCAACTTTCGGCCCTATATGGGCCGGGGCCATGGGCGCGCATCGCGCTTGAGACCTAGCCATTGGCGCAGACGACGCAGCGGGTCACACCGGGGTCAAGCTCCAACCGGCCCGCTGCGATCTCTTCTCCGCAGTCTTCGCAATAGCCGAACTCGCCCTCGTCCATCCGGGCGAGGGCGGCTTTGAGCTTTTGTCTTTCCAGCTGTCTGCGGGCATGGGTGGCCTTGGCCATGGCTTGGTTTTGCAGCGCGTCCTGACGGCTGAGCCGTCCGACGGCTTGCTGATCCAGTTCGACGGTGGCTTGCCCCGCTTCGCCAAGGGTATCTTCGGCATCGAGTGCCGCCAAACGCTCGGTAATCAGTGTTCGAAAATATTTCTCCTGATCTGCATTCAATTCCTTGATCCTCTTGATCACAGCTTTGCGTTTTGCGAAATGCGCCTATCTGATATACTCAACCACAAGCACAGGAGCATGCAAATGGTTGAAACGCGCAGGAAATTGGCCGAGTTGGACCCGGTATGGGCCCGTATCCGTGCCGAGGCTGAAGAGGCGATTGAGCATGAACCGTTGTTGGGCGGGGTCGTTCATTCGTCGATTTTGCACCATTCTTCGTTTGAATCGGCCTTGGCGTATCGCATTTCGCTCAAGCTGGGATCGGGCGAGATGCCCGAAATGCTGTTGCGCGAGATTTGCGATGCGGCCTATGCGGATGATGGTGATATCTCGATCGCCGCCCGCGCTGATATCGTGGCGGTGAACGATCGCGACCCGGCCTGCGACCGGTTCATCCAGCCTTTGTTGTTCTTCAAAGGCTTCCAGGCCATACAAGCATATCGTGTGGCCAATTGGCTTTGGCGGCAGGACAGACGAGACATGGCGCGGTTTTTCCAGATGCGCGTGTCCGAGGTGTTCGGCGTCGACGTTCACCCCGCAGCCCGTATCGGTAAGGGGATCATGATCGACCATGCGCATTCCATCGTGATTGGGGAAACCGCAACGGTGGGCGACAACGTGTCGATGCTGCACTCGGTGACACTTGGCGGGACCGGCAAGGAAGAAGAGGACCGTCACCCCAAGATTGGCGACGGTGTCCTGATAGGGGCCGGGGCCAAGGTGTTGGGCAATATTCGCGTTGGAAACTGTTCGCGCGTCGCGGCAGGGTCGGTGGTTTTGCAGGAGGTGCCGCCGTGCAAGACCGTGGCGGGTGTGCCG
>PR_CR_10_Liq_1_inCRDRAFT_1001716_pt1 | contig 11973 bp, 8 predicted proteins | sample PRCRCaboRojoPR_3_FD_10241 | JGI IMG/M metagenome (IMG submission 10241) | reverse complement strand
GCTCATTCCGTGTTCCGGCGGCGCGCGCCTGCGGCAGGATCTTGGACGCCAGCATGGGCGACAGGGACAGCGCGACGAAGGTGGAGAAACTCACCGCCGCGGCCATGGTCAGAGCGAACTCGCTGAACAGCCGCCCCACATCGCCCTGCAGGAAGGCGATGGGCACGAACACGGCCACCAGCACGATGGTGGTGGCGAGGACCGCGAAGCCCACCTGCCGCGCACCGCGGTAGGCGGCCACGAGCCGCGTCTCACCGTACTGCTCCATGCGCCGGTGGATGTTCTCGAGCACCACGATGGCGTCGTCCACCACCAGGCCGATGGCCAGCACCAGTGCCAACAACGTGAGAATGTTCACCGAAAAGCCGAGCACCAGCAGCACGCTGAAGGTGGCGATGAGCGACACCGGCACGGTGACCGCCGGCACCAGCATGGCCCGGACCGAGCCGAGAAACAGGAAGATCACCAGCACCACCAGGCCGATGGCGATACCGAGCGTCTTGTAGACCTCCTTGATGGCGTCCTTGACGAACACCGAGGTGTCGTAGGACTGCTTGATGGCCATGCCTTCGGGCAGAGTCGGGTTGAGGCGGGCCATCTCTGCCTTGGCGGCGTCGGCCACCGCAATGGTGTTGGCGGTGGACTGCTTGATGATGCCAAGGCCGATCATGGGCACACCGTTACCGCGGAACACCGTGCGGTCTTCTTCCGTGCCGCGCTCCACCCGGGCCACGTCGCCCAGGCGCACCAGGTAGCCGTCATCGCCGCGCGCCACCACCAGGCGCGCGAACTGCGCTGGAGTCTGGAAATTGCGCTCGGTGCGCACACTGAACTGGCGTTCGACGGACTCGACACTGCCCGCCGGGAGCTCCACGTTCTCGGCCCGCAGGGCGGCCTCGATGTCGGCGACGGTCAGCCCGCGGGCGGCCAGTGCGTTGCGGTCGAGCCAGATCCGCATGGCATAGGTCTGATCACCGCCCACACGCACCCGGGCGACGCCGTCCAGCACGGAGAAGCGGTCCACCAGGTAGCGCCGGGCATAGTCCGTCAGCTCCGGGACGGTCATGCGCTCGCTCACGAGGTTGAGCCACATGATGACATCGTCGCTGCTGTCCACCTTCTGGATGTCCGGTGGCTCCGCTTCGATGGGCAGCTGGTCGAGGATGCCCGAGACCCGGTCACGGATGTCGTTGGCGGCGCCATCGATGTCGCGGCCGATGTTGAACTCGATGGTGATACGCGAGCGCCCGTCCTGGGAGACGGACTCGATGGTCTCGATGCCCTCCACGCCGGCGATGCGGTCTTCGATCAGCTGGGTGATGCGTGTCTCCACCACGTTGGCCGCCGCGCCCGGGTAGACCGTGTCCACCGACACCACCGGTGGGTCGATGTCCGGATACTCGCGCAGCGGCAGCCGGTCGAAGGCCACCAGCCCGAAGGCCACCAGCAGCAGCGACAGTACCGTCGCCAGCACCGGGCGACGGACCGAGACGTCGGAGAGGATCATTCTGCGCGCTCTGCCGCTGGGCGCTCGGCGGCGTCGGCCGCTGGCTTCTGGGCCAAGAGCTCAGCGAGCGGGCGGGTGCCGTCGTCGACGGCGATGATCGCGACCGGCTCGCCGGGTCTCGCTTTATCGTTGCCGTGGGTGATGACGCGCTCGCCGGCGTCGAGGCCGCCGGTGATCTCAACGAGGCCGGGTCGGCGGGCGCCGATCTGCACCTTGCGGCGCTCAGGCACCGCGGCGCCGTCCTGCGTGTCGGTCAACGCCAGCACAAAGTGCTCGTCGCCTCGGTGCAGCAGCGCTGCTTCTGGAACGGTGAGCGCTTGCCTCGGGTTGCGCAGGAGCTCGACGCGCATCAGGAGCCCCGGGCGCAGTAACCGCCGGGGATTCGGCAGCCGGGCGCGCACCTGCACCGAGCGGGTGACCGGGTCGACGCGGGTATCGACGGCGCTGATCGCACCTGAGAAGACTTGATCCTCCAGCGCCGGCGCCCGCGCCTCGATGGCCAGGCCAGGTCGCAGTGAGGTGAGAAAAACGCTGGGTACCGTGAAGTCGAGCTTCATGGTGCGATCGTCGTCCAGCGTGGTGATGACATCCCCCGGCTCAACCAGGGCGCCCGAGCTGATATTGCGCAGGCCCACCACGCCGGCGAACGGCGCCTTGACCACCCGGTCTTTCAGCCTGGACTCCACGGCCACCAACGACGCCCGCGCCGTGTCCAACTCCCGACGGCGCTCGTCCAGCAGCGACGCCGAGGCGGAGCCCCGCTCGGCCAGGGACTGGACGCGCGCGTACTGGCGCTCGGCCTCTGCGACCCGCGCGCGCACCTCTTCGAGCAGGGCCGTCTCTTCGGCGCTGGTCATCTCCACCAGGATCTCGCCGGCGTCCACCCGCTGGCCGTCGTCGAAATGGATGGCCGAGATGGTCTCGGTGACATTGGCCGTGATCACCACGGATTCATCCGCCCGCAGGGTGCCGAGCGCCTCGGTGCGGTCCGCCCAAGGCTCGGTGGTGACTTCGGCGACGATGACGCGGTCGCCGGCGGCCCCGGTGAGCGTGGGGAACAGCAGCAGGAGGACGAGTAGGGTGCGCATGGCCAGTTGCGGCTTCGACGACGCGGCAGATGCCACCGCGGAGGCTTCTGAAGTGGGGGGTCTGTGGCGCTGGTGAAAGAGGCTGTCGGCGCCGGGCCGCCCATGGCGCGGGTAGCCCACGAACTGACCGCCATCGGCGTGGCACCGACTGAGGTGTACGGGTTGATCGCAGGTGCGGCCGCCGAGTCAGGCAGGCCCTGGCGGCTGTTGGTGGTGCGTCGTCAGCCGTCGGCGGTCAGGGGACGATCAGGGGGCGATCAGGGGGCGGCACGGTGGACGAAATCTGGATATCGCGTCTGAAACGAAGTGCGACGCGTGCACGGCCACGGGGCTTGCTCACAGGCCGTCGCGTGCGCCCGCGACAACGGCCTGGAGATGCGGGTCAGGCCAGCCGGTGCTCACCGCGCATGTAGTTGTAGACGAGGTCTGAGACTTCGCGCATGGCATTGCTGCGGTTGGTGATCCAACGCGCGTAGTAGTCGGTGCGGCTGGCCTTTTCGATGATGCCGATGAACGTGTATGGCCGCGGGCGACCGCGTCGGTCTTGGCACTCGATGATGCCCATATTACCGCAAAGCATGGCTGTGGAGCCGGTCTTATCGTACACGAGAACATCCGAGGGCATGCTGCTGACGCCGCGGGTGATGCGGTCATGATTCGGCAGGGCCATCAGCTCCAGCACTTCCGCCGCATACGGCATTTGGCGATGCCACTGGGCGTAGAGGAAACGGCTGTAATCGCGGGCCGAGGCCCGGTTGCGATAGGTGCGACCGTTCGCGGGGATGTACTCGACGATGCTGGTTTGCCGAAAGACGCCGGGCGCGTGACGCTTCAGGACCTGCTCGGTGGCTTTCGGTCCCGTATTGCCATTGTGCCGACTCACCAGTTGCATGATCTCGGTGGTGGCGGTGTTACTGCTCTGGCGGATCATGCGCTCCATGGTGTCGCGGATGCCCGAGCTGTACTTGAGTCGCCCACCGCTGTCGCGCATGGTGTAGAAGAATGCTTGCGCAACGAACGGCTTCATCATGCTCGCCGCCTGCCGAGGCTCCTCCTCGTTGATCGACACCAGCTTTTCGCGACCGGTGAAGTCGTAGACGGACCAGGAGGTCTTTTCGTCCCAGCGGATCCTGCCCTCGGCGCGCTGGCGCTTGACCAGACTGACGAGCTGCGCCTGCAGCGTTGGCCGTCGGCTGGCGTTGCCGACGTCGGGCAGCCCGCAGAGCAGCGCGCCACCGGCGAGTGCGCTCAGCCCGAGGAAGCTGCGGCGGTCGCAGTGGTGCGGCACCCTGTTGTCGCTGTGGGTTGGATGGACCCACGTGTGCTGCGGGTTTCCTGGCATGCTGGTGACCCCCGTGACCGGCTTGCTTCGAAGATGCAGGACACCCGTCCTCCTGCCCGGTGCAGGTTGTGTTTCCCCCGACGATGGACGAGGCCCGATGCGCTGTCTTTTACGCCACCAGCATAGGCCGTAGCGACGTGAAATACAAGGGGCGTCGCTATGAAAAACCTGTCTTAAGTCAGTGGGCTTAAGGCCATTGTTAACCCTAGAGTTGAAGGCTGTTTGTGGTGCCGGTGGCGCTCAGTCGGCCTTCTCGGGGGGAGGCAGCGCACCCCGGGCAGCCAGGGTTTCGTCAACCTTGATCACGATCTGCTCTTCGATCTGTCCCTTCAGGGCGGATAGGAGCAGCCCGAGACGTACCGTGAGGTCGAGGGCCTCCTTGGTGACAGTGATGCGTCCCGAGATGCCGGAGCGCGCAAAGTTGAGGGTGTCGCCGTCCCAGGCATAGTCGGCGCCATATTCGCGCTCCACCCGTTGTGCGATCCGTTCCACCTCGGTTCTGGCGTCCTCCAGTGAGAGGGTGTGGCGACGAACGATATGAATCTTCGACATGCTGTTCGGCCTCGTCGGGTGGTGCATGCGCTTGTGGGCTCGGTTGGGCGCCGGCCGTGTGGTCCGCTCGGCGTCGCCTGTGCAACGCTGCCGCGGGGCGTCTCGGCGCGTTGCTGTCCACGCCCCGGGCGCGCTCGACCGGCCGGCGCGGCGTGCCGTCAAGCGCTCCCAGCCCTGGGGTACCCGCGCGCCGTCTGGCGCAAGGTTATTACAGATCGTCCCGGCTGTGGTGCGGCTCGGCGGCGGCCCCACGACGCGCCGCCAGCGCGCGCCGGAAGGCTGCAGAGCGGCGGTCACCACCACGGGGCTGCGGGCGGGTGCGGCGGTGCAACTTGCCCTCCACCTCGCGGCAGAAGTCGTCGCCGCCGAGCACCCAAGCCTTGTTGGTGGCGTCGCGCAGGCGCTGGACGAACGCTGGCGCGAGTGGTGTCGCAAAGGCCTGGGCATAGGCCGCCCGACGCGTCACCGCATCCTCGCCGAGCGCTTGGTAGCTTGCATGGGGTGAGACCAGAACGTCGTCCGCATCGAGTGCATTGGCGCCGTAGCTGGACCACTCGTAGGCGGCTGGCGTGTCGACGATGCCGCTGCGAACGGGGTTCAGCTCGATATAGCGGGAAACGGGCAGCAGGAAGGCATCCGGCTCCACCAGGGTGGCCCGATAGCGGCCATCCCAGAGTGTGCCCGTGCGCGCGTAGCGCCGGTTGGCGTGCTGCACATAGTAACGACCAGTGTACTGCATCAGCTTGCCGACGCCGTTGCTCCGTGTTGGCGTCAGAAGCAGGTGAAAATGATTCGGCATCAGTGCGTATGCGTGTACTGCGCAGGCAAACTTCTGCGCGGCATCCCGCAACGTCGACCACAGCACCCAGTAATCGTCCTCGTCGTGGAGGATGGTTATCCCATTGTTGCCGCGCTGGATGACGTGCTGTGGATAATCCGGGAGGGTGAATCGCGGCAACCGGGCCATGGGGCGCCTCCTGGGGCTCGCTGACGTCTGTTCCAGTATAGACAATCAGGCGATTGCGTCCCCCTTGTCCGCGCGCGCAGGCCTTCGGTGCACTGTCCGCCGCAGGTCTGGTTGCGGTATCATCGGGAGCTTTCTCAGTCCAAATTTCAAGCATGCAAGACACCAACCCCCTCCACACTCACATCGCCAACCTCCAGGAACGCCTCGCGTCCCTGAGGGGGTATCTTTGACTACGCGGGCAAGCAAGCGCGTCTGACCGAGGTGCTGCGCGAGCTCGAGGCGCCGGAGGTCTGGAGCGACCCGGCGCGGGCGCAGAGCCTCGGGCGCGAGCGGGTGGCGCTGGAGCACATCGTGCACACCATGGACGCGCTGGTCGCCGGTCTCGGCGATGCGGCGGACCTGCTGGCCATGGCCATCGACGAGGGCGATGCGGCCACCGTCGACGCCGTCGCCGCGGACCTGGCGGGCTTCGAGGCGCGCGTCGGCGCGCTGGAGTTCCGCCGCATGTTCTCGGGCGAGATGGACGCCGCCAACGCATTCCTGGACATTCAGGCGGGCTCCGGCGGTACCGAGGCCCAGGACTGGGCGGAGATGCTGCTGCGCATGTACCTGCGCTGGGCGGAGGGCCATGGCTTCAGTACCGAGCTCATGGAAGTCTCGCCGGGGGAGGTCGCCGGCATCAAGTCCGCGACCGTCGCCGTACAGGGCGATCACGCCTTCGGCTGGCTGCGCACCGAGACCGGTGTGCATCGCCTGGTGCGCAAATCGCCGTTCGACGCGGGCAACCGCCGCCACACCTCCTTCGCCGCGGTCTTCGTGTCGCCGCAGATCGACGACTCCGTGCACATCGACATCAATCCCGCGGACCTGCGCATCGACGTCTACCGCGCCTCCGGCGCCGGCGGCCAGCATGTCAACCGCACCGAGTCGGCCGTGCGCATCACGCATCACCCCACCGGCATCGTGGTGCAGTGCCAGAACGACCGCTCCCAGCACAAGAACAAAGACCAGGCCATGAAGCAGCTCAAGGCCAAGCTCTACGAGCTGGAGCTGCAACAGCGCCGCGCCGCCGCCCAGGCCGTGGAAGACAGCAAGGCCGACATCGGCTGGGGCAGCCAGATCCGCTCCTATGTGCTCGACGCCGGGCGCATCAAGGATCTGCGCACCAGCGTCGAGACCGGCAACACCCAGGCGGTGCTCGACGGCGCCCTGGACCCATTCATCGAGGCGAGCCTGAAAAGCGGTCTGTGAGTCCGCCCTCGCGCCGGGGCGGGTCGTCGGCGCCGGGCGCACGCGGTGCGCTCGCCGCGCGTCGCTGGTCGCCGCCGGGCGCGCTGCCCCCGGCCGCCGGTGCCGCCGCCGCCGCCGCGCCGCGCCGCCGCCGGCTGGCGCCCAGGCCCGTATAGCAAGGTTGTTGTAATCATGAACGAGACGCCGCCGAACAACGCCCACCCGCCGCCCGCGCCGGGCGCGCCGGACGAGCACAAGCTCATCGCCCAGCGGCGCGCCAAGCTGCAGGCCCTGCGCGCGCAGGGCAACGCCTTCCCCAACGACTTCCGCCGCACTGTCGTCGCCGGCGAGCTGCATGCCGCGTACGGCGCCCTCGACGCCGCGGCGCTCGAGGCCCGCCCGGTGCGCGCCACGGTGGCCGGGCGGCTCATGAGCCGGCGCCTCATGGGCAAGGCCAGCTTCGCCCACCTGCAGGACATGTCCGGGCGCATCCAGCTGTTCCTGCAGCGGGATCTGCTCGGCGCCGACGACTACACCTGGTTCAAGCAGGCGCTCGACATCGGCGACATCGTCGGCGCCTCGGGGCCGCTGTTTAAGACCCGCACCGGCGAGCTGTCCATCAAAGTCGACCGGCTGCGGCTGCTGACCAAGGCCCTGCGGCCGCTGCCGGAGAAGTGGCACGGCCTGTCGGATCAGGAGGGCCGCTACCGCCAGCGCTACCTCGACCTGATCATGAACGCCTCGGCGCGGGACACCTTCCGCACCCGCACCCGCATCGTCCAGTTCATCCGCGCCTTCCTCGATGGCCGCGACTTCCTGGAGGTCGAGACGCCGATGATGCAGGCCATCCCCGGCGGCGCGGTGGCCCGGCCCTTCGTCACCCACCACAACGCGCTGGACATGCAGCTGTTCCTGCGCATCGCCCCGGAGCTGTACCTGAAGCGCCTGGTGGTGGGCGGCTTCGAGCGCGTCTACGAAATCAACCGCAACTTCCGCAACGAGGGTCTCTCCACCCGCCACAACCCCGAATTCACCATGCTCGAGCTCTACCAGGCCTACGCCGATTATGCGGACCTGATGGACCTCACCGAGGATCTGCTGCGGGCCATGGCGCAGGCGGTGCTCGGCGGCCCGCAGCTGCACTACCAGGGCGCCACCTACGACCTCGCCCGGCCGTTCGCGCGCATGACGCTGCGCGAGTCCATCCTGCACTTCAACCCGGACCTGACCGCTGCCGACCTCGACGATGCCGGGCGCGCCCGGGCCGTCGCCGCGCACCTGGGCATCCCCCTCAAGCCCCATGATGGCCTCGGCAAGGTACAGGTGGAGCTGTTCGAGAAGACCGTCGAGCACCGGCTCATGCAGCCCACCTTCATCACCGCCTATCCCACCGAAACCTCGCCCCTGGCCCGGCGCAACGACGCCGACCCCTTCGTCACCGACCGCTTCGAGCTGTTCATCGGCGGCCGCGAGATCGCCAACGGCTTCTCCGAGCTCAACGACGCCGAGGATCAGGCCGAGCGCTTCCGCCGCCAGGTCGCCGAGCAGGATGCGGGGGATCTGGAAGCCATGCACTTCGACGCCGACTACATCCGCGCCCTGGAGCACGGCATGCCGCCCACCGCCGGGGAGGGCATCGGCATCGACCGGCTGGTGATGCTGTTCACCGACGCCCCCTCCATCCGCGACGTGCTGCTGTTTCCGCACCTGCGCCCGCAGGCGTGAGCGCCGCAGGCATCCCGGCATGGCCCACCCCGGCGTCTGGCACGCGCCGGCGCTGAGGGCACCGGCGGCGTCCCGCGCCCGCGCGCGCGTAGCCCGCACAAGTTGTTTCTCCGCGGACCGCAGGGTCCGCACCACCCAGTAGTCCAACCCCCATGCACTCCATCCGCCGGGACTGGCTCTCCAACATCCGCAACGACCTGCTCGCCGGCCTGGTGGTCGCGCTGGCGCTCATCCCCGAGGCCATCGCCTTCTCCATCATCGCCGGCGTCGACCCCAAGGTCGGGCTCTACGCCTCCTTCAGCATCGCCGTGGTCACCGCCATCGTCGGCGGGCGCCCGGGCATGATCTCCGCCGCCACCGCCGCCATGGCCGTGCTCATGGTGGACCTGGTGGCCGACCATGGCCTGCAGTACCTGCTCGCGGCGACGGTGCTCACCGGCGTGCTGCAGGTGCTCGCCGGCGCCCTGCGGCTCGGCAATCTCATGCGCTTCGTCTCGCGCTCGGTGATCACGGGCTTCGTCAACGCCCTGGCCATCCTGATCTTCCTGGCGCAGCTGCCGGAGATCACCGGCGCGCAGCTGACCTGGGAGGTNTACGCGGTGCTGGCGGCGGGCCTGGCCATCATCTACCTGCTGCCCCGGCTCACCAAGGCCGTGCCCTCGCCGCTGGTGGCCATCGTCCTGCTGACNGGCGTGGTGATCTATCTGGACCTGGACATCCGCACCGTCGGCGACATGGGCCAGATGCCCGACAGCCTGCCGGTGTTCCTGCTGCCGGACATNCCGCTGACCCTGGAGACGCTGTGGATCATCCTGCCGGTGTCCGCCACCCTGGCGGTGGTGGGGCTGCTGGAGTCCATGATGACGGCGACCATCGTTGATGATCTGACGGACTCCAAGAGCGACAAGAACCGCGAATGCGTCGGCCAGGGCGTGGCCAACGTCGCCACCGGCTTTCTCGGCGGCATGGCCGGCTGCGCCATGATCGGCCAGACCGTCATCAACGTGCAGTCCGGCGGCCGCGGGCGGCTCTCCACCCTGNTGGCCGGCGTCTTCCTGCTGCTGCTGGTGGTGTTCGCCAACGACTGGGTGGCGCAGATCCCCATGGCCGCCCTGGTGGCGGTGATGATCATGGTCTCCATCGGCACCTTCAACTGGGCCTCGTTCCGCAACCTGCGCGAACACCCCCTCGACGCCAACGTGGTCATGATCGCCACCGTGGCGGTGACGGTGCTCACCCACGACCTCGCCCGGGGCGTGCTGGTGGGCGTGCTGTTGTCCGGCTTCTTCTTCGCGCACAAGGTCAGCCGGGTGCTCTACGTCGGCTCCACCCCGGCGCGGGAGGGCCGCGAGCGCGTCTACCACGTGGTGGGGCAGGTGTTCTTCTCCTCCGCCGACCAGTTCGTCGCCGCCTTCGACTACAAGGAAGTCATCGAGCAGGTGACCATCGACGTCAGCCGGGCGCACTTCTGGGACATCACCGCCGTCACCGCCCTGGACAAGGTGGTGCTCAAGTTCCGCCGCGAGGGCACGGCGGTGACGGTGGCGGGCCTGAACGCGGCCAGCCGCACCCTGGTCGACCGCTTCGCGGTGCACGACAAGCCCGACGCCGTCGCCGACCTGATGGGCCACTGAGCCAGGACACCCCCCATGCGAGACGCCCCCAAAGTACTGGCCTGCGTGGACCAGTCCCACTTCGCCGACACGGTCACCGACGCCGCCGCCTGGGCCGCCCGGCGCCTGGGGGCACCGCTGGAGCTGCTGCACATCCTGGACCGCGAGGGGCGGGTGGTGCGCGGCTCGGACCACAGCGGCGCCATCGGCGTCAATGCCCAGCAGACCCTGCTCACGGCGCTGTCCGAAGAGGATGCCGCCCGCAGCAAGGCGGCGCGCGACGCCGGGCGGGTGTTCCTCAACCGCCTGCGCGAGCGCGCCATCAGCCGCGGCGTGCGCGTGCCCGACGTGCGCCTGCGCGATGGCGATCTGGAGGAGACGCTGGTGGAGCAGCAGGCCGCGGTGGGGTTGTTTGTGCTTGGGCGGCGTGGTGAGTCCGCCGAGACCACCCAACGCGACTTAGGCCGGCATGTGGAGCGCATGGTGCGCGCGCTGAGCAAGCCCATCCTCGCGGTGACGGACGAGTTCACCGCGCCCGAGCGGGTGATGATCGCCTTCGACGGCGGCAGCATGACCCGCCGTGGCGTGGAGATGCTGGCCCGCACACCGCTCTTTGAGGGCCTGCCGGTGGACGTGGTCATGTCCGGCAAGCCGCGCCGCGATGCCGACAAACAACTCGACTGGGCGCGGCAGACGCTGGCCGCCGCCGACTACGACGTGAAGACGGCGATGCTCCCCGGTGATACCGAGCGCGTCATCGCCCGCTACATCCACGACCAGGGCATCGACATGCTGCTCATGGGCGCCTACGGCCACTCCCCCCTGCGCAGCCTGCTCCTGGGCAGCAAGACCAGCGATCTGCTGCGCGCGGCCAGGGTGCCGACGCTGCTGCTGCGCTGAGCGGCGCCCGCGCCCTCGGGTCGTGCACCCGCGCCCCGCGCAGGCCCGCATCACGGGCACCGGCCCATCGCGGCCGACCATTGGCCCCTGAAATCGGCGGCTGTGGCTGCGGCCGGTGCACAGGCGAGCGCGAGCGCCAGGGTGGCGAACTGCAGTGGGGGGGCTTTGGTGGGGCTGGCCATGATGAGGGGTCTTCGGGCATGACGACGCCAGGGTCAGGCTGTGTCGGGGTGTTTGCGGCCCGTCACTCGGGCAGTACCTCCACGGCGATGGGCGCGCCCCAAACGCGGCGGATGATGGTCGCGGCCGTCGCCGGTGCCGGCGCGCTGGTCCAGCAGCGGACATGGCCCGCGGGCGGACCCGCGCGCAGCAGTTGGGTGTCGCTGAGCCGATGCCGCAGCTGGCGGGCCACGGCGCCGCCGGCATCCGTGATGGTGATCCCGGGCCCCGCGATGTCCTGGATCAGACCGCGCACCAGGGGATAATGGGTGCACCCCAGCACCAGGGTGTCGGCGCCGCGCTCCAGCAGTGGCAGCAGCAGATCGGTGAGCAGCGCCCGCAGGGCCGCGGCGCCGAAGTCCCCGGCCTCGATGAGCTCCACCAGGCCGGGGCAGGGCTGGGTGAGCACCTCGACGGCGCCGTGGAAGCGCCCCCGCAGGGCCTCGAACTTGTCGCTCTTGAGTGTGCCACTGGTGGCCAGCACGCCGACGACGCCGCTGCGGGTGCAGGCCGCCGCCGGCTTCACGGCGGGCTCCATGGCAATGATGGGCAGCGCGTGGCGCGCGCGCAGCTGGGCGGCGGCGGCGCCGGTGGCCGTGTTGCAGGCGATAACGATGGCCTTGGCGCCCTGCGCAACCAGAAAATCGGTCACGCGCCCGGCGCGGGCGCGAATCTGCGCCTCCGGGCGGTCGCCGTAGGGGGCGTAGCCGGAGTCGGCGACGTAGAGCAGATCCTCGGCGGGCAGCAGCCGGCGGATGTCCGCCAACACGGTGAGGCCGCCGACGCCGGAGTCGAAGACGCCGATGGGCGCATCGGCCCGGCGGCGGCTC
>PR_CR_10_Liq_1_inCRDRAFT_1001715_pt1 | contig 11974 bp, 9 predicted proteins | sample PRCRCaboRojoPR_3_FD_10241 | JGI IMG/M metagenome (IMG submission 10241) | reverse complement strand
GCCCTGAAAAGTGCTATCGCCCAAGACGTTGCAGCCGCTGAAGCCGTGTTGCTTGAAGCGCCTGTGAATATTAACCGTTAAACCAACGAATCAGCCCTTAACATGGCTCTACTGTACGAAGTGATAACCGGATGAGTGACTACAAAGATACCCTGAACCTGCCGAATACCGCGTTTCCAATGAAAGCGAATTTGGCGCAGCGGGAACCTCAACGTCTAGCGCAATGGGCCGAGATGGATTTATACGGCCAGATGCGCAAGCGCGCAGCGGGCCGACCCACCTTCATGCTGCATGATGGCCCTCCCTATGCCAACGGCGATTTACATGTGGGGCATGCGGTTAACAAGATTCTTAAAGACATCATCGTCAAATCCCGAGCGTTATCGGGGTTTGATGCACCTTATGTGCCTGGCTGGGACTGCCATGGCTTGCCTATTGAACTGAATGTCGAGAAGAAAGTGGGCAAGCCGGGTCATAAGGTGAGCGCCGCAGAATTTCGTCAGAAATGCCGTGACTATGCGGCTTCACAGGTTGAAAAGCAGCGCGAGGACTTTGTTCGCATGGGGGTACTCGGGGACTGGGAGAACCCCTACCTGACGATGGACTTCCCCTTTGAGGCGAATATTGTCCGCACCCTCGGTCAAATCATCGACAACGGCCACCTCCACAAGGGTTTTAAGCCCGTGCACTGGTGCTTAGATTGTGCCTCGGCGCTGGCAGAAGCCGAAGTCGAGTACAAAAATAAGGTGTCTTCTGCGATCGATGTAGCCTTCAACGCCGTCGATACTGGGGCGATGTGCACTGCGTTTGGCAGCGACTGGTCCGGACCTGTCGCGGTGGCTATTTGGACCACTACCCCTTGGACCTTGGCGGCTAATCGGGCGGTGAGCGTCGCCCCTTCTCTGCGTTATGCGCTGGTACAGATGGGCGATCGAGCGATTGTCATGGCAGAGGATTTGGTGGACAGCTGTGTCGCACGTTATGGCTGTGAATCCCCTCGAATACTGGGTCACTGTGAGGGTGTCGCTTTAGAGGGTATGGGTCTGCAGCACCCGTTCGCCGATTTAACAGTACCCGTTATCGTCGGCGATCACGTGACCACTGATGCGGGTACCGGTTGTGTGCACACGGCCCCCGCCCATGGACTCGAGGATTTTGAAGTCGGTAAACGCTACGACCTTGAGGTATTCAACCCGGTAGCGGCTAATGGGGTTTATCTGCCCGATACCCCGGTATTTGCTGGGCAACACATTTTCAAAGCTAATGACGACATTATCGCGGCACTTGAACAGCGCGGTCTGCTGCTTTGTCATCGCCCCTATGACCATAGCTATCCCCACTGCTGGCGCCATAAGACACCTATTATTTTCCGCGCCACCCCCCAGTGGTTTATCAGCATGAGCCAAAATGGCTTGCTCGAGGCGGCAAAAGCGGCGGTTGATACCGTGCAATGGGTACCCGATTGGGGCCGAGCACGTATCGATAGCATGTTGGAGCAGCGCCCTGATTGGTGCATTTCCCGTCAACGGACTTGGGGTGTTCCCATTCCCCTGTTTGTGCATAAGGTCAGCGGCGAGTTGCATCCCAACACGTCCCAGATTATCGAGCAGGTGGCTCAGCGCATTGAGGCGGCTGGTATTGACGCGTGGTTTGAGCTAGAGCCTGAAGACTTNCTGGGTGAAGACGCNGTCAATTACGACAAGGTNACCGATACCCTCGANGTATGGTTTGATTCGGGTGTCACCCACGCCTGTGTACTGCGCGCTAGAGATGAACTGAGTGCCCCGGCTGATTTGTACCTTGAGGGGTCTGACCAACACCGTGGCTGGTTCCAGTCATCCCTGCTGACGGGTATTGGTGCTTTCTCAAGTGCACCGTATCGCGCAGTACTAACCCATGGCTTCACCGTGGATGGCGAGGGACGCAAGATGTCGAAATCGATCGGCAACATCATCCCTGCGAAAAAGGCAATGAATGATCTGGGTGCCGACGTATTAAGGCTCTGGGTGTCCGCTGCGGATTACCGTAATGAAATCGCGGCATCCGACGAAATCTTCAAGCGAACCGGCGATGCCTACAGACGTATTCGAAATACCGCCCGGTTCCTGTTAGCTAACTTAGCGGGCTTTGAGCCCGATCGACACTGCGTGCCAGATGACCAGTTATTGCCTCTCGATCGCTGGATCTGTGGCCGAGCCGGTAAGCTGCAAGAAGAGTTACTGATGGCCTACGAGGACTACCAGTTCCATCAAATATTCCACAAGGTGCACAATTTCTGTGGTGGAGAGCTGGGCGGGTTTTATCTGGATATCATCAAAGATCGCCAGTACACCACACCCACAGAATCCCACGCCAGGCGATCCGCACAAACCGCCCTTGGCACTTGGCCGAGGCACTGTGCCGTTGGATCGCACCCGTTCTCAGTTTTACCGCTGAAGAGATTTGGGAAAACATGCCTGGTCAGCGTGAAGATTCCGTTTTCCTCACCGAGTGGTATCAGGGCTTGCCTGGGATGGGTGATGACGCTGACATGGGGGATGAGTTCTGGAGCCAAATGCTTCAGGTGCGTCAAGGGGTCAATAAATGCCTCGAACGAAAACGCGCAACCGGGGCTGTGAAAGGCGCTCTCGACACCTCGGTCACCCTCTACGCGGATGAGTCATTGGCACAACGCTTAAAGGCCTTGGGGGATGAACTCCGCTTCGTGCTGATTACTTCAGGTGCAGCGGTTGAGCCTTTGGCTAGTGCGCCGGATGATGCCGAGAGCTGTGACATTGATGGGCTCAAGGTCCGTGTCGATATTGCGAGCGCCGATAAATGCGAACGCTGTTGGCATCGCCGGGAGGATGTGGGGCAGTATCCCGAGCATCCCACGCTGTGTGGTCGCTGTGTTACCAACGTTATGGGCCCCGGGGAACAGCGCTGTTATGCCTAAGCCTGGTTTCTCTTCCCAGCGGGCCCTGTTGGGTTATGCCATTGCACTGGTGGTGCTGGGTCTCGACCAGTACACCAAAGCACTGGCGACAGCGCATCTACAGTATCGTGTACCCATAGAGGTCACCTCGTGGTTCGACTTAATGCTGGCCCACAATACCGGCGCGGCATTTAGTTTCCTCGCTGACGCGGGCGGTTGGCAGCGTTGGTTCTTTGTAGCCATCGCCCTGACTGTGAGCGGCGTTATGGTCGTTTGGCTGTCCCGATTGCAGCCCGAGCGGCGTTGGTTAGGGTTGGCATTGGGTGGCATTTTGGGCGGTGGATTAGGTAATTTGCTCGATCGAATCAGCCATGGTTATGTGGTCGATTTCATATCGTTACACTATGCCGATTGGTATTGGCCTGCGTTCAATATTGCCGATTCAGCCATCAGTGTCGGTGCAGTCATCATCGTGTTGGATAGTTTGTTCAACGGCCAAAGTCATCAGCCCGGTGAAACATCGGAGACCTCCCCATGACCGATCTATGCGTCAGTGAAAATACCCGAGTGACCCTTAATTTTGGTTTGTATCTGGAGGACGGTTCCGAAATTGATGCAAACTTTGACAAATCACCCGCGACTTTTGTTGTCGGTGATGGGTCCCTGCTGCCCGGTTTTGAACGGGCCCTGTTTGGTCTGTTACCGGGGGAGTCTGCGGAGTTTCAAATTAGCCCCGAGAATGGCTTTGGGCAGCCCAATGACAATAATGTACAAGTGATTAAACGCGATCAATTTGATGACGATATTCGTCTCGAAACGGGCATGGTGTTCAACTTTGCCGACGCGGCCGGGGGCGAACTGCCGGGCGTCATTGCGTATTTTGATGAAGACGAGGTGCACGTCGACTTCAATCACCCGCTCGCGGGTCGGGTGATCACATTCCGTGTGCAGATTCATGAGGTCGAGGCGGCGGAGTTACACTAGGGAAAACCCATCGCCCTTTACCGGCACTGGAGAGCAGTTTATGGATATCGTTCTTGCCAATCCTCGCGGTTTTTGTGCGGGCGTCGATCGAGCTATCGATATTGTTAATCGGGCGCTCGAGGTGTTTGGGCGGCCTGTTTATGTGCGGCATGAGGTCGTGCACAACCGCTTCGTGGTTGAGGATTTACGCAATCGAGGAGCCGTTTTTGTCGATGAACTCGATGAAGTGCCCGACGATGCGCTGGTTATTTTCAGTGCACATGGGGTCTCTAAGGCGGTGCAAGAGGAGGCCAAGGGGCGCGGGCTGCGTGTGTTTGATGCCACTTGCCCACTGGTGACGAAAGTACATGTAGAGGTCGCTGCATTCAGCACCGCGGGGCGTGAGTGTGTACTCATCGGACATGCAGGACACCCAGAGGTCGAGGGCACGATGGGGCAGTACGATGTGAGCGCGGGCGGTCGCATCTATCTGGTGGAGGATGAACAACAGGCGGCAACCCTCGAGGTTAATGACCCCGACAATTTGGCCTATGTGACCCAAACAACCCTATCGGTCGATGATACCGCGCGGGTTATCGACGCGTTGCGTGCTCGCTTTCCCAATATCGAAGGGCCCCGCAAAGACGATATTTGCTATGCCACGCAGAACCGGCAAGATGCAGTCAAACTGCTAGCGGAGCAGGTCGATGTGGTGCTGGTCATTGGCTCGCCCAATAGCTCAAATTCGAATCGCTTGCGCGAGCTTGCGGAGCGCTGTGGCGCCCGTGCTTACCTACTCGACGATGCTAGTATGCTGCAAGACGCTTGGTTTCAAGATGCCGATAGCGTTGGGGTGACCGCGGGCGCATCGGCCCCTGAAACCTTGGTGCAGGGTGTTGTGTCGGCATTGCAAGGGGTAGGGGTGGGTACGGTACGCTCCATCGAAGGTCAGCCTGAAAATATCACTTTTTCGCTGCCGAAAGCGCTGCGTATACCTGCAACCAATCTATAGCGGTATTGGCCAAATACGCAGTCATTGACGGTTGAGGTCTTGCATATCAGGTCGATAGCCATCTGTTTGATGTCAGTGCGCTGGCCACTTCAGCAACACTGACACAGGCTGGCTGCCCCATCGATCAGGGCTTTTACAGTGTCGGTTCCACACTTGCTTACGCGCTACTCGGGGCACAGGGCCCGAAGTGGCTTCACGCTCTTGGAGTTGATGGTGTGTCTGGCAATACTTGCGCTACTTAGCACAGTGGCGGTGCCATCGTTTCAAAAACAGATATCCTCAACTCGCGCTCAAGCGACGGCACGAGCACTAATGTCCGCCGCTATGTTGGCTCGAGCCAGTGCGATTCGACAGGGCACGCCTGTCACCCTGTGTCCCAATCGAGCCGATTGCGATGGTTACTACGACCGGGGCTTTGGGGTCTATCAGGACAGTCATGCGCCAATAAGGGTCTACGGCGTCGACGATGGCATTCGCATTGGTAATCGAGCAGGCAGCCGCCGGGCTTCGGAGGCGGTAACCTGGGATGGGCGCGGTATCGGCAATCGGAATTTGACCTGGGTCGTATGCGTTAGCGGGGGTGATCCTTGGGCTGTGGTGCTAAACAGAGTGGGGCGTCCGAGATTAGAGCGTGGTATTGGTCAATGCTTGGGGGCTACTTGACGGTGGCTACCGGTCCTCGAGTCCAAGTTTCTTTAAACGATAGCGTAAGCTACGAAAGCTAATACCGAGAGCGGCGGCTGTGGCGGTTTTGTTCCAGCGCTGCTGCTGCAGCGCTTCCGCTAGAATTTTTCGCTCAATCGATTCTAAGTAACCCTCCAAATCGCCATCGACGGCCTGGAGCAATTCGCGGCTCTGGTCCGCGTCGGATAGTGTGGCTGGGTCTGATGACCCCTTTACCTGGCTGGCATGATCTATCACCCCGTCAATACTGAGATCCTTTGCCTGCAGTTCCGGGTGATCGCTGAGGGCGTTGGCGCGCGCCAGGATATTTTCGAGTTCCCGGACATTGCCGGGGAAATCGTACTGGCACAGACGCTCGAGAGCTTCCGCCGACAAGGTTTTCGGTGGCTGTGATTGGCTATCGGCCATTTGCCTAAGCAGATGGTTTGCCAATAAGGAAATATCCCCTCGTCGTGCACGCAGTGGTGGTACTTCGATAGCGATTACATGAAGGCGGTAATAAAGATCGTCTCGGAAACGGCCTTGGGCGACCTCTTCGGCAAGATTCTTATGGGTCGCGCTGAGCAAGCGCACATCGGTTGCCACTTCTTTGTCTGAGCCGACGGGCCTCACCGCTTTCTCTTGCACCGCTCGCAACAAACGTACTTGCACGTTAAGGGGTAAGTCCGCGACCTCGTCAAGTAATAGGGTGCCCCCCGANGCGGCTTGAAACAGACCCGATTTGTCGCTGGAGGCACCGGTAAACGCGCCTTTGATATGACCAAACAATTCACTTTCAACGAGCTCGGGGGGTATGGCACCACAGTTGACGGCGATGAAAGGCTTCTGCCCCCTTGAACTCAAACGATGGATTTGTTTTGCCACCACCTCTTTACCGACACCTGACTCGCCATAGATGTGCACGGGTGCCTGACTTCGGGCTACCTTTTCGACTTGCTCCCGCAAGCGACACATGGGCTCAGTGGTACCGAGTAATTCATCGGGAGCGGTGTTGGGCGGAGTCATTTGCAGTCGTAAGGCATGACTGACGATGCCGCGCAGCTTATCGAGAGCGAGTGGTTTGCTGACAAAATCAAAGGCCCCTAACTTCAGGGCTTCAATGGCACTTTCGACACTGCCATGGGCTGTGATCATGGCAACGGGTATGTGTGGATAGTGTTGTTGAATATGTTCAATGAGACTCAAGCCATTGCCATCGGGCAGGCGCATATCGGTCAAACAAAGATCAATCGACGACGTCGTTAAAGCGCGCTGGGCCTGAGCTAAGGTCTCTGCGCGCTGAGTCTGTAGGTTCATTCGGGCCAGCGTAATTTCGAGTAGCTGAAGGATGTCGGGTTCATCGTCCACGAGCAGTACGGTTTGCTGTGTCATGGGATCACTTCTGCTCCATTTTCAAGCTCACTCTGAAGCTGCTCTCACCGGCAGCGGTTTTCCGATACCCTAATTCGGCACCGTTTAGCTCGCACAGTTCTTTGCACAAATATAAGCCCAATCCACTACCGTCTTGGGACGTCGTGAAAAACGGCTCAAACAAACGTGGCATGAGGTTATCGGGTACGCCGAGCCCACCATCGATGATATCGATGTGCAGTTGTCCACCCATGTTATCCCGTTCAACCACCACTCTCACCGATGCGTGACCGGTATCGTCTTGAGAATGCCTCAGTCCGTTATCGATTAAATTGGTCATGATCCGTTCTAGATGTTTGGGGTCAAACTGAATAGTCAAATCGGGGTCGCAGTGCTCAAAGAGCAAGTCACAGGGTTGGGTACGTTGCTCGCTGTAGATGGTGTGGAAATTACTCAGCCACGTTGCCAACGCCAACAGGATTTGACGGGGTGGTTCTCGTCGTGACACGTCCATGACGTTTTGGATGATATCGCTGACCCGAGCGCTGTTGTTGACCAAAATATCGCAAAGCACCGCATCCGCCGCGTCCACTGTGGGGCTCTCCGATAATAGTTGTGCCGCATGACTGATAGCGGACAGTGGATTGCGGATCTCATGGGCGATACTCGCTGTCAGCTTGCTCAGGGAGTTCAATTTTAGGGATTGGGCAAATTGGGTGACCGGGGTGTAGTCATCGATGAAGATTAATTTATCGGACGCACTGGCGGAGTCGAGGGAGGCAAAGTTAGCGATTAACGCAGGGCCATCAGTTTCAGCGCGAAACGGTTCTGGACGCACCCGTCCCTCCTTGAGCCAGACACTAAATTGTGTGCCGAGTTCGGGTGCAATGATTGAAAGCGTCGTTCGTTGGCCTTCATCGAGATTTAATAGGCGTCTGGCGGCGGCATTGATTGGATGGCATTGACCGGTATCCCGAGCCAATAGGATGCCGGTTTCCATGCGTAAGATGATCTGCTCGTTGAGTTGCTGCAAGGCCGCAACTTGGCCCTCTGCAGAGCGCCGCTCTGCCTCGGCTTTACTCAATCGGCTCGCCAGTACTTGCACCAGTAATGACACGGCGAAGAATAAGCTGCCCAGAATCCCCGCTGGCAACATCATGCTGACATCGGCATCCCCTCGGGTGACTAACCACAAGGTGTCGATGAGCAGCGCCAGTACCGCGATGGCAGCGACGAGGGTCGCCAGTATCCGTGTCTGAAACAATACCGCGGCGGCGGCCACCGTAATCAGGTACAGGGCAGAAAAACCACCGAGAATTCCGCCACTGGCACTGGCGAATAATGTAATCGTCAGTATGTCGAGTAGTAATAGCCCGAAATAGCCCGTTTCCGACTGTTGCAGGGCTTTACCCAAAGGCCCAATCAGGACCAGCGCCGATGTCAAAAGAATACCAATGCCGGACACCAGTAGCGGTCGATCGAAGTTCATCATGATGTTGGCTGTTGCAGGAACAATCATGAGCATCAGTAAGCCGGCGCCCAACAACACCCGATAGCCGTTGTAAACGATGAACGAGCGCGCATGGGTGGTGGCTGGGGCAGGGGTAGATAGCAGTCCGCGATGCACGTCACTCAGTTGCAGTACGGGGCCGCTATCGGATTGTTGTTTCGTTTCGGTCATAGGGCGGAGCATAGCAGGGCTGATACTGTAGGGGTGCTGTCCCAACACAGTGACGCTGAAAGGGGAGTAAGACCACGGGCAGCGGTTACAGCGGGCGTTTCGGTGGTTACACTTCGCCTCCTATATCGATTGCGACGACCGGCGGATATCACCATATGAAACTATGCATGGCGCAGATCAATACCTTTGTCGGCGACTGGGCGGGTAATGCACAACAGGTACTCGAGGCCTGTCGTGCTGCGGCGAAGGAGCATCAGCGTGCGGTGGTGGTGTTTCCAGAGTTGACCTTGTGCGGTTATCCACCGGAGGATTTACTGCTGCGCCCGAGTATCGGTGCTCAGACCGAAGCGGCATTAACCCAATTGTGTCGTGAACTGCCGAGAGACCTGTGGGTCGTATTGGGGTATCCCCGTTCGACCCTATCGGGTTTGTTCAATGCCGCGGGTGTGATTCATGACGGTCGGTTAGTGGCCGAGTATTACAAGCAGTTCCTGCCTAATTACCAAGTTTTTGATGAGTTACGTTACTTCACAGCAGGGCAAGAGCCCTGCGTTATCGATATCGACGGAACCGCCGTCGGTATTACGCTATGTGAGGACATTTGGAATCCAGAGCCGGCGGCTAAGGCTGCGGCTGCGGGTGCCGAGCTACTGATTAATTTAAATGCCTCCCCATTTCATCGCGGTAAACGACGCGAGCGCCTTGATCTCGTCGCGGAGCGTGCAAGAAGTCATCGCTTCCCAGTAGTCTATGTCAATCAGGTTGGTGGGCAAGATGAGCTGGTGTTTGATGGTGGCTCCTTTGTCGTCGATGCCGAGGGCGTGCTGATCCAGCGTGCGCCTGAATTTGAAGAGGGCTGCTATTGGGTGGCGCTTGAGCGAACATCCACTGGTGTCACCGTCTCCCCGGCCCAGCAGGCACCCGAACTCGATGACGTGGCCTCGGTGTGGCACGCCTTGGTGTTGGGTGTCAAAGACTATGTCAACAAGAATGGTTTCCCTGGGGTGGTGTTGGGGTTGTCGGGTGGTATTGATTCTGCGGTAACACTGGCGGTGGCGGTCGATGCCCTCGGGGCAGAGCGAGTGCACGCTGTCATGATGCCCTTTCGATATACCGCTTCTATGTCGATTGAAGACGCGGAGGCAGAGGCCCGCGCCTTAGGGGTTAGCTATCGGGCGATTTCAATAGAGCCCATGTTTGAAAGCTTTGCGGGCGCATTGGCCGATGAATTTGCAGGGCTAGACACCGATATTACCGAGCAGAACCTACAGGCCCGNTGTCGCGGTGTCGTCTTAATGGCCATATCGAATAAAAAGAACCTGTTGGTACTGACCACCGGNAACAAGAGCGAGTTGGCGGTGGGTTACTCGACCCTGTACGGGGATATGGCCGGCGGNTTCGATGTACTNAAAGATTGTCCAAAGGGACTGGTCTANGCCTTGGCGCGGTATCGCAACNNNGTCAGTCCGGTTATTCCTGAGCGTGTTATCACGCGCCCACCCTCGGCTGAACTGGCACCCGACCAAACGGATCAGGACAGTTTGCCCGATTACGATGTACTCGATGCCATCGTTGAACAGTACGTCGAACGGGATGCGAGTCCGGAAGATATGATCGCCGCGGGTTTTGCCCCCGACGCGGTCAATCGCGTGGTTCGCCTGGTCGATTTGAATGAATACAAACGACGCCAGTCACCGGTCGGTGTGCGNATCACACAGCGGGGGTTTGGTCGTGATCGCCGCTATCCAATTACCTGGGCGTGGCGAGCACGCTAGCTAGCGCTGTGGGCGATAGTTGAACTGGGGTGGCTCAGGTGGGTCGAATAAGCCCAGCGATATTTTATTCACCCATGACTGCTCAAGACCATCTAAGTCATAGACCGTATCAAAATTACCGTCTTGGTCGAGGGTTGGATGATCGGGGAAGTTTTCCCGCAGTACAGCAACACTGTCGAGGGCCAAATCATCTAAGCCAAGGAGGAAATAACCCTGAGCCATGATGGCGAGCCCATCGGCAACGGAGGGCGTCTGCTGCATGTGCTCGACTACCCAGCGACCGCGATTAAGTGCCGCCATATAAGCACCGCGGCGAAAATAGTAATTGGCCACGTGAATTTCATGACGCGCGATCATGTTGCGCATGTGCACCATGCGCTGGCGGGCATCGGGTGCATAGGGACTGTCGGGGAACCGGGCCAACAGCTGCGCGAATTCTGCAAAGGCCTCTTTGATGTGGCTCACGTCCCGCTTGGTATCGTCAGTTGGCACAAACTTGGCAAAGAAATCCGGTTCTAAATCGTAGGCGGCTAGGCCTTTCATATAAAACGCGTAATCAACACTGGGATGTTGAGGGTGAAGCCGAATAAAACGGTCAGCCGCTTCTATGGCGGCTTCATACTCATAGGCGCCGAAGTGGGCATAAATGAGTTCTAATTGGGCTTGCTCGGCGTATCGGCCAAATGGGTAGCGGCTCTCGAGCAACTGCAATGTGCGTATGGCTAAATCGAAATTCTGATTTTCCAGATGCTCTTGCGCATCAAAATAAATCTGCTGTTCCCCTGAATCGGCAATTGGCACGTCCTCGTCATCACCAAACCACGAGCAGCCGGATATCAGCAGGATAGATGCCAAGGTGAAGGCTAGGTGCAGCGGGCTTCTGTGTGAGTGACCATCTGAACGGCGGGATGCGCGTGGGTTAGAGGCTTGGGTCAAGGGTCACGACTCCATCGTGTTAGTATGGGCTAATTCGTAAGTGTACCGCCGACAAGTGCTGGCGCCCACCTTTTGCTGACGTTCTATCCTCCATGACCGCAGACACCCCAACGACCATTAACGAACGTGCGCAGGTGCCAATAGCATTGCATGGCAGTCGTTTGGACCAAGCGGCGGCGGCATTGTTCCCCACCTATTCCCGCGCCAAGTTACAGCAGTGGATTAAAACTGGCGCCTTGACCGTCGATGGCGCGGTTATGAGGCCCCGGGATAAAGTGGCCGTCGATCAGTGTCTGTCACTCAATGCAGATCAACAGCCCGAGGTTTCNTGGCAAGGACAAGCACTGCCGCTTCAGGTNATTTATGAAGATGATCATGTCATTGTGGTCAACAAGCCCGCGGGTTTAGTGGTTCATCCAGCGGCCGGTCACCGGGATGGCACACTGGTCAATGCGCTCATAGCACACGCACCCGAGCTGGAGTTGCTGCCGCGAGGCGGCATTGTGCATCGTCTCGATAAAGACACATCGGGCATTATGTTTGTTGCCCGATCATCTATTGCCCACAAGTCATTGGTAGCACAACTCGCAGCGCGAACGGTTAGCCGCGAGTACGCTGCAGTATGCCGAGGCGCATTATCTGGCGGGGGAACCATAGCG
>PR_CR_10_Liq_1_inCRDRAFT_1001714_pt1 | contig 11976 bp, 10 predicted proteins | sample PRCRCaboRojoPR_3_FD_10241 | JGI IMG/M metagenome (IMG submission 10241) | reverse complement strand
CGCCAGAGGCGGCACCCGCCGCGCCGACGCCGCGTGTGGTGCGCCAACCCAGCCCGACCCCAAGTGTCGCTCCGGCCCCCGAACGTCGCCGCATCACGCGCGCTGAAGCCTGCGCAGGGCGCACGGGCATTCAGCCGAACATGGTGTCGGCCCGCACTGGAGAACCGATTGATTGCGGTCCGGGACGCGCGGCGCTGGCCGCTGCCGACCCCGCCGCGCCGCTGGCCACACCGACGGAGGCCGGTCCGCGACGCCTCACCATGGCCGAGCTTTGTGCCGAACAGGCCAGCACGGATCGCAAATTCGTCGATGCCCGGACCGGACAGCCGATCACCTGCACCTTGCCGGCTGCGCCGGTCGTGACCAACGGCAGCAGGCCTGTGCAACAACCCTTGGGCTTGCAGGTGGCGCTTTCCCTGCCCCAGGCGCCCTATTCGAACCCGCTGGACTGGGCGCCGGGTTCGGCGCGGCTGCGCGACGGGGCGCAAGCGCCCAGCGTCCAGGCTGCCCCGCAACCCACTGGCAACGTGATCGTGGATGGTCTGAACGCACCGGTGGTGCGGTCTCTCAACCCGCTGGATCATGCGCCGGGCACCGCGTCATTGGCGAACATCAGCCAAGGACAGGTGCAGACAACCCGTGCCCGCAACAGCTGGACGTTCGGCAGACCCGCGCCCTATTCGAACCCCGCAAATGCACCGCAGAGGATCACGCCGACCCCACCCGAGGGCTTCGAATCCGCTTGGGATGATGGCCGTCTGAACCCGAGCCGCGGCTTGCCGAACCGGGTGCGCTATGCCACCCAGCCCAGTGCTGTGCCGCAACAGCAGGTGTCGAGCCGCAATGCGCCGCAAGCCAGCCGACAGCCCGCTTCGGAACCATCCCGGACCGAAGCGATCTCGGGGCAGCTCTATGTTCAGGTCGGCACGTTCGCCAACCGGGACGCAGCCCAGAGTGCCGCGCAGGGGCTGCGCGCCCAGGGGGTTGCCCATGCGCATCGGTGTATATGACCGCAGTGGCACCCAGTATCGGATTGTCCTTGCCGGCCCATTCACGTCGAACGGGCAGGTCCAGAACGCTTTGAACAAGGCCCGCGGGGCGGGCTTCGCGGACGCTTTCGCGCGCCGCTGACCGGTTCTCCCGGGGGAAGGCCTCGCATCAAGGCGCGGGGTCTTTCCTTGTGTAAAGGGGCCGGTTTGGCCGGGTCAGGCACAGATCCCCTGGATACTGATCCAGTCGCCGTCGCTTAGAAGGAACGGAGCCTCCTGGCCCGCCATCGGGTCGGCCTCGATCAGGGGCAGGGTGCTTTCGCCGGTGATGTCCACCGCATAGGCATAGGGCGTGCTCGGCACCTGTGCCGCTTCGAACAGCGCGATCAGGCGCTCGGTTTCCACCATGGGCGGCGGGGTCGTCATGAGGTCCTCGGCATAGGAACGCAGCGCCTCGGCGGGCAGTTCGCCGGTGGTGAGCAAACGCACGGTCGTGCCAAGCCCTGCATGCTCCAGAACACGGACAAGCGGGTCTTCAGCCTGAACCTGTCCGGTGGCGGCCAGCAAATGGCCCGCCACCACGGCCGGATCCTCGGTATCCTCGACAAGGTCTCGGGTCATGACGACAAGGCCGCCCGGCAGGTAGAGCGCACGATCCGGCCCGTCGGGGACGATCACGATCTGGCCGGGCGCATCAGGGCCCAATACACGGTCATGCAGGCGGCCAAGGGCCCGCGTGCCCAACGGCGTGCGGCAGCTCGGACCTGTCAGGCGCTGGATATGACCCAACAGGCCGGCGCCGATCTCGGCCCGTTTCACGGGCGGGACCACCGATTGCGCCTGTCGCACCAACGCACCCGGCAGCCAGAAAACTCCGGCTGCAATGATGACCAGCGTCACGGCGGCCAGCCCGAGGTTGCGCAGCCGCCCGGGATGCGGACGGGAACGCTGGATCGTCTTGCGGACCTTTTCGATGGCGTCGATCATCACTGCGTCGGCAATCTCCAGCGTCTCGGTTCCATCCGGGTCGGGCGTGAACAGCGCCGGGCGTTCGCCGGGATTGATCCGCGCGATCGCGGGCAGCGACCAATGGGTCAGGGCCCGTCCGGCATTATCGGTGATCACAAGCGTCGCATCGCCGAAGGACAACAGAACCTCGCGCCGCTGATCCTGTGGATCGGCGCGCCACAACCCTTCGCTTTCCAGCCGTGCGAATTCCTTGAGTGCCGTCATCTGCGGGGCCTGCTCTGCCACCCTGTTTGAAGGCAGGATAGGCCAGATTCCGCGACAATGCTACTTGAAGTACTTGCGCAGCTCGAACTTCTGGATCTTGCCAGTCGAGGTCTTGGGCAATTCCTGAAACACGACCTTCTTGGGCCGCTTGAACCCGGCGAGCCGCTCGCGGGCGAAGGCGATCAGGTCCTCCTCGGAGCAGCTGTGGCCGTCCTTCATCTCGACAAAGGCGCAGGGCACTTCGCCCCATTTCTCGTCAGGCATGGCCACGACGGCGCAGAGCAGAACGTCGGGGTGATGCATCAGCGCTCCTTCGACTTCGACCGAGCTGATATTCTCGCCGCCCGAGATGATGATGTCCTTGGACCGGTCGGCGATCTTCATGTAGCCGTCGGGATGCTGGTAGGCGATGTCGCCAGTGTGGAAATAGCCCCCCTTGAACGCCTCTTGCGTCGCCTTGGGGTTCTTGAGGTAACCCTTCATGACCCCGTTGCCGCGATACATGATCTCGCCCAGCGTCGATCCGTCCATCGGCACCTGGGTCATGGTTTCGGGGTCCATAACCGTGTTGTCTTCGATCATTGGCATCGACACGCCGGTGCGGCCCTTGATCTCGTAGCGCTCGTCCGGGGACAGGTCGTCCCAGCTCTCTTGCCACAGGCATTCACTGGCCGGGCCGTAGGTTTCCGTCAGTCCGTAGACCTGCGTGACATTGAAGCCCAGAGGTTCGAACGCCTTCAGCGTGGCCACCGGGGGCGGGGCACCGGCGGTGAAAACTTCGACCACGTGATCGAAGCTGCGCCGATCTTCGTCCTTGGCGTTGATGATCGTGTTCAGCACGATCGGCGCCCCGCCGAAATGGGTCACGCCCTCGTCGGCAATGGCGTCATAGATATTCTTGGCCGTCACGTCGCGGCAGCAGATCACAGTGCCGCCCAGAACCGGCATCATCCATGTGTGACACCAGCCATTGCAGTGAAACAGTGGTACGATGGTCAGGTAGCGCGGGTAGAGTGTCAGGCGCCAGGACACGACCTGCGCCATGGCGTTCAGATAGGCGCCACGGTGGTGGTAGACCACGCCCTTGGGACGACCGGTCGTGCCCGACGTGTAGTTGAGCGAGATCGACTCCCACTCATCCCCGGGCATGATCCAGTCGAAATCGGCGTCGCCGCTGGCGATCATATCCTCGTAGGTCATGTTCTCGGAAACGGCATGGACGCCGGCCTGTTCGTCCGGCGCCTCGATCACGGTGGGGGCGGTGCCTTCCATCAGCTCGATGGCATTGGCGAGCATCGGCATGAACTGGGAATCGCAGATCACCACCTTGGCGCCGCCGTGATCGAGGATATAGGCGACCGTATCGGCCTCAAGCCGGGTGTTGATCGTGTTGAGGACCGCACCGCAGGCCGGGACGCCGAAATGCGCTTCGGCGGCTGGGGCCACGTTGGGCAGGATGGTGGCGACCACGTCGCCCGGCTGCACCCCCAGTTTCGACAGGGCCGAGGCGAGCCGCGTGATCCGGCCGTGGTAGTCACGATAGGTCCGACGGATGGTGCCGTAGACCAGCGCCTCGCGCTCGGGAAACAGCATCGCCGCCCGGCGCAAGAACGACAAGGGCGTCAAAGGCGTGTAGTTGGCCGCGCATTTTTCCAGGCCGGTTTCGTCTGCTAGCCATCCCATTGCCGTGTCCTCTTCCTGCGATCTGCGATCCGACACGACTATGCTGCGACTGCGCGGTCAAGAAAAGGCTGTTAGCCGTAACGGCCCCCGGAGGAGGCGAAAAGCCGTTCCCTGCGACCGGCAAACCCCGTAGTTTGCGACCATGATCATCTCGCGTGGGCGCCGCTATATCTTTGTTCACATTCCCAAGACCGGGGGCACCTCTCTGGCGCTGGCGCTGGAAGGCCGGGCGATGGCCGACGACGTGCTGGTCGGCGACACGCCAAAGGCCCGGAGACGGCGCAAGCGGCTCAAGGGCGTCGAAACGCAAGGGCGGCTCTGGAAACATTCGACACTTGCCGAGGCGGAGGGGTTGATAACCCGAGCCGAGATGGCCGACTTCTTCACCTTCACCCTCGTGCGCAATCCATGGGACAGGATGGTCAGCTATTATCATTGGCTTCAGGCGCAGGATTTCGACCATCCGGCCGTGGCGCTATCGAAATCCTTGCCGTTCTCTCTGTTTCTGCATCACGATGTCACGGAACAGGCGTTTCGCGCCGCGCCATACGGCCAATACATGACGGACGGTGCGGGGCAGGAGCATTGCAGGCTATTCATCCGGCTGGAGCATCTGGCTGAGGACGCCGGCCCGCTCTGGCAGCATCTGGGTTTTGATCTGGACGTGCCCCGTGTCAATGCCTCGGGCCGCAACCGGGATTGGCGACCCTATTACACCGATGACGATGCGGCCTGGCTGGGCGAGCTTTGCGCAGAGGACATCTCGCGGTTCGGTTACGGCTTCGATGACGTCCTCGCCTCATCCGACAGGTGAAAACCGCGAAACTCCTTGACCGTTGACAGGCAAAGCAGGGTTTTCATCTGGGCGACAGAAGGGATCAGGGTCAACCGATCCCTGTAGAGCCGTTCGTAATCCTCGGTATTGCGGGCGGCGACCCGGATCAGATAATCGAACTCTCCCGAAATCAGGTGGCATTCCAGAACCTCCGGCATGTCCTGGATGGCGGCTTCGAAGGCTTCGATGTCATCCTTGCGCTGGCTGATCAGCTTTGCCTCGATGAAAACCTGAATTTCCAGCCCGACCTTCTTGCGGTTCAGGCGCGCCGCATAGTGAGAGATCCGACCATCGGCCTCCAGCAGCTTGACTCGCCGGTGACAGGCCGAAAGCGACAGGCCCACATGGTCAGAGAGGCGTGCCATGGAGATTTGGCCATCCCGCTGCAAAGTCGAAAGAATTTTTAAATCCAGCCTATCCATAGGAACAAACCTTTCAAAAAACGAAGTAATAGAAGAATATTTCCGGAAAATTTCCGAATTCGCAAGATGTTTGAGAACCTTTTTCAGGCTCTGCGAGCTAGGCTGAACATGGTCATTCAATGACCGCCTGGTTGAAATCAACCAAACGAACACAATCAAAGGAGGGGGACATGTCCCACAAAATCGTCGTCGGTTATGACGGCAGCGAGAGCGCAGACGCCGCGCTGAGCTTCGCGATCGGGGTTGCCCGGGCGCAGGGCGGCAGCGTCGTCATCGCCCATGTTCTGGAATGGTCACCGTATTCGTTCCTGACACCGACCGAACTGGAAGAACGCCATATGCGCCGCTCGGAGGAACTCGAGCGTGCCAAGTCGGCGCTTCTCGATCCGGTCGTTGCGAAGCTGTCAGATAGTGGTGTCGAGGTCAAAACGGCGCTGAAATATGGCCACATCGCCGAAACGCTTTGCGAGGTCGCCAAGGATGAGGGTGCCGACCAGATCGTGATCGGCCGCACCGGCCATTCATCGCTTTCGTCGCGCCTATTCGGCTCGGTGGCGGGCAGCCTGGCTCAGGCCGGACCTGTGCCGGTCACGATCGTTCCATAAGAACAGGGGGGTTCAAATGAACACGCTTTTCAAGACGGCACCGTTGAGTGCCGCTGCCTTGCTGGCTGTTTCGACGCCCGCCATGGCGCAATCGCTGGACCAGACAATCAACGACGGTTTTGCCGCGGCGACCGGATGGTTCGTCAATTTCATCTTCAGCCCGTTCCCCGGCACCACCTTTCCCTGGATCGTGGCCTGGCTCGTGGTCGCCGCAACGGTGTTCACGCTCTATTTCGGATTTATCCAGTTCCGGGGCTTCCGGCACTCGATTTTGCTGGTCAAAGGGGACTATTCCGATCCCAACGACGCGGGCGAGGTCAGCCATTTCCAGGCGCTGGCCACGGCCCTTTCGGGGACTGTTGGCCTTGGCAATATCGCCGGGGTCGCGGTGGCCGTCGGTATCGGCGGACCGGGGGCGACGTTCTGGATGATCCTCGCGGGTCTGCTGGGCATGGCGTCCAAGTTCACCGAATGCACGCTGGGCGTGAAATATCGGAACGAGTATCCCGACGGCAAGGTGTCGGGCGGCCCGATGTATTACATGACCAAGGGCTTCGCCGAGCGTGGCCTGCCCATGGGCAAGTTTCTGGCGGTCCTGTTCTCGGTGTTCTGTATTCTTGGCGCTCTTGGCGGCGGCAACATGTTCCAGGCCAACCAGGCCCACGCACAGATTTCCAACGTGGTTGGTGATTATCCCGGCTGGATCACTGGCATTGTCTTCGCGGGNATCGTCTTCGCGGTGATCGTCGGCGGGCTGCAGTCCATCGCAAAAGTGACCGAAAAGGTCGTGCCCTTCATGGGGGTCATGTATGTGCTGACTGCATTGGTCATCATCTTCATGAACTATGACATGATCGGCTGGGCATTCGGGCAGATCTTCGCCGGGGCCTTCACCGGTCTGGGCGTGGCCGGCGGCATGGTCGGCGCCCTGATCCAGGGCTTCAAGCGGGCGGCCTTCTCGAACGAGGCCGGCGTCGGGTCCGCGGCGATCGCCCACTCCGCGGTGCGCACCAAGGAACCGATCACCGAAGGCTACGTGTCCCTGCTGGAACCCTTCATCGACACGGTCGTGGTCTGCACCATGACGGCGCTGGTGATCATCATCACCGGGCAGTTGGTCTCGGACCCCGAAACCGGGCTTTACCTGCTCAACGAGGCAGGCACGGCAATCCAGACCCAGGATGGCAATTCGGGCGTGGCGCTGACATCGGCGGCCTTCTCCTCTGCCTTCGGCTGGTTCCAATACGTGCTGGCGATCGCGGTGATCCTGTTCGCTTTCTCGACGATGATCAGCTGGTCCTACTATGGCCTCAAGGCCTGGACGTTCCTGTTCGGAGAGGGCGCGGGCAAGGAGCTGGCCTTCAAGATCATCTTCTGCATCTTCGTGGTGATCGGGGCCTCTGCCAGCCTCGGGCCGGTGATCGACTTCTCGGATGCGGCAATCTTTGCCATGGCCGTGGTCAACATCATCGCGCTCTACTTCCTGGTGCCGGTGGTCAAGGCCGAGCTGGACAGCTACCTGACACGACTGAAGTCGGGCGAGATCAAGAAGTTCAACTGATCGGTGCTGCCGCGCCTCGGCGCGGCCGTGCCAAAAAGAAAGACGCCACCGGATGATCCGGTGGCGTCGCGCGTTTCAAAGGGGCCGGTTTCAGGCTGCCTTGCTGTCCGTTCCGGTGCCGAAACGACCATAGAAGCTCTGGCCCTTTTCGGCCATTTCACGCAGCAGGGCAGGGCAGGCGAACCTTTCGCCATGGGTCTCGNCCAGCTGGTCGCAGCGCTCGGCGGCATAAGCCGCGCCCAGCATGTCGAGCCAGCCGAAGGGGCCGCCCGACCATGGCGCAAAGCCCCAGCCAAGGATCGCACCGACATCGCCTTCGCGGATGTCTTCCAGAACGCCCTCTTCCAGCGCGCGCACCGCTTCCAGAACCTGAGCAAATAGCAGCCGGTGCTGCACCTCGGTCAGGTCGGGCTGTTCGCTGGACGGCGCGTATTTTTCGCCCAGACCTTCCCACAGCCCCTGCCGCTTGCCCTTTTCATCATAGGCATAGAACCCGGCATTGGACTTGCGCCCCAAACGGCCCTCATCAGCCATCCAGAACAGGACCTCGTCCACCTCTTCGTTGGGATAGGCATCACCCATCGCGGCCTTGGTGGCCTTGGCGATCTTCACGCCAAGGTCGATCGAGGTCTCGTCGGTCAGTTGCAGCGGACCCAGCGGCATGCCGACCAGCTTGGCGGCATTCTCGATCAGGGCCGGGGCAACGCCCTCTTTCACCATGCGGATCCCCTCGTTGATATAGGGGATGATGCAGCGATTGGCGTAGAAGAAGCGTTCGTCATTGACCACGATCGGGGTCTTGCGGATCTGGCGCACGTAGTCGAGCGCCTTGGCCACGGCCCGGTCACCGGTTTCGCGGCCCTTGATGATCTCCACCAGCATCATCTTTTCGACGGGGCTGAAGAAGTGGATGCCGATGAACTGCTCGGGGGTGTCGGATGCCTTCGCCAGTTCCGTGATCGGCAGGGTCGAGGTGTTGGAGGCAAAGATGCAGTCGTCGCCCACGACCTCCAGCACCTTCTTGGTGACCTCGGCCTTGACGCCCATATCCTCGAACACCGCTTCGATGATCAGGTCGCAGCCTTCAAGGGCGGCATAGTCATCCGTCGCGGTGATCAGGTCCAGCGTCGCGGCCTTCTTTTCCTCGGTGGCCTTTTTGCGGGCGATGCCCTTGTCCATGTAATCGGCGGTATAGGCCTTGCCCTTTTCCGCCGCCTCGGCGGACTGGTCCAGAAGCACCACTTCCATCCCGGCCATGGCCGAAACCAGCGTGATGCCTGCGCCCATCATGCCAGCGCCCAGCACGCCGACCTTCTTGACCTTCTGGTCGGGCACGTCAGGGCGGTTGGCGCCCTTTTCCAGCGCTTCCTTGTTGATGAAAAGCGACCGGATCATATTGGCCGAGGACGGGTTCATCAGCACATGGGTGAACCAGCGGGCCTCGATCTTCAGTGCCGTGTCGAAGGGGACGAGCGCACCTTCATAGACCGCGCTCAGCAATGCCTTGGCAGCGGGATAGACCCCTTTGGTCTTGCCATTGACCATGGCGCTCGCGCCCACGAAGGTCATGAAGCCAGCCGGATGGTAAGGGGCCCCGCCGGGCATCTTGTATCCCTTTTCATCCCAAGGCTTGACGATCTTCGGCTCCGACAGAACCCAGTCTTTGGCGGCCGCAACAGGGTCGTCCACGACCTCGTCGATAACACCGGCGGCCTTGGCTTTCTTCGGGTCGTTCAGCTTGCCTTCCAGCAGCAGCGGGCTGGCCGCCATGGCGCCCATCTTCCGCACAAGTCGCGTGGTGCCGCCCGCCCCGGGGAAGATGCCGACCATGATCTCGGGCAGGCCGATCTTGGCCTTGGGGTTGTCGGCGGCGAAAATGCGGTGACAGGCCAGCGGCAGTTCCAGCCCGATCCCCAGAGCGGTGCCGGGCAGGGCGGCGGCGATGGGCTTGCCGCCCTTGTTCTTGTCATCCATGCCCGCACGCTCGATCTTGCGCAGCATGTGGTGGCCGGCCATGGTGAAATCGAACAGCGCCTTCGCCGGCTCGTCGCCGGCCTCGGCCCGGATCGTGGCCAGCGTGTTCAGGTCCATGCCGCCAGCGAAATCCTTCTTGCCGCTGGTGATGACGATACCCTTTACCGCGTCGTCGGCCAGCGCCGCGTCGATCAGGTCATTGAGGACCAGCATCGACTCGCGGCTCATGACGTTCATGGATTTTCCGGGCACGTCCCAGGTGATGACGGCGACGCCATCGGCGTCGGTTTTCATGGTGAAATCGGTCATTCGTCTGGCCCTCCTTACACGCGTTCGATGATGGTTGCCGCGCCCATGCCGGACGCGATGCACAGCGTTGCCAGACCGGTCTCGAGGTCGCGCCGTTCCAGTTCGTCCAGCAGGGTGCCGATGATGATGGCGCCGGTCGCGCCCAGCGGGTGACCCATGGCAATGGAGCCGCCATTGACGTTGACCTTGCTGTCATCCACGTCGAAGGCCTGCATGAAGCGCAGCACGACCGAGGCGAAGGCCTCGTTCACCTCGAACAGGTCCAGGTCCTTGGCGGTCATCCCGGTCTCTGTCAGGATCTTGCTGGTCACCGGCACCGGCCCGGTCAGCATGATCGTCGGGTCGGTTCCGATCTTGGCGGTGGCCTTGATCCGGGCGCGGGGCTTGAGGCCCCATTTCTCGCCGAATTCCTTCGACCCGATCAGCACGCCCGCGGCGCCATCCACGATGCCCGAGGAATTGCCGGCATGGTGGATGTGATTGATCCGCTCAAGATGCGGATACTTCATCAGCGCGACCTGGTCGAAGCCGGGCATGACCTCGCCCATCTCCTTGAAAGAGGGCTTGAGCGCGCCAAGCGACTGCATGTCAGTGCCCGGCCGCATGTATTCGTCGCGGTCCAGGATGGTCAGGCCGTTCTGGTCGGTCACGGGCACGATGGACTTGTCAAAGCGTCCCGCCTCCCAGGCCTCGGCGGCGCGCCTCTGACTTTCGACCGCCAAAGCATCGGCCTCGTCGCGGGAAAACCCGTATTCGGTGGCGATGATGTCCGCCGAAATCCCCTGCGGCACGAAATAGGTGTCCATCGCGACCGACGGGTCCACGGCGATCGCGGCCCCGTCCGAACCCATGGCGACCCGGCCCATCATCTCGACCCCGCCGGCGATATAACCCTCGCCCGCGCCGCCGCGCACCTGGTTGGCGGCCAGGTTCACGGCCTCCATTCCGCTGGCGCAGAAACGGTTGATCGCCAGCCCGGGAATGGACTGGTCCAGATCCGAGGCCAGCACCGCGGTCCGCGCCAGGCAGCCGCCCTGTTCGCCCACTTGCGTGACATTGCCCCAGATCACGTCCTCGACCGCGTGGCCTTCGAGGTTGTTGCGTTCTTTCATCGCGTTGAGAACCTGCGTGGACAGGCGCACGCTCGTCACCTCATGCAGGGCGCCGTCCTTGCGGCCCTTGCCCCGCGGGGTGCGAACGGCATCGTAGATATAGGCGTCGGTCATGTTTCCTCCTTCGGGGGTCCGGGAAAGGCCCGGGTCATCAGGTCGTAAGGGTGTTGCCAGCCGGGCAGCGCCGAAATGTTGGACAGCCAACGGTCGATATTCGGCCAATCCGCCCGGTCAAAGCCGAACGGTTCCGGGTAGTAGAGATAGGAACAGCAGCACAGGTCCGCGTTGGTGACCTCGTGGCCCACGATCCAGTCGCGCCCGTCCAGATGCGCCTCCAATGTCTTCAGCGCCGCTTTGGCCCGCCCTTGGGTGAATTCGATAACCGCCTCGGGCCGTCTTTCCGGCGGCAGGAAGTTCATCAGGAAGCGCAGCATGCCAAGTTGCGAAGACAGTTTGTGATTGTCCCAGAGCACCCAGCGCAGGACCTCGTATGTCTCGGTCCCAACGCCACCAAAACGCCCGGTCTGATCGGTGATCCATTGCAGGATCGCGCCCGACTGGGTCAACGTCAGCTCGTCGGTCACAAGGACCGGGCATTCCCCCATTGCATTGACGTTTTGCCGGAAGTCCGGGCTGCGGGCCTCGCCGGCAAAGAAGTCAACAAAGACAGGAGTCCAGTCCATCCTGGCAAGGGTCATGGCCAGCGCCGCCTTGTAGGAATGGCCGGATTCCCCGAAACAATAGAGCTTTGTGGTCATCGGGCCGCCCCTTCCAGCCGTTGCGTGGGCTGATCCGGTCCAACATTGAGTTTATTTGCCAAGATGAAGGCCATATCCGTTCTTCGATAACCGTGCGTTAACCTTAACGCGCGATGATGGTTTCGCGCGGAGAGCTGGAGAGCGAGGCCGCGTCCAAGGTGAAGCCCCGGCCCGGCTTGCTTCGCCCTCACCCGATTTACGGGTGCGGGGCCTTCTCGACGGGTCGGGGTGACGCGCGGCGCGGCCCCTTCATCTTGGCAGGAAAACTCCCCCCGGAGGGCCGGGTTGCGGCGGGTGCAACGGGTCATCGCTTGCGCGCCTCCAGCTCCGAGTTGAAGATCCGCAACCGGTGTCCGAACGTGTCCTCGTCGATGATGCTGTCGAAATTCTCGAAGAGGAAAGACAGCGCCTCGCCCTCGTCCAGCCCGGCCTCGGCGGCGAATTTCTTCAGCCGCCGATAGCCGTCCTCGGTCATCGAGACGGGAAAGCGGCGGG
>PR_CR_10_Liq_1_inCRDRAFT_1001713_pt1 | contig 11980 bp, 8 predicted proteins | sample PRCRCaboRojoPR_3_FD_10241 | JGI IMG/M metagenome (IMG submission 10241) | reverse complement strand
GGACCTGGTGCACGGCTCCTGCCGCAAGCCCCACTTCGACGGCCCGGACACCCTGCTGCGTCTGGACGACCTCATCGGCGCCGCGCCCGCGGACGCCGCGGCGCGCCCGGCGCTGCTGGTGATGACCGGCGATCAGATCTACTGCGACGACGTGGCGGGGCCCATGCTCGCCGCCATCCATCAGGTGATCGCGCTGCTCGGGCTCTACCCGGAGCGGCTCACCGGCGGCACCGTCGCCGACAGCGCCGCGCTGCTGGAAAGTGCCGCGGGCTACTACCGGCGCGAGCAGCTCCTGCCGCACACCCGCGCCAACCGCGCGCTCCAGGACATCTTCTTCGGCGGCGCGAAGAAGCCCATCTTCACCACCGCCTCCGCGCACAACCACCTGATCACCCTGGCCGAGGTGGCGGCCATGTACCTGCTGGTCTGGTCGCCGGCGCTCTGGCCCCGCATCGAGCTGGACCCGCAGCGCCCGCCCCAGCCGCTGCCGGCGCCGTTCGCCGCGCGTTATGCCGCCGAGTGCCCGGTGATCGAGCGCTTTCGCGATGGGCTCGCCCGGGTGCGCCGGGCGCTCGCGCACCTGCCCGTCTACATGATCTTCGACGATCACGACATCACCGACGACTGGAACCTCACCCGCGGCTGGGAGGAGGCCGCCTACAGCCATCCCTTCTCCCGGCGCATCATCGGCAACGCGCTCATCGGCTATTGGCTGTTCCAGGGCTGGGGCAACGACCCGGACCGCCACGGCGAGCTGCTGGATGCCGCGCTGGCATGCTTTCCGCCGGACGCGCCCGCACCGCCGGCGGCCCTCGATGCCCCCGAGGCACCGGCAGAGCCCGCCCCCGTGCCGCCGCTCGCCACCGAGCCCCCCGGCGGCCTGGAGCCCCGCGACCGGCTCATCGACCGGCTGCTCGACTTCGAGCACTGGCACTACAGCCTGCCCACAGTGCCGAAGCTGGTGGTGCTCGACACCCGCACCCACCGCTGGTGGTCCGAGTCGAGCCTCGCCAAGCCCTCCGGGCTCATGGACTGGGAGGAGCTCTCGGAGCTTCAGCAGACGCTGATGCACGCGGACGCCGTGGTCATGGTCTCCCCGGCGCCGGTGCTGGGCGTGAAGCTCATCGAGAACGTGCAGCGGGTGTTCACCTGGCTCGGCCACGCCCTGCTGGTGGACGCCGAGAACTGGATGGCGCACCCGGGCGCGGCCAATGTCATGCTGAACATCTTCCGCCACCGGCGCACGCCGCAGCACTTCGTGATCCTCTCCGGCGATGTCCACTACAGCTTCGTCTACGACGCGGTGCTGCGCTTTCGCACCAACACCCCGCGCATCTGGCAGATCACGGCGAGCGGCCTCAAGAACGAGTTCCCGCACACCCTGCTCGGCTGGTTCGACCGCCTCAACCTCTGGCTCTACGGCACCCGCTCCCCGCTCAACTGGCTCACCCGCCGCCGGCGTCTGCGCCTGCGTGCCCGCCGCCCGGACGGCAACCCCCACCGCCGCCTCTACAACGGCAGCGCCCTGGGCCGGGTGCAGCTGGACGCCACCGGCACACCCGTGGACATCCGGCTGCTGACGGCGGACGGCGGCGAGGTGGTGTTTCCGCCGCCGCCCTGAATGAGAAACCCATGCACGATCCGAACAACACCGAGCGCCGGCTGCTGATCCGCGCCGAGCTGGCCCGCGTGGACGGCGTCGATCCCGGCGCCGGCGAGGCTGCGTCCCAGCCCATGCCCAAGCACCGCAAAATGGCCGCAAGCCCGCTGCGGTTCCTGCGCGGCTCGGCGCAGCTCTACTATGCAGACCTGGCGAGCGGTGTCCTGGCGCTGCCGGCGGCGCTGCTGGAGCGGGTGCCGGTGACCAGGGTGATGGGGGACTGCCATGCATCCAACTTCGGCTTCCTCACCGAAGAAGGCTCCCACGGCGACAGCGTCGTGTTCTGCCCCAACGACTATGACGATGCCTGTCTGGGCCATGCCGCCTGGGATCTCGCCCGCTGCATCACGAGTCTGGTGCTGGCTGCCGACTACTGCGCCGGCGTGCTTGATGGGCGGTATGACGCCGATGACGTCGACGCGCCGGACCGGCTGACGGCCGCCACGGCAAAGGACGCACGCAAAGCCGGCCACGCCCTGCTCGCCGCCTACCGCCGCACCTGCCTGGAGGGCGTCAACGACCCGGAGCGGCGCGACAGCGCCATGACGCATTTTTCGAGCGGCCATGTGCTGCGCAAGCCCTGGAAGAAGGCCCGGCGCCGCCGGGCCGGCGGTCGGGACTTCGCCACCAAGAGCACGCTTGCGAAGGAGGTGGAGGTGCGCGACGGCCGCCCGCGCTTTCGCGACCGCCCGCAGCGTTTCAGCACGCTGGAGCCCGCACGTGCCGACCAGGTGCGAGCGGCCTTCCGGCCCTATGTGGACGACGCCGTGCTGGATCTGGTGCGGCGCCTGGGTGCCGGCACCGGCTCCGTGGACCTGGATCGGTTCTATCTGCTGGTGGGCCCGGAGGACTCCGCCGGCGACGCCGACCTGCCGCTCTGCCATGTGGTTGAGGTCAAACAGCAGCGCCTGTCGGGTCCGCTGCACCACTTCCCGGGTCTGCGCCCGGAGAACCGACTGGCCCCGGCGCACCTCACCGTGGACTGCCAGCGCCGCATGCAGCGCAGCCCCGACATGGTCCTGGACGAGGCGGTGTGGGAAGACAAGCACTGGCTGGTGCGCTCGCGCCACCACGCGCGGGTGGGCATCGACCCGGAGGACATCGCGCTGGCGAAGAAGAAGCCGGGAAAAGGGCTGGCGCAGTACGCCGCCGCCTGTGGCGAGGCCCTGGCGCTGGCCCATGCCCGCGGCGACCGGCGCTCCACGCGCTTCGAGGCCGCCGCGGCGGCGGTGCTGGCGGAGGAGGGTGACGCACTGCTGGACGCCGCCGTGGCCTACGCGGAGCAGGTGATCGCCGATTGGGGCCTGCTCAGGGCCATGCTGCCGGACTGACGGCGGCCGGCGCGACGGCTCAAGTCCGCACCCCGCCCCGATGGCTGCTCCACACAAGGGTGTGCGCTGACCAGGCAGCGCAGAGCGGCGCCGATTCGCGTCCGGCTCAGCCCAGGTGCGCGCGGTACAGCTCGCCGCCGAGCTGGGCATAGCTGCCGGTGAGGATGAAGGCGGGGCCCGTCGCATCCGGCTGCTCCAGGCGCATGCCCTCGTGGTCGTCGGCGATGCGCTGCCACGCGGTGGCTGCGCCGCCGGCGGCCACATGGCCGTGGCAGACGCTGATGGGCAGCGTCGGCGTCTTCACCCGCACCAGCGGCGGCAGCGGCAGGAAGGGGGCATCCTCGCCCGCGAGGTCCGCGGCGATGGCCTCGGCCTGCCGGCGGATGGGCTCGATGTAGCTGAAGCAGCGCCCCTCCACTTCGGCGCAGTCGCCCAGGGCGTAGACGCCCGGCACCGACGTGCGCAGCCGGCGGTCGGCGACGATGCCGCGCTGCACCGCGAGACCGGCGCGGGCGGCGGGCTCCGTGATGGGCAGCAGGCCGGCGGCGGAGAGGACGATGTCCGTGTCGAAGCGCGTGCCGTCGGCGAGGGTCGCCCGCAGCCGCTCGCCGGCATGGTCCAGCGCCGCGAGCGTGCTGCCGAGCCGCCATTGCACGCCCTTCGCCGCCAGGCGCTCGCGCAGCGCGCCGCCCACATCCGCCGGCAGCAGGGCCGCGAGGGGCCGATCCGCCGGGTCCACCAGGGTCACGGCGTGGCCGCCGGCGGTGAGGTCGTCCGCCAGCTCGCAGCCGATGAGCCCTGCGCCCACCAGGGTCACCTGCCTGGGGCCGGCGTCCAGGCGCTCGCGCAGGCCGCGGTAGCTCGNCAGATCGTTGACCCGCAGNACGGCATCGGCGGCGTCACCGGCCATGTCCAGGCGCCGCTGGCGGGCGCCCAGGGCAAGCACGAGCCGGCCGTAGCTGATGCCGCCGCGGGCGGTGATGAGCCGCCGCCGCGTGGTGTCGATCTTGAGCACCCGGGTGCGGGTCAGCACCTCGATGCCGAGCTCGGCTGCGCGCTGCCCGGCGGTGGCGTCCACCAGGCTTTGCGTGTCCCGGCCGTGGGCCAGCGCCGTGGACAGCGACGGCTTGGCATAGACGGCGCCCTCGCAGGCGGTGACCAGCAGGATCGGCAGGGCCGGGTCGCGGCGGCGGGCGGCCTCGGCCACGGACCAGCCGGCGACGCCGGCGCCGACGATGACCAGATGCTCCGCGCTGCCGAAGTGCCGGCGGCGCAGCCCAGGACCGGCTGTGGGTCGCCTCGGCACGTCCGACACCGGGGAAGGCGGCGGTGCGTCCGGCAGCAGGCGCAGGTCCGCCTTGCGCAGCCCGCACAGGGGGCACTGCCAGTCGTCGGGCATATCATCGTAGCGGGTGCCGGGCGGCAGGCCCCCGTCCGGGTCCCCCTTGGCCTCGTCGTAGATGTAGCCGCAGGCGTCACAGATCCACTTGCGGTAGGGGGTCTCGGTCATGGGTACTGCTCCGGGGGTGGCCTGGGGGGTGGCCTGGGGGGTGAAAGGGGGGTGGCAGGAGGGACGGCGGGCGGCGGCTCAGGCGCGCGGCACCTGCGCCAGGATCTGCTCGAAGAGGGCGTCCAGCTCGGTGCCGATCTCGGCAAGGGCCGGGCTGTCGAAGGCCGCGAACGCCGTGCTCGGCATGCGGCAGGCGACCTTGGTGGTGCCCTGGTCCTCGTAGACGTGGATGCGCAGCGGGATGTCGTGGCCCGCGGGCTTGCAGGCGTCCCAGACGCGGATGGCGAAGTCCGGCCGGAAGATCTCCAGGATCTGATCCGCCGGGACGTCTTTACCGATCAGCTTGGCGTTGGCCTGGCCGTTGATGTGGGCGACGACACGCAGACCGACGCCCTCGACACCGGTCTTGAGCTTGTCGATGGCTTCGTCGGCGGAAAGTGGGGTGGAGAAGGTGTGCATGGCAAATCCTGCGATTCCTGATTGAAGCGGACAAGTTGTTGATTGTGAAAGTAACAAGTAGCGAGTAACGAGGTGCGAGGCGTCGGTCGGGGCAGCGCAGCGTAACCCCAGGCTCTGACGACCATGCCGCCCCCTCGCCCCCCGCCCCTAGCTGCCCGCCCCTTCCGAATCCATCCGCGCCAACTCCTTACGCAGGTGCTTGGTGGCCGGCGTGACGATGGCGACGAAGTAGGACTCGCGCAGCTTGCGCTGGGCGGGTGCGCTGCTGAGGTAGCCCTTGGCACCCGTGTGCAGCATGGCGGATTGGGAGGCGCGCAGGGCCAGCTCCCCGGCGGCGAGCCGCAGTTGCAGGATCTCGCGGAAGAAGTCCTCGGACGCCTCGTGGGGCGTCTCGGCCAGGGTCAGCACCGCCTCGACGATGTCGTCGAGCTCCTCCTGGAGCTCGTCCGGGCGGTCGTCCAGAAACTGATTCACATGCCCGAGCTGGTGCTCCACGCCGCGGCAGACATCGATGCAGCCCTGGATGTTGCCGGCGCCCATGCCGAACTGGAGCAGCACCAGCCCGGCGCGGGCACGGCGCAGAAAGGCGGCGCCGTCGTGGTCGATGATGTGGGCGTCCGGAATGAAGACGTTATCGAACAGGCAGGCGAAGGTGCGGGTGCCCTCCAGGGCCACGAAGTGCGCCGACTGGCGCAGTGTGAACCCCGGCGCGCTGCAGTCCACCAGCGCCATGACGGTGCGGGCGGTGTCGCCGCTCAACGTAAAGAGCGTGCCGAAGACATGGTCCGCGCCCAGGTTGGACACCCAGGGCAGGCTGCCGTTGACGATGTAGCCGCCGTCCACCCGCTCGCCGGTGAGGCGCAGGTCCTCGATGCCGGAGAACGCCTTCATGGTGTTGGACATGCCGGTGCCGCCGAGCACCCGGCCGGACGCCAGCGGCTCCAGCCACAGGTCGCGGGCCTCGGTTTCGCCCATCTGCAGGTACCAGGCGCAGGTGTCCTGGCACCAGGTGGCGAAGCCGGTGGACAGGCACTCGTGGGAGACGGCGGCCATGGCGCGGATGGCGGCGCCGAAGTCGTGGCAGCCGTCCGGGCGGGCATCGGGCAGGTGGGCGCGGAAGGCGCCGGCGGCGCCGAGGCTGTGCATGACGGCCTTGGGGTACAGACCTTCCCGGTCGATGCGGGCGGTGAGCGGGGCGAGCTCGCGCTCCACCACGTCCTGCGTCGCCGCCACCAGCTCATCGGCGGTGGGCACAGCGGGGATGATTCGGCCTGCGGCCGTGGGCTCGGGCATCTGGACGGCGGCGCTCATGGGGTACGACTCCGAAAGCGGTGGCGGGCGAGGACGGCAGGGCCGGCGGCGCTGGGCCGGTTGCACCGGGTCGTGCCGGTGCAGCGGTCCGTCGTCGGGCAGGCCTGCCGCGCTGGGTTTGGGCGTGGCGCCGGGGTGCGGCGCTCGGTTACGGCGCTTGGTTGCAGCGCTGGGTTGCAGCGCTGGGTTGCATCGCTGCTGGCGGGCTCAGGCCGGATCGACGCTGACGTTCACCGGGCGGCGCATGGTGTTGGCCACCGGCGACCAGGTGTTGGAGTGGGCGATGATCTCGTCGATGACCTCTTTCGGCGCATCACCCTCGGCGTCGATGGTGACGCGGATGTCGGTGAAGCCCAGCGGCTTGGCCGGGTTCAGGTCGCCCGTGCCCCAGACGGCGGTGACGTTGATGTCGCCCTCCAGGTGCAGCTCCAGCTTGGAGAGCTTGACGCCGCGGGCGGTGGCGTTGGCGTGCACGCCGACGGCCAGGCAGGCGCCGAGGGTGGCGAGCGCCGCCTCGGACGGGTTGGGGGCGTTGTCTTCTCCAAGCAGGTGCGGCGGCTCGTCGATGAGCATGGGCGCCAGGTCGCGCACATAGGTCATATTGCGGAACTGGCCCTCGCAGACCGTCTTGGCCTTCAGGGTGACGACGTTGGTGGGGTTGGCCTTGCCCTTCTCGCCGAGCTTGGTGAGGCCCTCGGCGTCGATGGGGCGCAGGTAGTCGATGGTTGCGGAAACGGTCTCGGCGGTGGCGCTCATGGGGCTGACTCCGTGGGTTGTGGGTGGTCACGTTGGACCTGGTTGCAGCTCAACCCCGTGAAAGCAATGACCGTGCCTGCTATGAAAGACGAAGAATAACAGTCGCTTGGAAATTGTCACACCAGAGAGGTCGACAATTCGACAGGGCGCGCACCGGTTTTGTCGACAATGTCGGCGAGGTTGCGGGCGCCGGCGTCCACCTTGGCTTCAGGCCGCTCACTCCGTGGCGATGCCGAGCTTGACGATGCGGTAGCGCAGCTGGCGAGGCGTGAGGCCCAGGCTCAGCGCCGCGCGGGTCTTGTTGCCGTGGTGGCGGCGCAGGGCCTGCTCGATGTGGTCGCGCTCGTCGTGGCGCACCCGCGCATAGGGCCGCAGCCCCGGCTCGGCGCTGTCGAAGGGGTTGCCGGGCACGCCGGCGCCCGGCGCCGTCATCGGCTCGCTGTGGTGCAGCGGCACGGGGTCCGCCGGGGCGCGCGATGCGCCCGCGCCGGCCGGGGCCGCCATGGACAGCCCGCCCGGCTCCGTGCCCGCGCCGGCGGCGCCCGGCTGGCGGATGCCCTCTTCCTCGACGAGGATCTCCTGCACCAGGTCACGGCGGATGACGGATTCGGTGCTCATGAGCACGGCGCGCTTCACCAGGTTCTCCAGCTGGCGGATGTTGCCGGGCCAACCGAAGCGCTCCAGCAGCTCCAGGGCGCCGGGGCCGAACACCTGGTTGCGGCCGTACTCCTGGTTGGCGGCGTTGAGAAAATGCCGGGCGAGGATGGGCACGTCGCCGGCGCGCGCGCGCAGCGGCGGCAGGCGGATCGGGAACACATTCAGCCGGTAGAACAGGTCCAGGCGGAAGCGGCCGTCGTTCACGGCCTCCTGGAGGTTCTGGTGGGTGGCGGCGACGATGCGCACGTCCACCGGGATATCGCGGGTGCCGCCCACACGCTGCACGACTTTGTACTCCAGCACCCGCAGCAGCTTGGCCTGAAGCTCAAGGTCCAGGTCGCCGATCTCGTCCAGGAACAGCGTGCCGCCGTCGGCGAGCTCCATGCGCCCCTTCTTGACCGCCTGCGCACCGGTGAAGGCGCCCTTCTCGTGGCCGAACAGCTCGGACTCCAGCAGGTTCGCCGGGATGGCCGCGCAGTTGACGCTCACGAAGGGCCCGTCGGCGCGCTTGCTCGCCACATGCTGCATGCGCGCGAAGCGCTCCTTGCCGGTGCCGGACTCGCCGAGCAGCAGCACCGTGGTCTTGGTGGCCGCCACCTGCAGCGTCTGGTTGATGGCCTGGTGCAGCGCGGGGCTCTGGCCGATGATGCCGTAGGAGGCGCCGCGGCTCTCCAGCCGGTTCTTGAGCAGCCGGTTCTCAGACAGCAGCTGGGCGGTGCGCTCGGCCACCAGATCATTCACGCGCAGCACCTGTGCGACGAGTGTCGCGATGACCTGCAACAGTGCAAGGTCGCGCTGAAAGGGCCGCTCGCGCTGACGCAGCCGGTGCACCGCCAGCACGCCGATGGTCTGCTCGTGCTGCTGGATGGGCAGTGCGAGGAAGGCCACCGGCTCCTGCGGCAGCACGCCGCGGGCGACGGCGCGGGTCAGGTAGCTCGGCTCGGCGTCGATGTCCTGCACCACCTCCATCTGACCGGTCTGGAACACACGGCCGGTGATGCCCTCGCCCAAGGCATAGCGCCCGCGGGCGCGCTCCTCGTCCGTCAGGCCATAGGCATAGCGGATGGCGAGGGTGGCGGTGCTTGGGTCCACCAGCAGGACCCGGCCGCGGTTCAGGCCCAGCAGCTGGGAGAGCAGCCGCAGGATGCCCTGGATTGCCGCCTCCGGGTCATCGCTGCGGCTGATGATGCGCGCCGCCTGCTGGATCACCAGCAGCTCGGATTCCAGGGTAATGGCGGTGTCGGACGTGGACATGGATGCTCGGCATTGACGACAAAGTGGTCACTGCGCAAGCAAGCAACGGGCCAATCGGCCCGGGGCAACGCAGTTGCCGCCGGTCCGCCACACGAAGAAACGGGGATAAGAAACGGGGACGGTATATTCAATTCAGCACAAAAATTGGGGACACATAAAAAGGGGACGGTATATCAAATTCAGCGGACTGGTGTGCCGTCGTTCAACATCGAGCTCCGCAAGGCCAGTGCTGTTTGAGTTAAGTTTACCGTCCCCGTTTCTTCCCGTTTCTTTGGCATCATGTCTATCTCTCAAGTTAAGGTTACCGTCCCCGTATCTTGTTCCCAAATTCGTCTCCGTGTTTTGAGGGCGCGCGCGGTGGGGCGGAGCGCTGTACCATCCGCGCTGCTTTCGGCCCTGCGCTGTTGACTACAGGACACCTGCCATGAACGAGCACTCCGTTGACGCCGCCGCCGACGAGGCGGAGGAGGCGGCGCCCCGCCGCGGCCTGATCGCCGCGCTGGAAGTCATCGCCGATGAGGCTCCCGCCGACGGTATGACCCTGCACGATTTCACCCAGGCCCTGGGTGAGCGCGCCTTCGGCCTGATGCTGTTTGCGCTGGCCATTCCGGTGTGCATCCCGCTGCTCTACGGCATTCCCCAGATCGTCTCCCTGCCGATGATCGCCATCGCTGTGCAGATGGCCATGGGGCGCCCGGAGCCCTGGATGCCGCAACGCTTCGGCGAGCGTCGCCTCAGTAAGTCCGGTCTGGTGCAGATGGCCGCCGGCGCGCGCAAGTATTTCGGCTGGATCGAGACCCTCGCCCGGCCGCGCTTGCTGCTGCTGTCGGGGCCCACGGCGGAGCGCATCGTGGGCGCCGTGTTCGTGGTGTTCATTGCCAGTATCCTGATTCCATTCCCGGCCACCAATACCCTGCCCGGCATCGGCATCGCCATGGCCTCCATCGGTCTCATTACCCGCGACGGCCTGCTGGTGCTCGCCGGGATCGCCATCGGCATCGCCTGGATCACCCTGCTGGTGGTGGGGGTTGCCGTGTTCGGCCCCGCCTTCATCGACCTCTTCAAGGACGCCGTCAAATCCGTCCTCGGCTTCGGCTGACAGCCTCGAAATAGGGCGACGCCAACCTGTGCAGCCCTGTGCAGAAAAAGAAAGCGCCAAAATTCGGGGACGGTAACCCGATCTTGACAGCGTCGTCGCACGGTCGCACAGCGCGGGGCAATCGCCACCATAGCCGGCTGTCTCCGGGCGCTCCGGTGGACCTGCCTTCGGTGGAGGTAACTGCACCGATCGGCGCCGCGCCCGGTGATGCCTTGTGAGCAGTCCGCTTCGGCGTCTACCTTGAAGGTAGGGTGTGGTCCGCGCACGGTGATCGCCGCGGCGGGCCGCAAGGCCGGACTGACCAGAGAGGTATCGACGATGAAGACCTGGGTGATCGTGAGCAATGCCACCCGCGCGCGGCTCTACGCGCTGGAGGGCCGCGGGCAGCCCCTCGCGGAGCTCAAGGACCTGGTCCACCCCGAGGCGCGCCTCAAGGGGGAGGAGATCGAGAGCGACCGGCCGGGCCGAGCCTTCGATTCCCGCGGCGAGCAACGCCATGCGATGGAGCCGAGCACCGACCCCAAGCACGAAGAGGCCATGCGCTTCGCCCGCGAAGTCGTGGCGCTGTTGCGCGAGGGGCTCCATGCCCATCGCTTCGAGCAGCTCTGCATCATGGCGCCGCCGCAGTTCATGGGCCTGCTGCGCGAGGTGATGGACGCGCCGCTCAAGCGCGCGGTGAAGGGCGAGCTGGTCAAGGACCTGACGCACGAGGACACCGGTCGCGTCGCCGCCGAGGCCTGGGCCCTGCTGTAACGGATGCTGCGCGCTGCGGCACGCCTGCTCCCTCGGGGGGCTCCCCGGCCTGTCTGCGGCGGTGGTGGTGTACCACGGGCTCGGGATGCTGGCTCTCGGCCCCAGCCGGCGCGGCAAGTCCACGGTGGCCGCAGCCGTCCTGATACCGCCGCAGGCAGCGGCCGACGCGGCGGTATGCCGCCGACGACCCGGCGAGCCCAGGCCCCGGACTTTGGATGCGGCCATCGGCCGCAGGCCTTACGCCGCCGGCATTGCCGCCGGTCTCAGTCCGCCTGCCGCCACGAGAAGCGTTTGATGAGGCTGACGCAGAGGCCATCCAGCAGGAAGCCGATGATGCCGATGACCACGACGATGGCTGCCAGGGTGTCGTACTCCAGCGTGTCGCGGGCGTCGTTGATGGCGTAGCCCAGGCCGCTGGTGACGCCCAGGTACTCCGCCGGTACGAGCACGATCCAGGCGACGCCCACCGCGAGCCTCAAGCCCGCGAAGATGTCCTGCCCGATGGCGGGCATGATCACCCGGCGCAGCATCTGCCAGCCGTCGGCGCCCAGGTTGCGCGCCACCTTGAACCACAGCGGGTCGATGCGGCGCACGCCCTGGGCGGTGGAGAAGAGCACGGGCCAGACCGCGGCGACGGTGATCAGGAAGACGATGGCGCCGTCCCAGGTGGCGAAGGCCAGCACCGCAATGGGCATCCAGGCCAGGGGGCTGATCATGCGCAGGAACTGAAAGGGCACGTGGGTGACCTCCCGCAGCGCCGACGACAGCCCGATGGCCACGCCCACCGGCACGCCGATGACGAAGGCCCAGAGCAGGCCCATGCCGATGCGGTACAGGCTCGGGTAAATGGTGCCCCACACATCGCCGGAGGCGACCAGCTCGCCGAGGGCCGCAAAGGCCGGGGCCGGCGCGAAGCCGGCGAAGGCGGACACGTCCTCGTTACTTGCAATGGCCCAGCCGCCGAGCCACCAGAGCGCCAGCAGCACTGCGATGCCCAGGGCCGGATAGGCCACCGTGGACAGCAGGAAGGCCCGTACCGCAGGCCAGCGGAAGGTGCGGGTGTGCCAGTGGCGCGCGGGTCGCTCGATGACGGCGCTGCGTGCGGGGGCGCTGCGCCCCGCGTCGCCGGCACCGCCCGGCGGTGCCGGTGCGCCTGCGTCGGCAGCNGCCGGCCTCGCCGGCCGGCCGCC
>PR_CR_10_Liq_1_inCRDRAFT_1001712_pt1 | contig 11983 bp, 8 predicted proteins | sample PRCRCaboRojoPR_3_FD_10241 | JGI IMG/M metagenome (IMG submission 10241) | reverse complement strand
GTGCAACCCTATGGCCCCTATGAGGCAAGCCGGTTGGCAGGGGAGGAGATGGATGAAGCGCGCAGCCGTCTGGCCGCGCTGTTGGGGGTTGCCAGTGATGAGGTGAGTTTTGGGCCCTCAACCACGCAAAACACCTATGTTCTGGCGCAGGCCTTTCGCCAGTGGATGCAACCGGGCGATGCGATTGTCGTGACCGATCAGGACCATGAGGCCAATTCGGGGCCGTGGCGGCGCTTGGCCGAGGAGGGAACCGAGGTGCGCGAGTGGCGCATTGACCCGGAAACCGGGCTGCTGCGCTTGGAGGATTTGGAAAACCTGTTGGATGAGCGGGTGCGTTTGGTCTGTTTTCCGCATTGTTCCAACGTGGTGGGGGCGATCAACCCGGTGGTCGAGATCACCGCCGCCGCCCATGCGGCGGGGGCCTTTGTCTGCGTGGATGGGGTCAGTTATGCGCCGCATGGCTTTCCGGATGTGGGCGGCATGGGGCCGGATATTTATCTGTTCTCTGCCTATAAGACCTATGGTCCGCATCAGGGGATCATGGTGATGCGTCGCGAGTTGGCCGAGTTGTTGCCCAATCAGGCGCATTATTTCAACGCAGACACTTTGTACAAACGCTTTACGCCCGCTGGCCCGGATCATGCGCAGGTGGCGGCCTGTGCGGGGATGGTGGATTATGTGGATGCCTTGGCGGCACATCACGGGATCGCCGGGGATGCCGCGGCGCGCGGGCAGGGGGTGCATGACCTGATGCGTGACCATGAGGTGGAATTGTTGCAGCCTGTCCTTGATGCGGTGAAGGATCGCAATTCGGTACGTTTGTTGGGGCCTGCGGAGGCCGAGGGACGTGCGCCGACGGTGGCCTTAGCCTTGGCGCGGCCCGGTGGCATGGCTGCCGAAGAGCTGGCTGCGCGGGGCATCATGGCGGGCGGTGGTGACTTTTACGCAGTGCGGCCTTTGGGGGCCATGGGGGTGGACCCGGAAAAGGGCGTATTGCGCCTGAGCTTCGTGCATTACACGAGCCGTGACGAGGTGGATAACCTTTTGAATGCCTTGGAGGATATTCTTTGATCCGGGGCGCGTTGCGGGCCGTAGAAAGGTAAAATACCCCGGGGGCAGAGCATGAGTGACAATCGACCGACAATTCTATGGCTGCGGCGAGATTTGCGGTTGAGCGATCATCCGGCCTTGGAGGCGGCGATGGCGCGGGGCGGGCCGGTGGTGCCTGTGTTTATCTGCGATGATCTGGTCGAAGGCTTGGGGGCTGCGCCCAAATGGCGCTTGGGCCTGTCGCTGGCCGATTTGGCCGGTCGGCTTGAGGGGCTGGGCAGTCGGTTGATCCTGCGGCGCGGTGACGCCATGGAGGTTTTGCGCGGCTTGGTCGAGGAGTTGGGCGCAGGGGCGGTCATGTGGTCGCGGCTCTATGACCCTCAGAGCATTGAGCGCGACAAAAATGTGAAGGCGGCGTTGAAAGAGGATGGCGTGGAGGTTGAAAGCCACGCGGGGCACCTGCTTTTTGAGCCGTGGACGGTGGAGACCGGCACTGGGGGTTTTTACAAGGTCTATACGCCGTTTTGGCGGGCGGTGCGGGGCAGAGAGGTGGCCGCCCCCTTGTCTGCGCCGACGGATATTTCGGCCCCCAAGGCGTGGCCGGCCAGCGATAGCTTGGATGATTGGCAATTCGGCCGCGCGATGAACCGTGGAGCCGAGGTTTGCCGGCCTTACCAACGTGTGGGTGAAGAGGCCGCGCAAGGGCGGCTTGGTTGGTTTATGGGGGAGGCCGTAGGGAGCTATGACGAGGCCCGGGATTTGCCGGCTGAGGATGGCACCTCGGGTCTGTCGGAGAACCTTGCGCTTGGTGAGATTTCGCCGCGCCGGTGTTGGCATGCGGGCCTGCGTGCGATGGAGGAGGGCAAGCCGGGGGCCGATACATGGCTGAAGGAGCTGGTCTGGCGCGAGTTTGCCTATCATCTGATTTACCATACACCGCATATAACCGAGCAGAGCTGGCGAGAGGAATGGCGCGGCTTTCCGTGGTCCGAGGAAGAGGACACCGAAAAGGTCATGGCGTGGAAGCAGGGGCGAACCGGGGTGCCGTTTGTCGATGCCGCCATGCGCGAGATGTATGTGACCGGAAAGATGCACAACCGTGCGCGGATGATCGTGGCCTCGTATTTGACCAAGCATTTGATGACCCATTGGCGCGTTGGGCAAAAGTGGTTCGAGAACTGCCTGACCGATTGGGACCCGGCCAGCAATGCCATGGGTTGGCAATGGGCGGCGGGCTCGGGCCCGGATGCAACGCCTTATTTTCGGGTTTTCAACCCCGAGACGCAGGCCAAGAAGTTTGACGCGCAAGGCACCTATTTGCGGCGGTGGATTGCCGAAGGACAGAAAGGGCCGACGAAGACCGCGTTGAGCTTTTTCGATGCCGTGCCGAGGGCATGGAGCCTTAATCCTCATATGCCTTACCCGGACGAACCTATCGTTGGCTTGAAAGAGGGCCGGAGCCGCGCGCTTGATGTTTATGAGACTTGGAAAGGCTGACCAATGGGAAAAACCCTTGCCGAAACCGACCCTCGCGCCATAGCCTTTAACCAAGAACAACAAGGAAACGGGATGATCCTGACGGAGACAAAAGGGCAGGCCAACCTGCCACGGTATTTTTCGCAGTGTTACGGCGTGGCCAAGCAGCTTGAGCATGGGCGCTTGGATATTCGTCTGGAAGATGGGCGGGTGTTTCGCGCCGATGGGGCCAAGCCAGGGCCGGTGGCCGAGATCGTCGTGCATGATGGCGATGTTTTTGCCCGGATGGTGCGCGAGGGTTACCTTGGGTTTTGCGATGCCTATCTGGAGGGCTGGTGGAGCACCCCGGATTTGCAGGCCTTCATGGACCTCGTGAATGCCGGGAATGACGAGATGTACAATGGCTATCCCGGCCAGAGCCTTGTGCAGCTTTACGAGAAAATCCGCTTCTGGTTTCAACGCAATACCAAGACACAGGCGCGTAAGAACATCAGCTATCACTATGATCTGGGCAATGATTTTTACGGGCTGTGGCTTGATGATACGATGACCTATTCCTCGGCCATATTCGAGACGGGCCAAGAGAGCCTTGAAGCGGCGCAGATCAAGAAATACGCCAGTATGGTTGATCAGATGGGGGTAAACCCGGGCGATCATGTGCTTGAGATCGGTTGTGGATGGGGCGGTTTTGCCGAATATGCCGCTGCCGAACGAGGGCTGAAGGTGACCTGCCTGACCATCAGCGAGGAACAGTACAAATACGCGCGCGACCGGATCGAGAAGGCGGGGCTTTCGGACAAGGTGAACTTCAAGTTGCAGGATTACCGCGATGAGCGCGGCACCTATGACGGGATCGCCAGTATCGAGATGTTCGAAGCGGTGGGGCAGCGGTATTGGCCCGTCTACTTTGACACGTTACGCGAACGGCTGCGCCCCGGAGCGCAAGCCACCCTGCAGATCATAACCGTGGAAGACAGCCGTTGGGACGCTTACCGAAAAGGCGTGGATTTCATTCAAAAATATATTTTCCCCGGGGGGATGTTACCCAGTCCGAAGGCCCTGCGCCATGAGGTGGAGCGCGCGGGCCTTCAGGTGAAACGCTCTATCGAGTTTGGTGACAGTTACAGCCAGACGCTGCGCCGGTGGCATGATACATTCAACGAGAAATGGGACGAAGTGGCCAAAATGGGCTTTGATGACCGGTTCCGCCGGATGTGGAATTTCTATCTCACCTCTTGTGCGGGAGCCTTCCAAGGGGGTAATTGCGATGTGACGCAGATTACAATCGCAAGGCCAAGGTAGGATGCCCTATACGGATCGAATGCCCACTGCGGGTAAATTTGTGACTGCCTTGGGATTGGCGGTTCTTGGTTGGATCGCTTCCGAGATGATTCGCGACGTGATGCCCCCACATACGGATTTCGGGGCCTTCAATTACGTGAACGTGGTCTTGGGTTTGCTTTGCGGCTGGTTCGTTGCCGGGACGCGACTAGGCTATGGCTATCGCTATGGGCTGAGTGCGGGGCTGACTGGTATCGTGGCCTTGGTATTCTGGGGGTTGTTCCTTCAGAGCTTCAACCAAATGATCGCCGAGTCACTTCGAAAGCGGTACGGCGGTCCGTTTGAAGCCTTCGAGGGCATGTTCAATATCGCTGTGGATTATGGCCAGTATCTTTTGAACGGGCCGCTTTGGGCCTTGCTTTTGGGTGGCGGCGTGCTTTTTGGTTTGATCGGGGAATGGGCCGAACAGAAGTGGCAGTGAGCCGATGATCGAGCTGTTTCTTTGTGGCCCTTGGGCGCGCTCATCGTTGATGAACCGTTTGGGCATGGACGCGGGCCGCGATGCGGGGCTGACCGATATGCGCCTTGTGGGGTCAGAGGACTCGATTTTTCCATTCTACACAAAGCGGCGCGGGGACAAGATTTCTGGCCGGATTGTTAATGCCGATGACGAGGCTTTGGCGCGTTTGCGGTTCTTGTCGGATGTTTTGGACTGGCAGATGACGCCCTGTCAGGTAGAGGGCCGTGCGGTGCAGGCCTTCTTGCCGCCTGAAGTGGCGGGGGGAGACCTGTGGAGAGCCGATGCTTGGGCCACGGCGTGGGAAGATATCGTAACCTTGGCGGTTGGAGAGATTTTGGGGCATCGGGGCCGGTTGTCTGCCGCGGAGTTGCGCGGGCGATTGCATATGGTCTATTCGCGCGCCTCGGCGCGGGTGGCAGCGGACCGTGGTGTTCCTGCAAATCTGCGATCGGCGACCACCATCGACAAGGTGGAGTGCCTGACTTGTGAAACGTCACATGCGGGCTTCTTCTTGACCCGCGCTTACGAATTGCGACATCCGGGATTCGACGGTGCGATGAGCCCACGCCTGCGGCGCGAAGTGTTCGTTGCGACGGATGCGGCGATCATCTTGCCATATGATCCGCTGCGTGATCGCGTTCTTCTTGTCGAGCAATTCCGGATGGGGCCTTATGGCCGCGGCGATGTGCGGCCTTGGATGCTTGAGCCGGTGGCCGGGCGTGTTGATGCCGGTGAAGATCCGGTTGAAACGGCGCAGCGCGAATGCCTGGAAGAGGCGGGCGTGAACCTGCAAAGTGTCGAGCACATCAGCAGCCACTACTGCACGCCTGGATGTTCGACCGAGTATTTTCATCTCTTTCTTGGGTTGTGCGAATTGCCTGACATGAAAAACCGGCTGGGTGGTCTGGATAGTGAAGACGAAGACATTCGAACCCATGTGATTCCATATGACGACGCGATGCGTCTTTTGCAGACCGGTGAAGCGGACAACGGGCCATTGGTTTTGAGCCTGTTGTGGCTACAACGAGAACGCGCGCGTCTGCGCGCATCGGCTTGAGTTCGAAAGCCACAGGTTCTAAGTCTGGTACACAATTTCTGCCGCAAGGAGTCTTGGGCGCATGCAAGTTTCGAAAGATCTGGCCGAAGCCGTCGGAAACACACCCTTGATCCGGTTGCGCCGGGCAAGCGAGGAAACCGGCTGTGAGATTTACGGCAAATGCGAGTTTTTGAACCCCGGCCAGTCTGTCAAGGATCGGGCCGCGTTGTTCATTATTCGTGACGCGATGCAGCGGGGTGAACTGCAACCGGGCGGTACGATCGTTGAAGGCACCGCCGGCAATACCGGGATCGGCCTTGCGCTTGTCGGGGCGTCGATGGGCTTCAAGACAGTGATCGTGATCCCCGAGACGCAGAGTCAGGAAAAGAAGGACATGCTACGGCTTGCCGGGGCAGACCTTGTTCAGGTGCCGGCGGCACCCTATTCAAATCCGAATAATTTTGTACGATATTCGGAGAGATTGGCAGGGGAGCTTTCCAAAACCGAACCAAATGGCGCAATATGGGCCAATCAATTCGACAACGTCGCCAACCGTCAGGCGCATGTCGAAACCACGGGGCCGGAAATCTGGGACCAGACAGATGGCAAGGTGGATGGGTTCATCTGTGCCTGTGGGTCTGGTGGGACGCTTTCGGGCGTGGCCATGGCCTTGCAATCCAAGGGGGTCAAAATCGGCTTGGTCGACCCCATGGGGGCAAAGCTGTATTCCTACTACACCACCGGAGAGCTTGAGGCCGAGGGCGGGTCTATCGCGGAAGGGATCGGCCAAGTGCGGATCACCAAGAACCTCGAAGGGCTGAAGCCCGACTACTGTTACCAAGCCACCGATGAAGAGGCGCTTCCCATCGTTTTTGACATGCTCGAGGAAGAAGGGCTTTGCCTTGGTGCCTCGTCGGGTATCAATGTGGCCGGTGCGATGAAAATGGCGCGCGACATGGGGCCGGGTCATACAATCGTGACCGTGCTTTGCGATTATGGCACCCGCTACCAGTCCAAACTCTTCAACCCGGAGTTCCTGCGAGAAAAGAATCTTCCGACGCCTGGTTGGTTGGATCAGGCACCTCGCAGCATACCGGGTGTCTTTGTCGAATGATGGGGCGTTTGATCCGCCTGATTTGCCTTCTTCTGGCACTGGTTGCCGGGACGATTGTTGCGGTGCCCAGCTTCGGGCCGTCAGCGGTTCATGCTCAACAGGGCGCGCCGAGCACCCCGGACTATGAGCGGTGGTCCACTGTCGCGACGCGCGCAGAGGAGGCTATTGAAACAAGCCGGGCCTCGACCGCGGCCCTGGAAACCCTGCGCGAGGAACTGGTCAATTGGCGTCAACAGTTTCAAAATGCGCAGACTTCCGAGTCATCGGTGATCAGTACCGTACGCAGTCAACTCGAGGCGCTTGGTCCGACACCCGAAGGCGGACAAGAATCAGCGGATATCTCGCAACAGCGCGAGACTTTGAATGCGCGACTGGCCGATTTGCAGGCCCCGGTGAAACGTGCCGAACTGGCACACAGCCGTGCTGACGGATTGATCAAGGGGATTGATCAGATCATTCGCGACCGACAGACCGACGAGTTGCTGGAGTTCGGTCCTTCGCCAGTGAATCCGGTACATCTGGCGGATGGGGCCACGGCATTATTCAAAAGTGGCCATGTGCTGCATTCCGAGTTCCTGGCTGCTTGGTCGAACCCGACGCAGTTCGACGAGGCCAAGGAGAATTTACCTGCCGTTGCGGTGCTGTTGATCGTGGGCGTCATTCTTGTTCTGCGGGGACGGCGTTGGAGCAAGCGGCTGACGCGGCGCATTCTTAAGGACAAACCCGGTGCGGGTCGCTGGATTGCCGGGTTTTTCGTGTCCCTTGGCAGTTTGTTTTTGCCCTTTGCGGGGATTTTCGCGATAACCGAGGCCGCCTATGCAACAGGTCTTGTGGGGCTGCGGACCGATCAGTTTTTGTCGGCGCTCTTGCGGGCGAGTTTCGTGTTCCTTCTTGCCCGCTGGCTGGCCACGCGCATCTTTCCGGCGGACGACCTGCGGTTGCCACCTCTGAACCTTGGTTCAGATGAGCGCATGGCCGGTCGTTGGTATGCGGCGACGCTTGGCCTTGTGATGGCGATCTACATGCTTCTGCGCGAGGCTGCAGGGTCGATGGGCTGGACCGAAGCCGCATCGAATGCGATCTTGTTCCCGGTTATGGTCGCGTCAGCGCTGTTGCTGTGGCGGTTGGCGCGGCTTTTGTACCTGCACGCGCTCAATTCCACTGAACAGCCGGGCGATGAGACCTTTCGCGCCCGTACAGCGCGCCTATTGTCCCGCGTGCTGCTTGTTCTGGCAGTTGTGGCACCGGCCTTGGCCGCAGTTGGATATTTCAAAGCAGCGCAATCGCTAATCCTGCCGTCTTTGTTTTCACTTTTACTCTTGGCGGCGCTTTTGGTGCTGCAACGCTTTGTCGTTGAGCTTTACGTATTGCTGAGCGGCAATCGCGAGGGGGCGGCGGATTCCCTGATTCCGGTACTTATCGGCTTTGTGCTGATTATTCTGTCGATACCGTTTTTCGCCTTGATCTGGGGCGCGCGGGTGGCGGACCTTACCGAACTTTGGACGCAGTTCGTGGAGGGTGTCACCATTGGTGAGACACGGATTTCACCGACGATTTTCCTGACGCTGGCAATTGTTTTCGGCATCGGTCTCGTGGTGACACGATTGTTGCAAGGGGCGCTGAAGAACAGTGTTCTGCCGAAAACCAAGATCGATCCCGGCGGGCGTAATGCGATTGTATCCGGTGTCGGCTATATCGGGATATTCCTTGCGGCCTTGATTGCCATAACGAGCGCGGGCATCGACCTTAGCAGTCTGGCCATCGTTGCCGGTGCGTTGTCGGTCGGGATTGGCTTTGGCCTTCAGAACATCGTTTCGAACTTCGTTTCGGGGATCATTCTGTTGATTGAACGGCCAATCTCGGAGGGCGATTGGATCGAGGTAGGCGGACAGCACGGGACGGTGAAGGACATCTCGGTGCGGTCGACGCGGATTGAGACCTTCGACCGGACCGATGTGATCGTGCCGAACGCCGATTTCGTCAGTGGCACGGTGACGAATTACACCCGTGGCAACACCGTGGGACGGGTGATCGTTCCGGTGGGCGTGGCCTATGGGACCGATACCCGCAAGGTCGAGGACATCCTGTTGGAAATCGGTGAGGCGCATCCCTTGGTTCTCGCAAATCCGGCACCCTACGTGGTGTTCCAGGGCTTTGGCGCAAGCTCGATGGATTTCGAAATCCGCGCCATCCTGCGTGACGTGAACTTCGTGTTGAACGTCAAATCGGACATGAACCATGAAATTGCGCGCCGCTTTGCCGAAGAAGGAATCGAGATACCCTTTGCGCAACAGGATATCTGGCTGCGCAATCCAGAGGCGTTTGCTGGGCAATCGCGGAGTGTTGCCTCGTCTGATGCATCGGCGCATATCAACGAGGCTGATCTAAGCGATGCGGATCCGGACACCGGCACCGACGGGGATGGAGGCGATGCATGAGCGAAATGCTGTTTCGCGATGATCCCTACATGACGCGCGCCAAGGCGCAGGTCGTGGCGCATACGCCTGAGGGTGGTGTCGTATTGGATCGGTGCCTGTTTTATCCGACAGGGGGCGGGCAGCCGGGTGACAGTGGACGTTTGGAATGGGATGGCACGTCATTAGATCTGGCAACGACAGTGAAGACCGATGCTGGCGAGATCGCGCTCGTACCCGCAGAGCCGCAGGCGCTTCCCCCAGTGGGGTGCGAGGTTGTGCAAGTCTTGAACTGGGAGCGGCGGCACAAGCATATGCGGATGCACACCGCGCTGCATTTGCTTTCGGTCGTGATTCCCTTGCCGGTGACAGGCGGGGCTATCGGCCCTGAGAAAAGCCGATTGGATTTTGATATGCCAGAGGCGCCGGATGACAAGGAAGGGCTTGAGGCAGAATTGAACGCGTTGATTGATCGCGATCTTGCGGTGACGGAAGACTGGATCACCGATGCGGAACTGGCAGCCAACCCCGGTTTGGTCAAGACGATGTCTGTAAAACCACCGCGCGGGGCAGGGCAGGTGCGGCTTATACGGATTGGTGAGGGCGATGAACAGGTTGATCTGCAACCCTGTGGCGGCACCCATGTGGCGCGCACTGGTGAAATCGGGCGCGTGAAGATTGGCAAGGTCGAGAAAAAGGGCCGGCAGAACCGGCGCGTGTCGATCCATCTGGATTGCTGAGAAAGCCGCGCAAAACCCCCTTGCGCATGGCTATCACCCGGCGTTAAAGAGGGCGCCACGGAGAGGTGGCCGAGTGGTCGAAGGCGCACGCCTGGAAAGTGTGTAGGCGGGAAACCGTCTCCAGGGTTCGAATCCCTGTCTCTCCGCCATCATCCCCCCTGTCAGCAGGTCCTTGGTCGCTTTGGGCCGCTTATTGCTCNCGGAAGGCCCTTTGCATCGAGTCGACGATGGGCTTGGTGATGTACTGGAAGAATGTCCGTTCCGCGGTTTGAATCATGACCTCCGCAGGCATGCCGGGGGTGGGCGTGAACCCCGGAACGCGTGACAACTCGCTTGCGGGAAGTTCCACACGGGCGAGGTAAACCTCCTGAGGGATGATTTCGGAGTCATCGGGCAGGGCGTCGGCCGAAATGTAGAATACGGTGCCTTCCAACACCGGTGTGGTGCGTTGGTTGAGCGCGGTCAGCCGCACTGTGGCTGTTTGGCCGAGTTTCACGCTGTCGATATCGACACGAGGGACTTGCGTTTCGATAATCAAAGGCACATCGGTGGGCAGTATCTCGGCGATGGCTTTTCCGCTCTCGATCACGCCGCCCGGTGTGTTGTAGTTCATGCTCACAACCGTGCCCGAGACCGGGGCATTGATGGAAGACCGGCGGTAGACATCGGCGGCCTTGCGATAGTTTTCGCGAACAGAGTCCAGCTCGGCTTCCGCGGATTGCAGTTCGTCCAGAGCGGCCTGTTGGTGTGCGATCACCGCTTGTTCGATCTCGCCTTGGTACTTGGCGCGCATGGCCTCGGTTTCGGTCAATTGTGCTTTGAGGCGGCCAATTTGCCCGGTACCGTCTGCCTTGGCGCGGCGCAGGGAGTTGATGCGGCTTTTCGGGCTGAGGCCCTTTTCATAGAGCGTGGCTTGGGCTTCGATATCTTCGTCGAGAAGGGCGATTTGGGTCACCAGAGAGGACAGCTGCGCATTATAGCCTTCGTGACGGCTTTCAAGGGCGTCGATGTTGCGTTCCAAGACGCCAACGTCCTTGAGCAGACTTGTACGGGCGGCCTCGAAATTGAGCCGTTGGTTGCGGATTATTGTTTGGATTTCCGGATCGCTCTTGGAGGCTTCGAGGAACTCCGGCACCTCGAAGTCCTCGGCACCCCGGTATTCGGCCAGCAGCCGAGCGGTGAGAATTTCAAGACGCGCCCGCCGCAGGAACAATTCACGCATCTTGGCCTGGGCCGCGGTTTCATCAAGATGCATTATCGGTTCTCCGGCTTTCACGAAATCCCCTTCGCTCACGAGGATTTCGCGGATCATGCCGCCTTCTAGGTGCTGCACGATCTGATTGTTGCCTGTGGCCACGAAGCTGCCTTGCGTAATGACGGCGGCGGCGAGGGGGGCCCGGAACGACCACGCGCCGAAACCGCCGATTGCGAATATCATGATCAGTAGTCCCCAAATCGTTTGCCGCGTAATGGAGCGGGGGACTTCGTCAAACCATTCGGGGGCTGCGCGGTGTTCGATCTGTTGCATCGCTTGTCCTCTGATTTGGTCTGGTCAACCGCTGTTGTCGGCGATCGTGCCGGGGTTGCCGGTGTTGCCGCCGCGGATGGATTTGAGTACCTCTTCACGTGGGCCAATCATTGCGAGACTGCCACCTGCCAGCAGGGCGATCTTGTCGACATGGCCCAAGATCGAAGGCTTTTGGGTAATGACCACGGCCGTGATGCCTTGTTCCTTGGCATGGTGGAGCGCGCGGGCAAGGGCCTGATCGCCCGCGACGTCCAGATTGGAGTTGGGTTCGTCCAGCACCAGAAGCCTGGGATTTCCGAAAAAGGCGCGCGCCAGAGCGATGCGTTGTTTCTGGCCCCCTGAAAGCGGTGCGCCATCCGCAGCCACGAAGGTTTCGTAACCGTGGGGCAGGTTGGCAATCATGTCGTGGACATCGGCCAGATGGGCAGCCTCATAGATTTCGGCGTCCGTGGCATCGGCGCGCATACGTGCGATGTTGTCCTTGATCGTCCCGGGAAAGAGTTGGACGTCTTGTGGCAGGTAGCCGATATTCTCGCCGAACTGCCTTTGGTCCCAGTTGCGCAGGTCCATGAGGTCGAGCCGGACACAGCCCGAGGTAGGCAGGATGGCCCCAACGAGCATTTTGCCAAGGGTGGTCTTGCCGGCGCCCGAATTGCCGATGACGCCGAGTGACGTGCCGGGCGCAAGGCTGAAGGAAATGCCGTTCAGCACGACGCTCTTGGTGCCTTGCGGGACATAGAGAAGGCGTTCGACATCGAGCCGGCCTTCGGGTCGTGGCAGGCGTAGACGATCCGTATTGAGGGGGGATTCCGTCAGCAAATTGG